>PVBE010251156.1_pt1 | contig 50326 bp, 42 predicted proteins | sample 1631181 | NCBI WGS metagenome assembly PVBE01 (sample SAMN08397723, study PRJNA350692) | Marine metagenome, whole genome shotgun sequencing project. | isolation source: water | place: Pacific Ocean | collected 2012-04
AATAATCGGCCCAAAAAAAAATTTCAAAAAATAGCCCTACGTTTGGAGTCATTACCGATTTGAACTTAAGATGGATTGCTTCAATAACAAGTGATAGGTCCCAAAAATGGAAAAATAGCTATTGGAATCAAGTAAATCAATTACCCTTGACTGGAGTAAATACGACACTATTTTAGCAGCTGTCCGAGAATGTCCTGAGTTATATAAACCCCACGAACATTGGCTCAACTTTGAAAAAAACGCCATTACTGAACTCAAAAAGGGCGCAGCCTCCATCCTCGATGTAAGGGCTGGCGAATTATTTGGATGGGTAGGTGGGGGAACTAAGTAACTGGGCGCTCCACGACGGCAACGGGTACAGCGAGGTCCATCCCGTCCAGTCCTACGACTACTCCGAGGCCGGCTACTGGGACAACCTCTACGCCGAGCTCGAGATCGTGGATGCCGCCGACGTGAGCGAGGGAGAATCGACCGCCTTCGTCTGCGGAGACCCGATGAGCTGGCACCTGGTGGTCTACGAGGTGGACGGCGAGGCGGAGGCCGACTGCCGCGTGGGAGGCGAGGACCCCGAGAGCCTGAGCACCGACTGCGAGATCTGGAACTAGCATGCTCCTCCTGCTCTTCGGAAACTGCTCCTGCGGTGGCGGGTGTGCTTCACAGGACGGCATCGTCGATCTCGAAGGCGCACCCTTCAGCCTCCAGGAAGCCGAGACCATCCTCTGGATCACCAACCCCGGCGACACGGAAGAGTCCGCCGTGCTGCTGGTGACCACCGCCGAGCTGAGCTGTGGGGCGCTCGCCGAGAACGACTTCTACAACTGGGATGAGACCGTGATGGAGGGCTCCGGACTGATCTTCGTGTTGGATCAGAACCTCTACGGTGACACGGGCGAAGGCGGAGACACCATCGGCTGGACCGGCTTGTGGATGGGCGAAAGCATGGGAGAGGGGGGCTACCGAACCCTCGAGAGCCATGCCTTCCACCAGGGCCAGGCCTTCACCCTCGACGCAGGCTACGTCGCGGGGAGCACCTGGCTGGACATCGAGAGCAGCGACTCCGACGACCTCTCGGGGAGCTTTGCCACCACCTGGTGGAGCGGCAGCTTCACCGCGGCCCGCTGCGGGGTGTGGGCCGAGTCCAACGACACGGACTGGGGTAGCGACTGGTGGGACACCTTTTAGGCCTCGCCTGGGGGCTGGCCTCGATCCTGGGTGCCTTCGCCGCCTTCCGGTGCGAGGCCTCGGTTGCGCTGGGGGCGGAGGTGTGGATCCTTCCCTTGAGCGTGGCGCTGCCGCAGCTCGTCCTGGGCCTGTGTCTCTGGGCTGCCTGCGGCCGCTGGCCCGGGATCGCCTGGTCGCTTCCGATCCCACTGTCCCTGGCGGTTCTGTGGGGACTGCGCACCCCGGGCCCTCCACCGGAGCGCCTGGAGGTGCACGCCGCCGAGGCTCCTCCCGACATCCTGCTGCTGACCCTCGACACCTTTCGGGCCGACCACCTGGCGAGCGCTCCGACCCTGGCGGCGCTGCCCTCCTACTCCAAGGCCGTGACCAGCGCCCCGCTCACGGGGCCCGCTCACGCCAGCATGCTGACCGGGATGCCGGTGCTCGAGCACGGCCTGGTGCGCAACGGCGCGGCCACCACCGAGCCCCTCGTGGTCGAGGAGCTGCGCCAGGCGGGCTACGCGACGGGCGCCTTCGTGTCCGGCCGCATGCTGCAGCGTGAGGCTGGCTTCGGACACGGCTTTCATCACATCGACGACCGCTGGCGCGAACAACGCTGGGCCCCCCTTCTGCACGAGCTGGTGGGCCCCGGACCACGCAGTCGCTCCGGCCAGGCCACCGTGGAGCGGGCTCTGCGGTGGTGGGAGGAGACCGAGGGCCCTCGCCTGCTGTGGGTCCATCTCTTCGAACCGCACGCCCCCTACCTTCCACCCGAAGGCTGGCGACCCTCGGAAGAAGAGAAACAAGCCGCTGCACAGCGCGATCAGCGCAAACGGCCTCCCTCCAAGAATCTCCAGGGCTTGTTGGGCAACCTCCGCAGCGGCTTCGGCGAGGGCCAGCGGCTGATGTATCGGTCCGAGATCGTCTGGACGGACCACCTGGCGAAGACCCTGCTGGAGGGCGTGGGCCCCGAGACCCGCGCCATCGTCGTGGGCGACCACGGCGAAGGCCTGGGCGAACACGAGGAGTGGTTCGACCATGGCGGGAAGCTCTACGAGACCACCGTGGCCGTGCCGCTGCTCACCCGCGGGCTGGGACCCGCTCATGACGAGCTGGTGGGGGTGCACCAGGTCGCCGATGCGCTTCGCTACGCCGCCGGCCTGGGAGGCAGCCTCTTCAGCCCCTGTGAGCAGGTACAGCTCTTCACCTCGGGGCAACACACCCAGGGTGTGGGCGAGGGGCCTGTGGTCGCCATACGCCTGCCGGAGGGCAAGCTGGTCCAACACGGAGACGAGGCTCCAGTCTGGTTCGACCTGCTTCTCGATCCGGAGGAGGCTCGACCCATGACCCCGCCGGAGAGCGCCCCGACGGAAGGGCTCCGGGCCCTCGTCGCCCAACGCCCACCGGAGCCCGAACCCGAGGAGATCGAGCGCATGCGTGCGCTGGGCTACATCGAGTGAGGGCTTGCACCACCCGAGAAGCTGAGTGCTTCAGGGCGTTCCACCGCCAATCCGGCCTGGGGAGCGGATTCACAGGCTCCAGCAAGACGAGTACCGGATCGCCACGAGACCCGTGATGTTGAGTGCATGCTTTCCATCCTCCTGGCCTGCCTCTCGACCTCACCGGAAGAACCCTCCAACTCGGAGCGACCGGCAGACCCCGACGCATCCGATTTCGACCTCTCCAACCTGGAGGTCGGCCTGCACGAGTCAGCACCCCGACTCCTGGCGGAGGCGGGGGCCGGAACGATCGTCCCGGTACAGCAACGATCGGCTCCGGGCTTCGACGAGCGAATCGACAATGCGGGCTTCGACACCACGATGCGGCGCGTCACGCCGGAAGGCATCGGAAGCCACCTCTACTCCCAGCTGCAGGTCTTCTCCTACGACGCAGAGCACATGCTGCTCCTGGAGGGGGTCAACGAATCCTCCGTCGGCTTCACCGTGCGGCGCACCTCGGACCTGGAGCGGGTCTGGCAGGCGGGCATCGGAGAGCTCCGAAACCCGCGCTGGCACCCCGCACAGCCCACGGTGCTCGTCGACTTCGCAGAGTCCGACGAGGGCCTCTTCGTCCGTGCGACCGACGTGCTCACCGGCGAAACCAACAGCCTCGGCTCCCTGCCCTTCAACTACGTCCAGCTGCTGGGCAACCCCTCCAACGAGGAGCTCTCGCGGGACGGCCGCTGGCTCGGCGGCATGGCGGTGCTGGCCAACGGCAACGCGGAGATCTTCAGCTTCGATCTGGAGGCAGGTGAAGTGGTGGCGCGAATCCCCTTCGAGCCGCTCTTCGACAGCCTGTGTGCCCCCGACGCCCAGTGGGGCATGGTGGACCCCGACTGGGTCGCCGCCTCACCCCGGGGCAACTTCCTGGCGGTCCAGTGGCCGACCGCTGGCACCGAGAGGTGCTCGGGGCTGGAGACCTTCGACATCCGCACGGGCGAGTTCGTGGGACGGGTCCACGACAGCTACCCCCACGGCGACCTGCAGATCCTGGCCGACGGGGTGACCGAGGTCTTCGTCAGCGCAGAGCTGCGCGGCCCCGGGGAACAGGAGAGCTTCGTCGACGGCACGCCCGGTGGGACCGATCTGGATCAGAGCTACCTGAGCATCGGCTACCGCACCCTCCCCGGCCCCGCGACCGGCTCCCAGGATCCCGAGTTCCTCGTGCTGACCGACTGGATCTACGAGCACATGTCCTGCCGTGGGCCGGCGGGCTGGTGCCTCGTCACGACCTACGCCAACCCGGCCAACGGCTTCGATGACCCCCTCGAGGACGAGATCGCCCTGGTGGCCCTGGACGGCAGCGGCGTGACGCGCCTGGCCCATCACCGCAGCAGCGGCGCGGGCTACTGGGAACAGCCGCGGGCCAGCTTCTCCTCCGACGGGCGCTACGTGGTCTTCGACACCGACTGGGGAATGAACGCACCGGGCACAGCGGTCTACGTCATCGACCTGGCGGAGACCCCCTGAGCATCACGGCTCGGACCCATCGGGCCCGAGGTCCAGGGCCTCCCTCAGCACCGGCGCCACCAGGCGGGCGACGCGGCTGTGGCCTTCCGGGGTGAAGTGCAGGTTGTCCTTGAAGAGCTCGTGCGGCTCCAGGCCTCCGCCCTCCTCTCGGAGCGCAGCGTTCAGGTCCACCAACAGCGCGTCGTGCTCCCGGGCGATCCGCCGCACGGTCTCCACCGTGCGCTGATCCGCTCGCATGGGCAGGGGATCGGTGTCCCGAAGCCGGTCGAGGGTCTCGATGTCCCGGTCCACCACGGCTCGGGCCCACTCCAGATCGCGGCAGTCGCCCTCCAGGTCCAAGCCCTGCAGAACCCGCTCCGGAGTCTTCATGTGGACGGGGTCGGCCACGGGCAAGCGCTCCCTCATGGTCTCTGGACACGCCCAACGCACACTGGGCGCCCAGGCGGTGCTCGCGGGGGTGACGAGCAGCACGAGCACGCTCTTTGCGCGAGCCAGATCGACGATCGCGGACAGGTTCTTCTCGAAGCGTTCGTGGACGGCCTCCACGTCCACTTCCACCGAGCGGGGCGGGCTGGGCCGACGAAAGCGGGAGTCCAGGGTCTCGAAGAGCTTGCTGTACCGGAGCAGGCCCCGCACCGCCATCGTGCGCCGCTCCTGGTCGCTCCAGTGCTCGAAGACCCGGTTGCCTCGATCGTTGTGCCCCACGTAGATGACCAGGGCATCCGGCTCCAGCTCCAGGAGCTGCGGCACCAGGGGGACCAGGTCATCGGTCTCCACCGCGGGAGCGCCCAGGTTCAGGCTCTCTACAGAAAGCCGGCGCCTCAGCTGCCCGGAGGCCTCGTGGTCGTCGCTGCCGAAGGCCTCGTGGACGGAGCTTCCGCCCAACCAGATGACCCGAGGCTGGGCCCGCTTCTTGACCGGAAAGGGCTCCAGCTCCACCGGGCCCTGGAGGCTTCGATAGACGCGGTCTCCCTCGATGCGCAGCAGGTCTTCGTGATCGGGCTCGAAGGCGATCATCGGGGGGGTGGGGGGACCCAACACGCCGCGCACCACCCCCTCCGCAAGCCCCAGCAGGACCGCGCTCACCAGCAGGCCGAGCAGGGCCTTGCGCCCTCGCGTCAAGGCCACAACAAGGTCTCCAACGTGGGCGCTACATGCCGCGAGACGGCTCGCTGCCCCCGCGGGCTGGGGTGCAGGTTGTCGATGAACCACTCCTCCGGCTCGAGTCCGCCGCCGCGCTCTCGAAAGCGCGCGTTGAGGTCGACGAGCAGTACACCCTCCTCCTCCTCCGCGACCCGACGCATCATGTCGACCGTAGCGCGGTCCGCGCGGGTCGGGAGCGGGTCGGTGTCGCGCAGACGGTCGAGCGCATCGTGGTCAAGGTCGGACACGGCTCGCGCCCACTCGAGATCCCGGCAGTCCCCCTCCAGCCGCTCCCGAGGAATACGCCTCGGGTCATGGGGGCGCGCCGTTTCACCCAGGTCCAGGGCCGCCGCCTCTTCGGGGCATTCCCAGACCAGGCTGGGAGACCAGGCGTTGCTCACCGGGGTGACCAGGACCAGGGGAACCTGAGCCTCGCGCGCCGCTCGCGCCAGCCAACGCAACCTCTGCTCCAGGTCCCGTCGGATGAGGCCCTTCTCGTCGGGCCCCAGCGTGAAGAATCCGCTCTCGACCCCCGCCGGACGAACGATGTTCTGGCGTCCCAGGTTCACGGCCAGCAGCTCGTAGAGCCGACTGTTCCGGGCCCAAGATGCCAGGGCGATGCCCATCTGGGTGCGCTCGTCGAAGGCCCCGGTGAAGACGAAGTTCCCGAAGTCGTTGTGGCCCGTGTACAGCACGATGGCGGCCGGCTTGAGGGCCAGGGCCTGGGGCAGCAGGTGCACGAGGTGGGTCGTGTCGATGCCGGGCGAACCCAGGTTCAGGGACTCGATGGGGAGCACCCCCATCACCTGCGCCGCCGCCTCGCGGTTGCTGTCCACGCCCCAGGCGCCATGCACCGAACTGCCTCCCAGCCAGATCACCCGGGGACGCTCTCCGGGCTCCAGCGAGAAGGGCGGCAGCTCCGGCTCCTGGTAGGGCGCGTGGACCATGTCCCCGCGAAGCTGCAGGAAGTCTCCGTCGCTGGGAATGGTAGCGACCATGGGTGGATGAGGAGGCCCCAGGGCGGCCCGCGCCAACAGCTCAGCGCCCACAAAGAACAGCACGGTGACCACGAGGCCCAGGGCCAGCTTGCGCCGGGTTCTCACGGGGGTGGCACGAAGCGCAGCGGACGCGCCTTTTCACGCCTGGCCCGAGCATGGGAGAAGTGCTTGCCGTCGGCCATGTTCGTCAGCACCCAGTCGATCTTGAAGGAGCCCGCTCGGCCCTTCAGGTACCAGCGCTCGTAGAAGTCCCGGGGTGCCGGAAGGATGGCGGCCAGGAAGGCGGCCTCGTTGGCCGGCAGGGTCGCTGGGCGACGAGCGAAGTAGGCATCGCAGGCCTGCTGAACACCCCAGATCTCGGGTCCCCACTCGACCACGTTGATGTAGAGCTCCATCACCCGGTCCTTTCCGAGGGCCCGGTCGAGCTCGGCGGCGAGAAGAAGCTCTCGGAGCTTGCGTTCCACGGTGCGCTCGCCATCCAGGAAGAGGTTCTTCGCCAGCTGCTGCGTCAGGGTGGAAGCACCCCGAACCACGCCGCCCGCCTGCTGGTTCTCCGCAATGGCCGCCTCGATGGCCTGAAGGTCGTAGCCGGGATGACGAAGGAAGGCGCTGTCCTCCGCAGCGATGATGGCCGCGGGCAGGTGATCGCTCGCCTCTCTCAGCGGGGTCCAGTCCGGGGTGCCCTCACCGCTGGCGCGCACGACGGGTTCTCCGTCCGCGGCGAAGGCACGGTAGGAGAAGGGTCCCCAGCGCAACTGCCCCAGGTTCTTGACCGCCCCCTGGACCGCAAGCTCTTCGATGACCGGCTCCAGGCTCCAGACTCCAGACTCCCGGTTCCAGCTGCCTCGGCCCCCAAGGCGACCGCGCAGCTCCGCATGCTCCAGCTCGGGCAACATGTCCTCGACGAGCTCCAGAACCTGGCGGGCCTCGGTGGCTTGCAGCTCAACCTCGATGAGCGGATCCGCTACGCGCAAGGACAGCTCGACCCCACCCAGCCGCAGGGTGCCCGCCGACTCCTCCCGGGGGTCGCCCTGGAGCAGGATCTCGGCCCGGGGCAGGCTCACAGGACGGGAGGAGAGCAGGGGGTGATCCACGGTCCACGCACCGCTGGCTTCGATGGCCCAGTTCTCCGCATCCACCCGAAGGTCGACCAGGCCCCGAACGGCCTCGTGCGGGAAGGGCACCCTCATGACCAGGCTCTTGCCAGGCCCCAGCTCCGCCCCGTCGGGGTTCACCAGGGCTTCGCCCAGCGTCCCGCTGAAGCCGCCCACCAGGACCTCCTCCCCCAGCACCAGGTCCAGGTTCTCGACCCGCACCTCGATGTCTCTCCCCTCTCCACCAGTCGGTGCTCCCCCGCCCGCGGCGACGTCCACCCGAAGGTCACGCAGGGTGACCTGCCGAGGGGACAGCGGCGTCCAGGACAGCTCCTCGATGTGCACGCCATCGAGCCCGACCCCGAGCAAGCGACGCTCGAGGGGGCCCCACGCGTGGCTCTCCACCGACGCCATCGCTTCGACCTGGCCCCGAGCCCAGAACCAGCCACCTTCCACACCCACCACCGGCGCCAGGAGCAGCAGGGTGCCCGCGGCGATGAGCCCTCGCTTCACGGAGTCGGCCGAACCACCAGCACTGGCACCGGCGCGCTGCGAGCTACGTGCTCCGCAACGCTTCCCAGCAGAAGCCGAGCGAGCCCCCGACGGCCATGGCTGCCGATCACGATGATGGAGGCGTTCTCCTCGGCCACGCTGTTGATGCCCTGGGCTGCCGTCTCACCGATACCGACCTCGAAGTGAGCGCGGACAGGTGTTCCGGGTGGCCGGGCGGCACCGACGTGCTGGCGCATGTTGGCGAGGACCTCATCGGGGTCGGCCGTCATCGTCACGTCCAGCACGTGCAGGAAGGTAATTGGCGCCTCGGCGGCACGAGCCAGCCCGATGGCGTGCGCCGCCACTCGTGCATCGTGGCTCGGGTCCAGGGCACACAAGATGTGGCTCAAGGCATAGGGGCGTCGGCCCCGATCGACCAGCACCGGCGGCCCACTGCTCTGGAGCACTTTCGCGGTGGTCGAGCCGAGGCGCTGCGCCCCCGCACCCATCACCAGCAAGCCGTTCGGCCAGCTGAAACCGGAAGCCCAGCTCTCCATCGGGTCGGGCGTCACGACACCGGTGGCCGGTATGCCCCACTCCTCCATGGTCGCGGCCAATGCGCGCACCTGGCGTCGTGCGGCCTCGTCGGTACCGCTGTGGACCACCTGTACATCCGGATCGCCCAGACGGGCCATCGCGCGTACGGACTCCGAGAAGGGCTGCTGGAGATCCGTCAGCCAAGCCACATGCGAGTACATTCGCCTCATCTTAGGAGTTTGTCGTGGTTCACGTCGCAAGCGAAGTCGCGCGGCTACGCCGAGTGGTCATTCAGCGGCCCGGTCCCGCCCTTTCGGCAATGGTCCCCGCGCACATCCACCCGGGGAGCGACGACTACCTTCTCTTCGACGACCTGGTGCATGTGCCCCAGGCACAGGACGAGCACGACCAGCTGGAGGCGGTGCTTCGCACCTCTGCGGAGGTGGCCTATCTGGGCGACATGCTGTTGAGCTGCCTGGAACAGGAAGAAGCGCGGCGCTGGCTTGTCGACGAAGTCCAGAAGCTGGAGGGCCTGAACGCAGAGAGCTGGAGGCGGCTGGGCGGAATGGAGCCCGCTGAGTTGGTGCACACGCTGGTGACCGGCGCGGGCACGACGATGCACCCACTACCGAACCTGCTCTTCACCCGGGATCTGGCGGCGGTCGTCGGAGAGCTGATGGTGGTCGGCAACGCCAGCAAGAGCGCGCGGCGGCGAGAGAGCCTGGTGGCCTGGACCGTGGTGCACCACCACGAGTGGTTCGCCAACACGGACCTCTTCACGCGACGGGGCCGATACCCCCTGACCATCGAAGGAGGGGACGTGCTGGTGCTCAACGAGCGCGTGGCATTGATCGGCGCGAGTGAGCGAACCACGTGGTCGATGATCATCAACCTGGCGGGCGAGCTGGTGCGCAGGGGCTACCAGAGCATCCTGGTGGCCGAGATGCCCAAGCAGCGCAGCAGCATGCACCTGGACACCGTCTTCACCTTCGTCGATCACAACCTGGCGGTGGTCTACCCCCCCATCCTGGAGAAGGGGGGGCCCGAGGAGTGCAACATCATCCGTCTGCGGCGCAGCGGCGACGAGCTGGTCGTCGAAGACCTGGACGGCGACCTGCTGCACTGCCTGGCTCTGGAGGGCCTGAACGTGACGGCGGTGCCCTGTGGAGGAGGAGACCCGCTGTTGGCCCGGCGGGAACAGTGGACCGACGGCGCGAACTTCGTCTGCCTCGCCCCAGGCATCGCCGTGGGCTACGCGCGCAACGTGCACACCGGCCAGGCACTGGCGGAACACGGCTTCGCGGTGGTGGACGCCAAGAGCTACCTGAGAGACTTCGTGAAGGACTTCGGTGGTGACTTCCAGGCCCTCATGAACAGCGGGCGGCGTTACGCCGTGAACATCACCGGAAGCGAACTCTGCCGTGGCCGCGGTGGTCCGCGCTGTCTGACCCTCCCGATCTGGCGAGAGCGAGCCGAAGACTGAGATCGGGGCGGCAGGGCAGGGAGCTCAACGCCGAGGTGGTGGAACAGCCGGACCCTTGGTCGAGGGTTCCTGCAGGTTCAGGGGCCAATAGGGGCCGCCCGCCTCGATCTCGGACTCGATTCGGCTCACGCACTCGCGACTGAAGGGTTCGTAGCGGGTCAGACACCGCCACTTTCCTTCCGTGGCGGCCCAGACATAGCAAGCCACCTCCCGCTGTCCCGGCCCAAGCGGCCGCGTGCCCCGCCAGGAGGCGTCGGGCGACAGGACGGAGGGCACCATCCCGGTGACGAGCAGGGCCAGAACCAGAACCAGGAGCCCACCCCAGGGTCGCCCTTCCGCCTGGGGGCCGGGCGGTCTCTGAACCACCGAAGCCAGGCCCACCCCACCCACAAGAGCCAAGGCGACGAGGGTCGTGCCCAGGAAGCGGTCCTCGCTGAGCTGCACCAGCACGACGTTGTACAGGCTCACCACAAAGGGCAGCAGGGTGGCCAGCAGGGCAAAGAGACGGCGTGGCTGCCGCCGCAGGGCCACCACAGAGGCCAGCAAGCCAGCGAGTCCGATGGGCACCAGGGGAAGCAGCCGGGCACGGAAGGGCGGACCGGCCAGAGGCCAAAGCTCCTCCGCCGAGGGACGGGGCGCGGTGAGCAGGGTGTGGACCGTCGCCGGCAGCTCCATCAGCGGCGAGCGGCCCCAGACAAAGTGGGTGCTGCCCGAGTAGAAGGTCTCGTAGCCCGTGAAGCCCATGTCGTGGAAGCGCCTCCCCGAGTTGATCAGGCGTTCCAGACTCAGCGCGTCCTCGGCGTAGGCCACCGAACCCAACTGGAAGCTCACGAACACGGGAATGACCAGGGCGAGCAAGCGGTAGGGAAGACGCTTCCAGGGGTGGCCCAGGCAGAGCACGACCGAGGCCCCGAACAGCGGCAGGAACCACAGCAGCCCCCGAAGGCCGAGGAGCATGCTGCAGCCCAGCATCGCGCCGGTCAGCGCAGCCATCGGGGGATCATTCCTCCTGGCGAGAAGCGCCACCGACGCCGCGAGCAGCACAAAGACCGCTGTGAAGAGCGGGTAGAAGGACAGAGTTCGGGCCAGGAGCGTGATGGGGCCGATGGCCAAGGCCAAGGAGACCACCAGGCAGCCTGCCAGGCGCCCATGCAGGGCGCGGGCCCACGCAAAGAGCCCCGCCATGAGAAGGGCGAAGCTCAACAAGGCGCTGTTCAACAAGGCGCCCAGGGGCCCCTCGCCCAGCAGGGAGACCATCCATCCCGCAATGCGGCTGCGGTTCCGACTGTAGACGGGGTCCCCGATGTCCTGCCCAGCCAACACCACAGACTGGCAGTGCTCACCGAAGTCGCTGGAGCACACCCCGTAGGGCGTGCCCATGTGGACATGGGTGAGCCAACCGAGCGCGAGCGTGGTGCAGACCGCCGCCGCCCCCAGGGCAAGCGGGATGTCCACCCTGGGCTGCCACAGGTCTCGCTCTCCCGAGGGCAGCTTCCACCGCAAGAGCAGGGCTGCAACCGCGAGCACGCCAACCAGGCCCCACGACTGAGTCACGACAGACACCCCGCGAGTATCGCCGAGCAGGGGCCCGCCGCGGGGGCCTCGCTGCCAAGTTCTGCCACACGCTGCCACAACGGGTCCGCAGATCAGCGAGCAGCCTGACTGAGGGGGCGCATCGTGCGTCACCGCCACCCTGGAGAAACGATGACTGCTTCACTCCTCGCCGCGCTGGCCCTCACACCGGCCGCTTACGGGCAGGGCGCCGCGACCGGCTACATGGAGGGTGCGCCCGACAACATCGCCCCGATCGATGCGGAAGCATTTTGTGATGGGCTCCTGATTAGCGGTGGCGTCGTGGCCACCGGGGTCGTCCTGGTCTACGCCTGGCCCTTTGTCGTCGCGGGGGGGAGCAGCCTGGCGACAGCAACCGTCCTGGACTCCACGCTGCTGGCCGCAGGGATGGGGCTCACCGTGGGTGAAATCATCATCCTCGAAGAGGCCGCGCTCGGGCCGGCGACCGACGACTGCCTGGACACCGTCATCGACTTCGTGATGGAGACGATTGGCGACGAGCCCGACGACGGGGGTGGTCAGACCCCAAACGCCCCGCCAGCGGGGACCAACCCCAACCCGGGTGGTTCGTGTGAGCACCCGTGGTACGGCCTGCCCGGCGTTCTCATCGCCGACCCCACCTCACCCGATGGTCTGGGCACCTACGGCTTCGACCCCAACGCGGATCTGCCCGGAGGCGCCCGGTCGCTGGGGGTCGTGATCAGCATCGATTGCGAAGGCAACATCGTTCCTTTCCGCCAACTGAAGTGAGAAGACCATGACACTGCTCATCCTCTGCCTCGGCATCTCCCATGCGTATGACCTCAGCAAGGACCAACAAGGGCTGGGCGTCGAGGACTCCGTAACCATCGATATCTACAGTGATCCTGGTGATCTGGGCCTGGTCTGTGTTGCCATCGAAGACTGGAGCGCCGGCCTCTTCGGTGCCGCTGAGGACTGCTACCCAGACGGAGACGGGGACGCCGTCCCTGACGGCTGTGACCTGTCCGAGCTGTTCTGCTACGACGAAGACGGGTTGGAGTTCTTCGGCGAGGTAGACCTCGCGGCGATGGAGTGGGTTGGAAGCGCCGTGGCCACCCATGCCTATTCGCCGAGTCGCCCCGCGTCCCCCACCAGCCATCAAGCCGCCGCCGGTGGTGCCCCGACCGCTGATGAGGGGCCCCGGAGATTCCCGGATCCCCTTCGAGGAGTGGAGTGAAATGTGCATCATCTGGCGCCCTGTCCTCGACGACGTGGGCGACCTCGTCGGGCACTACGACCAGTTCGGGAACTTCTTCCCTGCGGGCGGCGTTCTCCCTGGCGGATGCCCCTAGACGGACTCAGCCACCCGCCAGCACCGCCGCGCAGACCACCGTGTTGGTGTCGAGGTCCCACGTCTTGATCAGGGTGGAGACGGCGGCTCCAGCCGAGCACACCGTCTCCAGATCGAAGTCCTCACCCTGCTCATCCCAGCTCTCCGGGTACTCCGCGTTCCACACCGGTTTTCCGGAGTCGAGGTAGGGCTGGGCCTCCGCGCAGAAGTCCCACAGGACACAGTCCTCCAGCAGGAGTGCGTCGAAGCCGGGCTCCAGGTGCACCAGCTTGGTCGCGTTCTTGTGGATGCCCCCCATCCCCCGATCCTTGGTGGCCTGCAGCAGAGCCTCCACGTACTCCTCCACCTCGGCCTGGCTGGTGTTGAAGCCGGAGTCGGGATCGATCTCCATGTTGTCGTACTCCACCAGCGCGAAGCCCTTATCGGCACAGACGTCCAGCCGGGCCTCCATGATTGGCATGAAGAGCTCGTAGGCGCCCACGTTGAGCCACCACTCCCCCGCCCACCCCGAGTACTCGTTGCCGATGATGCCCTCACGCCCCGCATCCCGCTCGGCATCGTCCAGCGCGAGCAAGTCCTCGTAGTCGTCCCGCCACTCCTCGACGGAGCCCACGCTGAGATAGCACCAACTCGAGCTTCCCTGGTCGGCGGCGGCGGCGACGTACGAGGAGGCCACGTCGAGGCCGTCGAGGCCCAGGTAGTCCACCTCCGGAGGGGTAGCTGGGAACTCCTCGGTCGGGAGGATCCACTCCCAGGAGGACTCGCCGGGGACCTCCTTCCACTGTGCGGCCGTGGACCACTCGATCTCGGTTCCGCCACAGGCGAGGAGCCAGAGGATCACCATCTACGGCGAGTCGAGCAGCGCCAGGGAGTCCTGATCGAGGGTGCTGGCCAGCCAGATGCCGTTGGCCTGGTAGCTCTCCGGAAGCAGGTCCCAGGTGCGCTCGCCACCGTAGGGCACGCGCCAGAGCGCCACCACCCGTGAGGCATCCAGGGTGTCCCCCACCTGCAGCTCACCCAGGGTGCGACCGTCCACGGTGGGGTGCCCGGGGCTGGCCTGAAGGGTGCGGCCGTCCTGGAGGCGAAGCGCGACCAGTTCGTGGGTCTCCGGTGCCTCCGTGCTGTCGACCCGGACCACCGCTCGTTCCACACGCACACCGTCAACCAGCGACCAGACCGGCTGGCCGACCTGCAGCGCACTCACCAGCACCGGCCCATCGGGGGTCGCGATGAGGGTGTCCGCCGAGAGACAGACCGGCAGGTTGCAGTCCTCTCCCTGGTAGCACTGGAAGGTGGACGGGCCCCAACAGGCCCAGCCCTCGGGGCAGGCGGTGTCCTCGCCGCTCTGAAGGGCCTGCTGGCCACAGACGCGGTCCTCCAGGATCTCGCAGTCTCCGACGCTGTCGACGCTGTCGACCTCTTTTTCCCCACAGCCCATCAGCGAGAGAACGGAAAACAAGAACATGATTACTCCTCCTGCCAACGATAAGGCTAGCTTCTACCTCACACGAGGCGCCAGTCGGTTTCGCACTTTTCGTGCAGCAAGATCGTCCAAAGAAGTGCGAATCCGACCTGTTTCTGGGGACGCTCACCGCCATGGGCTGAACGGCGAGGCATGAAGCTGCGGGCCATCCATCACGGCACTTGCGGGCCTCTGCGCCCGTGGCCGTCCAGGGGCAGCGCCCAAACCATTCATTCCTCCATGAGGCCTGCGTCTTCTCTCTCAGCAACAGGCCGACATGATAGACGCACCCCGTGTTTCTAACCCTCATGATGGGCTGCTCGGAGCCTCTTCCAGAAGATGCTGACGGTCGCATGCATGCGGCCTGGGAAGCCTGGCAGGAGGGGGATGACGCACGGCTTGCGGAAGCCGTCTCCTTGTTGGCCGAGAGTCCTGGCGACGGTGAGCTGACGCCGCTGACCGAGACCCCGGGCGTGATGCTGGTGAACCCCCTGCCAGGCTGTGACCTGAACGGAGTGGAGGCGATCGTCATCGCCCTGGAGCAGGACGAACTCTTCGATGTCTTCGACCACTACGACCGCAGCTACTCCTCCTCCCTGGAGGACTGGAACGAGAACCGAAGCCCGCTGACCTGGCGCTCCGACTACGGCTTCACCATTCCCCTGGCCGGAGCCGCGGACGCCACCCTGCTGGGTGAGATCCGAGAGCCGGAGACCGGGGTGATCTCCGTGGTGAACCTGCTCGCCGAACCGGCGGTCTGGGAGGAGGACGGGCACACCTTCGACGAGGACTCCCGCCTGGAGGCCTGGGTGCTTCAGGACGAGGTGGTGGTCCACGTGGAAGCCCTGTGGCGCCACATGGACGCCGGCGCCTACAACACCGAGAACGACACCATTCGCGAGCTCGTCCTGAACGGGATCTACGACTGGGACGAGCAGATGGTGAGCCTGTGCGAACAGGGCCTGCCATGAGGATCAGCGACTGGCTCATCACCGCGGCCCAGCGCTGGCCAGAACGAGGACTGGCCACCTGGGGAGCTGGCCGCCTCAGCTTCCCCGAGCTGCTGGATGCCAGCGAGCGCATCGCTGGAGGGCTGCGACAGGATGGAATGCGACCGGGGGATCCGGTCGTGCTGCTCACCCACCGTCCCGAGATCTTCTTCCCCGCCTTCTGGGGGGTGGTGCTGGCCGGAGGCACCGCCATCCCGCTCGCCGACGCGCGAGATGCTTCACCCGAGGAGGGGGTGAGGCTGAAGATAATCCTTGAACTCCTTAACGATCCAAGGATCTTAAGAGACGACCTCCCCCAGGGAGAGCCCCTTCGAGAGCCTGGAGATGCTCCACCCTTGGTGCAGTTCAGCAGCGGCAGCACGCGGATGCCGGCGGGCTTCGTCCTGGAGCACAGGAACCTCGTCGCCAACGTCGAGCAGATGCTGGCCCGCTTCCCTCTCCGGGAAGAGGATCTGAAGCTGACCTGGATGCCGCACTACCACGACATGGGGCTCATCGGCTGTCACCTCCTTCCCCTGGCCAAGGGCATGGAGCAGCTGCGCATGCGCCCAGACCAGGCCATGCGGGATCCACTCGTCTGGCTGAAGGCCGCGGTCGAGAGCGGCGCCACGCTCCTCAGCACCACGAACTTCGCTCTGGCACGCGCTACCCGTCGCCTGATTCAGGAGCCCCTGGATCTGTCCTGCGTCCGCCACGTCTTCAATGGTGCCGAGCCCATCAACCCCGAGGTGTGCCGCGCCTTCTGTGCCGTGACGGGGCTTCCGGAGTCCGTCCACATGCCCCTCTACGGGCTGGCGGAGGCCAGCGTCGGCGTCTGCGGTCCCGCCGAAGGTGGACTGCACACCGTGAAGGTCGATGGGAAGGAGCGAGTCATCATCGGGCCGCTCCTGGAGCGCATCGAGCACCGCATCGTCGAGCAACGCCTGGAGATCCGAGGCCCCAACGTCCACGAGCGTCTTTGGGGACAGCCCCCGCACGAGCTCGAATGGGTCGAGACCGGGGACCGGGTGGTGGAGACACCTCTCGGCATCGCCATCGTGGGTCGGGACAAGGACCTCATCGTCGTCAACGGTCGCAACCTGCACGCCGACGACGTGGAGCTCGTGGCGGAACAGGTCGAGGGAGTGCGCGTCACCGTCGCCTTCGCCGAGGAGCGGGACGGGACCGAGGCCCTCGCTCTTCGAGTCAGCCTGCGCCGAGGAGTCGACACCCCACCGGTGCTGTGGGCGCTGCAGGAGCATCTTCGTGGCCAGCTCGGCGTGGAGAGCCGCTGCATCCCCGTGGCGAGCATTCCGCGCACCAGCAGCGGGAAGAAACGTCGCCATGTCGAACTTCCCCGCAGCGAGGCCACCCTGAAGCTCCTCACGGCGCTCTACGAGCAGTCCACGGGCCGTCCCGGAGAAGCCGACACCGAGCTCCGCGCCATGGGCACCAGCAGCATCGAGGCCGTCCAGCTGCTCGCCGGTCTGGAGACCCGCTGGGGCTGTACCCTGGACCACTCCCTGCTTCGCTCCGCGACACTCCGGGTCCTTGCGGAGCGGCTCGAGGATGGGCTGCCTCGGCGGCTGGGACGCATGGCTCCGGTCCAGGACGCGGTCGCCGTGGTGTCGGCCTCCTGCCGGCTTCCCGGAGCCGACAGCGCAGAAGCCTTCTGGGAGGCGCTTCGCTCCGGTCACACCGGCACCAGACTGAGTCCACAGCCCTTCGACGCCGGCCGCTTCCGCCTGACTCCCGAGCAAGCCGAGGTGCTGGATCCCCAGCTCCGGCTCACGCTGACGCTGGCTTCCGAGATTCTCCCGCAACGGGTCCAGATGCGGACGGGTGTCTTTGTTGGGGCCGGACAGCAGGCCTTCCAGCACGCGCTCGTCCAGCGTCTCTCCAGCGACCTTCCCGCCGAGACGATGGCGGGAAACCTGCTCTCCGGACTGGCCACCGCGGTCGCTCATCACTTCGACCTGAAGGGACCCGCTCTGACGGTGGACACCGCCTGTTCCTCCTCGCTGGTAGCCCTGCACCTGGCCTGTCGCTCCCTGCGCGACGGCGAGTGCGAACAGGCCCTCGTTGCCGGCATCAACCTCAACCTGGACGGGCCAGCAGAGCGCCTCTTCGAGCTCGCAGGGGCCCTCTCCCCCACAGGCTCCTGCGCCCCCTTCACCGAGCAGGCCAACGGCACCCTTCCGGCCGACGCCGCCGTGATGATGCTCCTCCGGCCCGGACGAGAGGGCATCGCGGTGCTCCGGGGGAGCGCCATCAACAACGACGGCGCCAGCCTGGGTTGGATGGCCCCCAACCCCACCGGGCAGGAGGAGGTCCTGCGCTCGGCCCTGCTCGCTGCCGGCGTGGGTGCCGAGGATGTGGTCTTCGTCGAAGCACACGGCAGCGGCACGAGGGTTGGAGACACCGTCGAGGATGCCGTCCTGAAGCGAATCTACCCACAAGCCCGGCGCGGAGCGGTGAAGGGTCAGGTCGGTCACGGACTCGCCGCAGCGGGCCTCACCGGGCTCTTGCGCACCATCGGCGAGTTGGGTCCCGGCGAGCTGGGTGCGGTGAGCAGCTTCGGCTTCGGCGGCACCAACGCCCACGTCATCCTCGAAGGGCCTGGGGGCGCCGTCGTCTCGCCTCGGCCGCCTCGCAAGGAAGCGCCCTCTGCCGAAGGCTGGGTGCACCGAGTCCGGAGAGATCCCGCGGGAGGGCTGAGCTGGCATCCCGTAGCCAGGGGTGTTCCCGTGCTGCGACAGGGGGGCCGCTACCTGGTCACGGGCTCCAGCGGCGCCATCGGGCGAAAGCTCGTGAGTTGGCTCCAGGAGCGCTTCTCCGCCGAGGTGGTCGGCCTGTCTCGAAGGGAGGGGCTGGACCTCTGCGACCGCACGGCGGTGCAGGAGCGCCTGAGCACACTGGGGAGCTTCGACGGGGCCTTTCACCTGGCGGGAAGCGTGCAGCAGCCCGATGTGAAGCGGGTGGCGCTGCTGAACCTGGAGAGGCTCGACACCGGCTTCTGGGTCCTCTTCTCCTCGATCTCCGCCCTGCTCCCCGGACTGGACAAGGGCATCGAGGACTACGCCGCCGCCAATGCCTGGCTGGACCGTTGGGCGCAGGAGCACGAGAAGGCTCTGAGCATCGCCTGGCCCCCCTGGGAGGAGGGCGGCATGGCCGAGGGACTGGAAGAGCACTACCGCAGCCGCGGGATCCCCACCCTCTCCGCAGAGCTCGGCTTCGCGGCGATGGAGTGGGCACTGGGAAGTGGAGAGCGGCACGTGGCCGTGATGCCACGCCCTCGCCGAGCGCTCACCACCGAGCTCCCCGACGACCTGGCGGAGCGCCTGGTGGAGCTGGTGGCCCAGGCCGCGCAGGTGGATCCAGACGAGGTCCTGCCGGAGTCCAGGCTCGTCGAGCTCGGCGTGGACAGCGTCGCAGCCCTGGAGATGGTCGAGAAGCTGGAAGGACTGCTGGGCCACGAGCTGCCCAGCACGCTCCTCTACGAGCACCCCACCGTCGGCGGCCTCCTGGCAGCGCTCTCCGGAGGGGTGATGCTGGAGCGCCCAGCTCCAACCCCCATCGACGACGCCCGTCGCTGCCTGCCTGCACAGGAGACCTTCCTGGTGCAGCGCTCCTTCTTTCCCGACATCCCCGGCAACGTGCTCATCGGATGCCGCGTCGAGCCGGCCCTGGAGCACGAGCAGCTCGCCGAGGCCACCCGGGCTCTGAGCAGACGGCATCCCGCGCTGTCTCTGGCCTTCACCCGCCGAAAGGAGGGCTGGGCGGAGGTCGAAGGCACTCCGCCGGAGCTCCACTGGGGCCCCTTCTCCATCGAGGAGATCCACGCAGAGACCTTCGATCTGGAAGCTGGACCAGTTCTGAGAATCTATTGCGATGGCAATAGCCTGGCCCTGAACGGCCACCACTCCGCGGTGGATGCCTGGAGTGTTCAGCAGGCTCTGCAAGACCTGCTTCACCTGGTACAAGCCCGAGCGCTTCCCCAGCTGGCCGCAGGTTGGGAAGAGGCCCGAGCCGCACTCCAACAAGCGCAGGAGGACGACGTCGGCTTCTGGGCACAGCGGCTCCGCGGCGCACCTCCACTGCAGCTCCCGTGGGCCGGCCCGGTGGATGCTCCCACGGCCCCACCCGTCCGCGCCCTCCAACGCAGCCTCGATGCGGAGCTCACCAGCGCCGTGGCCCAACGGGCAAAGCGGTTGGGGGTCACCCTTCCTGTCCTCGTCCTGGCGGCCTATTACCGCCTGCTCTTCGACACGACGGGACAGCACGACCTGGTGATCCGGGTAGCCCAGGGACGCCGAGAGATTCGCGTTCCGGACGCCCGCCGAATCGTGGGGAGCTTCGCCGACTCGCTCCCGGTTCGCGTCGGCCTGGAGCTCGACGAGACCCTGGATCAGTTGGCACCCCGGGTTGGTCAGGAACTGGCGCAGGTCATGGCGCACGCAGCCTCGTCGGCCCGCGGTCTGGCCTCGCTCGGTCTGCGCAGCTGGGGGGGCCCCACCGGCCTGAGCCCCGCAGGATTCAGTTTCCCACTGGTGCCCGCCCCGTCGCGCATCGGAGACCTCCAACTATCAGAGATCGTTGGCGCAGCAGCCAATGGGTTCACCCGTATAGGCCTCGTGTGCTGGCTCTTCGACGGCCGCTTGCACATGAGCTGGAACTTCCCGGAGAGCCACCTTGATCCCTCCCGGGTTGCCCAGCTGGCGGAGCGGCTGGAGAGCACACTGGCTGAGCCGGAGACAGCGGCCGCCACAAGCCTCCACGCCGGCGTGATCGAGCGCTGCAGACACCATCCTGGGCGGCTCGCTGTCGGTGACCTCAGCTATGGCGAGCTGGACCAGCTCTCCGGAGGACTGGCCAGGCGCCTGGACGGGCATCGCATCGCGGTGCTGGGTCCCCCGTCCGCAGAGTCCGTGGTGATGTTGCTGGGGATTCTGCGGAGCGGAGCGGCCTACGTGCCCCTGGATCCAGGCTGGCCCGACGCGCGCATCACACAGATCCTGCGGGCTGCGGAGCCCAGCCAGCTGCTCACCACCGAAGAGCACGCCGAGCGAGCCAGGGGGCTGCACCCGCATGTGGTCGTGCTCGACGGAACCACCGACCCCGACGGCCCCTGCGCCGAGGCCGAGTGCGCCTACATCATGTTCACCTCGGGCAGCACCGGTCACCCCAAGGGCGTGGTGGTGAGCCACTCCGAGCAACTGCGCTTCCAGGCCTGGGTGAAGCGTCAGTTCGGGGTCACCGAGGCGGACCGCTTCGTCAACACCAGCAGCCTGGGCTTCGGAGGAAGCCTCCGTCAGATCTTCACCCCCCTGCTCAACGGGGCGAGCCTCCACCCGGTCAGCCGCGACGTTGCTCGCGACCCCGATGCGCTCCTGGACTTCATCGAAGAGGAGCGCATCACGATCTGGAACAGCGTGCCCTCCATGTGGAACCACCTGATGGAGGCCATGGAGCGGCGCGGCTCCACGCTTCCGCGGCTGCGGTGGTGCCTGATCGGGGGCGAGGTCGTTCCCGCCGCGATGGTGCGCCGCTGGCGCGGACTCGTCGACTCCTCGGTGCGTCTCGCAAACCTCTACGGGAGCACCGAGACCCTGGTGAACGCCACCTGCTTCGAAGTGGTGCGCGACCTGCCACCCGAAGCCGTCCACACACCGATCGGGTGGGCCCGGGCTGGACAGAGAGTCCGCCTGGCGAATGTCCAGGACGGGGTGGGAGAGATCCTGGTCTCCGGCAACATCGCCCAGGGCTACCTCGATCCCGAGCAGACCCGCGATGCCTTCGTCGACCATCCAGAACTTGGTCGCGCCTACCGGACCGGCGATCTGGCCCGCAGTCTTCCAGACGGATCCCTGGTCTACCTCGGACGACGCGACAGCCAGGTGCAGGTGCATGGCAACCGGGTGGAGCTCGGAGAGATCGAACTCACCCTCTGCGCATCGCCCGGAGTTCGCAGCGCGGTGGTGGTCCTGGTGAACGCAGGGCTGGAGGCGACGGTCGAAGGGGAAGACCTCGACGCGACCGCTCTCCGAAACTTCGTGGCCCAGCGACTCCCCCACTACATGGTGCCCCATCGCATCCACCTGGGCGCCGTGCCCAGGACGGCCGCGGGAAAGGCGGATCGCCTTCAGCTGTCCGCACCTGCGCCCAGGGGTCTGGACGCGAGCGGGGACACCCAGATCCTCTCGCGCATGGTGCGGGATGTCCTGGGCCTGGATCGCCCCGTCCAGGCCGAGGAGGACTTCTTCACCCTGGGAGGCGACAGCGTTCGAGTGCTCGAGCTCCTGGACAAGGTGAGGCGCCACTACGGGAGAGCACCGCCGCCGCTGGCGCTCTACCGAGAGCCCACCATCGCCGCCCTGCTTCGCGAGCTCGGCAGCGATCGGGTCGAGGTCTCCAGGACCCACCACAAGAGCGGCCTGAGCGCCGTCCAGCGCGGTTTTTGGCTGGCCCACCGACAGGACCCCGAGCACCCTCCTGCCTGGCGCGCCTGCCTTCCTCTACGGGGACCTCTGGATCCGCGTCGCTTGGTGGACGCCGTGGAAGCGCTGGTACGACGCCACAGCATGCTGCGTACCGTCTTCACCGACGGGCCCTCCCAGAAGGTGCTGGACGAGCCGGGACCCTCCTGGGTTCAGCTCGACGACCTGAGCCGACTGCCCGATCCCCAAGCGGCACTGGAGTCCCGATGGCGCGAGGAGGCCACCGCCGCTCTGGAGCTGGATCGCTGGCCGCTGATCCGGCTGCGCCTCTGCCGCATGGGACCCGAAGATCACCGCCTCATCGTGAACGCCCACCACATCGTGGCGGACGCGTGGAGCGCGTGGCTGATGGTCGGCGAGCTGCTCCAGCTCCACGATGGCCAGAGCCTGGAGCCAGCGCCCTCCTTCGAAGCCGAGGCCGAGCCTCCCCACGATCCCTGGTGGGCAGAGTACCTGGCGGGCCTGGATCAACCCGTCCTCCCGGTTCACGAGAGCCTGGAGTCCGAGCTGCACCTGGATGCGTGGACCTGGGAGGGCTTGAAGATGCGGGCCCAGCGAGCCGGCACGACCCCCTTTGTGCTGGTGCTCTCCGCCCTCTTCGATGCCCTGGCGGAGTGTACCGGGCGGCAGGATCTGGCCGTAGGCGTCGCACACACCGCCCGTCCGCCCGAAGCGGCGAACATCGTCGGACCCTACGCCCGGGCCCTGCCCGTACGCTCGACACCCGGGTTGGCGTCTGTCGCTTCCGCCTGGAAGGCCGTCCTCTCCCACGCGGACGCACCGCCAAGCAGCTTCCTGGCAGCTGGAGACCCCGAACGTCTGGGACGCTTCTTCCTGACCTGGATGGACCCCGCTCAGGTTCCGGCACCGGACACCCGCGTGCGCTGTGCCTGGGAAGAGGCGCGCTACGCCTTCGCGACGCGCTCCACCAACACCGAAGCGCTGGTCGGTTGCCTGGTGAAGGAGGGGCTGCACCTGAACCTGCACGGGGGACCCCTGCTCTCCGCGCTGGCTCCCGCGCTGGAGCACAGGCTGAAGCAACTGGCGAGCGCCGACGGGACCCTCGTGGTCTACGTGCCCGAAGGCCTCACGGCCCCCGTCAGCGACCCACTGGTCATCGAGCGGGTGGAGACCGAGACCGCCAGCTCCGAGATGATGTTGATCCCCAGCGCCCTGGACCGCATCGAAGACCCTGATCAGGAGGTGCGTCGGGCCCTGGCAGCCACGGCCTCCTCGGTGGCAGCCCTGGGCGGGATGCTGCCCGTGCTCACGGGACTCGGTCTTCGCGACCTCGGTTCTCAGACGCTGACCACCGGGCACGCGATGACCGTGGTGGCCATGGCGTGGACCGTCGACGCCGTCTTGGAGCGGACCGGGAGACGATGGGAGGAACAGACCGTCGGCCTGCTGGGCTACGGAGCCATCGGCCAGGCGGTCCAGGCATTGCTTCGAGCTCAGCGTGGTGAGCCGAGGTCCTGGCACGTCCGCGATCCTGCACAGGGCCTTCAGGAGCCCATCGAGCACTGCGACCTGATCCTGGGCGCCAGCAGTGGAGGAGCCACCCTGAAGGTCTCCGAGCTGGCTCCTGGTTGCTGCGTCGTCGATGACAGCTTCCCCCGCTGCTTCGTCGACGCCGAGGCCATCGCCCGCATGAGCGACCGGAAGGATGTCCTCTTGGTGCACGGCGGCGCCGTGGACGCCGGGCCCCTGAGGCGCTCCAGCCCCTTCCCGCAGGCCGGGCTGCTCAGGGCGCAGTTCGGTGCCCGGTGGCTGCCGGGTTGCCACGCCGAGCTCCTGCTCCTGGCGGCGAAGCCCGAACTAGGACCCACCCGGGGGCCCGTCACCGCCGAGCGCGCCGCACACGTCGAGGCCGCCGCCAGGGACGCTGGCTGGAGTGCGGCCCCCCTGCACCTGGGACCCTGGCGAGTACCACAAGACCTGTGTCCCTGAACTTCCTTCCCGTCCTGCCTGGGGACGGCATCGGGCCCGAGGTCATCGATGCGGCCCTGGCCTGGCTGCACGAGCAGGGCTTCACGACCCCCATTCGGCGCCTGCCGTTTGGCCACGGATGCTGGCTGGAGAGCGGTGTCGCCCTGCCTCCTGAAACCCTTGATGCTGTGCGATCTCAGGGAGTTGCGCTATTGGGTGCCGCCACGACACCGGCGGAAGGCTGCCGCAGTCCCATCCTGCAACTCCGCGAGGCCCTGGACCTGGAGATCATGGTGCGGCCCATGCCCGGGGGAGGGCCGACCCTGGTAATCCACAGCTTTGCTGGCCTCTACGCCGAGCCTGAGCAGGCGGGCCCCCCCGCTGTGAGCCGCTGGGTGCTGCACCCCGAACAGGCCGACACCCTGGCGAGGGAGGCCTTTGGCCGCGCTACCCGACGGGTCACCTTCGTGGACAAGCCGACGGTGCGTCGACACGCGGCGAAGCTCCTCCGGGACGCCGCAGGACGCCACGCCACGGTGGAGTGGGAGCTGCTCAACGCGGACGCCTTCGTCGCGAAGCTCATCAAGGAGCCTCAGCAGTACGAGATCGTGGCCGCGACGAGCTTCGTTGGAGACCTGCTCTCCGACCTCTTCGCGGCACTGGGAAGCGGCCTCCCGAGCGCTGCCAGCATGTGTCTTGGCCCGGGTGTTGCGCTCTTTGAGCCCGTGCACGGGAGCGCACCGCACCGCATCGGGAGCGCCGATCCCGCCGGAGCCATCGCCGCGGCTCGCCTGCTGTTGGACTTCCTGACGGATGGCCAATCAGCGCCGCACCCCTAGAAAGGGCTCACATGTCCCCGAGCGATGAGGACTGGGCTTCGGGAAACATCACACGCATGGCCTGCTCGAAGACTTCCAGCTCCTGGGGAGAGACGCCGTCGATGTTGATCATGCTGTTCAGGGTGTTCATCAACGACCTTCGAACTTGAGGCGCGTCTTTCAGGCGATCCCTGAGCGTGGTCCGATCCGCCGTGAGATCGCTCTCCGAGGCCTTGACCCTCCGGTACAGGTCCGCGATGGCCTCCGGCTGAAGGTCGAACTGTTCCTTCATGATCTGCTGGAACTTCCGCTTCTCTTTGTCGGTCTCGGCCCCGTCTGCCTTGATCACGTGGAAGAGCAGAGAGGCGAGAGCAATGCGGTTGAACTCTTCGTTCTCATCAAAGCGTCCCGCCCGAGAACATTGTGTCAAACCACTCTCTCAGTGACATCGCCATTCCGTGAAGTTGAGGGTCGCAGTACGCCGCACCGTTCGTCGAAGCTCGGCCGGTGGAAGAGTAGCCCGAAATCGTCGGTCGGGAGAGACCCGCGCCGTCCTCAGGGACTGACCCAGTCCTCTCCGCTCCAGACCTGCTCCAGATCGTAGTTCTCGTCGTCTCCGCTGGACACCTTCCTCGAGATGGTGTCGTCGAAGGTGACCTTGATGTCCCACTTGTCGTCCCGGTCCAGGTCCACCTTGGCCCGGTTTGCCGTGCCGTGCCCATCGTCCTGGTAGACGTTGATCTTGTAGGGCTTGCCCTGGGTCACGTCCTTGAGCTTGGCGCTCCCGAGGTCCTTTCCCACCCAGCGCATCAGGTCGGCGACGACCGGATCCTGAGGCTCCTCTGCGGGCTCCGCACCGGGACGGGCCCAGCCCTCCCCGTTCCAGATCTCCTCCACGTCGTAGTTCTCGTCGTCTTGGCTGGACAGCTTCCGAGAGATCGCCTCGTCGAAGGTGACCTTGATGTCCCACTTGTCGTCCCGGTCCAGGTCCACCTTGGCCCGGTTTGCCGTGCTGTGCCCTTCGTCCTGGTAGACGTTGATCTTGTAGGGCTTGCCCGAGCTGACGTCCTTCTTCTTCGGCTCGCCGAGGTCCTGTCCCACATAGGTCAGGATCTCCGCGTCGATCTGCGACCCTCCCGCTTCCGGCTTCTCGGGGACTTCGAGAACCTCGTGCGGGCCCTCAGGGCCGGAGATGCTCACGGGTTCGGGGTCTGGCGTCGGGGGGCGATCCGGCCAGAGGACGACAGCGGCGGTGACGCCGAGAACGGTCACACACACCGCGGTGGTGACGAAGGTGCTGAACTTCATGTTGCCAGCGAGTCCCATCAGGCGCTCCGTGAGATGTCGACCATGCCACGCTGCTGCGGCACGGTGCAGTTGCAGTAGGTGTAGGCACAGGGCGTAGCCTGCAGGGCAAGGCGAAGGCTACCGTCCAGCACGTTCCCCAAGTACTCCGTGCGCTTGCGACGTGCTGGATAGCACCGGTAGGAACGGCCGCGATGGTCCACGATGAAGTAGCGGGCTCCCGCCCAGCACAACCGTCCCGAGAAGTCGGGGTCGATCCATCCGGTGCCGTTGTGGCCGCCCCAGGCCTCCATTCCCGCGCGCTCCGCCGGCGTGTAGTCGATGACCTGACGGTCCTGCTTCTCGGGCTGGACCTTGAGCTCCGGCCACAGGATCCGCAGCGCATCGATGCGCGACCAGTTCTCGCGGGTGGCGACGATGGTGGCGCACACCGAGCCTTCGTAACGATCAGCGAAGCGTCGAAGCTTGTCGAAGAAGGCCTCCGGCTCGACGTACTCGAGGTGGAGCGAGGCGCTGAACACGCCGGGACGCTTGTTCACGATGGAAGCGTAGTCCGCGAGCACCGCGTCGGAGACGCTCAGGTTGGTGACCACGCTCACCCTCAGGCCTCCGTCGATGAGTCCACCTAGGCATGAGAGGAAGTCCGGGTGTCGGAAGGGCTCTCCGCCCGAGAGCTTGACCTCCCAGTCACCGGGGAGCGCACCGAAGGCCTCGACAAAGCGCGGCAGGTCCCGAGCCCACTGCTTGCGGTCGTCCACGAAGCGCTGTGTGCAATAGCTGCACCGGTAGTTGCAGGTGGTGTTCATGTTCCACGACACCACCCCTTCCAGCGGGTACCTCACTGCACCATCCCCCGGTTGAAGGGCACGGTGCAGGGGCAGATGTCATAGGGACAGGGGCTCGCTCCGCTCCACAAGCGCACCGAGCCGTCGAAGAGGTTTCCCAGCCGACCCTCGCTGTAGCGCTTGGCGGTGCGACAGGACCAGGCCGTACCGTCCTTGTCCACGGTGAAGTAGAGAGCGCCCGCGAAGCAGGGGCGGCCCTGGTAGCTCGGGCTGCGGTTGGCCGGCCGCGAACCCACCAGCGCTTCCATCTCCGGGCTGTAGTCCACAGGTCGGCCGCTCGCGTCCTTGAACCACTGGGCAAACCACCGAATCCCCAACGATTCAAGGTGATCACGGCATTCTCGAGCCTCGTCCAACCGCCCCGGAAAGACCACCTGGTTCACCACGAAGTCGACCTCCGGATCCAGTTGGTCCACAAACCACACGGCCTTTTCCGCAAAGTCCTCCAGAGCCACGAACTCCAGGTGCAGCGAGGCCGAAAAGACATTCAAACGCCCTCGTGTCAGCGACGCGAAGCGCATCAGCTCGGCATGGGGAGCGGAGAAGTTGGTCAACACGGAGATGCGGTGTTCTGTCCGCTCCATGAGGCCCGGGACGACCAATTCCATGAAGAGAGGGTGCGCGAAGGCCTCACCTCCGCTGCACTTGATCTCCCAAGATCCCGGCAGCCCAGCGAAGACTCCGAGCGCCCCCTCGAGCTTGCTCCGCTCCGGGCGTCCGCGTCGGTACCGAGGAGACTGGATGCAGTAGCTGCAGTCGTAGTTGCAAGCACCCGCGACCTGCCACTCCACGGTGGGACGGGGTTCAGGCAAGCCGCGCTGCCCACTTGGCGTTCTGTTCGTACTTGCCACAGCGGTCGCAGCCCTTGAAGAAGCGTCCGGTTGAGAGCGTCTCCCGCAGCCGCTGCCATCGCTCGCCCCACCAGAGCGCTTCGAAGGAGGCCTCCTTCAGACTCCCCACGCTCACGTTGGTGTTGCAGCAGTAGAGCACCTCGCGGTCGACGGTGATGCGGGTGTACACAAAGCCCATCCAGCATCCGGTCTCCGCGATGGGCACGGTGGCCTCCTCCGCTCGACGCGCTGCAGCCACCTGCTTCTCGAAGAGCTCCAGGTTGGTCCGAACCCCGAGCTGCTCGGCCAGGGACCGCGCCTTGGGGATGCCCTCCTCCGCCAGCCAGGTCAGCTGCTCCGAGCTGGCTCGGCAGGACTCGGTCCCCTCCGCCAGCGAGGCGAGCTTGAAGTTCACCCGTTCTGCCCGGAAGAGCTTTCCGAAGCAAACCATCTCCACGACCTCGTCGGCGTTGTCGCGGTTGATGACCTGCACGTGCCGCGTGCTGACGCCCGCCCGCGTCAGGACGCGAAGGTAGTGGCACATCCGGTTGAAGTGCTGCTCGGTCCACCCGGGATGGAAGGCGGTGTAGCTGTCGGAGGAGACCCCCTGAACCCCCACCAGCAGGTTGTCCACGCCGGCGGCGGCGAGGCGCTCGGGGTCAGCCGCAACCAGGTTGGAGAGCACCGTCAGGTGCCAGCCTCGTCGCTTGACGAGCTCCAGCATGACGTAGACCTGCGGGTGGGTCAGAGGGTCGCCCATGCCGCTGACGACCACGGCGTTCACGGACGCCATCGCTTCGAGTTGGTCGACGATCTCCGCGAAGCTGTCCAGCGACATGCGGCGGCGCTTCCACTCCGACGAGCGCGGCGTGGTGAGCAGGGGACTGTGATCCCAGCAGGTCACGCACGCCGCGTTGCAACCGTTGGTGATGTCGATGTGGACCTGGAGCGGACCCGTGGTGGGGCGGCCCGCGCGCATGCCTGAGATGAAAGGCGCCAGGGTCACGGGCCCAGCGTCCTCAGGACGGCCGCCACCGGTTGGCGACCGTGGCCCTCCAGGCGCGTGAAGTCGCGCAGAGCATCGAAGAGATCCTCGTGGCGCTTCAGCCAGGTCACCATGTCACGGGCGAAGGTTCCGATGGCGTAGCTGCGCTGCGTGGGCACCGCGCGCAACAAGCTGACCGCACCCATCCAGTCGTCGAAGCGCCCCCACACCGGGAAGAGGAGCTCCGCGGCGTCCAGAAGCTGACCGGGCGTCGCCGCCGGGAACTTGCGGCCCAGGCTCTTCAACAAGGAGATGCCCTCGTCCTTCACGCTGAGCTCATCGCAGAGATCCATGAAGCGCTCCGCCGGCACCGCGCCCCCGACCAGCCTCAACAGCTCGGGGCCCGCGCGGTCCAGGATCCGCACGAAGTGCTCGTCGAGCAGGCGGTCAGCACGGGAGAGCTCCTCGTCCGGCAGGAGTCCCTTGAGAGCGGCGAGGGCCGCCTGCTTGGCCCCGTTGTGGGGCACCATGGCCCGCGCCGCATCCCCGGAACCCGGCTCCTCGAGCAAGGCCGCCACCTCCTCGATGTTCTGAGCAACGCGCCCGGCTCCGGCTGCCTCGGCCTGTTCGACGCGATGGCGCTGATCGTCCGCGATGCGCGCCTGGGGCAGGAAGACCGTCGGTACGCCCAGGTGCATCAGCTCGTGAAAGCTGTTGTAGCCACCGGCGCTGACCGCCGCATCGAGGCCCGAAAAGAGCTCCACGGGGACGTAGCGGTCCATCCACACCACACCGGGGCCACGGATCTCCGGGCCCTCGTAGAGAGGACCTGCGCCCACGACGACGTCCCAGCTCTCCCGAAGCGAATTCACCAGAGGTGGGAGCAGGCTGTCTGCATTGGCGTCGCCTCCACCACCCAGGGAGACGTAGACCGCACGGCGTGAGACGCCCAGGCGACGACGAGCCTCCTCCCGAGGGAGCACCTCCTCCCGACCGCGAAGCAGGATGGTCCCCACATCCGATGCATCCGGCACGATGATGCGCTGGTAGAGCGGGAGCAGAGCCTTGTAGCTGTGCTCCCTCGCAAACTCCGGACGCACCCTACGCGCGACGAGAACCCGTCTCGGAGCCAGCTCCAGGGTGGCCGTCAACTCCCCGAAGGAACCCCCGGGAAAGGTGTCCACCATCAGCAGGTCCGGCTGGAGACCGGCGATCGCGTTCAGGACCCACGTTCGGGCGATCCGCAGGTAGCGGGAGGGCTCCATGCCAGCGTCGCGCAGCATCGCCTTGGAAGGCATCTTCAGAGAGCAGAAGCCTTCCCGACGGGCCAGCGTGTCCGCCTCGGAGCTGGTCAGCACCCAGCACTCGATCTTGTGGTCCAGGGCCAGGCCGATGCGCCGCACCCAGCGCAGAATGGCCAACTGCCGGGTCAGGTGTCCCATGCCCCGGCCGTTGATGGCGTAGGAGACCACGACCAGGCGACTCACGAGATGTAGCCCAGATCGTCCCCGTCAGCCTGTGCAGCGGCCGCCTCGGCGATAGCGCGGGCGTGCTCCTCGTCCACATCCAGGGTCGGCCTGCGCGTCGGGTTGCGGTCGTACCAGCTGCGCACCCTCGGCGAGTAGCGGGTCGGCCGCTTGCCCGTGAACTCGAACCACCAGAGCTCGGGGTCGTTGGACAGGCCGAAGCGGTCGTAGCTGTCGTAGCGCACCATGCGGTCCACCAGGACCTGCGTCTTCTCCGCGTTGGCACGCATCTTCTTGGACTTCTCTCCGAACTTCTGGTCCAGGTAGGACTCCGGAAAGCCACGTCCGACGTACTTGCCCCTGGAGAACTTCTGGGCCTTGCGCTGGTACTTGGCCAGGCGTGCCCGCAAGCCGGTGATCTGGGCATCGAGTCCAGACAGGAGGTCCTGCAGGAAGTCCGCCTTGGCGCCCAACCCGGCCGCCCTCCGCAGAGCGATCAGGCGTGCGCGATCCGGCTCCTCACCCAGCCACTGCTCCAACAGAGCCATGTCCGCGTGGGTCAGGTGCTCCACCAGGGCCCCCCAGCAGCTGTTGAGGACCTCGCCCGGAAGCCGCGGCTGCCGTGCCAGGGCCTCATCGTGCTGCTGGACCAGGGTGTGGATGGCCTCGATCTGCTGCTGGACTTCCTCCACCTGCCGCATCCACTTCAGGCGCTCACCCGCCACCTTCTGGTACGCGGGCAGGACCTCGTCACCGAAGTCACCCATCTCCAAGGCCTCGCAGATGCTGTCCCCCATCCGCCACAGCTTCCAGTAGCGGGCGCTGAAGATGGACTGCACGTACCCCGGCGTGTCGTAGTGGCTCTCGATGAGCTCTTGAAAGCCTTCGAGCGACTCGAAGCGTGCACACTCCCGCTCCCAGGGATCCAACAAGGAGCGTCGCTCGGCGACCTCGTGCGTCAGCTCCCCATGCGGGCCGACCAGGAACTCCCGGCGGATGTAGCGCTCCTCGGCCCGGATGCGCGCAACGGTCTTCTTGAGCACCTGGAGTTGATGCGCCATCGCGTCGAGGGGATCCCGCCGGCTGAAGCCACGAAAGCCGGTGAGCTTCTCTGCACTCTGCAGGGCCCCCTTGTCCAGAGTGGGCAGGTAGGCCTGCGCCAGCGCAGTGAGCGCTTGCTGGCGCTCGGTGGCTATCTGCTCCGCTGCTGCCTTGACGCGATCCAAGAGCTGCGTCATGTGCTGGATGACGGCGATGGCTTCGGCCGTGCGGGTTTCGAAGTGACGAACGAGTTGTAGAGAACTTACGGACATGGCGCGGTGATGCTATCCCCGGTCCAGTGAGAGTTCCCGTTCCAGTTCTCATGGCTCCCGCACTACTCGCCGCTGGAGCGGGCATTGCGCTACGTAGCCAAGCCTCATCTTCGCTGGTAGATAGCCTGGAGAGCATCGCCCCCGCGGAGCGCGACGCCGCGATCAGCGGGGCGCTGGCCGATGCCATCGGCAATCAGGTGATCAGCACGGGCACCGCGGCGGGCCTGGTGGCGGTGGTCGCACTGGCGGGCTTCGTCCTCGCTGTCTCCAGAGGCTTCTCCAAGGCTCCGGCCCACCTGCGCTTCGTGGCCAGCGGTGGCGCCGCGCTCAGTACGGCCTTCGCCACCTACGCCGTCTGGCTCTCCGCCCTTGCTGGGGTCCACCGCGCCTTCGCCGACGGCGACGTGGAGAGACTCCACGCGGCGGCCGCGCTCTACGCCAACGCCCCACTGATCGGTGCTGTGAGCTGCGCTCTGCTCGGGCTCGTCGCCCTGCTCTCCCTTGCGGGGTCGACGGTGGACTTTCGTGGCCTGTCCGGCGCGGTGCTGACCCTGCTGGCGGTAGGAGGCCTGGCCGCCCTGGAGACCGTGGGCTGGAGCGAGCAGGAAGCCCTGCTGTCCGAGCATCACCGAGCCTGGAGTCTGGAAGCACTCAGCGGCCTTCAGCTTCCCTACGGCGAGCCGCAAGCCATCCCTGCGGAGCGCGAGGACTGGCTGGTCGTGGACGGCAGCCTGCCCGCACGCGAGATCGGCGACACGGGCTGGGTGCTCAGCGCATCAGGGCGCTCCGACAGCCGCTTCGAACAGCTCCTGCTGCTGGGGGGAGTGTCGCTCTCACCGGCGCCCGCGGAGGCCACCCTGTTCGTGGTGGATGCGGAGGAGGTGGAGCTGCGGATCGAGGGCGAAGTACCCCAGGCGATCGGTGTGGGGGAGGACGCTGCCGAGATCCTGCTGGCCCACCCCCAGCGGGAGGAGATGGTCCTGGTGCCCGGTCCCTACTGGAGCGTGGAGGAGTTGCTGACCCTCTGCGGGGCCATCGGCCGTTGCCGCATCGCCCACACCGCCCCGGAGCCACCACCACCTCCCGTGACGCCACCCAAAGCCACCGGAAATGGCCCTTCGGGGGCCGTGCCCGCCGCGACCGCTCGCAACATCGTCGGCCGTTACCAGGGACAGGTGCGCTACTGCTACGAGCAGGCTCTGAAGCGCACCAACCCCGGCAACCGCGTCACCCTGCGCTTCACCGTCGACAACGCCGGAAAGGTCAGCTCGGCCAAGGCCAGCGGAAGCCGAGATCGCCAGTTCGAAGCCTGCGTGGAACGACGCGCGCGCACCTGGAAGTTTCCCGAAGGCATGGCCGGTGAAGTGGTCTACCCCTTCATCCTGGCCTCGTCTCCGTGAGTCGCTCCAGGTGATCTGGACCTGCGCGGACTTTCTTGCCGCTTCATCTGCACAACCGGCTCCCGCGTGCATTAAACAGGCGAACAGCCCTGGAGTATGAATGCTGCTGGCCCTCTCTCTGAGCCTTTCCTGTACCACCGGAGAGGCCGACCCCGAGACCGTCGCTGAGCCCGATGCCGTCGCGCTGATGCCAATCCGCGTGGGCTGGCAGGAGACGTGGGCGACCCAGGGACAACTCTCCGTCATCCTCCAGCAATCGGAGATCCTGAGCGAGCTGGGCTTCGAGGCGGAGTTCGTAGGCTTCTCCTACGGGGCTCCGCTCAACGAAGGGGCCCTGGCCGGCGAGGTGGACGTCTTGTTCACGGCTGACCAGCCCGCGATCGCGCTCTGCAACCGGGACAGCTCGTGGGGGATGATCGGCCGCCTCATGTACAACCGGGTCGGTACCTTCGTGCCTCCCGACAGTTCCATCCAGACGGTGGCCGACCTCAAGGGCAAGACCATCGGGATTCCCTTTGGCGCAGCCGCCCACCGGGAGACCCTGGGAGCCGTCCGTGCGGCGGGGCTGGACCCCGTCCAGGACATCAACGCGGTCAACATGGGCATCCAGGACATCGCCGTGCTGGCCAAGTCGGGTCAGTGGGACACCGTCCACGCCGGCTCCGCGTGGGACCCGGTCTTCGCCCAGCTGGAGTCTTCGGGCTTGGTGCGCACGGTCGCGAACGGCGTCGTGACCAGCGTGGTCGTCATGGACGACGACTACGTCACGGCGAACCCCGGCGCCGACAGCAAGTTCATGGACGCCATGGCCAAGGCCTACGCGCAGTACCGCTCCGACCCGGCCAAGGCCAACGCAGACTTCAAGGCGGCCTCCAACCTCGACTTCTCGCTCGAGGCCCTGGACCTCGCGGCCTCCGTGGAGCCCAACCTCGAGCCGGACGCCTCCACGCGGGTCACGCTCAGCGATGAGGACAAGGCAAACATCCAGAAAGCGGCCGATTTCATGGTGGATGCAGAGATCCTGCCCGCGCAGGTCGACACCTCCACCATGATCCGCGAGCCCGCTGGCTGACGATGCTTCGAAAGCTGTCCGCGATCCTGGTCGCACTCTTGGTGTGGCACACCGCTGCCAGCCTGGCGGACTCGGTGATCTTCCCGGCTCCCATCGACTGTCTTGCGGCGGCCGAGCGCGCGATCGACAACGGCACGCTGGTGGCCAACGCCAAGGCCAGCCTGGCGCGCGTGGCCACGGGCTATGCCATCGCCGCGGTGTTCGGTGTGCTTCTGGGGGCGCTCTCCGGGATCACAGCGGTGGTGGGCCTCGGCTTCCGTGACGTCCTGGAGCTGCTCCGCCCCATCCCCCCCATCGCCTGGGTACCCATCGCCATCCTCTGGTTCGGCCTGGGCGACTCGAGCGCCTGGTTCGTGGTCTTCCTGGGCGCCTTCTTTCCGATCTTCATCCAGGTCTCTCACGCCTTCGCCAACTGTCCGGAGGAGCACCTGGAGGTGGCTCGCGCCTACGAGGCCTCGCCGATGGCCACCTTTCTCTGGGTCCGCATTCCTGCTGCGGCGCCAGACATCGCCCAGGGGCTCCGCATCGGTCTGGGCCTGGCCTGGACCAGCGTCATCGCCGCCGAGCTCGTGGGGGTCAAGAACGGGCTGGGTGACCGCATCCAACAACTCCGCTACGTGGCGGACTACGAAGGCATGGTGGTCTGCATGATCGCGATCGGTCTGCTGGGTTGGTCGATGACCAGCTTCGCCAACCTTGCCCAGAGGTGGTTCATCCCTTGGCAGAAGTCATCCGTATAGAGAACCTGTCCTTCTCCTACGGCGACAAGCCGGTCCTCGACGGGGTCGACTTCGCCGTGGAAGAGGGCCGTGCAACGGTCATCCTGGGGCCCTCCGGGGTCGGAAAGTCCACCATCCTGAAGCTGATGGCCGGTCTGCTGCAGCCCACCACCGGCCGCGTGGAGGTCCGCTCCCAGGGCTCCGCCGTCGGCACCCGCATGGTCTTCCAGACGCCTCGTCTGTTTCCGTGGCTCTCGGTGCGAAAGAACCTCACCTTCGCCCTGCGCGCAGCGAAGGTGCCTCGGGAGCAGTGGGATCAGCGCATCGAGAGCCTGATGGACAAGGTGGGGCTGCTCGGCGAGCTGGACCTCTCGGTCGCGGAGTTGTCCATCGGCATGGCCCAGCGGGTCGCGCTGGTCCGATCCCTGGTCTGTGAGCCCAGCGTGCTGCTCCTGGACGAGCCCTTCTCCTCACTCGACCCGAAACGCCGCAGACAGCTTCAGGACGATCTGTCCTCGCTGGTGAGCTTCACCGGCGTCTCGGTGGTGATGGTGACCCACGACATCGAGGAAGCCCTCGAGGTCGGAGATCAGGTCCTCATCCTGAACGGTCAGCCGGCCCGGATCATCCACACGATCACCGTGGCCGATCAGCCACTGGACGAGGCCCGGAAACAGATCGAGGAGCACCTGCTCCGCTGAGCCGGAGGGGCTGGCTAGGCCGGGGGGCCGAAGTCGTACGTCGCCCGCACCCAGACCTGGTTGGGAACGTTCTCATCCAGGTGGAACTGGAAGGCGGTGATGATGTTCAGCCCACCGAAGGGAAGAACGATCTGCGGTCCGACCGCGATGTCGTTGCTGCCCGAGGGGAGGTTGAAGAAGTTCTCCGTCTCCACACCGATGAGCGCCTTGCCCTCGGGCAGCACGTAGTCGCCCATCAGGAAGAGGTAGGGAATCATGTCGCCCGTCAGGTCGATGAACTGCAGGTCTCCCCACACGTTGACCGGCTTTCCGAAGAACTTCGGCGTCAACTGGAAGCGGTTGGAGCTCACCAGGGCTGCGCTGATGGAGGGGCCACCGGCCGGATTCGGGTCCACCCGCGCACCGGCCATCACCTCGAGCCACCAGCCGTCACCGTCATAGCGGGGCCCGATGAGGGCGATCGGCTGCTGAGCGGTGGCCGGCAGGTTGGGCAGAATGAGCCAGCCACCAATCCCCAGGCCCTGCTCTGTGAGGGGCTTGTGCACGTGAGTCAGCAGGCGAACTCCGTAGATCGGATCCGCCTTGGCCTCTCCTGAAAAGGACAGGGCCACAAGGAGAGCGCTCAGAAAAATCACGACGCGGGACATGAATCACCAGGGTCCGCAGGGGGGGGGGGGTAGCGGAGGTCAGCTATACTCCGGACCGGGTCCTTTGGCACACAGCATGCTCGCAGCGCACCCCCGGACAGACGGGTGAGACGACGGGCACTGGCCTTGGCTCTTCTGGTGATCAGCGGCCTGGGCTTTCGCTCACTCCCTTTCGGTGCCCAGGATGCACTGCCTGCCTCCATCGAGGCCCTGATCATCAGCGACAACCAGTTCCACCACCTGCTCGGAGACCCCGGCTGGATCCGACTCAAGGTCATCGATGACCTCAGCGGTACCGCCATCCGTCCGGTGGGCCTCGACCTCTTCGCTGACGACCTGCTGGCGCGCACCCTCTCCGACTACCTCTCTGTGCAGGGACTGGAAGGCAAGCGCAGCGCTGTGCTGCACCTCGGCGACAGCCTGGATGTGGCCTGCGCCAGCGAATGGGCGCGCTTCGTGCAGGCCATGGAGATCCCCGGTCGACTGGGGGAAGGGTGGGCCCTGGCCCCCGGCAACCACGACGCCTTCTTCTACGGCATGGCCCACGAGGGGCGCATCTGGAAGGACGGCTGTCGCGAGCCTGGGGACACACGGCGTCAGGACCGGCGCATGACCAAGCCGCGCTTCGTGGACAACTACCTGAAGGCCCTGTCCTCACAAAAGGGTTCCCGGAAGGCCCCCTGGCACATCGATGAGGGTGAGCACCCCTTCGGCACCACCCTGCTGGTGCGTGCCGCCTGGAAGAAGGACTCGGTTCGCCCCTGGCGCAGCTTCGTGGTCACACAGGTGGACCTCTCAACGCCCGATGGACCGCCCGTCTACGGGCTGATGCTGGACACCGCCCAGTACGGGCGTATGCCACGCATCGGCGGTCCTCTCATGCCCGGGAAGAACGCGGGCCTCAGGGGCGACATGCTCGCGGATCAGATCGCGGTGCTCACCCGCTGGGTGAACGAAGAGCCCGACGCCCACTACATCCCTTTCTCCCACTTTCCACTGGAGGACCTCACCGAGCGAGCCCAGAGAGAGCTGGAGCCCCTCCTGGACCAGACCCTGCCCCTCTGGATCAGCGCGCACACCCACGCCGGTTTCGTGTCGGACCACGAGCAGGTGCTGGAGCTCAACATCGGCAGCATCACGGACTTTCCCAACGAAGCCCGAACCCTTCAGCTGCAGAGCAACCGGAACGATCTGGCCGTGTACAGCGAGCTGCTGCAGGCTCAGCTCTTCTTCGGAACCAGCCGCTTTGGCCCGAGCGAAGCCGGCCGGTGGATTCCACGCTGCGAGGACGAGTGGCTGGTGGAGGGGGGCGACTATCTCCCCTCGCTCTACCGCGATGCGGGCGACCGGGGAGCCACGAAGATGCGAGAGGCCACCCTCGACGCCATGCTGCGCCACTATCGAGACCTGGTCGAGACCTTCCGGGGCAAGCGCAAGAGCGCGGACTGCCCCCGTCCCGAGGGCGGCTCTACGGATCGCGAGCTCATCCGCTCCATCGACGGATGGCGACAGCTTCGGGGGGACGCGAAGGCCCAGAAGGTGAAGGAGCTGCAGCGCTACCTGAGCTGCCGCCAGGTGCGCTCCCACAACCCCGCTACCGTCGAGGCCTTCGGTGTCTGCCGAGCCCTGCACGCGGCGCGCATCGACAAGACCGGAGGCGACATCCTGCCCTATGACACCTGGTTCGGCCTGTGACCGCAGAGGGTGAACACCAGGACTATTCCGGGCGCTCACGCTCCTCGACGTAGAAGTCGATCCGGCGGTTCTCGCTCGGCCACACGTCGGCGGGCGGGTAGGCATCACCAAAGCCCACAGCGCTCAGGCGCTTGCGCTTGACTCCGCGCATGACGAGCTCGGCCCGCACCGTGTCGGCTCGCATCTGGCTGAGCTTCAGGTTGTCCTCCGAGGACTCTCCGTCGTCGGCGTGGGCTTCGATGCGGAGCAGCGCGATCTCCGGGTGCTCCTCGAGCAGAGAAGCCACCTGGTCCAGGATCTCCTGACCCCTCGGGGTGAGCGCCGCCGTACCCGGATCGAAGTTCACCGGGTGGGTCAGCGCGATGAGGTCCCCCTCCAGCGAGAGGTAGTCGGGCAGAAGCTGTACACGAGCGCTGCGCTCCTCATCCAGCAACACGTCCACGGTCAGTTCCACCGGGACGTGACCCTCCTTCTGGATGAGCAGATGGTGCTCCCCCTCGCTCAGCTCCAGGGTGGGCTCTCCATCGAGGAGCTGAAGGCTCAACTCGCCGTCGATGGTGACGAGCACCTCGTCCAGGGGCTGCTCCTCGCGGTCCAGCGGGTTCAGGCGAACCAACGCCACTCCACCCAGACTACGAAGCCGGGGCGAGAGTTGGGTCTCGCCGTCGGTCAGGGCCAGGGTGTCGGACCAGTCCGCGTAGCCGTCGGCCTGGACCCTCACCTCCCAGCGTCCCTCCGAAAGATCCAGGCTGACGGTGCTCACCCAGGTGCGCTCGTACACGTCGCCCATCTCGTTGGCGGGTGCCACGTGCACCCGCGAAGCCAGGACGGGCTCGCCCCTCCAGTCCAGGACCTCGATGACCAGGTGGTTGTTGCCCTCGGCACAGCCATCCTCGTCCTCGTAGCCGTCCACGTCCTCGGCCTGGTCCGGGCAGCGATCCCAGAGGTCCGAGAGGCCATCGCCGTCGTTGTCCGGATCGGCGCACCCGTCCTCGTCCTCGAAACCATCGAAGTCCTCGGGCTCCCGCGAACAGGCATCCACCGCGTCCAGAATGCCGTCCAGGTCGGCGTCGTGATTCACCTCGCCCGGCGTCCAGGTCATCGCACCCACCACCCGCCAGGCGGGCGCACCGATGCCTGGGGTCAGGCCCGTTCCACCCGCAAGGCGAACATGCATGCCGGGCATCGCGTCCACCTGCAGGCCCGCCAGCGCTTCGATCGGTGTGCCCTGCGAGTAGGAGAAGGGAGCGCTGAGCTGCGTTCGCCCGACCACCTCAGCGTGGACGTCCACGAGCTCCGTGACCGCCACCGCAGCGCCAAAACCGAAGTGAAGCTGACGACCCCAGACCACCGAAGGGTGCAGATCGTTCTGATCGCTCACCCGAAGGCCCAGGTTCAGCGCCCACAGCGTAGGCCCCTGCTGGTAGTCCAGCGCAAAGCCCACATCCATGGTGGGTACCGGCTGGGCGAGAAGACGCGAGGGGTCTCCGATGGGAATGAGAACAGCCCCCAGACCAGCCAGGCCCACCTGGCCCGAGCTGCCTTCGAAGAGCAGCCAGCGACCGTGGGCCCGCGCATCGCCCAGGCCCGCGCCTCCGGTGGCGATGGGTCCCGTGCTGGCGAGATAGACCGGCATGTCCAGCCCCACGCGGCCGGCCCCGCGCCAGTAGGCCGCCCCCAGAGTCATGCCCGTGAAGCTGCTCAGGACCGCGGTCTCCTCCCCCGTAAAGCGATCGATCCAGATGTAGGGGTCCCTGGCGCTCTGCCCCAGGAGACGAAGCGCGTAGCCTTCGCCCTCCAGGGGCTGGGCATCCTCGAGCACGAGCATGCGACCCGACACGGTCGGCTGCAACAGGTCGGCATCGATCGCTGCTGCCACGAAGTCTGGGCAGATCTCGCACCCGGCTTCGGCGTCCGCCTCCTGAGCGAGGGCAAGAGGCAGCAGCATCATCAACATCAGCCCCAGGATTCTACCCGAGCCGGATGGCCAGCCTCCTCACGGCCTCTGCAACATCCTCTGGAGGAGCGGAGGTAAAGCAGACGCGTACCCAAGAGGAATAGGCCTGACCGAAGCTGGGACCGGGAGCCAGCAGCAAGCCATCGTCCAGGCAATCCTCACAAAAGCCGAAGACACCCCGCTGATCGAGCAGAAGGCCAACATTCAAGAAGAGGAAGGTGCTCCCTCCGGGGCGCGGGACGCCTAGGGTGTCGGCGGCGTGGTCCCCCGCCTGGCGGTAGATCTCGAAGGCCCGGTCGATCCAGGGCTGGCCGTGCTCCAGGGCTTGGAGCCCAGCGAGCTGCCCGCTGGTGGGGGCCGAGAAGAAGGTGTGGGTGCTGATCTTGCGGATCTGCGCCGAGATCTCCGGAGGAGCCGCGAGGTAGCCACAGCGGTTGCCCGCCATGCCGTAGGCCTTGGAGAAGGAGAAGGCGGTGATGGCGCGCTCTGGAGCGAAGCGACCAATGCTGTGGTGCTCGCCCCGGTAGCAGTAGTCCTCGTAGGTCTCGTCGCTGACCAGCCACAGGTCGTGCTCCCGAGCCAGCTCGGCCAGGGCGACCAGCCACGGCTCCGGCAGCACCACGCCCGTGGGGTTGCTGGGTGTGCTGACGTAGAGAGCCACGCTGCGCTCGGTGATGCGCTCGCGGACGGCCTCGATGGCGGACTCGACCGAGTCCACCCGGTCGTAGAAGGGCACCTCGACCGGCACCGCACGAAAGCTCTGCACATGCCCCCGGATGAGCGGCCAGAAGGGAGCCAGGATCAGGACCTCGTCACCGGGCGAACAGAGCGTGCCCATGACCGCAGCCAGCCCACCCGTCGCTCCGGCGGTCACCGTGATCCCCGCCGGTTCTACCTGGAGCCCGTTGCGGGAGCGGCACTTCTCCACCAGGGCCTCCACCAGGCGAGGGAGCCCCTGAGGTCGCGTGTAGCGGTGCATCCCCGGATGGTCGGCCACGCGGAGGTTCTCCATGCGAGAACACTCGATGGGCTCCATGAAGGTGTCGCCGACGTGCAGAGGGAAGATCGGCCCCTCGATCGAGGCGATCTTGTGGGCCAGGGCGCTGTAGATGGCGCCAGGCATTTGAGCTACCGCGGACGCGGGAAGGGGATGGCGAGGCATTCCTGCCGCTAACCGCCCCGCGCGTGGAGCTTGCCGATTTTCGAACCTTGTCGAAGAAAACCGAATGAAGCCGATGACGCTGCGTCAATGCCTTCGAGCGGTCGGGCTCGCCCGATTCTGGGCGCCGGGACGGACGGGACCCGCGAAAAGTTCGACCGCTCAGGTTCGCCTAGAAGGCAGCGTAGAAGCCGACGGTGTGGTCGAAGGCTCCGATAGCGGGCGCCCAGCCCAAGGCGTAGTCCATGCGGACGCTCTCGCTCACGATCCCCAGTCCGCCCGTACCGCGCCACGCACCCTGGTCAAGGGCGGCTCCCCCCCGAATGGCGATGCCCTCGATCTCGACCTGAGCACCGGCCCGGAAGCCGTAGGCTTGCTCAGCGGTGGGCCGGTAGAGCCCATCGGCGACCAGGATCCAGGGTCCCAGGTTGGCCATCGCTCCGGCCTCGCCCCAGGTGTCTTCCTCTCCCAGCTCCCCCAGGCCGTGCACCGAGGCAGCGACCGTCAGGACCGACAAGGGGCGCCCCGCTACCCCGGCGTTGAACTCCCAGCTGTTCCGGGTGCCGCTCAGTTCGCTGATTGTCCGGCCATAGACCATGCCGCCACCAAAGGCCAGGCGACGGACCTCGTAGCTGCCAGCCCTCGTCAGCACGGGCCGGCGGAGCATGCCGTAGCCCACGCCGACCCGCCAGGTCTGCTCCCAGCGCTTGTCCGTGAACTCGGTCCCCTGCTCCTTCCATCCCGGAAGCTCGGCATCCGGCGGAGACACATCGCTCCACTGCCTTGTCGTGATGACACCGGCACCAAAGTCCGAGGTGCGGGTGTCCTTCACCCCCACAATTCCGCTCACCAGCGGACCGTCTGCCAGGCTGAAGTGCGCGTCGGACTGCCCGGTGTAGGCGACCTCCAACAACATCGCTGCAGGGCTGTGACGGATCGAGCTGGTGTCCGTCCCGTTGGCGACCCCCGCACCGCCCATCCCGGCCACCATGGCTGAGTCCGCCTCGGCGGCCAGAGCAAGACTGAGCAGTAGCTTGTCGAGCAGCATCCGGCTAGGTAGCTCGCCTCACCGCAGGAGGCACAGTGGACGGGACCCATCTGCAGTTCTTTCGCGTCCTGCTCACAGAGCGAATGCGCACCCTGTTGGAGAGCGCCAACGCCGAGCAGGAAGCCCTGGACCGGGATGAGCCCCAGGAAGCCGCTGTCCTGGATTTCTCCGAAGACACCCAGACGGAGTTCGCCCTGCGCCTGCGCGACCGAGAGCAGGCTCTGCTCGGCAAGCTGCGAGCGGCGATCTCCCGCCTGGACGACGGCGACTATGGGATCTGCCTTACCTGCGGCTCCGACATCGAGACAAAACGCCTGATGGCCCGCCCCACGGCGAGCCACTGCCTGGACTGCCGGTCGAGCGAGAATCCACCCGGCCCGGTCCGCTGGTAGCGCCTAGACGGGTGCCGTACGACTGGTGGCGTTGAGCAGCTCCAGCTTCAGGATGCTCAGGGCCCCGCCGGCCAGACGCTTGAACTCCTCCGTGCTGGCCAAGCTGGCCGCGGTGCGCGCGATGAACTTGGGACGCAGGTAGAACTTGCGGTGAGCGACCTTCAGGAGCTCGAGGATCTCGGCCTTGGACAGGTGCTCCTCCCAACAGGCGGGCACTTCGACACCACAGAGCGGGTCCTTCATCAGCTGGTCCCAACAGTCCGCCGCATAGAGGCCCTTCTTGGCTCCATCTTCGAAAGACTCGGTGCCAGGGTAGGGGCTGAAGACCGCGAAGACCGCGTAGTCGGCGTCGAGCTTGAGCATCTCGTCCAGGTTCGACAGGGCCTCGTCCATGGTGCGCTCGTGGGGGCCGGCCAACATGATGTAGGCGACGCTGCGCACGCCCTCGGCGCGGCACCACTTGAAGACCCGGTGCACGTCGTCGGTGTCGCAGTGCTTGCCCCAGGCGTCCAGGCCCTCGTTGTTGGCTGACTCCACCCCAAAGTGGATCTTGGTGCAGCCCGTCTCGCCACACCGCCGGATCTGCTCTCGGGTGGTGCCGGCAATGGTGGTCTTGTAGCCCCAGTTGAACTTCAAGCCACGGCGCTCGATGGCATCGCAGAACTTCAGCACCCACTGGCTGTTGGGGGTGAAGAGGTCATCGATGAAGTTGACCTCGGTGATGCCCAGGCTGACGCAGTGCTCCACCTCGTCCAGGATGTTGTCGATGTCCCTGATGCGGTACTGCTTCTTGTAGGTCAGGCAGAAGGGACAGGAGTGCGGGCAACCACGGCTGGTGATGGCGGTCGTGACCATCGGGGCCTTGGTGCCCGGCAGGTAGTAGTCCTGGTAGCGGACGCGGCTGCGATCCGGCCATGGGTAGGCGTCCAGCCTCTTGGTGCTCGGGCGCTCCGCGTTCTTGTGGATGGCTCCGTCCTTGTCCTTCCACCAGACACCCTGGATGCCTTCGAAGGACCGGCCCTCGTTGTAGGCGTTGGCCAGGGCGACGAAGGCATCCTCACCATCACCGTTGATGGTCGCGTCCACGTCCTCCAGCTGGATGGCGTAGTCCGGGAACATCGAGCAATGCGGCCCGCCCAACACGATGGTCGCGTTGGAGTTCAGCTTGCGCACCGTATTGATGGTCTTCTGGGTGTCGGCCAGCGAGTGCGTGTAGGCACTGATCCCGACCAGGTCCAGCGGATAGCGCTTCAACTCCGCCTCGAAGTCCGGGTAGTCCAGATCATCGACGACCGGGTCGTAGACCTCGGCACGGAAGGAGGTTCGCGCCTCGACCGAGGCCTGCATGTACATCAGCCCCAAGGGGGGGAAGCAATAGACGCCGTGCGCCATGGCCTTGGGGATGCCGGCCCACACGCGCAGTTGCTCCGGCGGATTGATGAGGGTGATTTCCATGAAAGTCCTCTCGGAGAGCTAGTCCTCGAAGCCCTGGAACTTGCGACTTGGAATGACCAGGCCCCAGGGAATGAAGAGGGGAACCCGGCTCCGCCAGCGTTCGTAGTCAGGGCCAAAGATCGCGATGTTCTGGGGCTCCTGGCGTACCAGCTTCTCGGTGAGTGAGCCAATGAGCAGCAGCGGAACCAGAACGCAGCAGAAGCTGAAGCTGTTCAGGGCAAGCCCTACCGAGAGCACCCCGAGGAGCTTGCCCCAGATGCTTGGGTGGCGGCAATAGGCGTAGGCGCCAACCACGACGAGCTCGGTCGTCCGGCCGGCCGTGGGCGAAGGCGAGCCCTTTCCACCACGCACGAGCTGCTCGTAGGTCAGGAGCCAGAGAAGCAACCCGACCACGAAGACGAGGGCTGCGACATAGAGATTGATCCCCTGCGGCAGGAGGGCAGGAAAGCCCGGCCAAAGCTGCAAGCCGCCGGCGAGGCGATCCATCTTGAGCGCAAGGACGCCGATTCCGAAGGTCAGCGGGAAGAGAACCGGTATATAAACTTTCGTCACCATGCCAAGAATGGCGGGCGAGAAGGCCACCGACACGACGCTCCTCAAGGACGACACATGCATCTCGCTTCTGTCTGGCTATCGGCGCTGCTTGGTTGCGGGGAAGATCCTGTCCTGACCGCAGCCAAGGAAGAGGCGGGCGCAGGGCAGTCCGCAGAACCGAGCCAGGGCACACCGGACGAGCCGGCACCCGGCACGCCGGATGAGCCACCACCGGGTGGAGAGGGTGCGCCCGGGGAGATCGTCCCTCGTGGAGATGTGGTCCTGATCACAGGCCGCATCATGACCGAGGCGAGCGGTGAGGTGGTGATCGATGTCTTCGACGGCGACCACGCTGCGGGCGGAGCCAACCTGGTGGGCCGCCAAAAGCTCCCGCCCGGAGCCTACGCGCTGAAGGTCCCCAAGGACAGCCATGTCTGGATTTCCGCCTACATGGACCTGGACTCCGATGGCAAGCCCGGGCCCGACGAACCCAAAGGTCGCGCCCCCAACCCGGTCTCCACTGGCGACGGGGTCGAGGGCATGGACATCGACTTGAAGTGACAGGAAGCCCCCGCGGCCGGGCTGGGGGGCTCTGCGTCGTCATTCCTCACCGGAACCGGAAGGATCTCCTGGCGCGCGCAAGGGCCAGCGTGTCCGACATCCCCATCCTGATCGAGGACGACAGCGCGGGGCCCGGGCGAGGCTTCGTAGCCACCGCCAATGCCGGCCTGGCGAAGGCTGCGGATGCCGGCTTCGAGCGCGTCTTGCTGCTCAACGACGACGCCGAATTGCTCCCCGGTTGCGTCGAGGCCCTCCTCGAAGTCGACGCGGAGTTGGTCGGACCCCTGCTCCTGGATCCCTCGGGACGCGTGGAGAGCGCGGGGCTGCACTTCTCCAGGCGAAGCGGTCGCCTGTGCCAACAGACCGAGGTTCCCCGGGGCCCGGCCGAGGTGACGGCGCTCAGCGGTGCCTGCCTGCTTATGCCCGCTTCAGCGCGTTTCGACACCACGTTCCGCCACGGAATGGAGGACGTGGAGCTGTGCTTGCGGGTCCATCGAGCCGGAGGCCGAGTGATGCTGCAGCCGGCGGCACGCTGTCTCCACGTGGGCGGAGCCACGGTGGGAAGACGAAGCCGAAGAGCTACCCGCGAAGCCCTGCGAGGACACCTGCGTCTGCTGAGCGGCCAACCCGTCCAGCAGGCCCTCGCGGTCGGCTACGCCCTGGGCCAGGTGCTCCGAGAGGGTCCGGTGCTCGACCGAGCGCTCGGCCTGAGCGAGGCGGTCCTCTCTCGGCGCTGATCCTGCTCAGGGACCCGGTGGCAGTGGCGGAAGTTCCGGTCCGAGTCCAGCCCGGCTGGCCTCTTCCGCAGCGATGGCCTGGGGGAGCTGTGGCTCGAGCAGGATGAGGTAGATCAGCAGTTCCCGCTTCACGTCCGGAAACACCGGACTGCCATCTCGCTCCTCGGGATCGGACCAGAGCATCGCGATGTCGTTGTGGTCCGTTGCCGGATCCCACTGCCCGCGCTTCAGCGTCCCGTAGTCACCGGGGCTGAAGGTGGTCCCGATGAGGGCCTTGAAGTCTCCGGGGTTGGCGTAGGGGTCCAGGCTGTGACGTAGAAAGAACAGGCTGTCGCTGAGCCGAGCCTCCTGGGCCGGCGTCAGGCTGTTCAGGAAGGGGTCCGAATCCCGCAAGACCTCTTCGATGCCCTGCAGCCGCAGCTCCAGGATCTCCCGCTCTCGGGACTTGTGCAGCCGCTCCTCCACCAGGGGCTCCGCGGCAGCCATCACCTCGGGATCGTCCAGGTCACGGCCCTGGAGAAGCTCGGCCCAGAGTTGGTCGTAGACCTCACCGATCTGAGGCTCGTAGGCGGCGATCACGGCGGCCTGACGCTCCTCGATGCGCAGCTGTTCTTCGTGGGCCTTCTCCCAGCCTTCCTTGAGCGCGCGCAACTGGTACCCATCGAAGTCCATCCAGCGCAGCCAGATCAGAATGCGCACGCGCTGCTCCTTGGCCTGGACCTCGGGCAGGAAGGCGTAGTCGTAGAGCAACTGAACCATCGGAGGGCGCACCTCCGTCATGGCCTCGGTGACCTCTTCTGCCTCCTTCTCCGTAGGCAAGGGGTCCGATTCGACCTGGCAGGACAACAGCATCGCGAAGAGCACAGTCAGAGCCTACTTCCTCGGGAAGAGCAGGTCCGCAAGCTGGCGTCCGGTCGCCTCGCCCACGGCTGCGTTGCCTTGCTCGTTCAGATGCCACTTGTCGAAGTCGAACACCAGGCTGTCAGCCGACGGCCCGCAGCAGTGACGAACATCGATGAGGCCGAGCTTCCGGCTGGTGACGTAGTGGCGCGCCCACTCCACGCCCGGACCATCCGGCCCCGGAGACTCCGGTCCAAAGTGCAGGTCCGGGTAGTAGGGCATCAGGGCCACGACCAGCCGACCGTCCCAGGCCGCGAGCGCCTCCTGAATGCCGTTCAGCGCTTCGGCGCGCTCCTCGTCACTGACGCGAGGAACGAGCACGACGCCCGGCTCATCGAGCTCCTGTCCATCCTCCGTGTCCTCGGTGGGCGCTCCCCCGAGAGCCATCCACAGCAGGTGGTAGAGGCGCGAATGTCGAGCCAACAGGATCCGCAGTCCCCCGTGAATGCCGCTCGCGCCCTGCAGGCTCTCTGCGTCGCTCACCAGCGCCGGCGTCCGATCGTGCTGAGGGGGGAAGAAGACCACGACGTCGGGCTGGTAGGCGACCACCGTGTCATGGAAGAGCCACGACAGCTGCACCGTGGAGTAGCCCGGCTGCGCCGCGTTCATCAGCTCCACGCGCTTGTGGCTTCGGGGGCGCAGCGGAGCCTCCATGTGCGCCGACAGCTCACGCCCATCCTCGACCCCCCAGCCAAAGACTGTGCTGTCCCCCATGACCGCAATCCGAAGGGCACCCGGGGACTTCTCCCGCGGGACGCGGGTACGCAGACCGTCGCCGTTGGTCGTGATCCGAAAGTCATGCCCATCGGGCGTCTGCATGCCCTGGCCCTGCTGGTTCGCCGGAAGGCGCCAGCCCGCCAGATCGGCCTGGTAGGCGGAACGGACCCCACCCACGCGCAAGCCGACCTCCGCCAGGCTGAAGACCAGAAGGGTGGCCACCAACCCGAAGAGCAGCTTTCGGCCGCGGGTCACCGGCCCGGGTCTCCAGCGCCGCGCCTGACTCGGCGTCCGGCCACGATTAGACCTCCTGAGACGCCAGCATAACCGTACAAGCGCTATCCTCGGTGTCGATGCGCAAGGTCATGCCGGCGTTGGTGGCGTCGCTGGCGCTCGCGGTGCTCATCACCTGGCCTGCTGTGCTGGATCCGATGAGCTCCATGCTGGGCCACCCGGGAAACGACACGTGGAACCACGCCTGGGGCTACTGGTGGGTGGTGAGCGGCGTCGTGAACGATGGCTCCATTCCGCTCCACACCGAGCTGCTCAACCATCCGACGGGCGGCTCTCTCTTCTTCATCGACACCTTCAACGCCCTGTTGAGCCTGCCGGCGGGCGCCGCGGCGGGGATCCCGCTGGCCTTCAACCTGACGGTGCTCGCAGCCTTCGCCTGGAACGCCTTCGCCATGTGGGTGCTGGCGCGTGAGGTCTTGCGCGACGCCTGGGCAGCGGCGGTGCCCGCCGTCATTTTCTGCGCGAGCCCCCACCTGCTCGGACAGGCCTACAACGGCATCTCCGAGACCTTGAACGCGGGCTGGCTCCCCCTCACCTGTTGGGCGCTGATCCGCCTGCTGGATCGCCAGCGGCCGGGGCGCGCCGTCCTGTTGGGGCTGATGCTGGGAATCTGCTCCCTGAGCAACTTCTACTACGGCCTCTTCGGGATCCTGGCCTGTTTCATCGCCGCCCTCCACCGGGCCATCACCGAGCCCCGGCTGACCCGCTGGGCCCCCTTCGTGGGCTTCTCGGTCCTGGGCGCGCTGCTCTACGGCGTGCTGGTGCTCCCCGTGCTGCGGGTCCTGTCCTCCTCCCTGGGCGCCGAGGACGCCATGGTCTCCCGTGACCCCGAGTTCGTGTGGCAGTCCCTGTTGAACCACAACATCACCGACGCCCTGGGCTTCTTCCGGCCTGGACGGGTGTACAGCCCCGACCTGAAGGCGCTCTATGGCGAGGATCTCCTCATCGTGACCTACCTGGGCTGGGTGGCCCTGGCTCTGGGTGCACTGGCCCTGGCGAGAGCACGCCCGCGCCGACAGCTCACCCTGTGGGTCGTCTTCGTCGTGAGTTTTCTCATCTTCAGCCTTGGCCCCTATCTCCACATCAACGGCTCCTACGTCACCTACGAGGGAGCCTGGGTGTCCGCTGAGCAGTTCGCGATCTCCCCGAAGAGCTTCAAGGTCATCCCTCTGCCCTTCTTGACCTTCTTCGAGGCCTTTCCCCTGTTCTCGCGCATCAGCCACCCCTTCCGCTTCGTGGTGCCCGCCTCCCTCGGTGTCGGGATTCTGGCGGGCTTTGGCGCCCAGTGGCTCGCGACGAAGCTGCCGCGGCTTCCTGCGCTGGGCCTGTGCTGCGCAGCGGTGCTTGGAGAGATCCTCCTCACCAGTCCCGCCCCCTGGCCGCTTCCTCGTTGTTCGGCCGTGATCCCCCAGGTCTATGCATCGATCGAAGGCGAGGGGGCGGTGCTGGACCTGCCCATCACCGTTCCGAACCTGGAGAGGGCGGTCTACACCTGGTACCAGACAGCCCACGGCCGACCGACGCCCTACGGGCTCAACGACCCGATCCCAGACCCCCTGGAGCGAAACCCCCTGACGCACCTGCTGGTTCAGGTCGAGGCCAGCCGCGCCGTGACCCTGCCCCGCATGCTGCCTGAGCTGGAGATGGTCATCGGAAAGCGCCTGCTCCAGGCCCAGGGCTACCGCTGGATCGTGGTGCACGAGGCTCTCTACCCCGAGCACAAGCGGAGGATGGTGAACGACATCCTGGAGCCCTTGCTGGGCGAGCCACAGCGCTCGGAGAGGGTCGCCATCTACGATCTGGGCGCATGAAGCGCTGGCTGGTCATCCTGGGGGAAGCGCTGTTTGCAGCGGCCCTGTCTCTCGCGGCTGCTGCGGTGCTGACCTGGCCGATGATCCTCCACTGGAACGAGGTCATCGTCGGCGGTGGCGAGCTGGGCGGTTGGTTGTGGCGCTACTGGTGGCACTTCACCGAGGTGGACGCTCTCCTCCACGGCGACCTTCCACCACACGAAGCCGCCTACACCCTGTTGTCGCTGGGCCGACACCCGGAGACCGGCAACATCCTGGACGTCCTCTTCATCAGCTGGCCCCTGGCCCAGGTCTTCGATCTCCCTGCCCACTACAACCTGAAGGTCCTCATCATCCTGGTGGGAGACGGGCTCTGTGCCTGGCTGCTGGTCCGCAGCATGACCCAGTCATGGGCGGGAGCGGCCGCAGCAACGGTGATCGCGGTCATCAATCCGCTGGTCATCCAGGACATCCACGGCTCGGGTCTGCGGCAGGTGGTGCTGTGGTGGGTGCTGCTCTTTCCCCTGCTCCTGGCACGAGCCGAGCGCACCAAGCGGTGGCACGCGGGCCTCCTCGCAGGAATCTGCCTTGGCATGGCGGGAGCCTGGTACTGGTTCTACGGCCTCTTTGCGGCCATGTACCTGGCTCTGTGGACCGTGGACTGGGCCATCCGGGAGCGACGGCGCATGGACCTCCGCCGACAGCTGCCCTGGCTTGTTCCCATGCTGGGGTCGGCCCTGCTGATCGCCGGCATCTTCTTTCTGCCCTACTTCCTGGGCGAAGGGGGAGCGGAGCTGGAAAACCGACGCGCGCTGCCCGAGCTCTCCTTCTTCCTGACCTTCCCCGAATTCGACATCATCAGCGAGGCTCCGCTCCGTCCCAGCACCTACGAGGAGAACGTCCTCTCCTCCCTGAACCGAACCATCATGAGTTCCTGGTCCGTGGACTACCTCTGGGATCCCAGCCACCCGCGAGGACTGCCACTGATGGTCTTCTTGGCCGGCGTCCTGCCAGCCTTGCTCCTGAGGCCCGGGCTCTATCCCCGTTCCCGCTTCTGGCTCATCGTGTTCCTGGTCTTCTGGCTGGGAACGCTGGGCCCCTTCCTGAAGTTGGGTGGGGCGCTGGACAGCTCCGAGGTGTTCAAACTCGGCGGGGAGTCCTGGGTCATTCGGCTGCCCTACACGTTGATGTTCAAGTTCGTTCCCGGCATGAGCCGTATGTTTGCTCCCTACCGAATGGGCTCGATGGTGGTGGTGGCCAGCGCGGTGCTCGTGGCCCTGGGGATCAGCCGAGCCCCCCAACGCTGGCTTCGGGTGCTGCTGGCTCTGGCCGGCATCGTGGGCGCCGC
>PVBE011756548.1_pt1 | contig 50226 bp, 42 predicted proteins | sample 1631181 | NCBI WGS metagenome assembly PVBE01 (sample SAMN08397723, study PRJNA350692) | Marine metagenome, whole genome shotgun sequencing project. | isolation source: water | place: Pacific Ocean | collected 2012-04
AACTTTGACTTCGGTTGCTAATCTTACTGGTAAAGTAAACAAAAGCGGCGAAGTGGAAGGCATTGACAGAGCATTGCTATCTGATTCGGTAGCAACAACTGTTGGAGCACTTGCAGGTACTTCTAACACTACTTCTTACATAGAAAGTGGTGCTGGAGTAAAAGAAGGCGGTAGAACAGGCGCTCCTGTTAGCCTTGAAACACCGACCCGACTACCTTCAGATGAATCTTCAAATCAATAGTCAAGATCTGACGATGAATAAAGCGGACGGAGATTTTCTTCCCAAGTTGAATCTGATCGGAACCGTTGGCCTCCAGGGAACAGGGGATGATTATTCACAATCAAACGATGATCTGTTTGATCTGGAGACAAATAACTTTGGAATCACTGTCGACTTTGAATATTTTCTGGGCCAGAGTGCTGCGCAAGGTTCTTTTGATGCCTCTTACTTTGCCAAGCGGCAACTTCAAATCTCTCGAAAAGACCTGGAAAACAAAATATTGGTGGAAGTTCGCCAGGCGGTCCGTTCGATCTTGACCAATGAGAAACGGATTGAAGCGACAAAAAAAGCGCGAATATTGGGGGAGGAACAGTTTCAGGCAGAGTTGAACCGGAAGAAGAGGCAGGTCTCCACGACGTTTCAGGTGTTGAATATGCAGGAAGATCTCGCGGAAGCCCAGGCCAATGAAATCAAGGCAATGATCGATTATCAGCTTTCCCTGATCAATCTGAAAAGAGTTACCGGAACTCTTCTAAAGGAGATGGGGGTAAAGTTGGAGGAGATGCTTACTCCCCGGACGAAGTAGTCGAGTGTGAACTCTTCACTTCCGCACAACAAACCGCATTCCTTCCGGCTTGCTTTGCACGGTAGAGTGCTTCATCCGCGAGATGGATCAAAGCGTCGCTGCTCGGAACGTCCGGGTTAAAACCCGCAACGCCGATAGAGAGGGTTAATGTAATTGGGTTTTCAGGGTGAACATGATTCGTAAAAACGAACGCTTCCATCTCTTTTCGTAATGTTTCCGCTTTGGAGTTTGCCCCTTCCGCAGAAGTTTCCGGCATCATGATAACGAATTCATCCCCTCCATATCGGCAAACCGTGTCGACGCCCCGAATATGGGCCTTCAAAAATTGCGCCGCTTCCTGGAGAACCTTATCTCCCTGCCGATGGCCCAAAGTATCGTTGATCGGTTTAAAGTTGTCCAAATCAATCAAAAGAAGAGAGAGGTCTCGTTTGTATCTTCTGGCCCGCTCTACCTCATCCTGAATTTTCCGGTCAAAAAGACGGCGATTGAAAACGCCGGTAAGTTGATCGACCAGGGATTGCTGCCGGACGGTTTCATATAGTTTCAGGTTTTCCACGAGGAGGCCCACCATGTTTGCCAGCGTGATGAGAAGGTCCTGGTACCCAGTCATGGTTCGTTTGTTTTCCGAAAGAAGTTCAATCTCTTTCGGATGAAACGTCACTTCGATGATACCCCAGTTTCGATCGCGACCTTTCAGGGGAAGGATCGCCCCCTTATTATCGATATGTTCTTTTTCTTTTCCCTGAAGGATTCGAACGAAACGATGAGAGTCTGTGAGAGGAATTCGATTGGTTTCTTGTGGCTCGGTGGAGTAGTGCAGAATCAGTTCGTCCCCTTTCACCAGGTAAAAGGTGACACTGGAGTACGCAAGCCCGTCTCGCGCGCAGAGCAAGGTAGCCGATTTTCGCAGAAGATCTTCTTCATTGGCAATGTAGAGAAGTTCGGGAGTAAACCGGGGGACGCAGCGGATTTTTTCGGTCAGAGAAAAGATCCGATTATTGGCATATCCAAGCTCTTCGATTTTTTCCCACATATCTTGTTCGAGTCGTTTTCTCTCGGTCAGGTCGCGGATGGTTCCAATGATCAGATTTTTTCTCCGGAGTTGGACTCTTCGTACGCTGATTTCCGTTGGTTTCCGCTCGCCATTTTTACAGATCAGGCGCAGATCGTATCGGTCTGAGGGGGTGATGCGTCTCGTTTCCCGTTTCTTTTTATAGGTGTCTTGGGATTCTCTCGCGACGATATCGCCTGCTCGGGTTCCTTTTTCGATCAGTTCTTCTTTTGAAAACCCGGTCATCTGTTGAAACATGGGATTTACATCGAGGAAGAGTTGGGTGTCCATATCAAGGATGTATTGAGCATCGTTTGCGTTTTCAAAAAGCATTCGATACGACTCTCCTGATACGAATTCAGGGAGAGGCGCAGGGGGAGGGCATTCCTTTTCCTGGGATGTGGGGAGAAATTCGGGAAGGATCGATTTGTTGTCGACTTCTATTTCGACATGTTTCAGGACGAGATCCAAATGAAGGGGTGTATATACGGACCCTTTGACCGTAACGTTCGTTCCGAGAGCAATGTGAACGGTGCCAATCGCTTTTTCATCTTCCAGGATATTTCCAATGACTTCCGCGCGTGGATTGGTTCCCATTCCCACTTCTGCCAGATGAAATATTTCTGGCCCATGCGATTCCATCCATTCCCGCAGAGTGGGGTCTCCCACCTGTACGGGCCGACCTTTTTCAAACTCAATTCGAATCGGTGTGGTCACTTCTCCGAATTGGGACATGGAACCGTCTACCATCAGAATCCCTTTCGCCGTTTCTTCTACGGGAGAGAGATAAACCTCCCCCGCGGGAAGATTGCCGAAAGATCCCGGGGCGGTCAGATCCCCTCCATCTATATGGAGAGGGCGATTTTCGATCTCAAATGTCAGGTCGGTTCCTTCCTTGCTGGTTAATCGCATGACCCGACCCCCCCGGATTTGTGAAGCGATCGCTTCTCCTTTTTCCGAAAGTTTCCCGTAATCGATATCGAGGAGGTATTCAATTCTAGCCGGATCCGGGGCAGGCATAGACGCAATGCGGACGCCGGCGGCCGATGCATTCATTCGCGCCTGGGTATGAGAAAGCGATTTCGTTGTTAACAGGAGAACAATCGAGGCGGATTTCATCGCCTCGGCGATGACTCCTGTCGGTTCATCTCCATGTGCTGTTCGCGGGGACATCTGTAAAAGAGTGATTTCAATGTCGATTTCATTACACGCTGAGAGGAAGGATTTCGCGACCGATTCGAGTTCCGTATCTGTTACCAGAACGACGGACTCACCCGGCCGGTATCCCAGACACTTTTTCAGAACGAGTTCGGCCACTCGTGCTTTCATTTCCATCCTCAATATCTGGTCGCGGTGCTATTTTTTTAGGGAATCCAGACGGCATCTCCTTCTTGCAATCCGGAACGGATTTCAATGAAGGCATCGTCTCTTTTTCCCATTTCTACTTTTTTTCGTTCGTTTCGATTTAAGTACACATATCCGGAAGGGTCAACGGCTCGGGCGGGAAGGACGAGTACATTTTCACGAACCAAATTATGCATACGAGCCTCCACCGGAAGGTTTATCGGAAGGTCGATGGGGCTCGTTGGGGAGAGCCAGATTTCCAGGACCTTTACGTCATACTTTTGTTTGGGGCTTTCCGAGGAAAGCCTCTTTTTTCCCAATACGGGGGAAATCCGTTCTACGGTCGCCTTCCAAATCCGACCCGGATACGAATCAGAGCTGACTTCCATCTCCTGGTTTTGGCGTACCTTGTAAATATCCTGCTCGAGAAGTTCAATCCGGAACCTCTTTTCGCCTTTTTCCGATATAACGAGGATGGGATCTTTCATTTGAGGAAAGGTAAGTTCTCCCGGGTCTTTGTATCGTCGAAGGAGGATGCCGGAAATCGGAGCATGGATTCGGAGTTGGGCTATTTCGACTTTCAACCGTTCCAAGGTTGCGTCCATTGCGTTCACTTCCGCTTGGGCGACCTTCTTTTCCTCCTCCGTGGCTCCCTTTTTCAGTCGGTTCAGGTTTGCTTCCGCCTGCTCCACTTTCGCTTCGGCGATGGAAACCGCTGCATCGGCCTCTTCTTTTTCTTCTTTCGTGGCTCCCCGGGTCACTCTGTTTCGGTTTGCCGTGGCCTCGACCACCTGTGCTTTGGCCGTGTCCAAAGTGCGACGGGATAAATCGATTTCGCGTTGTGTGACGACCTGATCCTGTTTCAGTTTCTGGATTCGGATCCATTCGTCCTGGGCATATTTAAGTTGGGCTTCTGCCTGGGTGAGCTTTGCCTGCGCTTGTTCTTTTTCCTCGGGTGTTGCTCCTATATAAATTCTATCCCGTATGGCGCTTCTTCGGCGCACTTCCGCTTCGGCTTCTTTCCATTGGGCGTGACCCTGGTCAATAAGCTCTTTTCGGGTTCCACTCTTGATCATTTCCCATCGCGCTTGAGCGGTTTCTCTGGAATGGATAGCTTCCTGATAACGAGCGGCAATGGTGTCATCGCGCAAGGTAATGAGGAGGTCTCCTTTTTGAATTTCCTCCCCTTCCTGGACATGGATGGATTCAATGGTGGCCGAAATCTTGGGAATGATTTCGACTGTCATCTCTGTTTCAACCCGTCCAGAAGCAACAAAAGACCAAACAATGTCTCCTCTCTCTACAGGAACGGTAGGGAGCCCTCCTGATGTGAGCGTGGTCGCCAGAATGATGATAACGGCCGTCACGAGCAAAGATCCTCCCACGATCGGGAGCAGCCATTTCCGTTTCAATGGTTGGACCAAACGCCGCGCCGTATTGGTCCCCACAATGATGTATGGATCTTCGCTCATGTAAGAAAAACCTCGCCATCTTCCATTTTGTATATTTTATCCGCAAAGGAATTATAGCGAGTGTCATGAGTTACCACGAGGATGGTTTTCCCCTTTTCTACCGCCAAATCGCGTAGTGCGGTCATAATTCGGATCCCATTTTGAGAATCCAGATTTCCCGTCGGTTCATCTGCCAGAAGAATGGGAGGATCATTTACAATGGCTCTTGCGATGGCGACCCGCTGTTTTTCTCCTCCGCTGAGGGTGGCGGTGTTAAATCGAGCGCGATGAGTAAGGGAGACCGTTCCGAGTGCATGATCGGCAAGTTCTTCGGCAAAGCCGCCCCGTTTTCCCTGGAGCATCAACGGGACTTCCACGTTCTCCCGTACATTCAGGGAAGAAAGCAGGTTGAATTGCTGGTAAATAAAGCCGAAATATTTCAACCGTAGGGCGGGTAGTTTCGATTCCGTCCAATCGACCTCCTCTTCCGAGATCAATAACTTTCCCTGATCGGGTCTTAGAATGCATCCGAGGATCGAAAGGAGGGTTGTTTTCCCCGATCCGGATGGCCCCATGAGAAGGGAGAGTTCCCCGATTTGCAGTTCCAGATTAACTCCTTTGACCGCTGGAACCTCCTCGGATCCGGTCTGATAAATTTTGTAGAGATTTTCTGCCCGCAAAAGGCTCATGATCGAAATACCGTGGCCGGATCGACCTTTAAAACTCGATAAATAGAGAGGAGCGCGGCTCCGAGACACATCAAAAGGGTGGTGATGAGAACCACAATGAAAACAAGAGGGGTCAGTTTGATGGAAAGCACCTTGGAGGCGAATCCGACCATCATGGTGGTGGAAAGGGCCATTCCGACGAAATAACCAAAAAGGCCAACGATGACCGCTTGAGCCCAAATCGCCCGACAAATAGCCCAATTACTCGCTCCAAGAGCTTTTAAAGTGGCGTATTCACGAAGTCTTTCTACGGTAGCGCTGTACATCGTCTGACCGACGATGACCAGTCCCACGATGAAAGCAAGGGTCATGGTAATGGCGATTCCCATCCCGACACCCGTTTTATTGGTCCAATAGGTTTTTACCATGGCACTAAAATCTTCGGCTCGATAGACATCAAAATGGCGAATCGCGTTGAGCCTTTCCATGACTTGATCTTGATTTTCCCCTTCTTTGATCTTGGCTACGACATAGACAACACTGTTGTCCATCCGTACCGAATGTTTTTGCATTGTTTTGTTCGAGGCAAAAAGAACCGGGTAGGTGTTGGGAGATTTATGTCCCCGACAAATTCCGACGATTTCCATTCGTTTGTCAAAATTTTCAAGTTTGTCACCGATAGAGGCCCCTTTCAGGAGTGAGAGGGTAGATTCATCTACAATGAAAGAGTTCGGTTTTCGAAGGTCAAGGATAGATCCCCGAACCATTTCTTTCGGGCCACCAATTCCCGAATCGGGATCAAACCCGAAAACGATCGCCCAACTCGATCCTCCGTCGGCCATGCGCAGGAAGGCGAACCCTCTTGTTAATTTTTCGGCCCATTCAATTCCGGGAATCGATTCAATGCGATGAGCGACCTCTTGTGGAAAGGGGCGCGCGGTGTCGGCGTTAAAAGCCCCCTCTACCATAATCCATACGTCTGCGGGGCAGTTATCGATTCGGCCACTGACATTACTGGTAAACCCGAAGTAGATTCCACTCTGGACCATCATCAGGGCAACGGCAAAGATGATGCCCATCATCGTGACGACAAGTCTCATCTTGTCTTGAATCAGATTTTTCCAGGCTAGTCGTATCATCGGGTCATCGGTTCCAATCCCGATTGGTGCAAGACTTGTTCCAGAGTTTTATCAATGGAATCACCATTTCCTGTATTAATGATATGGGTTTCCACCCGATCATTGAGTTTCTCGATCACCTGATGATAACTATTTCTTAGTGCAGTAAGCATCGATTCTGTCTCATGAAGTTCCCGGGTTTGGGACTCTCTTTCTCCCACTCGTTGCTGAGCTACCTTTCCAGGAAGGTCGAGGAGAAGGACGACATCCGGAAGGGTTTTTCTATATCTTTCTCCCAGTAGAGAGATCGTTTGTTCCAAGGGTTGTTCGAAAATGTTTTGTACATCTCGCGCAATTTCCCAGAAGGAAATGCTTCTTCCTCCTCTTTGATTTTCGTGTAGATGCCACCCTTGGATTGCTTCAAAAGTCTTTTCTTTATATTGATTGAGTTCCTTTTTTAGGGGGATTCCCCACTGTTTCTCGGAAAGATCTTTCTGAACAAGGTCTCCGTAGAAAGGACCGTAGGCGAGACTGTCTACAAGGGCGTGTCTTTCGCTTAGAAGAAATTGTGGGTGAAATGTATTGAGAAAAAAGGATTCAATTGGTCCGTACAATGTCATCTGTAGATACAGAGCTGCGGCCTTCAGTTCAAAACTGCCCAGTCGATCTGCTGCCTGGGAGAAAGCATCCATTTGCCGGGAAAGATCCGACAGGGGGCTGTTCGGGGTCGTGTGATAGAGAGGACAGTGAATCACACGAGCCTCTCCCTTTTGGAGGGGAGAAAGTTCCAAGAACCGGCGTATCACCGTGCTTTTCCCACAGCCGTCAATGCCCACTACCGCTATTTTTCTAGGAGAAGAGGTCATGCCTGGTTCTCCACACCGATGTTTTTGAGGATGCTGGATGTGATCTGGTCAATCGTGTCCGTTCCGTTGGTTGAAAGCCAGTTGTACCGGCTGGCTAAATCTCCAAGAGCTTTCTGGGCCCGAGTTTGAAATTTAACAAAGGCTTCTTTTGAGCGAGGTTTTGCAAACCCGGTTTCGTATCCCGAAAGTTCTGCTTTTCGGTGGAAAGCTTCTTCGGGTGTTACATGGAGATAGATCGTGACATCGGGTTGGGGGAAGATGTCCGCGAGTCGGAGAAGTTGATCTGGGTCTCCGCCATGGGCCACCTCGGTTGCATAATATTTATACCAATAAGAATTCACGATCAGGATGTCCGGTTTCCGGTTTTTAGCCAGTTCTAATGCCTGATAAAAACAGTGATAGAGAAAAAGCCCTCTTGCGATCGGATTTAGGATTTGAAGATAGGCGTCAACATCCGAAGGAGTCCGGAACATCAATTTATTTTTTGAGACCGGGTCGAGCAGGAGATCCCAAATGGTGACCGGAATGACTTTCTGTCCTCCCCGGTGACCGAGCTCTTCCGCAATTTTGATCATCTGTGTTGTTTTCCCTGAGCCATCCGGCCCGGTGATGCAGATGACTCTTGGAGTTGCCTTCATCTCTTTTCTCCCGCTTTTTTTGTGGGGGCATTCATTTTCATCCATTCCTGAAGGTCAAAAAGGGAGCCCCAGCCATCCAGTCGGGGGTCTTTTGTGATTTCCTTCCATCTCCTTTTTGTTTCGGGACGTTGGACCAGGAAGGTTCGGATCCCGGCTTCCCGTGCTGGAAGGTCTTTTCGGGGATCATTTCCGATCATGAGACATTGATCGGAGGAGATATTCAGTTTTTCTAGAAGCTGTTCATAATATTGTGGGTCCGGTTTTGCCCGAGTCATAATCTCGCTGTGACTGATAAAATCAAACTCAAAAGCCTGTAAGCCTCCACAATTTATGCGCATCCGGATCGCATCGAGAGGCCATACGGGATTGGTGGCAAGGACCACCTGGTATCCAAGTTGTTTTCCGAGAAGAAGGGTTTCATATGCTCCGGGAATAGGAATAAATGCATTTGAAAGTTGGGCAAAGTCTTTCGAAATTAGAAGTCGGGTCCGTTTTTCTATATCGGTTCGGTCTGTTTTTGCCTGGGATGCTAGAGTATCGATAAAGATTTCATAATTCGTTTTTTCGGTCTTGTTGTTTTGCAATTCATGCATGGCGGCTTTGAAAGTGTGGGGGATCTTCCAGACCGGTATCGCCCCTCGATAGCGCAGAAAAGCCCGTACCGTAAAATGGATGCGGAGGGTTTGCGATCGCATATCTACGAGTGTTCCATCAAGATCGAAAAGCAGTGTTCTGCAGTTCAGTTCATTGAAGGGAAACGGTCCCTTGATCGCCATCAATCGTTACCTTTTGTCCTGTGATAAAACGGTTCGTTGCATTGGAAATACCAATAACAGCCGGAAGATGGTATTCCCGTGCGGAGACAAGTCCGTGAGAAAGTTGACTTCCCGTTGATGTAATCATACCAGAAGCGACGGCATACATGGGGGTCCAGGCAGGATTTGGAGTAGCGGTGACGAGAATCTCGCCTTCCTGAAGTTGTGCCGCATCTTCCTCCTTTTCCACAACCCGGATTTTTCCGGTCGCCACACCCGGGCTGGCCCCTACCCCTCTGCAGTGAGAGGGGTGTCCCGCTGCCTCCGGTTTCCCGTCGACTGGAAATGGCGCCTGATCGCGAAAACAATCAGGTGGGCGTACCGCCGTACTTCGTGCAAAGTCGGCGCGTCTGGCCTCGACGAGATACCGGCGCGGGAAAAGACTTTTTGCCTCCAGGGCTTCAAAAATTTCGGGAAGAGTGAGGTAGAAAATATCCTCCGACTGTTCAATGATCCGGGTTCGGGAGAGACGTTTTCCCGCTTCAAAACAGAATGCCCTCATCGGTTTGAATAGGCGGGAGCAATAAAAATGGTGTTCTTCATCGATACGCATGAAATCGAGGAGTGTTTCATGAAGCGTATTGAAAAATGTTTCCAGCCAGGGCATGGAAGAAAGGTCTTTTTGAATCTTTTCCCGAGCTTTTCTATATCGTTCTTTTTGCTCATGGTGACGGCTCAGGAAACTTTTTCTCTGGTTCGCTCGACTGTAACTGTAAAGAAGAGCCGACACTTTGGATGGATTTTCGCCCCATGTGGGCTCTTTTAAATCCCAATTGGTGGTCATATGTCCGTTCTCTTGGAGAAAAAGGTCAAAAGCTTCTCTGGTTTCCGCCTTCATCGCTTTGCGGAATGCGGCAGGGTTTTGTTCTTGAAGAATCTTTTCTGCATGGGGATCCTTGCGGAACTGTTCAAAAAGCTGTTCCAGGTCCATGTTCATCTGAAGAGTTCGATTACCTTCCATGGCGCTGGTGAGATCGGAGAGAAAGTCGGGGGTGATTTCGCCGTACAGTTCTTTTCCGGTTTTTTCCAGGAGCCAAGAACAGGCAACTTTTACGACGTAAATGGCAATGTCCGATTCCATATACCGGTCTGCAACTTGTTCGATTCGGCTGTAATGGGCACGCAGTTCCTGGGGGGTCATATCGGAAAGATCTTCGCGAGCGCACGCCTCCATCTCCTCCAGCATTTCGGGAAGGTCTCGGTTCCATTCGGTAAGAATCTCCCGGGCATGGGTAAAGATAAAGGCATTAAAGAGGCGAGAGGTCGCAAGATATTTTAGGGAGATCTTCTCTTTTCCCAGAATTACTTTGGGGGTCAGAAGAATCATCTCCAGAGCCCCTTTCAGATAGCGCGGCAGAAAACGGATCTGTTTGAGTGGATTCGGGCGAAGAGATCCGGGGATATCAAAAAAGTCCTTATTGGTATAGACGTAATTCCGAATGGTTCGCGCAATCTCTTCCGGATGTTTTGCGACCAATCCAAACCGACGGCTAAGAGTTTTATGGTTTGCTCGGAGGACAACTCGAAGTCCCGACCAACCAAGAGGCGAGATCGGGGTGGGAAATCGTTCTTCACTGATCTCTCTGGTCCAAGTAATTGGTTTTTGCCGGTGGGGTTCGAGGGTTGTAATTGGTCTTGTCTGGAGGAACCAGAGTTTTCCGTCCTGGATGGCCCATTCGATATCTTGCGGGTGGCCCATCTTTTTCTCAATGGAAAGCGTAGATTTTATGAGGGGAGCGAACCCAGGATCCCAATTTTCCGGTTCGGTCCTTGAAACCCGGATCGTTTCACCTTGCACTTCTCCCTTTAGAAGAGCTTCTCCGATTCCTTTGGAAACAGAAAGAAGGGCCGAGTCTGGGTTTGATCCGGTGGGGTCCTGAGTAAAGAGAACTCCAGAACGGTCTGCATTGACCATATCCTGAACCAGGAGGGCAATTTCGATTCCATTTGGATCAATATTCTTTCGAAGGGCGTGGGTAAGGGCAGCATAACTGTGTGCTTCTGCCCAGCAGGTTATTACGGCAGGAAGCAGGCCTTCTTCGGAAACCGAAAGAACAGAATGGTAAACGCCAGCAAAGGCGGAAATTTCGCTATCTTCTGCCGTGGCGGAGGATCGGACGGCAACGGTTTTTCCCAGAAAGGAGAAGGCGGAAAGAAGAGAATCTGAAACCGTTCCAGAGAAGGGGGTTTTTCTAATTTTCTCCTGAAATTCCGCGCACTTTTTTCGAAGAATATTCTCAGAGGATGTTTGAGTAAACAGAGAGAGAAGACGGGTTCGTTCCTCCAGAAGTCCCGCTTCTTTCCATGCCTGGACAAAAGCCGAGGTGGTCAGAACAAATCCTTTCGGTACCGGATATCCTTGCCGAAGCATTTGGGCACATCCGACCGCCTTTCCCCCGACTCGGGTTCGATCTGTTTCTGTGATCTGATTCAGGAAAAGTATAGGACTCATTCGAGAGCCTCCATTAATTTTTGTAAGTCCCCAACAGTGAGTCCCAATTTTTTTGCATGCATCTGATAGTTAGGTTGTTCTTTTCGGCGAAAAGGGGCCGAAAGAAGAGAACACATCACCTCGTAAGAGGTTTTCAATAGCAATAGCCAGAAAATCGTACGACCGAGGTCCCGATAAAAAACCCTTCGAATCCGGCTTGGGTTTTGTAGACGGGCCAAAAGTGTCGGAGAGGGAAGAGAGTTCATTTTGGCGACATCTTTTCCGGGAGTGAACCATAGGTTCTTTTGCATACGCCAGAAAGCCGCGGCTTGTTCCCCGGCCTTTTTCGTAGCATTGAAATCCGCAAAGGCTTTTTCTATGCGGGAGAGATGAACCGACCGGCTTTGAAGAAGAAGAGAGAGACTCTCTGTTTTTCGTTTTGTGTCTTTGTGGTAAAAACGGGAAACATTCGGCTCAATTGTATCCAGGATGTTTTTGATTTCTTTGGAAGGAAGGATGCGATGGACCAGTCCGAGAGCGTGGTACACGAGATTTTCGGTTCCTGCTTTGCGAATTTCTTCCAAAAGCTGTATCCAGTTCATTCTGGATCCCGTATGGCGAATGAGATTGTACAGATCGGCCAATTCTCGAAGTCCCGTTTTGTAGTAGGGAAGGTGGATACAGAGGTGGTGCAGGTTGTCTTCGGGGGACATCGCCAGCGCGGCATGTCCGTGGAAATCGATCGGTTGTACCCGGCTCCATAGAGATGGGTAGTCGATGGTGTAAGGCGCCAAGGGCGTAATCAGACCCCAATGGGTTCCGACCATCAGGCTCAATTTTCGATTAAAGAAGGGCGGGGTATGGTGAGAAAACTTTTCTTGTTTGCGGGGTCGGTCTCCCAACAGTTCTCCCATGCTGAAGTAGTCTAGTTCTTCATAGATGTCGTAGACCGTGTTGAGATCTTCCTGGCGGATCAAAATATCGACATCGTTCATTTTTTTGTAATATGAATTTGCGTAGATCGTTTCAGCGAACAGAACTCCTTTCAGGATCACGACAGGAACTTGTTTTTCTTCGAACTTTGCAAACAGTTTCTTGGCGGCCTGGAGGCGTTCTTCGTTGGCTCTTCGTACCCGATCCGATTTTTCCTGAAAGAGGATCCGGATATTCGGGGGGATCGCTTCAAAGAGTTCGTGCTTCTCTAGATTCTGTTGCACCAGAGGAACCGTTGCATTCTCTTCTGCTAGAGAATAGAGTTTTTTCCAAGAAAGATTTCGGGAAGAGAGGGTTTGTATTCCCTTCTTTTCCTCCCCTGTAGGGGAGGCCAGAGTAAGAAGGATGAGCAGTCGTTCTTCCGATGTTATATCGTTATTCATTTAAGATAGAATTCCAAATTCATTGCCTAGCTTTTTAAATACACCAAGGGCGTAATTGAGATCCTGTTTTGTCAGGGTGGCCATCATGCTGATTCGAAGTCTTTGTTTGTCGCGCTCCACCGCGGGGTATTCCACTCCGTTGATAAAGACTCCTTCCTCATGGAATCGTTTTATGACGGTGGACATCTGAATCTGTTCGGGAATCAGGATGGGAATAATGGCCGTTTCTACCTCAATGGAGAATCCCATGCTTCGCAGGCCCTTTACCATATACTGAACATTGTCATGTAATTGAGTTAAACGTTCGGGATGCCGGTCGATGAATTCATATCCGGCATGTACGCCCGCTACAATCGAAGGCGGGAGACTGGCGGAAAACATATAGGACCGTGCACATAACCGTAGGGCGTCGATCATTTCTTTTTGACCAGCGACATACCCTCCGGTGACTCCAAAACTCTTGCTGAACGTTCCCATGTGAATATCGATTTCGCTATCCATCTGGAAATGCTCTGCAGTTCCATTGCCTGTTCTTCCAAGAACCCCGGATCCATGTGCATCGTCGACGGCGAGAAGGGCTCCATATTTGGTGCAGATCTGGCGGATTTCTGGAAGAGGAGCGATATCTCCGTCCATCGAATAGACACCTTCCACGCAGACAATCACATTGGTATAAGGGCTTTTCCAACGCACCTGCATCAAATGACGACGCAACTCTTGAATATTATTATGGGCAAAGGGAATCGAACGAAAGGAGCCCATTTTCATTCCATCATGAAGGCTTGCATGACTCTGGGAATCATAAATAAGGTAGTCTCCGGACCCCAGAAGACCGGTACTCCAACCCACATTCGCCGCGTACCCGGAAGCGAAGAGCATCGCATCGCCACATTTTTTCTTTTCGGCGATTTTCTTCTCCAGTTTCCGGTGCAGCGTGGTTGTTCCATTCAGAAGGGGGGGGCCGCCACATCCGATTCCGTATTCCCGAACGGCCTGAACAGTTGCTTCGACCAGTTCTGGTTCATTTGCAAGACCCAGGTAATTGTTGGATCCGAGCATAATGACTTCGGTCTCTTTTTGTGACACCTGATCGCGGATTTTCACCCGATTCTGTGCTGGCCCGGTCACCTCTCGCATGACGTAGCCGTTTTGGACAAGCCCTTGGATAAAGGGAGAGACTAGAGAATACTTGTCTTCCAATGTGTGCCATTCATGGAGGAAATCCGCAAAGGAGAAATTCTCCAGGTGACGTGTATTTTCTTCTTGCTGGATCATTGAGAGGCTTCCTCCTTTGATTCAACAAGGCCGGTTGATCCGTCTACATGGATGGTCTGTCCATCGGGAATTCGATTAGTGGCTCCGGGAATTCCCAGGACCGCGGGAATACCGTATTCCCGGCAGATAACGGCTGCATGAGAAAGAAGGCCTCCTGTCTCCGTAATGACTCCGGAAACTCGGTCCAGAATGGGCGTCCAGCCCGGGTCGGTAAAGGGACAGACGAGAATGGCCCCCTTTTCGACACGAGCCGCTTCTTCGATCGTGAGGGCAATACGTGCAATACCCTTTACCTGACCTTGGCTTGCTCCGATTCCCTGAAGATCTCCTTTGGAGGGAGAATGGGCTCGGAAGGGAAAGCGGGAGCCGATTTCATTAGGAGCATGAAAGTTTCGATACCGTGCATACTGTTCCCGGTTATTTTGAATATTCTTCCGATTGTCAGCGAGAATCTCCGACCAGGTCATGAAGAAGATATCTTCTCCGAGATTTTTCCTCCGGGCGATTTCCATGATGTAACGGCGAATGTGATAATACATCTGACTCGAGAGGTCTCGCATTTCTTCGCGCATCCAGACAAAATGGCGAAGTCGATCTAGTTTTCGATGAAACTCTTTTCTCTTCTTTTTTGGAATCTGTGCGACCGCCTCTGCCCGGGCCTTTTCGTAAGCGGGACGGGGATCACTCTGGACGGTCCCCTTTTTATATTGATGAAGAAGTTCGCTTACGAATTCTGGATCGTCTTCCCATCGGGGAACGCGGATGTCGAGCTCTCTCCGGCTATGGTGACGAAACTTTTTTAGTAAGGGGGAAATATCGGTTTCTCCCGATTGGGCCATCGCCCGCAGGGTACGTGTCGGAGCCAGATGGCTCATTTCCGGAAGGGCAGAAACCAGAGCCGTATAGTCCGTTTCGGGAAAGGAGTCGTTAAAATCAAGTTTGGCGATGGAGGCAGCAAAGATGGTTCTGAAATATTGAGTCTCCGTTTTCTTGTAATCTTGCTCAATTAAGTTTCGAAACGCAGGAAAAATATCCTCAGGAAGTTCCTCATGTTTTTGGGTAAGTTGCTGGAAACCTTCCGCTAAGAACTTTTGGTTGAACGCATCCTGTTTACGAAGAAATTTGGGAATCGCCAAACCGGTCGGGATTGCTTGGAGAAGGGTCCAAAAGTTGACGGGGGTTTCTTTCCCTTTTCCTTCGTATTGAATTTCAACACTTAGGTCGAGATCAAACTCCTGCTCTACGAAACCCGGAATTTTCGCAAAACACTTTTTGACCTCTCCGAGGTTCCAGTAGGGGCGGCCGAAGAACATTGTCCCCGCGGTAAAATCTCCCTTGAGAAGTTTTATTTCCCGGAGCCAATCTTTGATCGCATCTTCCCAAATATAATTATAAAGAGACCACATAAGGGGAGTACAGACCGTACTGGAAACCCCTCCATCCCGGAAATCGGCATTGGTCCATTCTCCTGTTCCAGGGGCAAATCCAATTCGGGTGATGGGCCGGGCTTGAAGAAGATAGAGTCGCCCTTTTTCGATGGCGAATTCAATGTCCTGGGGGGCTCCGAAGTGAAGATGAACCTCTTTTGCTAATTGTTCAATTTGGGGACGGTATTTTTGAATCAAAAGGTCATCCTCCGGAAGCGGTTCTTGTTGACCCGCCAGAAGTCTGTCGGCAAGACCCGGTACCGCCTCAATAATGACCTCTTCTGAACCGGTGATCGGATTGATACTGAAAGCGACTCCCGCCAGTTCGGGTTGAATCATGCGCTGAACAATGACGCCCATCTCTATGCTCTCAGAATCGACTCCGTTTTTTTTGCAATATTCCAAAACCGAAGGGGCTTGAATCGAGTCGACACATTTTTGAAAAGCTTCCTCTACGTCTTCCACAGAATGAAGGTTGAGGTAGCTTTCAAACTGTCCGGCAAACGAACTTTCCTGGCCATCTTCGACCGTTGCGGAGGAACGAACCACGAGAGGGAATCCAAGGTCGGAAACGGCCGCCTTTAGATCGGTGGGAGAAAAATAGGAAGGAGGTATATCAAACCCCGCATTTTTGAGGTTCAACAGGGCTTCCGCCTTTCCTCCCAGAACGGGGGTTTTTGTTTTAGAAGCTAATAACATGACTTTCCTCCTGAGGATCCATTCCTAACACGCTTTTGTTTTTTAAGTCGGCTAGGGTGAACCCATGTTTTTGTGCCGCTTTTTTTGTCCACTGGACAACATCGGAGGATATTTTTCCGATATGGTTGGAAGAGAAGTTTCTTTCCAATCCCATCAGAAGGCCTTCGGCCATACATCCGTATGTTTGACCAGCGGGAAGAGGAAACCCCGGGACTTCTACGTCTTCTCCTCGCGGAAGCTGGCAAACCCCTCCGGTAATCTGTAGGAGGTCGGGTCTTTCTCCCCATGTTTGCGGGTGTACGGTAGAGGGAACAGAAAGGTCACAGACAATTGCATTTCGGGTAAAGTGATCAGGACCCAAAGGAGTGTCCGTAGCGTTTGTGGCTGCAATGACAACATCGGCTCCTCGAACGGCCCAGAGATCATTGGTTATTTCAGCATTGGGAATTCTTTGGGCAAAATCCTGCATTCTTTGCAGGGCACCCGGTTTTCCACTTCCGATAAGGATCGTTTTTCGGTAGAGGGGGGCGAGAATTTCGGTACACGCCCGGCCGATATTTCCGAGGGCGCCGACCACGGCCAGAACAGAATCTTCCGCAGGGCGGGGGCCTTCTTTATGTGCTTTTTCGAGTGCCTCAATAGCGAGAGCAGCGGTATAGCTGTTTCCGGTTGTTACTGTCATTCCACACCTATTTACTTTTGTTCCGTTGTAGGTCACCATTGATGTGTATTGCCCCAGAGCGACAATCTGGCATCCGAGATCTCGAGCGGTTTCAATCCCATTCCAAACATGTTTTTGGGCTACGTTTCTCTGGTGTCGGTCTATCCATTTTCGAACAGATCCCGATGTAAAAGGGAGAAGAATGGCATGAAGTCGAACTTCTGCTCCGTTGATCGAGCCGATATTCACCGCATTAAGAACGACAGGAGCAATGCGGGGTGCCAGGTGTTGTAGAAATTTTTCCCGCTTTTCATAAGAGAGACTCTGGAATTGAGGTTCATAAGGGGGAAAGCTTTCTCCATCGATCAAGTGACAGAGCCAGCCGATCCGAATGGGAGGGGATTTTTGTTCCTGTTTATTAAATCCTGCTTTGTCCCAATAGGAATATGCGATGTCGGGGGTAAGGGTGAGTTCATTGGTATATTCGGGAGTTTCTCCCCGCATCAAATGTCCGGTGAGTCCGAGAGAGTCTCCCGTATTCAACCGGATACAAATCTCTTTGAACGTAGAGATAATTTTTTCCATCGCCTCTTCCGAGATGGCATGAGAAGGTTGAATCCTGAGGGTAAAGGGGTCGCTTAAGGTGTTAAAGATCCGGATCTGATGTTGTTGGAAAAGGTATCCGGCGATCATTAGTGCGAGATCATTCTGTGCGGAGAGAAGACGCAGGAGGAAACTGCGGGACCGGTCAAGCGGTTTGAGTTCAATTCCGATCATGAGACCTTTGCCCCGTACGTCCGCAATAATTTCTGGATAGATTTTCGCCACCTTTCGGAGAGCCGAGAGAAGTTTTTCTCCCTTTTCTCGGCAGTCTGCAAGAACAGCCTTGTCGATCTGTTCAAGTGTTTTGAGTGCTATAGCACTGGAGAAGTCGTCTTCGGCATAGGTGCTCGTATGGATAAAGTCAAAGTCAGATTGATAAACTTCTGAACGGATCATGAGGGCCGCGACCTTTGCAACGCCTCCTCCGAGAGCTTTGGAGAGCGTAATATAATCGGGTTCGATTCCGAGTTCTTCGCTGGCAAGGAAAGATCCGGTTCTCCCCAGTCCGGTCTGAATTTCATCTGCAATCATGGGGATCGCTTTTTCTCGGCAGAGTTCGGCCGCGCGTTTCAAAAAGACCGGATCGACCGGACGAACACCCCCTTCTCCTAGGATCGGTTCGTAAATAAATCCAGCGAGATTATCGGCTTGGTCGAACTTTTCTTCCAGTTCCTGGATGTTTCCTGGTTCGACCCGGAGAACCTTTATTCCATCAACGACAAAGGGCTTCCGATACTTATCCAGGTCCGTCAGTTGGACCGCTCCGAGTGTTTTCCCGTGAAAAGCGCCTTTGAGGCAGAGGAAGGTTCGGCCCTTCGTTTCGAGCATGGCATGTTTCATCGCGGCTTCCACCGCTTCCGCCCCCGAGTTGGTCAAGACGACGCGAAAGTCTCCTTTGACTCTTCGGTTTAACTCTTCGGCGAGGAGTCCGGCCCGAGTTCGTTGCGAGCCTTGTACATGAAGGGGGGTCTGGTTGCTTAAAATACTTTGTGCCGTCGAGATGATTTCAGGGTGATTGTGTCCTAAAAGAAGAGATCCAAACCCTCCAACTAGGTCCAGAATTTTCTTTTCCCGGCCGTCCTGATGAAAGTAGAGGTAGTCCCCCTCTGCCCGCTCATAAGTAACGTCCATTTTGAGCAGTTTCAGAAGATCTGATACCTTTGCTTTTACCCGTGCATATGGAGGGTTCACGAAGAAATCCTTTCTTGGTTGTGATTCGAATAGCATCCAAATGGAGTGCAGAGCGAAATCGGTCCTGGTTTTTGTATGGATAAAGGTGCAAAAGTTCGATTTTGAATCGAATTTGCAAGTCTACTATTAGCCCCTTCCACAAGGCCTTTTCGTATCTCTTAAACGATTTGGAAGCTGAAATATTTCACAAATCTTTTCTGTGGAAGAAATTGTTGGGGAGGTGGTTCTCTTATCTGGGAAGAGAAGGGGGATCGGAGGTGAGAAAATAGAGCGATTCTTTCACCGTTTCTTCTGGATATTCTACGTGAGGGCAGTGGCCACAATTGGAAAAGGGGCGGAAGAGGGATCCGGGAATTCTGGAATGAAGTTCTTTTCCCCCTTCAAAAAAGGTAATGGTGTCCTCTTCTCCCCAGAAGATAAGAGTGGGGAGGGAAATTTCGCCAAAACGCTCACTGAAGGATCGAATTTCCTCCATATCGAGCGCTTGGGCGATCTTTTCCATGGCGTGATCGCTTCCCGGAAAGCTTTGCTCGTAGGCATATTCTTTGATCGCTTCCCGGTTTATTTTGGAGTGATCGAAGTAGATATCTTTCATCAGGCGCCCCACGATAAAAGTGCGAGGCGGGATCCGGGTGGCGAGTTTGTTTACGATGGGCCAGCGAAGGACTCGGACATGAACCGGAATTTTTTGTGCAATGGCCGCGGCATCAAACAGAATCATGCGAGATACCTTTTGAGGGTGATGGACCGCAATTCGTAATGCAATTCCTCCCCCAAAGGAACTTCCCATCAGATGAAAGGGAGGGAGGTTCAACGCCTCTGTAAATTCAAGTATGCATTTCATGAGGCCGGGGATCGAGTAGTCGAGATCTTCCGGTCGATCACTATATCCCGATCCCGGTAGATCGGGAACGATGACCCGATATCCCGCATCGGCGAACTTATCTATATAGGTGTGCCAATCGTAGGCGGAGCCTCCAAAGCCGTGCAGCATGAGAAGGGGGGGGCCCGATCCTTTGTCCCAATAGTGATATAAGATCCCATGTACACGGATCTCTTTTGCGATGTTGTTTTCGATCATTCGGGCCCGATAGGGGCTCGGTTTTCGCTCACCCATGGGGGTGGATCAGGAGGAAATCGATACGGGGGAGGGGATGAGGAAGGAAGAGAGTGCTTGTACAAACTCTTCCGGCTTTTCCACCATCGGAATATGGCCCGCATCGTTAATGAGGATGGATTGAAAGTTATCTCCTGTTGGATAGAGATCTTTTTGAGAAGGGTGGATGACCTTATCTTTATCCGTGCCGATAAGAAGAACCGGCATTTTGCATTTTTTGATCAAAGGAACGGAGTCGGCATCAATCAGGGATAGGATCGATTGGATGCCTGAGCGGTATGTGGGTCGCCCGAGGTCATCGATATATTCCTGTTTTAATTCCGTTTTATAAGTGAAATCTTTCGAGATCCATTTTCGCCCGAAAGGGGTTTTCATAAGGAGGTGCATGAAGCACCGAATACCCGGGGAGAGCGAAAATCGGTGAAAAGCGGAAAGAGCTTCCCATCCCCGAAGAGGCGGGTTGATCACACAAAGGCGGCGAATTCGATCCGGATTCCGTACCGCCGCACGAATAGCAATGAGGCTTCCCATGGAATGACCGACCAAATTGATCTGATCCAGCTCTAATCGATCCAGGAAGCCTTCAAAAAGGTTGGTCAAGTTGTCCAGGGAGTAGTTGATGCGCGGTTTTTCCGAAAGACCGAAACCGGGAAGGTCTGGCATGATGCAGTGGTGGTGGAGAAGAAGGTCTTCAGAGGCCCGTTCCCAATAAAGACCGGAAGCGCCCCAACCGTGCAGCAGAACCAAGGGTGTGTTCACCCGCGTTCCCGCTGTGCGGTAGATAATTTCCTGTCCGTTTACTCGTGTGCTTAATAAATCCATTGCTTTGAATGACGCGGTGCGTTATTCTTTTCCAGTCTAAATATTTCGAGGGAAAGATGCAAGACAAATACCTGGAATTCATTACTCCCACCCGTGTTGTCTATCAATGTGGGGGGGCGGCTCAGGCGTCGGATGTTCTTGGGCGCATTGGAATAGAGCGTCCGTACGTTGTTGCGGATGAGGGGGTGGCACGGGCGGGAGTGGTGGAGAGCGTGATGCAATCTCTTTCTCCGGCCGGGCTTTTTCTCGAAGTGCCTCCCGATGGAGATCTCGAGACGGCGGAGCGTATTGCCTCTGAGATGAAAGCAAAGAATGCGGATGGACTCCTTGCTCTTGGAGGGGGGAGTGTTATTGATACGGCCAAAGGGGCGAATATTGTCTTTACCCTCGGAGGAAAACTGGAAGACCATCAAGGGGTAGGGGTCCTTCCTTCTCGACTCTCGCCATTTGTTGTGATTCCGACAACGGCGGGTACGGGAAGTGAAGTGTCCCGCGTGGCCGCCTTGAAGGATAGGTCTATTCAACAGAAACTGTTTTTCGAGAGTGAATATCTTGCAGCGGACATCGCGCTTTTGGACCCGGAAGTCACCCGGACCCTTCCTCCAAAATTGACAGCCGCAACCGGAATGGATGCGCTGACCCATGCGGTGGAAGCTTTGCTCTCTGCCAATTCTGGTCCACTGACGGATGCGCTCGCCCTTCATGCGGTTCAGTCTATATTTAAGTGGCTTCCGGTTGCCGTTGGGGAGGGAGAAAATTTAGAGGCGCGGTCTCAGATGCTCTTCGCGTCAACAGCCGCGGGTGCCGCTTTTTCGAGCGCGGGAGTCGGTGTTGTTCATGCGTGTTCTCACGGATTAGGCGTCTTATGTGGCCTGCATCACGGGTTGGCGAATTCGATCATGCTTCCGCATGGCGTTCGTTTTAATTTAACCGGTCCCCACCCGACGGTTCCCAAAGAGATGCCCGACCGTCTCACAAAACTGGCACAGGATTGTGGTCTTCCGACGACGTTACGAGAAGTGGATGTTCTCGAGGAGAGGTTGCCAGCGGTAGCCGAGTATGCCGAGGGCGATGCCTCTATGATTTATAATCCGGTTCCTGCGGATGCGGGAGATCTTTTGAAAGTTCTCCGGAATGCCTACTAAGAAATATCCAAAATTGTACAAGGCGCTTATCCGGTTTCAGGTGGATCGGTTGAAGGGAACCTATGGAGATTTCCTGGAGAAAAAGGAGTATCGGGAGATCACACAATTTTTCCTCCATGAGGTTTATACCACCAGGGACGTGACGGAACGAAATAATGGATTCAAGAAGGTTTACGAGAAGTTTAAGGGGAAATTGGGAGCGTCTCTTGTAAACCATCTCGCCAAACTGGTTGACTTGAATGATCTTTCCGAAGAACTCGACCTCTTGATGGTTTCCAAACTTCATCAAATGGGAGTGGGAGATAAATTTTCAGAAGATGAGTACGAAGAGGCGTACTATCTCACGGATGCATATAACGAGCGGAAAGAACAGATCGAATTGATCGTGAAATCGCTTCAGACCTTTCACATGCTCTCGAAATACCGTTCCATCGGGCTCACCCTCTCTGTCATTCGGCCGTATGCCTTGATGAAGGGGGCCCGCAATTTAATGGATTTCATGCAGGGCGGGTACAAGGTTTTCCGGGTTACGAAAGATGTCTCTCCTTTTGAAAAAGCGATTGAGGATCGGGAAATGGAACGGCTCGATCGCATTTATTCTCTGGGGAAACGGCCTCCTACGATTGCCGAGCTCCGGAAACGGGCGAAAGAGATGGGAATTAAAGGGGCGGATCGGATGACTCTTCGGAAAATGATGCAGGAGATGTCCCGGTGGGTCTGAATCGCTTCGTCTTTTCTCTTCTTTTCTTTTTCCTGGTTGGTTGTGCTGTTCCGGTACGCCCGGTGGGGGAAGTTGCCTGGAAAAAGGAAGGGGAGTCCGCGGTGTCTCTTCTTCAAAAGATGATTCGTACCGATACGACCAGTTCCCCGGGGGCTCAAGGAGGGCGGGAAACGGTTCTCCTTCTTCAGGTGAAAGAATTTCTCGCGGCACAGGGGGTGGAGAGTCACATTTACGAATCCGCTCCGGGACGGGGAAATCTGATCGCTCGGTATCGGGGCGGGGGAACAAAGAAACCGATGATGATCATGGCACATGTGGATGTGGTGAATTCAGAACCCTCCATGTGGGAAACCGACCCTTTCTCTGGTGAAATTCGAGATGGGTTTGTGTGGGGGAGGGGCGCCATTGATGATAAAGGGATGGCGGCTGTGGGAGTACAAGTCATGACCCTGTTGGGGCGGAGACGCCCCTCTTTAGAGCGCGACGTTATATTGATGTTGAATGGGGATGAGGAATCCGGAGGGGTCTATGGTGCGAAATATATGCGCGATCATTATCCCCAGGAAGTCGATTGTGCTTTTATCATAAATGAAGGGGGGCGGATATCGCTCGATGCGAAGGGGCAAATCTCCCGTGTTTCCCTGCAATGTTCCGAAAAAGTATACAATGATGTTCGACTTTGGATCCCGGGCCGCAGTGGTCACAGTTCCGTTCCCCTCCTTCCGAACGCCATTCTGGACGTAGCGGAGGTTCTTTCCCGGCTGAAAGAGTATCAAGCCCCCATTCGCATAACCCCAACGATGGCGAGTCATTTTACCGCCATCGCACCTCTTGCGGAAAACGAAGCTTTTCAAAGTCTTATGGAAAAAGTTGGGCAAGGGGATTGGGCTTCGGCGGTTGCCCTCGCCGCTCTGCGCCCCGATTTTAATGCTGTTCTTCGGACCACGATTGTCCCGACGAAGATCCAGGGAGGGATTCGAGTCAATGTCCTTCCTCCTCATGCTGAGGTAAATTTCAATATTCGCCTTCTTCCTGGGGAACGTCTTTCGCCCGTTCTTGTTTCCCTGGCAAAGGAGGGAGGGTTGGGGAAGATCCCTGTGTACACGGGAAAAGAATTCAAATCTCTTTCCCCGGCTTCCCTGAAGGCCCCGTGTTTTATCGTGGATACCGAGGGGGTGGATTCCCCTGATTCCCCGTGGGATCACCCGGTCGTGCAAGCGGTGGGGAATATATTATCAACCCGGGCTCCTCAAGCGGTTCTCGTGCCGGTCATGTTGACAGGAGCGACCGATTCTCGTTTTTTTCGGGAGATCGGAATTCCTTGTTATGGAATTCATCCTTGTCCGATTGGTCTTACAGAATTGCGTACGATTCACAACCATAATGAACGGGTGAAGGTTTCCTCGGTCGAATGGGGAGTCCGTTGGTTATATGACCTGGTGTTGGAATTAACTCAGAAAACATAATTTTTATCATGGGAGGATTTGATGCCGTATTTTGAAGAAACAAAAGATGTCGTTTCCTGTATCGGGGGTCTTTTTGACTGGGCGGGGACACAGGAAGAGTTGGCAAAAAGATATCGGGCCACGGAGATGATTATCCGCCTCAATTACACAGAACCGGACGCCGTACTGACGATCGATTGCAAGAATCCACCGAAAAGAAAAGGGGTGTTGATCGATTGGGTGGAAGGGGATGGGGGGGTTAAAGCGGATGTGGAGTTTTTCATGAAAACAGATGTGGCGCACCGTTTCTGGCTCGGAAAGGTCAATCTCCTGGTGGCATTGACAAAAAGAGATGTGGTGGCGAAGGGCCCTATTTTCAAAGTGATGAAGATGTTGCCTCTCCTCAAGCCTTTGTATGAAAAATATCCCGACATTCTGGCGGAAAAGGGAAAGTCGGAGTTGGTGGAAATTTAGCAAAAGAAATTTTCATTTCCCCTTGACTTGGATGACGCGCTGCGTCATACTAGGTCATGCCGCGGCGCGTCAACAAGTGGTTGACCTGCTGCAAAGTCGAAATAGAATGAAAGGAGACAATACCATGGTAAAAAAGAAAGCGGCTGGTGTGGATCAGCTACGGGACGGAGTCTGGACGGTAGCTCTGGCTGGAATGGGCGCGGCTGTGCTCGCCAAAGACGGAGCGTATGATCTCGCGAAAAGATGGGTGAAAAAGGGCGAACAGCTCGAACCGACAATCAAAAAGTCGTTCACTCAGTTGACGAAAAAGCGTGAGAAAGTGGCCCAGACGGTCACGAAGAATACGGGAACTTCCTTGAAGAAAGCCTGGAATTATTTCCCGGTAGTCACCAAGAAAGATATTCTGGACCTTTCCAAGCGGATCGATGTGCTCAGCGCCAAGGTCACTTCGAAACCGGCCCGGAAGCGTACCCGATAAATCATTCATCTGAAGCAGAAAGGGGCCGGGTGAATGTGTCCCGGTTCCCTTTCTGTGGAGAATGATGAGAACGATCAAGCGATATTCAAACCGGAAGCTGTACGACACCCAGAACAAGAAGTACATCACCTTGAACGAAATTGCCAAGTTGGTTCGTTCGGGTGTCGACCTCCGTGTTCTCGACAATGAGACCGAGGAGGATATTACCAATATTACCCTTTCGCAGATTCTTCATGAGAAGGAGCGTTCGCACAAAGGGTCGCTTCCAAAGAGTTTTTTCACCAACGTTCTTCAGTCCGGGAACCGGATCCGCGATGCGGTAATGGATCGCGCCGACAAATTGCTGCCCGGGGTTGAAGAAGCGTTGAAAAACCTGCGACTTCCGACGAGGGTCGAGTTTTCTGCCTTACAAAAGCAGATGCAAGCGCTCGAAAATCGTTTGCGAAAGTTGGAAGGGAAGGGCGCCGTGAAGAAGAAGGCGAAGAAACGGGCGAAAAAGAAATCTTAGGCGAATGCCGGGCCCCGTTTTCGAACCATCTTTTTTACCTGTCCCTGGATTTCATCCCGAACCTGGTTGGTGACTTTTTGTACCACCAGGAAGTTGTTTGCCTGCCGTGGTTCATACTCGTCGGTATGGATCGGCTTCCCGAAATGAATCGCCCATTTGGAGGGGAGGGGAACCATCCCCAGAAGTCCCAGCCACGGAAAGAAAGGGGTGATCGGGAACATGGGGCTTCCGAGAGGCTTTCCGATAATGTCGGCTCTCATAATGGTGGGATAAATTTCTTCGGCGCCGACGACGGAGACGGGAATGATGGGAGCTCTTCCCCGAATGGCTGATTTTACAAACCCCCCTCTTCCAAAGCGTGCCAGTTGATAACGGTCTTTGAAGAGTTTTCCCACTCCTTTTAATCCTTCCGGAAAAACACAGGTGAGATTCCCTTTCTTCAGGAGTCTTTCCGCATTTTCAGGGCAGGCAAATACCTGGCCGGTTCGAGTAAGAAGAGGATGGATAAAGGCCATTTTGGTGAACATATCCAGATAAAGCGTTCGGGTGATACGCGGAACTTTTGCTTCCGTCAGAACCGCTGTGGCGATCATCGCTCCGTCCCAGGGGAGAACTCCGGAATGGTTGGCCACCAGGAGGGCCGGACCATCGGTCGGAACATTTTCGAGCCCCGAGGTCTCCACCCGCCACCATTTTCGGTAGAGGAAGGAGAAGAAAGGCCGAACGAGATCGTGGAAATCTTCATCGAGGCCAAATTCGTCCACTTCATATTCGCCCCGTTGTCTCTTTTTGAGGTTTTCCCGATACGCTTCGAAAGTGGCCTGTATGATGTAGCGGAATCCATTCAGGGTGTCTTTGTCAATCTCCGAAAATTGTCGAAGGAGGGACGTAATCCGTTCCATGACCTTATCGGAGGAGAAGTCTCTCACGAGAGACTCCAATCCGCTTGAGGCAACCGCATCAAACAGATCCTCGAGTCGCTCCTGCCCTTCCCCCATTAATTGATGAAGGAAGTTCGGCCGACTGTTTTTCGTTGGCTTCTTTTTAGAACTTTTCTTCGATGGCACGAAGGCTCTCCGCAGAGGTAAAAGTGGGAATAAATCCGACCTCATTATGAAGCCGCTCGTATTCGAGGCAGCAATTAAATCGCAGGAATCCGGGATCAAAAGGCAACGTCTTCAACATGGACATTAATTTCTCGGAAGACTCCAGGGGTAGTTGGGGTACGTTCACCATCTCTTTGCCCAGAAAGCGAAGAATTTTCATAAGAGGTTCCACCCCTTCGGGTGCGACATTGACCGGCCCGTCATACGGCTTCCGGTAGGTCGCGAGAACCGCTTCCGCGGCATCCTCTTCATGCAGAAGTTGGATGAGAGGGTCGAACCCCATGATGATGGGGCAGAGGTCCAGTTGCAGATACTTCATAAACGCCCCGTTGGCGGTTGGCCCTACGACGGGCGAAAAACGGAGGCGCGTAACAATCGTATCTTCCGCATACCGGGAAAATTCCGTCGCATACCGTTCGATATCTCCTACATCCCGAACGGTCTGTTTGCTGATCCCGCGTCGACTTCGTTTTGTTTCCGGAATGAAATTTGGATTTTTATACCACGCACCGTAATAGGTGTAATTGGATCGGATGATGACATGTTTGATGTTTGCTTCCGCGGCGGCCCCCAGAAGGTTGATCGTTCCCATGACATTGCGCTCGAACCTTGTTTCTCTTTTTCCCTGATCAGACAATCCGAGGTGGATCAAGGTATGCACTTTTTCTTTTTGGATCGTTTCGATCAATTTGGTTTCAGTAAGGTTCTTTTTGAGGTTTTTTACCTTTGCCCCCCGGATCAGGGGGCCTTCCCCTGCGATGATGATCTTCGAGATGCTTTTTTCGGCCTGTAATTTCTTCAAGACCAATTTTCCGAGGAAATTATGTGCCCCGGTCAGAAGGACATTTTTGGAGGTGGTCCTTTCCTTTTTCCGGGCTCTCTTTTTCGAAGCGGTTGCAGGCATTAGGAGCGGTTTTTAGCACCTCCCGGGGTAGGTGTCAAGGGCGCGGATCATATCCCCATTTCTAATTGGACCGGGAAGCTTTCCCATGGAGCTTGAATCGTCACAACGGTATCATATCGGGCCACACAAGGAGGAACATATGGCTAAGAATGACGTTTGGAAGGATTGGGAAGAGTCTCTTGCCGAAGAGGGAATCTCTCTGGAAACCCGCAAAAACCGAAATTCGGGAATTCTTCAGACCCGGGTCACCGGGGTCGTGAAGTGTCCGAGTGACAAATTATGGAAAACCCTGACCACGCCCAGCAGCTATATGGAAATGATGCCCAAAACACTCGAATCGGATCATTTGGAAGAGAAGGCTCGAAAAAAAGAACTCGTTTGCTATCAACGCCTTGATGGAGGACCGTCGAGTGACCGGGATTACACGCTCTTCGTCACATGGACAGTCAAAGAGACCAAACAGGGGAAGAAATATCATCGAGAGTGGAAAATCGACAATGAAAGTGGGCCCGATCCTGTGAAAGGGGTCGTCCGGGTCGATGTAAACGAGGGGAATTGGACCTTGACCCCTATGGCAGGAAAAAAGACCAAACTACAGCAGGTCAGTTATTTTGAACCGGGGGGAAGCCTCTGGGCGATGGTTGCGAATCCTCTTCTAAAAGAAGGGGCGAAAGAACTCTTCCGGAATCTTAAAGAGAAGTATCCGGACTAGTTTCCGCTTTCACCATATCGCAATGCAGAAGGGTCGCTCCGATGACTCCGATGGGCAGGACAATCAGGTTCACAACGGGGATGTACAGAACCACCAGCATGGTTGTACTGAATCCGGCGGTCATCGGAAGATGCCGGAAAATATAGCGGATGCGATCCACCACCTGTAACGGATCTGATTCTGTATCGAGAGGGTAGTCGAAGTAGTCCAAAGCAAGCCAGAACAGGGTCAGAAGGGTGTTGAGGATGACGTAAATAATGGACCCGATGACCGGAATAAAATTGAGGAAGAGAAGGGGGACCTGGGGAAGAAGAAAGAGGGCGATCTTCTGTGCCTGGCTCACGACGGGAAGAACGACATCCGCATAAATCCCTTCGGCCGGTTTTGCGGGGATCCCGGTATATAACGTTCTCGTTTCAGCTGCCATTTTGGTGTAAATCGGGGCGGAAAGAAGTTGGCTGAAAAGAAAGGCGAGAATGAGAGAGAGGAGGGTGATGAGAATCCCGAGGAAAACAGAAAGGACCGATCGGAGAAATCCACTCATGTCTCCCAGGAGCCACCCCTGAAGGTCGGCAAAAAAGAAAAAACTGAAAGCCAGGAACAGGGTGGTGAAGAAAAGAAGAAGACCCCAGGGAAGGATGAGAAAGCGAATCAGTTTCGGATGGAGCCGCAAAAAGGAGAGTCCCCGGAAAGGACCCATCGCGGACGTCATAAATCCCGGTTTGTTCATGGTCGCGTCAGGATAACAGAAAGAGCGGCCCCATCACCACCATAGGTCAGACGGCTTTCCACCTGTTTGAATCGTTCGAGCCAGCGAAAAAGAGGCTCTCCCCGGTTTCCATACCGAGCTCGGAAAATATTGGCCGCTTGAGGCATCTCCAGACGAATAATTTCATGGTGACCGGAGCGGGGTCCCCGATCGGGAGGGGTTTTTGTAAATCCAATCCATCGATTTCCTTCCACTTCGGTTCGGAAATCTTTCCAGGAGACGCCGTCCAAAAGGAGGGATTTTCCGGAGAGATCGAACCAGAAGGAAAGATCCTCCGGGGAACGAAATTGAACGCCCCAGGCGGGTCCCAGAAGGGATCTTTCGTATTTGGGAATGGAAGGGTTCAATTTCAGTAACTTCCACAGCTCATCAATATTGGACAGTCCACTGACCGCCAGGGGAGCGTTCCCTGGATCGGAAACGAACGGGGCGTTCACCCTGTTTTCCAAAATATCCCGGTACGCTCCTTTTCGATAAGAGAGTGCCCCCTCGATTTCGAGAGTGTTCTTTGAAAAATCGAATTCAAGAAGAGCATGAGAGTAGGATCCCCATACCTCCCGAACAATTTTGGGAAGAGGCGTAAAGTTGATCCATATCCGGGTGCGGGGGGGGGTGTTGCGAAAGGGGGCGACATGGGACTCCACCGTCTCCCCTTTTTCGTGGGGGGGGCCTTCCCGGTGGGTCTGCCCGTTTTTGAGTTTCAGGAGCGTCGTCCAGATGAGTCGGTCATTTTCCAAAGTAGCAAACAGGGCGGCGGGACCTGCGAGATAACTTCGATGTTCTTCCAGACGGGAGAGCGCCTTCCCGAGAGAAAAGGTGTTTTTCCATTCGGGGTGACGATTTATTTCGTCCAGGGTTTGTGGTAGATCCGGAATCGCAATATAGAGAAGTGCATCGGCAGGGATTTGGTCTGCGTAGGGGAAGGTTTCGGGACGCGTTTGATACCAATACCAACCCCCAATCGCGGAGCCAACTCCTCCCAGAAGAACCAATCCGACAAAGAAGTATTTCATCACTTTAGGTGAAAACAGGGGTCCGTTTTTCGAGGAAAGCATTTACCCCTTCTTTTTTATTTCCGGTCGGCATCAATTCTCCAAACAGTTTAGATTCCAGTTTCAGAGCTTCCTCGAGAGGGAGGTCGATTCCTTTTCGTACGGCCTGAAGAGTATTCTCGGTTGCCTCCCGTCCCAGCCGTCCAATCTTTTTCAGAAGTCCCATCGCCTGCCGTTTCAGCTCATCTTCGTGTACCACAAAATTGACAAGTCCGATCCGGTGTGCTTCCTCCGGTCCGATCGGCTCGCCGGTCAGGAGAAGTTCCATCGCTTTTGTTGGGCCGACGACACGGGGTAGTCGGATCGTTCCGCCCATTCCCGGAATAAATCCGTGTTTAATTTCAGGTTGTCCTATGCGCGCTTTCGTTGTTGCGATTCGGAGGTGGCAGCAGAGAGCGAGTTCCGATCCTCCTCCAAGGGCATACCCATTGATCGCGGCCAGGATGGGAATGGGACTGTTCCAGATTCTTTGTCCCATCTTTTGGCCTTCCAGGGAGGTTCTTTCTCCCTCTTCTTCGTCGGTCAAGGTTGCGATTTGACTGATATCGGCTCCGGCGGCAAAATTCCCTCCTTCTCCGGTAAGAATGATTCCCCGAATCGAGGTGTCTGCGAGGAAGGTTTCAAAAGCCGTATCGAGGCCCCGGAAGACTTCTTCTGTCAGGACGTTGGCGGGAGGATTATTGATCGAAATAATTCCGATCGAATCGTCCACCGTTGTAAGGACGGGAGAGTTCATGATAGACATTCCTCAAAGAGGGTTCTGATTTCAGAGAGTAAGGGGCGCCTTGGATTGGAGACAACCGAGGGATCCTGGAAAGCAAGATCGACAAGGCGGTCAAGGTTGGCCCGGAATTCCTCCGGGGAGATACCGGCATCGGAAAGGGTCCGGGGGAGGTGGCATCTGCTTTTTATCTCTTCGATTCGCTCGACGAGAGCATCGAGATTTTTCAATCCGACCAAATCACAGAGGAGTTGGATTTTCTTCGGTGCGAGGTAGTCTTTGACGTTCGGATTGGGGGTCATTTTTGTCGGGACCCCGGCATTAAACCGGAGAATCGCCGGTAGGAAAATACCATTCAACGCTCCGTGGGAGACCTTGAAAATGGCGCCCGCCGCATGAGAGAGGGCATGCGTCAGCCCCACACTCGCATTCGAAAAGGCGAGGCCGGCGATATTGGCCGCATTCTGCATGTTGGTCCGTGCATCGAGGTCCGATCCTTTCTCCACCGCCCGGGGGAGATGGTGCAGAATCATCCTCGTCGCCTGAAAAGCGAGTGCATCCGTATATTCTGTCGCATAAATGGAGAGTCCTGCTTCCATCGCATGCGTCAAGGCGTCCATTCCCGTTGCCGCTGTAAAATGGGCGGGAAGATCGATCGTCAATTCCGGGTCGAGTATCGCCGCATCGGGGACGAGGCAGTCATCAATAAGAGAAACTTTTCGACCGGGAAAATTGATGACCGAGAAGGGAGAGACTTCACTGCCCGTTCCCGACGTGGTCGGGATCGCGATTAACTTCATTTTCGACGTATCGATTTTCGGGTACTCGACGATTCGTTTTCGAAAGTCGAGAAATGGACAATCCAGATCTTCGATCATGACATCCGAAAGGGCGAGCATTCGCATGACCTTTACCGCATCGAGAACACTTCCTCCTCCCACACCGATTACTGTATCCGGCTTATGTTTTTCAAGAAAGGCCACCCCCTGCTTCACCGTTTCTATCGTGGGGTCTTCGTCGAGTGCCGCGAAGGTATAGACGCGCGCTTTCAGATGCTTCTGGATCTTTTCGACCACCCCCCGTTTTACGGCTCCCTGGGAACAGGCGATCACCGTTGTTTCACTTTCGATCTGTCGCAGGTTTTCGAGTGAATACCGGTTAAAGAAGATCATCGAGGGGATTCGGAACCATTGTTGGGTGGGGGTTCTTTTCGCAATCTTTTTCACATTGATGTAATGACTCAGGTTAACGTTGTCCATCACACTGTTTCCGCCTCCGGTTCCGCATCCGAAGGAGAACGTAGGAACAAGGTCGTTGTATACTCCTCCCATCGCTCCCACGGAGGAGGGAGAGTTGACGATGATACGGCCGGCATTGATCGCGTTGGCAAAAGTACGAACGAGATGGTCCTCTTCGCAGAATATGCTCGCCGTATGGCCGGTTCCTCCGAATTCGTTGATCGCTTTTGCTTTCTCGATTGCTTCTTCTTCCGTTTGAATGCGGTGGATACCGAGAATCGGGCAAAGTTTTTCGGCGGAAAGCGGGTGCTCTCGTCCGACGCCATCGAGTTCTACGAGAAGGAGGTTTGTTTTTTCGGGGATGTCCAGTCCGATATATTCCGCAATTTCGTTTGCGGTCCGACCGACCGCCATCGGATGCATCGCACAGCTTTCCGGGTTAATGAGAGTGTTTTCCAACTGATCCCGTTGTGCCGGGGAGAGAACACAGGCTCCCAGAGATTGGAATTTGGCCATCGCTTTTTCATAAATTTCATCATCAATGAGGACCGTTCCTTCACTGGCACAGATCACTCCGTTGTCGAAGGTTTTGGAGGTCATGATATCGACGACCGCCATATCGATATCCCCTGATTTATGAAGGTAGGTGGCGGTATTGCCGCTTCCGACACCGAGAGCCGGTTTTCCACTGGAGTAGGCCACTTTCACCATGCTTCGCCCCCCTGTGGCGTCAATCAATTGAATGAGGGGGTGATTCATGAGGAAGAGGGAATCCTCCCTTGTGGGCTCGTCTATCCACGTAATGAAATCTTCCGGAGCCCCCGCTTTCCGCCCCGCTTCATACATAACCCGTGCGGCTTCGTTCGAGCATCGGGACGCCTTGGAGTGGGGAGAGAGGATGAGACTGTTTCCTGTCTTGGCGGCGAGAATGCATTTGAAAAGGACGGTTGAGGTCGGGTTCGTGATCGGAGTGAGGCTTAGAATCAGTCCAATCGGTTCCGCGGCCTCCATCAGGTTATGTTCCGGATCTTCCCGAATGATTCCGACGGATTTCTGGTCTTTGATCGAATCCCAGACGAATTCGCACGCAACCATATTTTTGAGAACTTTGTCTTCGACCACCCCAATCGTGGTCTCTTCGCGGGCCATATTGGCCAGTTTGCGGGCCTGTTTGATTCCGGCCATCACCATGGAGCGGGTGATGTGGTCGACCTGTTCCTGAGAAAAGGTTCGAAACTGTGCCGCCGACCGCGAACCCCGTTGGGCCAATTCGTTCAGAAGACCTTCTCTCGACGATGTTTTAAGTGTAGTCAAAGAAACCTCTCTTTGCTTGAACCCCTGTATGTCCCGCCTGTACTTTCCGTTGGAGTAATGAACTCGGCCGAAAACGAACGCCCAGTTCGGATTCTAATTTTTTCAATCCTTCCAGAATCGTATCGAGGCCTTCCCGGTCGGCATGATGAAGAAGTCCTCCCCGGTCGATCGGAAAGCCCGCTCCGGCAACCATGGCCATATCGATATCGGTGGCGGAAGCAACCCTCTCCTCAAGACAATGGATCGCTTCATTGATCATCCGCAAGACGATTCTATCGGTCGAAAAACCGGATTCCTTTTTATCAACAACCAATTCGGAAAGGATATCAGGAGCGTCGCCATAACTGTAAAAGCCCGCGCCCGCTTTCATACCAAACCGCTCTTTCTCACAAAGAAGGTTGAATATTTTGGGCGCCTTCGCTCTTTCTCCGTAGGCAGCCTCAAAAGTTTGTGCCACGTCACGGCAAATATCGAGTCCCAGGTTGTCTGCGAGGAAAAAGGGTCCCATCGGCATACCAAATTCGGTTAATGCCTGTTCGATCTCGGGTGCCGGGGCCGCGCCTTCCTGGAGGGCAATGGCCGCTTCCGAAATATACGGCATGAGAAGTCGGTTGACGAGAAACCCCGTTCCATCGGAGACTCGGATCGGAATTTTCCGGAGGGTTTCCACCAGACCGATGCAGGTATCCACGGTATCGGGGGCGGTCGATTCTGCGGGAATCACTTCGACCAGTTTCATAACGCGAACGGGATGGAAAAAATGGAGGCCGGCCACTTTTCCCGGACGACCTGTGGCCTGGGCGAGGTCATGAATGGACAGACTGCTCGTATTGGAGGTCAGAATCGAAGAGGGGGGGCAAACATGGTCCAGTTTTGCAAACACATCCCGTTTCAGGTCCGCCCTTTCGGGGACCGCTTCAATGACGAGGTCCACATCATGAAAAGCGTCATATGTGATCGTTGGCTGGATAAGCGCCATCTTTAAATCGAGTTCCTGAGGGGTCATCTTTCCCTTTTCGACCCGTTTCTGATAGGTCTTTCGGATTCGGGATACCCCTTTTTCGAGAGCCTCTTCGTTCTCTTCTTTTAAAACAACCGGAAAGTTGGCATACGTAAGAAGTTGGGCGATTCCGGATCCCATGGTTCCGGCGCCCACGACTCCGGCTTTGTAAATGTAGCCCATAATTCTCCCTGTGTTTGGTGGTTGACGCGGTGCGTCAAATGATACCGGAGAGTGGGGGGGAGTTCAACCCCCGTTCAGGCCCTTTTATACCGGATCGGGGAATCATCAAGACGGACGACCTTCCCTTCGTCGAGCAGATCTTCGAGGAGTCCCACGGTCTGGGCAAAGGTGAGCCAACGGTCTCCGAAAGCCTTCGACGGGAATGCTTTTCGCGCTGTTTCAAAGGCATTTTGAGGGCGATCGAGTGCTTTTATGATCCGCTCTTTTCGGATCTCCAGGTGCCGGTTGATTCGGCGGAGGACATCCGGAAAATGGGTAAAGGCGTTTTGATGTCCTGGATAGGCTCTGCGCACGTCCAGTTTCCCGAGGGTTTCCAGAGATCTTCGGTAGTGTCCTGGCCCGGTCTTTTTCCGGGCCCCTTTGAAAAAGGTAATCGGAGTGATCTGTTCGAGAATGGTATCCCCGCAGAAGAGGTCCTCCTCAAACCGGTAACAGACCGAGCCTCCGGTATGGCCCGGCGTATGGAGGGCTTGAAGCGAAATAGCTCCAAAAACGATTTCTTCTTTGTCTTTCAAGGCGATATCAATTTTGGCCGCTTCGGCCAGCTCCTGGGTCCCCGCATAATCCCGAACGGTTTCGTTGTATTCTTCTTCGGGGTAGCCGTTGAGGTCCGAAACGTGTCGAAACTGTTCGAGTACCTTCTTATGCATTCCCGGGAAGGATTCGATATAGTCCTGCTCGTCTTCGTGACCGTAAATTCGGCAGTCCGCTTCTTCCCGAAGCCAGTGAGCGAGTCCAAAATGATCGACATGGCCGTGGGTAACGAAGGTGGCTTCAATATCTTTCAACGAGACGCCTGATTTTGCGAGCCCGGAAAGAAGAGCTTCTTTTGCTTCTTCTGTTTTGAGACCGGCATCGATCAGAAGGCAGGTCTCTCCCTTGATGAGCCAGACATTGACCGTTCCGACGCGAAAAGGTGTCGGAAGTTCGATGCGAATAACTTTGGCCATTATGATTCGTACATCTCGTCGATGACCTTCTGGTATTTCTTTTCGATCACCCGCCGACGAATTTTCATCGTGGGCGTAATTTCCCCTTCGGATAGCTCAAAGTCTTTGGGCAAGAGGCGGAATTTCTTGGGTTGTTCGAAGGGGGCGAGGGCTTTATTTACAGAAGAGAGAACTTCTTCGTAGAGGTTCGTTACCTCAGGATGGAGCAGGAGTTGTTCTTCTTTTTCTGTGAGTTGCAGGTGAGATCGAAGGAAGTCCATATCGGGGACCAGGAGGGCCGAGGGAAAATTTCGCTGATCGGCCACAATGACCGCGTTGAGGACCGCCGGGTGCAGTTTGAGTTGATTTTCAATCGGCTGGGGAGCGATATATTTTCCCCCGCTCGTTTTGGCGAGATCTTTTTTCCGGTCGGTGATCCGAAGGAATCCGTCGGAGTCGAATTCTCCAATATCCCCCGTATGGAACCATCCCTCTTCGGTCAAAACCTCTCTCGTCTCCTCGGGCATATTGTAATACCCCTGCATAATATTGGGCCCTCGTGCGAGGATTTCTCCATCGTCGGCAATTTTCAGATCGACCCCCGGGACCGGTTTTCCGACGGTTCCGAGGCGAGTCGCTCCGCGGTAGTTTACGGTCAAAACGGGGGAGGTTTCGCTCAAGCCGTATCCTTCCAGGACGACGAATCCGGCCGAAAAGAAAAATTCTGCGATTTTTTGAGCGAGAGGGGCTCCCCCCGAAAGGAAGACTTTGATCCGCCCTCCAACCCGGTCATGAATTTTTCGAAAAACGAGGCGGGAGGCGATATTAAATTTCAGTCGAAGCCAGAAAGGGGCTTTTTCATTTCGGATTCGATATTCCGACTCTTCTCTTCCGACTCGAAGAGCCCAGTGAAAGATCTTCTTTCGGCGGTTCGGCATGGCCGCGACCGATTCTTGAATCCGGGCATACACTTTTTCGTAGAATCGAGGAACCGCCGCCAAAATGGTCGGACGAACTTCGGATACGTTTTCAGCAACCTTATCGATATGTTCCGCGTAGGCAATCGTGGCCCCCTGGAAAAAGAGTCCGTAATCGAGGGTTCGTTCAAAGATGTGGGACAGGGGAAGGAAGGAGAGCGCGACATCCCCTTCCACCATGTCGAGGACATCTTGCGTGGAGAGGATGTTGCTCACCAGGTTGCGATGGGTGAGCATGACCCCTTTCGGTTTTCCCGTCGTTCCTGACGTATAGACAAAAGTGGCGAGATCGTTTTCAGAAACCTCATCCGCATGTTTTCTATGGATTTCATCGGTACAGTCGGCCCCTTTGGCGAGGAAGGTCTCCCATTTTTCCCCTCCCGTTCCCGTGATGGAAACGATCCGGACGGTTTCCTGCAGGTGTGCCACTTTGTTGTATTGCTCTTCATCCTCCACGATGATCAGTTTGGCCGCGCAATCCCGGAGGATGTAATCACATTGGTCGGAAGGAAGTGTGGAATAGAGGGGAACCGTCGTTGCTCCGGCGGTCAGAATCCCGTAGTCACTTGCCGCCCATTCGATTCGGTTATACGAGAGGAGGGCAACCCGGTCTCCTTTGCCGATTCCATGCGCACGAAGGGCTCCCGAGATTTGGCGAACCATCTCTTTGAATTGATGTATGGAGACCGACTCCCAGTTTCCCGACCGCTTTCTCCGAAACCGATCATCTTGCGCGCTCTGTTCGCATCCATGGAAAAAGGTGTCGCAGAGAGTTTTCTGTCGCATGATTCCCCGTCAGGTTAACCGGCGTAGAGGGCGTCGATCACTTCGCTATAGTTTTTTTCCACGACGCGCCGCTTGACCTTCATCGTCGGAGTCAGTTCCCCTGAGTCGATCGAGAAGTCGTCCGGCAGGCAGTCAAATTGTTTAATCTTCTCGTATTGTGCAAGGTCTGCGTTCACCTCGTCTACGATTTCCTGGAAAAGGGTTCGTACGCGGGGCTCTCGAATCATTTCTTGTGGAGAGCCTCCGACGCCCAGTTTGGATTTGACGACTTCGAAATTGGGAACAATAAGGCTGCTTGGATAGTGCCGGCGGTCGGCCACGACAATGGCGTTGGCAACGCACGGATTCTTCTTCAGTCGTAACTCGATCGGTTGGGGAGCGATATATTTTCCCCCGCTTGTTTTGGCCAGATCCTTTTTCCGGTCGGTGATACGAAGGAACCCATCCTCGTCAAATTCGCCGATGTCTCCGGTATGAAACCAACCGTTTTGAAGGACGGCCGCACTCTCTTCGGGAAGGTTGAGGTATCCACGCATGATATTGGGGCCTTGGGCGAGGATTTCCCCATCGGAAGCGATCTTTACCTTCACTCCGGGGGCCGGTTTTCCGACGGTCCCCAGTTTTACTTCCCCTTCCTGATTGATACTGATGATCGGAGAGGTTTCGCTCAGCCCGTATCCTTCCAGAATGGTAAAGCCGGCGGCGAAAAAGAATTCAGCAATATCCTGGTTCAGAGGCGCTCCCCCGGAAATGAACAGCCGGAGCCTTCCTCCGACCCGTTCGTGCAGTTTTTGCAGGACCAGTTTTTTCGCCCAGAAGTATTTCCATTTTAATCCGAGAGGGAGGGCTTTCCCCTGCATCCGGAGGATCGACTCTTCCCGACCCACCTTTAAAGCCCAGTTGAATATTTTCCTTTTCCGGTCCGGCATGGTGGCGATCGATTCCTGGATCTTCATATGGACTTTTTCATAGAAACGGGGAACGGCCGCCATGACTGTTGGGTGTAGTTCTCTAAGATTGTCGGGGACCTGGTCGATTCCCTCGGCGTAGGCGATGGTTGCTCCGACATAGAAAAGGCCAAAATCGAAGGCCCGTTCAAATATGTGGGAAAGAGGCAGGAAAGAGAGGGCCAGGTCTCCTTCCACAAATCGGGTTACGTTTCGTCCCATGACGATATTGGAGGTGACATTTCCATGGGTCAGCATTACCCCTTTTGGATTTCCGGTCGTTCCGGAGGTATAGATCAAGGTTGCCAGATCTTCTGCCTGGACCCTGCCGGAAAGGTCTCGAAGATTTTCTTTGGAGAGGGATTCCCCCTTTTTGAGGAAATCGGCCCAGAGTTCTCCTTTTTGCCCGGAAATGGAAACCCGATGAAGCTCTTGCGAATAGGGAATCATCTTTTCAAATTGCTCCTCATTCTCAACGAAGAGCAATTTCGCCTTGCAGTCCCGAATAATATAATCCGCCTGGTCTCCGGGAAGTGTGGAGTAGAGGGGGACGGTGACGGCACCGATTAAAAGAGTGGCGTAATCAATGACCGTCCATTCCAGCCGATTATAGGAACTGATCGCGACGTGATCCCCCGGCTGGATTCCAAAATCGAGCATGGCACCCGCTGCTTTTAGAACGAGGAGGTGAAATTCTTCTCCGGTGACCTCTTCCCATTTTCCGGAAGATTTATACAGGAAGCGGGCGGCACCTTTTTTTTCTTCTAATCCCGCGAAATAGATGTCACACAAGGTTTCTGGGTGGTTTTGGGCCATCGGTAGTTTCCTCTTTTCGGTGGAGAATGACGCAGTGCGGCATGAAAGTCAAGGGAAAATAACGGGCGGATTTCGGCCCGTGGCGTTTATAGTATAAGAGGAAATGATGAGATCAAGAATCGCCCTGTTTCTGGCTCCCCTCGCTCTCGGAGGTTGTTTTCTCTTTTCTTCCGGACCTTCGAGTGAAGTGGGACGAACGCCGGAAGAATTGCGAAGGATTCGGGACCATATCCCCCCTGTTTATGATTATTTTGCGTATGGTCCGGTCTATCAGGCGCGGGTGGGGCAATGGGTGAAATATAACATTGAGGAGGGGGGGACCTCCTCGGAAGTAACGTTGGGGGTGTCGGAGCGAACGGAAGAAGGAACCTGGGTGGAAATCGTGCAGGAGGAGAGTGTTTCCGCGCAATTGGTTTCCGGGGAAAATCTTGTATTAAAAGCGTACCTTCGCATTCCGGATTCGGATAAGGGAAGGGAGGAGATCTTTTCCCAGGAAATTATCCAAGGCCGGGCACATCCAAACGAACAGGGGCTTTCGGGGGATCGTACAGAAACCAAAAGGGAGGCGGAAGTCGCAGGAAGATCCCTTTCCGTGGTGGAAGTGGAGATCGAAGAAGAAGACTTTAACGGTCGAATTTCTACCGAACGGTCTTCCTGGTCCTCAGAGATTCCCGTTCTTTATGCGGGAAACAGTATCGGCGGGATGGTTACTTTTTCGAGTCAGACCAAAACCATGACCCTGATCGGTTTCGGGGAGGAATATAACCCACGGATGAAGACGAAGTAATAATCCCACCCTCTCCAGAAGCTTTGGAAGTTCAATTCTGTTTGGTATTCTCTTTCCATGGTCCGAAACCTGTTTTTCCTTCTCCTCCTCCTGGGAGGGTGCGGGGGATCGATGGCGATTCCTCTCTACCATTCCGATTCTGTTTTTGAACATCATCCCGGCCTCCGAGGTCATGTTGTCTCTGCCGAGGGATACAAAGGCTCGACGCATACCCACGATTCATCGGGAGATGTTCTGATCGTCGGTATGGTCAATTATGAAGGGAAAATATCGAAAGACCGGGCGAACACGCTTCGTCAACTGTTTGGAATGGCGGGAAGTCTTTCCCGGCTTGCGCTTCTTTCTCAGATCCTGGTCATTCGACCCGAAGAGCGTCGTGTCATCGTGTGTGATTATTATCGATACGCCACGGAGGGGGATTCTCGGCACAACCTTCCCTTACGACCCCGCGATATTGTTGTTGTTCCCCGGCTCTATTCCGAAGAACGATATCTTGTTGCACCGGAATGGGGTCCCATTGAGCGGTATTTCACGCGACAAATTTCGAGAGAGGAATTATATCGGGCTCTCGATCGATGAGCTATCGAATCGCGTACAGTACAAATGCCTATACGAAGTGGACCCTTTCGAAAGCAATTTCGGACATTCGAGATCGGGGTTTTGATGGAGTAGAAATTCTGGCGGACGATCCACACGCCTTTCCCCCTTCAGACCCCTCATCGATCGTGAAGGCGCTGAATGGGTTTCCGGTCTCGAATCTGAATGGAAATACATTTCGCGGGGAGTTTCTTCCTTCCCTGATTGATCCTGATCCGAAGGCGCGAAAAACCCGGATCGACTATATCCGGGGTGTGATCGACCTGGCACGAAAGATCGGGGCGAAGACGGTATGTACTTCCTCCGGATTTTTACCCCGGGACGTTTCCCCGGAACAGGGGGTTTCCTGGATGATCGATTCTCTTCGGGATATTCTCAATCATGCGGAAAAGGAGCCTCAGATTCGGGTTGGCGTGGAGTATGAACCGGGATTTCTCGTCGAAAGTGCTACCGTTCTTCACCCGATTTTGGACACCATCGAGCACCCCCTCCTGGGGGTGAACCTCGACATAGGGCATTCGGTCTGTATCGGGGAAGCCCTCCCTCTGGTGATCCAGTCCTTTGCGGGCAGGATTTGGAACCTTCATGTGGAAGATATTGTCGGGCAGGTTCACGATCATCTCATTCCCGGTAAGGGAAATATCAATTTTGGGGAAGTGAAGTCTTCTCTCGATCAGATTGGGTATGAGGAATTCCTCACGCTGGAAATCTATCCTTACAAGGATCGGCCGGGAGAAGCGGGAACGGAAAGCCTGGAATTCTTGCGGAAAACTTTTGAGTCCCCTTGATCAGGCTTCTTCCAGAAAGGTTTCATCGTTCTCCATCGAATCAGGAAGGCACCTCCCGGTGACAATGGTAATGTCGTCGCTTTGCGGTGCTTCGGATTGAAACGATTCGAGATCTTTTACCAGAAGAGAAATATATTCACTCGAGGTAAGGTTCGCCGTCTTGGCGGTCTGCCGGTGGAAGCGCTCATCTCCATAGATGTCACTATTCGAATTCATCGCCTCGACAACTCCGTCGGTATAGAGAACAAACCGGTCTCCTTTACGAAGTTGAAGCCTTTTTTCTTCCAGGGTCTTTTCAAAGAGAGACCCACGATCAATGCCGAGGGCCAGCCCATTTGTATTTACCAGGTGACAGGTCTTTGTTTTCTGTCTCCAGAGGACCATCGGGTTATGGCCTGCGCTGGTTATCTGTAGAACCATTCGGGGAATATTGAGGATCATATAGAAGACCGTAACAAACATTCCTCGTTTAATATCTTCATGAAGGGTTCGATTGACCCGGAGGAGGGTTTCCTGGGGGGAAAGAGAACGTTTTGCTTCGCTTTTGAAAAGGGCTCTGGTTTCGGTCATCACGATCGAACCGGGGATCCCTTTTCCCGCCACGTCGGCAACCAAAATCGCGATATGATTTTCATCAATGGGAATAAAGTCGTAGTAGTCTCCTCCCACTTCCTGGCTGGGTCGGTAATAGGCATTCAATTCATATCCGGGCAGTTTGGGGATGCGGCGGGGCAGGAGGTTTGCCTGCAGTTCCTGTGCGATCGCCATTTCATGGTCGAGCATCTTTTTCTCAACATCATTGAGAGCTTCGCCTTTTGATTTGTTTTTCAAGAGCCCGATTCTGGCGCGCGAGAGGCTCTTTTTTCCCGCCTTTGGTTTCAATCGCGAAGAGGGATGAGCATGGGTCCGGATGGTGCGTGTCGGATCCTTTTTCCGGGGCTTCAGGGGGCGATGTCGGCGAGTCGGTCGATTCATTCCTCAGATATCCATGATAAGGTCAGGGTAATGATTGGGTCAAGATTGACGGAATCAGTTTTTTACTTCCTTCTTCGCTTTCTTTTTTTTCTTTTTGGCTTCCGGCTTTTCCTTCTCCTCAAGAGCGATTTCTTTTGCCGATTCCGCCGCTTCGGCAAGTCGTGCGGAAGCGGGAGGGTATTCTTTTAGAAGTTGTTTCACCTTGGCGACAATGGTATCCCGGTTTACCGGTTTTACCATAAAGTCGGTCGCGCCGCTCTGCCGGGCTGATTTGATCGTATTTTCCTCCCCTCGTGCGGTGCACATCATGATGGGAGTGTTTTTTGTCTCGGGGTAGGCGCGTAACACCCGGAGGAAATCGAGGCCATCCATTCCCGGCATCGCAATATCGAGAATGATCAGGTCCGGAACCTGCCCACTCTTTATGAAATCCATCGCCTTTTGTGCATCGGGTGCTTCCATAACCTTGTGTCCGGCCGATTCCAACATCAAGTGGACGGTTCGGCGAACCATGTAGACATCCTCGACGATCAGGATGATTCCGATGTGGTTCTTTTTCGGTTTTTTTGAGGCCATATCTGAGAGGTTATCCTATCGGAAGTTCCAGTGTGAAAGTAGTCCCCTTTCCCCGACGACTCTTAAATCCGAGCCGGCCTCCATGGAGTCGAACAATCTCGTTTGTGATCGACAGACCCAGGCCGGTTCCTTCTTTTCCGGCCAGGCGGGCATCTTCGGAGCGGAAGAATTTTTCAAACACATGTTTCCGATCCTGAGGTCGAATCCCCATTCCCTGGTCGGTGACCTCGATCAAAACCCGTCGCCCTTTCTTTCGAAGGTCCACCTGAACCGGTTTCCCTCCGTCCGAATATTTCAGAGCGTTCGATACCAGGTTTTCGAGGACCTGTTGAATCTTGAGTGCGTCCGCATTCAGGTCGGGAAGGCCATCTTCTATGTGTATGTGGACCCGGTCCCGGTCCGATTTGGGCAGTCTTCCCGTTACTTCCTCAAAAGAAGTTGGAAGGTGGACGGTCGTACGGTCGAGTTCAACGGTTCCCTCTTCGAGTCGGGAAAGAGAGAGGATATCCTGAATCAGGGTTTGAAGTCGGCGCGACCCCTGGTCCATCAAATCCAGAAGTTCACGCTGATCCGAAGTAAGTTCTTTTTCATCCAGTTTCATCAATTCGACCGACCCCATGATCGCGGTAAGGGGGGTTTTTAATTCATGAGAGACCGTATGAACAAACTCCGTTTTCATCAAATCGAGTTGACGCATTTTTTGGAGTTCTTTTCCGAGGCTCAAATCGCGGCAGATAAAGACCACCCCCGCCATATCCTTTTCCTGAAGTCCGAGGGGCGAGCCGGTAATTCCCAGATGCATGACGCCCCTGTTCAAGGCGTATTCGAATTCCCGTTCATGGACTCGACCATCTCTCATGACTTCTTCAAAAATCTCATCCAATGTGTCTGCGATGGGGATCGGAAGGTTTCCGACCGGTTCATCGAGAAGGTCAATTCTTTGTGCCTGGAAGAGAACTTCTGTGGTGCTGTTGGTGACGATGACCTGTCCCGAGGTATCGGTCGCGAGAATGGCATGAGGGATACTGTCGATAATTCCATCCAGAAGAAGGTGAAAATCCCACTCTTGTTTTCGTTCCCGGATGGTTCGGAGGGTATGCTCCACCATTCGTACAAACCGGTCGAGAACCTGATTTGCAATTCGTGTTGCCGCTTCGGGATCGAGGGTGGTCTTGGCGGTGAACGATTTCAGTCCCGGCTCTCCCCGAAGAGGAAAGATGACCCGGCTTCCTCCATCGGTGGCAGGGAGAATAAGTGCGCGGGGATGTTGATGAGCCCAGCGATTTTCGGCATTTCCTTCCGGGAAGTCGGAAAGGGTCACCGGGGTGGAGCCGAAGAGGTTTTCGAGCGATTTTTGGACAATGGAAAGAACCCCCTCCGTAGAGCGGGCCCCCTGAAGGGAATCTTCCGCATGGTGGAGAATCTCCACATATTCGAGCAGTTTCTGGAGGGAGGCTTCGGCGATCTCTTCGCTCATTTTTCAGCCCCTTCCTGCACGCTCGACCGGATGAGATCGAAAAAGACACTTCCTCGAATGAGTCCAATAAAGGTTTTATGTAAAGCCCGATCGAGAACTTCCCGGCTCAACCCAAGGTCGGACCGTACCATTTCATCAATCACCGGAATTCGTTTGTCCCCTCCGGAACCGACGAGGATCGAGCGGGCGAGGATATCGCCCACGTGAATAACCGATGCGAGTTCCTGTCCCCGACGTGCAATGGCCGGATTGTGATGGTGGTGAATGGCATCACACAGGACTTCAGTGAATCCCCATTTGACCGCCAGAATATTTCCCACGAGCGAGTGGTCGAATCCAAAGAGTTCCATCTCCGCTTCCCGAAGAAGAATCTTCTTCTTTTTCGCCATCTCGAGTGCCTCGCCGAATTGCTTGGGGAAAGAGGTTGCGAGAACCAGTTTTCCGATATCGTGCAGCAATCCTCCGACGAACGAATCTTCTGCACAGGAAAGGGAGAGCGTGCTTCCGAGGGAATCGGAGGCGATCGCGGCGGCCATGGAATGTTTCCAGAACTCCACGAAATCAAAATCCCCGGTCTTTCCTCGAAACGAATCGATGATCGAAGACATGAGGACGATATCGCGGATCTTATTGAAACCGAGAATCACAATCGAGTGGGTCACGTTATTGATCTGTTTGGGGAATCCGTAATAGGCGGAATTGACCACCCGAAGCACCTGAGCGGTAAGAGCCTGGTCTTCTGAGATCAGGGTTCCGATCTGGGTCGCGGAGGTCTGGGGGGTCTGGATCAACCGGTTGAGGGCTTTGGCCATATGCGGAAGGGTCGGAAGGTCGGCAGTGGTAGAGATCGCTTTCTCAAGACGTTTCGGATCCAGGATCATTTCGTTTCTTCTACCTGAACGAAATCCCAGGCGGCCGGATTCTGCAGGATATGCTCTTCGGCAAGTTGCCGGAGATCTTCCATAAGGGGATCTTCTTTGATTCCGGTAAAGCGGGCGTCGAGAATCGGGCCCAGTTTTTCCCGGAATTCATTCGCCGCGGTCTCTCCCAATTTTCCCAGAAGGATTCCCGCATCCTCTCCGGTATCCTGCGGTTCGATATCGATATTTTCGATGCCCCACGATTGAAGCTTTTCGATATGCCGGGTGGCCAGTTCCGCTCCGGCAGGCAGAAGAATCCGGCCGATGGAGTCCTTCACCGATTCGCGAAGAATCATTCCTGCATTTGCTTCCTGGATCGGGATAATCATCTTTTACGCATCCTCAAAGCCCTGCCTATTATAACACAAGAGGAGACGGCTTGGGGGGGGTGCGAGAACATCAGGCATGGACGAACGGGGCGGGTTTTCGAAGCTGGGTCGTGCGGAAATTCTCAATTCCGATCTTCTTGTCTTTCGTTCCACACACTTCGCCGAAACAATCTGATTCGAAACGGACCCCTTCCCGGATCGGTTTGGCACACCCTTCGATAATCGCTTTGCGAAGGATTTCGTCGACTTTGCGGCTTCGGTGCTGGATATCGATTTCTTTCATGGTGGTGTCGAATTTTACCGGTTCGAAAGTTCTCGCCTGCAGAGTCTCTTCCCGGAGGCTTTTGGCGAGGTCGACAGCATGCTCGATCAGGTTACCCTCGACCTGTTCCCGGAGGTAGCCCATCTCTTCGGCTTCGTCTCCAGAGACGGTTTTTCCGGTGCGAAGGATTTCCCACGCATGGGCGATTCCGACGACGCGCGGAAGACGCTGTGTCGCGCCCGCGCCTGGGATGATCCCGAGATTGACTTCCGGCTGCCCGAAACAGACTTTCAATCCTTTTCGCGCAATCCGGGCGGTGCACGACAAGGCAAGCTCGCTCCCCCCTCCCAGGGCCAGGCCATTTAAGGCTGCAACAACAGGCTTGCCGAGGTGTTCGATATCGAGCATCGCTTCCTGGCTTTCCCAGGAAATCGCCGCTCCTTCCTCTTCGGATTGAACTCGTTCGAGCATTCCGATGTCAGCGCCGGAAACGAACGCTTTGACGCCAAAGCCGGTGATGACTGCGGCGACGATATTGTGATCTTCCTTGATCCCCTTGAAGACAGCTCTCATCTCTTTATAAATGTCGCGATTGAGGGCGTTCAAGGTCCGGGGGCGCCGTACGGTGACGACGGCGACATCGCCATGGTCTTTTCGATGGATGTGGCGGATGATCCACGGCTCTTCTCTCTTGAGGCATTCGGCCACTTTGAAACCGGGATTCTCTGCCGCGTACTCTTCGACCAAATTTCGGGCTTCGGCGACGCCGACCTTGTTCATCATGCGGAAAGGGGCTTTCATGACGAGCCCGAGTTCGACCGCCATATCGAGGTCGCTCACATTGGTGATCCCGCTCTCGAGGACTTCAGAGACGAGACCGAAATAGGCGCCCTGAAGGCGTGTCCCCACTTTTTCAAAAATTTCTTCCGAGACGTCGACCTTTTCGCCCCGCTTCGCGGTCTGCCATGGGTCGGTCCGGTTCATGCTTTCGGGCGCGACATACCACGGCATAATTTTTTCCGTGTAGTTTGCGAGCCCGACCTTGGTGAGGGGGGTACCCCCGGTCAGGTTCATCGCGGTGAAGGGCCCGATTCCGAGGCCGAGTACCTTTTGCGCGACCGCATCGATCTCTTTGTGCGTGGCCATCCCGGCGTCGGCGAGTTTGAGTGCGGCGAGGAAGATCCCCTCAAAAATGGGATCGATCGCATAGCCGTACCGGCTGCCGACCTTGATCGGAACCTTGCCAATATTTTCGTAGAACTTCATGCAGAAGTCGGTCACCTCAGAAGAGGTCTGTTCTCCGGGGACGACTTCGACGAGCGGGTTTCGTTCGGCGGGGAAGAAGTAGTGGATGACGAGGGTTCGTTCGGGGTTGGCGATTCCCTCAAAGATTATTTCCGGCTCCAGGTGCGACGAGTTCGAGGCGAAGATGGTATCGGCCGAACAGACTGCCGCGACGTCGGCGAAAATCTTCTTTTTGATGTTGAGGTCTTCGGTCGCCGCTTCGACGACGAAGTCAGAGCCCCCGAGTTCCCCTTTGTCGGTGGTGAAGGTGACATGATCCTTCATCGCCTGCGCTTTGGCCGGCTTGAAGGCGCCGGTCTCGACCCCCTTGTCGATCTTCTTGTCGAATTTCTTTTTACCGGAGGCGAGCGCTTCTTCGCTGATGTCGTTGACGACAATCTGAACGCCGAAGGGGCTCAATACTTTGGTGAAGTAGAGGGCGATATCCGGCCCGATCTGGCCGCTTCCGATGACGCCGATTTTGTTGATTGTTTTGCCGAAAAGTTCTTTTCCCATGCCCGATAGGATCGCGGGGGAGGGGAAAATCGTCAAGGAATTTGGGGTTTTTGAACGGGAACCTCAGGATCATATTGGTACTGAAGAGGTAACAGAACGGGATTCCAGTCGTATTTTAGTTTCTTATGGAATTTCCCCTGGTACAGAATACCAGGAGTCTCCGGTACCGAGTCGTCCGTAGAAGTTATTTCCCCATACCCAGAGAGTTCCCTCTTGTTTGAGGGCGACGGTATGGGCTCCCCCGGAAGAAATGGAGATCCAGTCTGTAGCCTGGGTCATCTCCTGTAGAGGAGTTGTTGAGGACAGGGCTGTCCCTGTTCCGAGTTGACCCGAATGACCCGCCCCCCAACTCCAGAGTGTTCCATCCGATTTCAGAGCAACTGAATGTTGGCCTCCGGAAGAGAGATCGGTCCAATTGGTTGCCTGGGTGGATTCTTGTACGGGGATAAGGGAGTCCGTTTCCGTTCCGTCGCCCATCTGTCCCCAGGAATTGGATCCCCAGCTCCAGAGCGTGTTGTCGGATTTTCGAGCCAGGGTATGGTTGGACGAGGATGCCATGACCCAATCTGCCGGTTCCTCTGTCGATTCTTTGATGGGTATATTGGAATTGCTGTTCGTGCCTGTTCCGAGTTGCCCGTACCAGTTGTTTCCCCATCCCCACAGGGTGTTGTCTGTTTTTAATGCTATGGAGCTGCTGCCGGTCACGGAAATGGAGCTCCACTCATTGGCTTGTGAAGATACGAGTCCTGGACTGTTTCTGGAACTATTTGAACCATCACCGAGTTGGCCGGAGGAGTTGTCTCCCCAGCTCCAGAGGGATCCATTCGACTGAAGAGCCAGGGTATGGTCGCCGCCTGCGGCAATCGAAACCCAGTTAGTTGCTTTGGACGATTCCTGCGTAGGGACTGATTTTTCGATATTACTTCCATCTCCCAGTTGCCCAGCAGAGTTTTCCCCCCATCCCCAAAGGGTTCCGTCCGTTTTCAGGGCCAGGGTGTGAAAATATCCTGCGGAGACAGAGAGCCAGTCCGTTGCCTGGGTCGATTCCTGGACCGGGGTCTGTCTGTTGATCGTTGTTCCATCACCAAGTTGCTCTTTCTGATTATTTCCCCATCCCCAGAGGGTTCCGTCGGCCTTTAGGGCCATGGTATATCCTGCTCCTGCAGATAGGAAAGACCAGTCTGTTGCGCCGGTAGTTTCCTGTGCGGGAAAAGAATGGTTTCCATCTGTTCCTCTGCCCAGGAGGCCCCCGCAATTGCTTCCCCAACTCCAGAGAGACCCGTCGGATCGAAGGGCGATGGTATGACCGGAGGCCGCTGTAGTTTTGGACCAGAGTGTACTTCCCGTGACTTCCTGGGTTGGTGTGGTTCTCAGGGTCAGGGTTCCGTCTCCCAGTTTCCCGGTCGAGTTGTTTCCCCATGCCCAGAGTGTTCCATTCGATTTGATCGCGATCGTATGACTGGAACTTGCTGAAATAGAGGTCCAGTTTTCTGCGAGAGTCGATTCCTGAACGGGAATCTCCCTGTATGTGCTGGTTCCGTCTCCGAGTTGGCTGTTGTCATTGGCGCCCCAGGCCCAGAGAGTTCCATTCGATTTTAGCGCGACAGTATGATTGAAGCCTGCCGAGATGAAGGTCCAGTTGTATTCAGGGGTGTCTTCCTGCCCTGGGATACTTCGACTCGTGTTGGATCCTTCTTCTGCTCCGAGTTGGCCATGTCCGTTATAGCCCCAGCTCCAGAAGGATCCATCTGATTTGAGAGCGACCGTATGGCGACTTCCTGCGGATATGGCGATCCAGTCTGAATCCAGGGTTGAATCCGGGCCCGGAAAATTCCGGTCGTCTGTAGTTCCTTCTCCCAGCTGTCCAAATTCATTTTTTCCCCAACTCCAGAGGGATCCATTTTCTTCGAGGGCAATTGTATGATCCCCTCCTGCTGCTACGGTCTCCCAGAATTCAGCTTTGGTTATTTCCTGGGTGGGGACCAATCTATTTTCATTCGTTCCATCACCGAGTTGCCCTTCTGTATTTTCCCCCCAGCTCCAGAGGGTTCCATCCGATTTCACGGCCACGGTATGATTCTGTCCTGCGGCGACCGCGACCCAGTCCCGTGCCTCCGTTATTTCTTGGGTTGGAACAGATTTGTTGATGGTCGTACCGTCTCCGATCTGACCGTCCCCGTTTATCCCCCAACTCCAGATTGTGCCATCCGACTTAAGAGCAACCGTATGGCCGGAACTGGCGGAGATCTCTACCCACTGAATGGGGGAAAATGACGAACCGGATCCCTTTCCTCCACCACATCCGTATGAGGGGATCATCAGGACCCAGAACAGCAACAGAAGATAGGCGCCCTTTTTCATACTTCTATACCTCTCATGGTACCGGGCAGGGAGAAATGAAGTCAAACAGGGAGAAGGGTTCAAGTGTGTATTTATAGAGTACAGGGCATTACAGCAACTCGTCGTTATGCTCGCCCAACTCGGGCGCGCCCGCGGAAGGGGCGGCTTGTGCGCCGTCAATCCGGGCGGGGAAGGCGGTTCGCTTGAGGCCGGGCCCAAACTCTTCGATCATGCCCCGCTCCTGGAAGTGTGCGCTTTCGACCGCTTCCTGCATTGTGAGAACGGCGGTGACCGGCAACCCTTCGAGCTCCTTCACCCACTCTTCGCGCGTCTTTCGGAGGAAGATTTCCTCGAGGACCGGAATCATCTTCGGCTGGTCGTCAGGCGAAAAGAGATCGGCGACAAAATCGGGCTTATCGATCCTCATGCAAAGATCCTGCCAGAACTTCGGTTCGAGTGCGGCGACCGTGATCGCTTTTCCCTCCGAGGTTTCATACGTCCGGTAACAGGCGAAGCCGCCGCTCAAGAGTTTTTCCTGATCGATGATGTTTCTGCCCGATTCGAATACTTTCGAGGCTTGCATCGGTGTCCACGATAGAATCGCGTCGGCGAGAGCCAGATCAATATAAGTCCCCTTTCCCTTGTGAAGCGCGCCGAGAATGGTTGTCGCCGCGTACAGGCCGCCGGAGAAGTCCGCGACCGGGATTCCCGGAACCGAACCAAGATCAAGG
>PVBE012278380.1_pt1 | contig 50223 bp, 43 predicted proteins | sample 1631181 | NCBI WGS metagenome assembly PVBE01 (sample SAMN08397723, study PRJNA350692) | Marine metagenome, whole genome shotgun sequencing project. | isolation source: water | place: Pacific Ocean | collected 2012-04
CGAGTTAGGCTTCGTGCCGTTGTCGAAGACCGGGGCCGAGTTGCTCTTCGAGGTGTTCAGTCAACGTTACGAGCGAGGATCAGTCCTAGTAACATCCAACCTGCCCTTCGACGAGTGGACCGAGGTGTTCGGCTCTGAGCGGTTGACTGGAGCTCTCCTCGATCGTCTCACTCACCATGTCGACATCTTGGAGATGAACGGGGACAGCTACCGCCTCAAGCACAGCCGTAAGGCCAACAGCCCTCAGGCAACTAGCTAACACCTGCCCTCACGCACCGCGTATCTCGACGCAAATCCTGCGGCGCTCGGTGGTACAGTTTTACTCCGCCTCGCCGGTACACTTTCCCGCTGCCCTTGACATTCATCCTTCCGGGTCGGCTGCATCTTAGTGTTGACTCATGAGCTGAGAGCCAAGTTCTGGACCTCTTCGAAATGGCATGATTGGAAAGGCCAAATTTTGGGCGCATGGCTTCGGTAAACCGGTCCTTATTCGTTTTCCGCCTCAGCGCACGATCTGGAACGGCGGCATCATGTTGAGGACTTCGACGTCTAGCAGCACCGGCGCGTTGGCCGCCAGCGCCTCGGTGAGCGCGTCGCCGAGGCCGTCTGGATTGGTTCGCATGCCGACCGCGCCGAACAACTCGGCTAGCTTCACGAAGTCCGGATTCGCCAGATCTGTGCCGATGAACCGTTCGCCGTATCGATGGGTTTGGTCCCACCTCGACGCGCCGTACAGGCCGTTGTTGAACACCACCGTCACCAGGTTGATGCCGTATCGGACTGCCGTCGACAGCTCCTGAGTGTTGTACATGAACCCGCCGTCTCCGGAGAGGGCCACCACCTGTTTGTCGGGGGCGCCGACTTTGCTGCCGAGCGCCGTCGGGAACGCGTATCCCAGCGTGCCGAAATACCCTGACGTGATGTACGTTTGCGGTTGGCGGACCTCGTAGCCCAGCGTGCTCCAGTAACCGACCGTTGTCGAGCCGCTGACGAGTATCGCGTCGTCGTCCAGGCGATCTCGAATCGTGTCGATCATGCTTGATTGTTCGGGCGCCAGTTCGCGAACCTCGTCTTTGAACGCCTTGCGATAGCCTTCGATTTTTTCCATTCGCGACGGCTTCGAAACGCCTGCAGATCTGAGTTGAGCGACGACTTGGCCCAGCGCGACCTTCGCGTCGGCATTGATGCCCAGTTCGACGTCCATATTCCGGCCGATCTCATCGGGGTCGGCGTCGATCTGGATGATCCGCGGCATGCTTTCGACGCTTGCCTGGCGGAAACTGAGCCGGGTGCCGACGGCCAGCAGGACGTCGGTGTCGGCAAGGACGCGTTCGGCGGGTCCGAGCCCCACGTAGTTGGTGCCGACGTGATACGGCTCGCTCTCGTCGATGACGCCCTTCGAGGTCTGCGTTGTCATCACCGGTGCTTGGAGCATCCGTGCGAGTTCCAGGATCTCTGCGCCCACGCCCGACGACAGTGCGCCGCCGCCGGCAACGATGGCCGGTCTCTCCGCTTCGGTTAAAATCTGGACGGCGCGGGCGATTTCAAGCGCGCGCACTGCCGCCGGAGGGTACTCTTCGGGCTCGATGATGTCTGCATCGCCGAGGTTAGCCAGCGTATCGGGCGGAACCTCGAGCTCGACGGGTCTCGGGCGGCCGGTCGTCAGCTGTCGGAAGGCCTCGTGGACGGCTTCGGGGATCTCTTCGACCCGGGTCACGCGATGCGCCCATTTTGTGATCGGCCGGAACACGTCGAGTTGATCTTCGACCTCGTGTAGCTGGCCCTGCTGTTTGCCGAGCGAATCGGTCGGAATCTGACCCGAGATCAGCAGCACCGGAGAACCGCTCGCATACGCCGTTCCGAGCCCTGCGGTTGCGTTGAGTGCGCCGGGACCTGGGACCACCATCGCCACGCCGGGCTTGCCGGAGACCCGTGCATAACCGTCCGCCATGTACGTCGTCGCCTGCTCGTGGCGAACGTGAATCATGCGGATGTCCGCCCGCGCATCGTAGAGCGCGTCGAACGCCGCCATGATCTGAACGCCGGGCAGGGCGAATACGGTGTCGACGCCCTCTGCTCGTAGCTGTCTCACCAGGGCTTCGCCGCCGTTCATTTGTGGCATGTCGGTGTCCTCACATTCTGTTGTTTCGGCTCGTGGCGTGATCGTCAATTTGCTGCCGAGGGAATGGCACTTGAGTGTGCCCTGACGCGCCTAAGTAACATTGTGGGCGAAAAGTCAGTCCGTGGACGATGCCAGTCGAATCCATCGTCGGTCGTTGGTATCGAATGAGATGAAACCGTCGTAGAAGATGATGTGGTCCGAGTCCTCGGCCGGGACCTGGAAGCAAACGTTGCCCTCAGAAGTCCCACCCAGAAACGGGGAAGCCTCTAATTCGTCAGGGATCGTTCCGCACGAGTGTTGAAAAGGGGAGTAGATCGTAGAGTATGAGCCGACGAGCTTGAAATCCGATTCCAATACACCGATTTCCTCATTCGTGCTTCCTCCTGTATTCTGGACACGAAGTCTGATTATGATGTCTCGATTTCCTTCCGAAGGTGCATCGTTGAACTGGTTTTCAGCCTGCACTAAAGGCCAGGCGTCCGGATTGAACGAGATCACCGTCACCGTCAGCCCGTCGGTGGTGGTGACCGAGGCTCCTGCTGACGCCGGGTAGTCACGGCTGACTCCCGCCACCCTCGGGGTTGGCGAAGGAGTCGCGGTGGGCGCGGGTGTTGCGGTGGGCGTGAATGTCGGCGTCGGGGTGGACGTGGGCGCGGGTGTAACCGTCGGCACAGGAGTCGGCCTAGCCTCAGGGGTAGCCGTGAAGGTCAAAGCAGACACAGGGGTGAGCGTGGCAACGGGCGTGAGAATTTGTGCTGCGGCTAGTGTCGGAGTAGGCGTACGAATGGGCGTGGCGGCGGTAACTGGGTTGACGCCGACTGAAGATGTGGGCAGGGCAATAGCTGGAGTGGTGACTGTTTGCCAGGGGACAGGTGCAGTCGCATCAACAGACACCGCAGTCGGAGACAATGGAAGGCTCGCGGTGGAAACGACCGTTGTGGCCTCGACGACACGAGTCGGAACTGCATCATTTGTCTCACCACATGCGGCGGCCACGGGTAGAATGACCGCCAGCCCTACGAACATAGCTTGGCCGCCGTTTATTTGTGGCATTGTCATGTCCTCACAATCTTCTGTTCAGCCAATTGCCCGCGCCTGGTTTCAGCGTATGTCGTTATTCGCCGACCGAGCTCAGCGGATTGACCGTGACCCGGCTGAGCGTCGTCGAACCGGTGTTTCTGAACTGGTGGTCGCTTTCAGGGGGCACGAGCACGGCGTCTCCGGCTTTGATCGGAAACTCTTTGCCGTCGCACCAAAGCACTCCCTCGCCCTCGACGATGAATGCCTGATGCTCCCAGGCGTGGGTGTGGTGGGGGCTGGACCCTCCGGGCGGGTGCTGAACGTAGAGCATGACGTAATTCGGAACGCCGTCCGACGGTCCCAGAACAGGGTTTTTCGAGCCTTCGGCTTTGCGGATGACAGGGTCCATGTCGTCTCCTAGTCGTGTATCGGCGTTACTGCGCCGCCAACGGGATCGTTGCGATGATGCAGGGTTCGTTTCCGTAGACAGCCGTCGTGTGGCCTTGGCCGGTCACGTCCTCGACGAGACGAGCGTCGCCGGCTCCGAACACGTGGAGCGAGCCGTCCCCCAGGCCGATCTGAAGCTGGCCCGACAGAATCATCACGAACTGACGGCGCGGCGCTGGATGCCAGTCCTGGAAGTGGCCGGCCGGGTCGGTGCGAAACACGATGTGCGTCGTCGCTTGGGGCGATGTCCAGGTCGGTGTCGCGTCGAGCGCGATATCTTCGATGTGCGATTGGCCGTCGTCCCCGGTGAACAGGCGGTAGGTTCCCAAGTTGCGCCTCCATGTATGTTGATTATTGCTTGGTTGTCGATGATCGACTCCGCTTCCATGTCGACCAGGGTTCGGTTTGCACTGCCGTCCCACTCACCTAGCGGAAAAAGAGTCCGGACCGACGCGATGGATGTCTGCCTCGGCCTATCAGATCGTTGGTCTTCTGATGGTCATCAACAGATAGCTTGGATCGCTTCGTATGCTTTCTACGGACAGTGAAGCATCTGGACTTTTTCATGCAGAGATGTGCGTGCATCGACCAGATTCTTCGCCTGCGGGCTCAGGATGACATCGAATGCTCCGAGCGACCTGGTGTGTTGACCGCCATTAGAATCGAAACCAAAACTGCGTTCCGTTTCAGGCGAGTTACCGGCTAACCTTGTATATCGAAGTCTCTCGCGACTCCCATCGGCGGCTCGCCCTCCCAGACGCCTTTCAGGTTGCGGTACGCGAACCCGGCGCGGCGCGGCCACGTGTCCCACGTCGTGCCCGCGGTGTGTGGCGTGGCGATGACGTTCTCCATCTTCAGCAGCGGGTTGTTCGGATCGACAGGTTCCTGCTCGAAGACGTCCAACCCTGCTCCGGCTATCTGGCCCTCGCGGAGGGCGTCAATCAGCGCCGCTTCGTCGACCACAGGGCCGCGGCTCGTGTTGACCACGATCGAGGTCGGTTTCATCATCGCGATCCGTTCTCGGCTCACGACGTGCCGTGTTTGGGGCGTCAACGGTATGTGGCACGTGACGACGTCTGAGGTCGCGAACAACTCGTCGAGTTCGACTCGCGACAAATTGAGCTCGCGTTCCGTTTCCTCGGGCAGCGGGTACAAGTCGTAGTACTGGGTTTTGGAATCGAACCCCTGCACTCTCTTGGCCACCTGACGCCCGATGTTGCCGATTCCAAGCACGCCAACCATCTTTTCGGCCATCTCGAACGTGTTTGCGCCGGTGATCGGCTCGTTCCAGCGTCCTTCGCGGGTCGACAGGTCGACGGCGATCAGCTTGCGATACACCGCCAGCATCAGGAGCACCGTGTGATCGGCGACGGCCCACGAGTTGGCGCCGCCGTTGTTGCAACACGCGACGTCGAGATCGGCCATCAGTCCGTGGTTCATGCGGTCGTACCCGGCTGCCAGTGTCTGCACGACGCGGACTTTGGGCCCGGCGCGGAGCACGTCGTCGGCCAGCTCGGCGCCGTAGACGATGATGAAGTCGGCGTCGGCGACTGCCTGCTTCTGCTCGTCGACCGACGCGTCCCGTCGGACGACCTGAGTCTCGAACCCATCGGGGTTGTGACTCAGGATCACGTCCACCGTTCGTTGTGGCAGGCCGGTAAGAAAGACTACTTTCGCATTTGGCATCGTGTTTCGATTGTCCTTGTTTTAGGTCCTCGCGCCGAGAGCGGCCTTGAGCTTTTCGACCGTGAAGTCAGGGGACTTGCAAAGGCCGATGATCCTTTGCTCCCCTTCTTCGACGGCTTTGACAGCCGCGGGCAAGTCGGCAGCGAGCTCGGGCGGGATGCTGATCACGCCGTGTTTGTCGCCCAGAATGATGTCGCCCATCGACACTTCGAGGCCGCCGACGTTGACGGGCGCGCCTGCGTCGGTGAGGTGGATGTATGCGTGGGACACCAAAACCGTGGATGCGAATGCGTTGAACCCCATCTCTTCCATTTCGTCGAGGTCTCTGACCCCGCCGTTGGTGACGGTGCCGACGCACTCCAGCCTCTTGTGGATGTTCCCCTGCACCTCGCCCCAGAACGACCCGATCGGGTTCGGGTAGTCCAGGTCTTCGAGAACTACGACTCGGGGCACCGGGATCTTCAGGATCTCGTCGATCCAGTCAACCCGTTTCACGCTCATTCGCTCGGTCGGTTGGGCGTTGGCGCGGATGTGTCCGGTCACCGCGAATCCGATCATGCCGCCCATGTCCGGGAAAATCGAGTTGATGTCCGGTCCCATGAAGCCCTGGTTTCGCGGCTTGAAGTTGAAGGTCTCGATGGCGTTGGCGATCGCCGGCGTCGGGATGTCTCGCAGCGCGTCAAGCTCTGCCTGTGTCACTTCGGTCAATGCAATTCCTCCTACCTGTTCTTGTTCCGTGTTCGGGTTGTTTGAGGACGTAATGTCCCTGCCCGTTTTGTACCTGTCCGAGATCGAGCTTTTCAGGGTCGATCATCGCAATGTTATCCGCGCTATGTTATGCCGTCAATCCCCGTTTGTAGCTGCGAACCCACGCGTCACTCCAGCGGTCGACGGTCGACGATTTCACTTGCTATACACGTGGATTCCCTATATCTTGTGAACTGGATTGGGGCGTACGCTAAGCCAGTTTCGAAATTGGCTTGCCGCCCTGGATTCGCCGTCTGATTCCACGCTGGATCCGCACCCTCGGAGCGCGGGCGGCGACAGAATTGCGCACATAGAAATCGAGCCCGCACGAGGTCGTGCGGCGCCAAACCAGAGAGGAGAAACCACCATGCCCTCAGGAGATATCGGTCTCATTGGACTTGGCATTATGGGCAAACCGATGGCCAGGAACATGATGAAAGCTGGATACTCAGTGACCGTCTACGACATCGTCGGCGCGGCCGTCGAAGAAGTCGTCACAGACGGCGCGGCATCGGCGTCGTCCGCCCGTGAGGTCGCTGAGAAGGCGCCCGTGGTGATCACGATGGTCCCCGACTCGGCCGACTCAGAGGCCGCGATCCTCGGACCCAACGGCGTGCTTGAAGGCGCGTCCGCCGGACACGTTGTCGTTGACATGAGCTCGATCGCGCCGGGATCGTCCCAGAAGATCGCGGCAGCTTGTGAAGCTCAGGGCGTCGCGTTCCTGGACGCGCCGGTCAGCGGCGGCGAGCCCGGAGCGGTCGCCGGCACACTGGCGATCATGGTCGGCGGCAAGAAAGACGTCTTCGACGCCCAGTACGCTCTCATGGAATCGATGGGCGGCAGCATCGTGCTGTGCGGCGACTACGGCGCTGGCAACACGACGAAGCTGGCGAACCAGATCATCGTCGCGGCCAACATCGAGGCCGTGGGCGAGGCGCTGACCCTGACCAAGAAGGCCGGACTCGACCCTCAAGTCGTCCTCGAAGCGATCCAGGGCGGACTGGCCGGTTCAACGGTCTTGAACGCCAAGGGCCCGATGATGATTGAGGGCAATTTCACCCCCGGATTCCGAATCCGGCTGCACCATAAAGACCTCAACAACGCGCTCATCACGGCGCAGCAACTCGGTGTCGGGCTGCCTGTCACCGGTCTGGTCCAGCAGATGATCGTCTCTCTGATGAACGACGGCAAAGCGGACGAAGACCACTCGGCCATCGCCAACTTCATTGAGGAAATGTCAGGCACGACAATCAGCGGCAAGTAAGGGCATCGGCGTCTGACTCATTTGCAACTGCCATTTCGCGGCGTTCCGTAGGGGCGGGTTGTAAACCCGCCCGCGTGCATCGCCCATCCGCAACGTTCGCCTTGAGTTATTAACGATGCTTGTAGCCGTGGCGCGGTGTCATGCGTGGCCAAACATTTCAGGAGGGTTTGAAACCCTCCCCTACGAATTGGCAGCGGTTCATCCCCCGCTGTAATTCGATCTTCGCCAACCGCCATCACATCCACGGAGGGTTATTATGTTGGGAGCAGCAGTCCCGGGATTGGGCCGAATCGGCCCCAACCACACGAACATCGTGGCTGACGCCGACGGCGTCGAACTCAGGGCGGTTGCTGACGTGGACGAGGCGAAGCTCGGGGACGTCCTCGACGCGCATCAGTCGGCGGTCGGGTACGGCGACTATCGCGATGTCTTACAGCGCGACGACATCGACGTCGTCGTCATATGCCTTCTCCACCGGATGCACGCCGAAAACGTCACCGCGGCCGCCGAAGCAGGAAAGCACATCCTCGTCGAGAAGCCGTTGGCCGATATGGTCGAGGAGTGCGACCGGATCATCGAGGCCGCGGCCCGGAACAACGTGACGCTGATGCCCGCCCACACCCAGCGGTACTACCCCGTCGTCAAGAAAACGAAGGAGATTTTGGATTCTGGCGAGCTCGGTGACCCGATCATGGCGATGGACATGTGGTACTAACCGCTGAACCCGGACTCGAGGTCGAAGTGGATGCTGGACCGCCAAACTGGCGGCGGCATGGCACTCATGGACGGCGTCCACATGATCGACAGGATGCTCTGGCTGTTCGGGCCCGATGTTCACAGCGTCGCGGGGATGGTGGGCAATCCCGTCCACCCCGAGATACCGGCGAACGACACGTCTCTGACGCAGATTCGCTGGTCCAGCGGCATGACGGTCGCTGTCAGCCGCATCGCCTACCGCACGGGCGTGATCAAGTACGGCGCGGACACCTTCTGCCCCGGAGGCCAGATCAAGTTCAGAATCGCCTACGGACGCCACGGCACGACGGGCGTGTGGATCGGCAAGAACGAGGAATACGCCGAAGTCGACGTACCGCAGTTCAACTCCCTCGAATAACAGTTCAAGGAGTTCGTCGAAGCCGTGAATGCGGGCGCCGAGCCGCCGATTACTGCGACACACGGACGTCAGGTCATCGAGGTCATGGAGGCAATGGATCGCTCGTCGGAAACAGGGAGAGAGGTGTTGATGTAACGCGGGGAGGTGGACAGTGACCCACGACGGATCCAAGCGGAGACAGTTTCAACTGCATTGGGGCAGCGGGACCATCGCGGAGGAAGCGAAACATGAAGGAGTTCGTCATCTACCGACAATCCAGTTGTTGGAGTTCGAAGACGGGTCCGTCAGCCTTCGGTTCTGCCACTACAGCCATTCCGGCCGGTTTCAACGCAGTCCGCTGATCGTCGACGAAGCGGACATTAACGGCCTCAAAGAAGCGCTAGAAGACACCCCAAGATTGAAGTCGCTAATGGAGCGTCTGGTTGGCTAGTCAGCTCCCGCCGGATGGCGCCGCATCGTGAAGGTGGACCGTGCGGCTCACAACTCGGCGCGCTGATAAGGTTTGACAGCATCTTCGGAGCAGGTCACTTCTGGGAAGAATCGACCCATGGCGTCCTGGCACACACGCGCGATCGTCTCTTCAAGATAACTTTTATCGACCAGCGTGAGGATCGGCTTCACTTTGGTTCCCTTGTTCCAATGCGACCTTGCGCCGTCGATGAGTTCGGGATGAATGTCGAGAAACCGCGCGATAGGTTCAAATGAGTGAGACAACTCGTGCGTTCGCACTATGAGAAGGCGGTCCGAAGCAATTTCGTTTGAAGGTCTAACGGCTTGGTTTCGCCATCGAGTCAGGTAGCACTCGAGCGAGTGCATCCCGGCTTCCTCCAGAGCCCGGTCATCCTTCGTGTGCGGGTAGAGTTCGGGTTTGAACCACCAGTCCATAACTTGTCTCACATCTCGAGGAATAGTTCGCGTGCCCAGATGGTTGACGATCGACTCGACCCACGTGTAGCAATCGCGAACCAATTGGATGAATCGCGCGTCTGGAAAAAGTGCGACCAGTCGCCCCATCACGAAATAGTTGGCCCACGACGAATCAAAATCCAAACGCATGCGGTCGTCACGCTCACTGAGGTAATCGTCGAGCCGAACGCGACTGACCCGGCCCTGATCGTACGCGACGACCCTGTCGAGGAGTTGTGACCTCTCCGGCTCGTGGGCCGACCGGAAATGAGTCTCGAGCATGCCGGTCATCGAGGCCGTGCCGGATTTTGCATCGCCGACGCAGTATGCGTGGAATGGCCGGGTTTGGCCGTCCATTCGTTCATCCACACGAACCCGCGCTCACTGGCTTACATTCGTCGGTGGCTGAGATTCCGAATCACCGCGTTTCGATCATTTCCTGAATTGACGCTAGGGCAATGTTTCACAAATCCAATGTCCGCCATTTCAGGCATACTCCGAACTCGGCCAAATCGGCGCAAAAACGCACTCAACTCGGTTCTTTCAGGCATGATTCAGGTGGGGATCACTTGGACCCTATGTTACAATATTCGCGTGTTCGAGAGTCGTCGGCACGCCCAAAATGGTGCAGTTGGACACCGTTCGTGAGTTTGATCACGACTACGCCCGGAGGCATGCGCCCATTAAACGACCGGATTCAAGCAGCGCTCCCGCTACTCTTCCACAGCACCACACCGTCATCGGACGATTGCTGGAGCGTGAAGAATCGCTGTCGCCGCATGCGACAAAGTCAATCGAGAGCCAGGGACGCCGCGAGCAGGAGCAGCCTTCACCGGTACGCACCGAATTTCAGCGGGACCGGGATCGGATTCTCCACACCAATGCTTTCCGAAGGCTGAAGCACAAGACCCAGGTGTTCATCGCGCCCCAGGGCGACCACTACGCGACCCGTCTTACGCACACTCTCGAAGTCTCACAGATCGCCCGCACGATCGCCCGCGCCCTGAACCTCAACGAAGACCTGACCGAGGCGATATCGCTCGGCCACGACATGGGCCATACGCCGTTCGGCCACATCGGCGAGGACGAACTTAGCAAGCTGCACCCCGCCGGATACCGGCACAACGAACAGAGTCTCCGCCTGGTTGAGCAGATAGAAAACGAAGGCCAGGGATTGAATCTCACTTGGGAGGTGCGCCAAGGGATCTTGATGCACTCCAAGCCTCAGGGCGACTTTCTCGACCGGAGCCTGGTCGAAGGACTCACGCTCGAAAGCCAAATCGTTCGAATATCAGATGCTGTGGCGTACTTGAACCACGATCTAGGAGACGCTTTCAGGGCCGGAGTGCTGTCCGAAGACAGCGTCCCCGACGATGTGATCGACGTGCTCGGATCGAGCCACCCGCAGCGAGTCGACACGATGGTCGTCGACATCATCGAGAGTTCGTGGGCCGCGACGGGATTCAGCGCCAACGACGGCGCCCAACCCACAATTACGATGAGCGATCGATGCAGGAGCGCGCTGAACACCTTGCGTGATTTCATGTTTAGGCACGTGTACGAACCGCAAGACAAGGGCCCGCACGGCCAAACCGCCCGACAGGTGATGCGTTTGCTTTACGGACACTTCAACGAGAATCGTTCGGAGATTCCTTCGGAGTACAGCGCCCGAAGCAAATCCGAAGACGCGGCAGCCGTCGACTTTATCTCCGGAATGACCGATCATTATGCTCTTGGAGTTGCCGAAGGGCTTCAGCCTGGCGTAGCGGCTCCGTTCGACAGCAGATGGACCGGGATCTAGACGCTACTTCGCGAAACAACGGCCGCCAATCAACCGAAGCTAGAGGATTCGATTGACCGTCATCGACGACATCAAAGCCCGACTCGACATCGTCGAAGTTGTGTCGTCCTACGCTACGCTCCAGAAGTCAGGACGTGGCTTCAAGGCCGTTTGCCCTTTCCACACGGAGAAGACACCGTCATTCGTCGTGACCCCGGAACGACAGAGCTGGCGCTGCTTCGGCGCGTGCGCCACCGGCGGCGACGCCTTCTCCTTCATCATGCAGGCGGAGAAGCTCGAGTTCCGGGACGCGCTGCAACTGCTGGCCCAGAAAACCGGCGTCGAGCTCCAACAGCGTGACGCACAGCAAGAAGATGCGCTCCTCCGTATCAACCGGACGGCCGCGACTTTCTACCAGCAGGTGCTCGCATCCGGCGTGGGCAAAGTTGGGCTAGATTATTTGAACGAACGCGGCTTGTCCAAAGAGGCTGCCGAAAAGTTCATGATCGGACTGAGCCCCAACTCCAGGACCGAGTTGAAAGGCTATCTACAAACCCACGGCTTCGATATCGAGGACGCGATCACCGCCGGACTGGTAGGTCGAAGCGAAGATGAAAGCACCTGGGACTTCTTCCGAAACCGGCTGATGTTCCCGATATTCGACCGACGCGGCAACGTGGCCGGGTTCGGCGCAAGGGCGCTGGACGACTCGATGCCGAAGTACATCAACACGGCGAAAACGCCGGTTTTCGACAAGCGGGCCACGCTGTACGCGCTGAACTTCGCGATCGACACCATCCGAGAGGACCGGAAGGCTGTGATCGTCGAAGGGTACATGGACGCCATCGCCGCCCACGAGCACGGGTTCACGAACGTGATCGCATCCATGGGCACCGCGCTCACCGAGCAGCAGGTCTCGATGCTCCGGTCGTCCGCCGACAGCTTCGTCCTCGCGCTAGACCCAGACGTCGCCGGTCAAGAAGCGACGCTCCGTAGCCTGGAGTCGTCCTGGCACGTGATCCAGAGCGGCGCGGCGCAACAACGCCAGCGATCGCACAGCGCGTTGGCTCAGGTGCGAACCGTGGACCTCCGGGTCGCGGCATTGCCGTCAGGACAGGACCCCGACGCCCTGATCCGTGACGACCCGACCAAGTGGGAGCGCACGATCGAAGAGGCCTCGCCTCTCCTGGACTTCATCATTCCCGCGGTTGCCAAGCGATTCGATCTTTCGGCCGAAGGGACACGAACTCAGATCGTAAATCTGATCCGGCCGTTGATTCTTTCTTTGGATGACCTAGACCACGGCCACTATATCGACATGTTATCCGATCACATTGGCGTATCGCCCGAAGCTCTGAGAAACAGCGTCGCATGGCGGGCGACAACTCGGCGTAGTAACAGGCAAGAATCGCGAATGGCCGAGGCCGAGGTCAGCGAGTCGGCACTCGAACCTCAACGAAACGATCTGCTGGAAGATACCACGTTGGCGTTGATGATCAGCAGGCCTGATTTGAGACTGAAAGCCGTGCGCTTCGTCGCGGCATATTTGCGCAAGACAGAGAACAGAGAAGTATTTACGAATTGGATGGGATGCGCTAAGATAGAAGACCTCTGGGACTCTTTAGACGAGACACTTCATCCACATCTCACTCACCTCACCAATTTCAAACTTCCGTCAGCCGATCCCCGGCTCGACGAAAGCGGCCTTGACCAGATGTTAAAGCGTTTGGAACACCGGTATTGGCTTGAGCAACAGGAGACGCTCGTCGCCACCGATGACCCAGACCAACCGCCGTCCAAAGAACTTGAAGATCAAGTCATCGACGTGAATGCCCGGATCCGGGAGTCGGAACCAATGCGGACGGGTCACTGATAGCACAACCGGATAGTGCGTACGCGGATTTGCGCACTCGATTTGCAGGGGCGATATCGGACGCCGATTAGCAAACGGGGTTGAGTGTATGAACAGTAGCGAGACAGACGGCAACGGCGACATGATTCGGGGCCTTATGACGGAAACGTCATCCACGGCGGATCTAATTCAAACCACACGGTCCAGAGAAGACGGATACCGCAACGTCGATGCCGAAGACGGCAGTATGGCCGCGCTGAACACAGCGTACAAGTCAGGTCGCGGCGCTTCGGCCAAGACCCGAGCCAAGGGAAAAACCAGCTCGGCGACCGCAACGGCGATCGAACAGGACATCAGCAGCACTGAGGTCATCGACGATCCGGTGCGGATGTACCTCCGAGAAATCGGTCGGGTCAATCTCCTGAAGGCCGCCGAAGAACGCGTCCTGGCGCGACAGTTCGAAGAAGGCCGCTACATCGCCAAAATCGGCGCCGAGAACACCTCCGCCGAAGGCAGAGCTCCTCGATCTTGGGTGATCATTACCCAATTCTTGATCGGTGTCGCAAAGCTCGAGATGCTCGCCTACGCGGTGGCCAGATACAAAGGCGTGCCATTCGACGGCAGCCTGTCGCAACTCCTTGTCTCGCCCGAGATGCGAGACGTCCAGGACGGCGAGCTCCCCGAAGAGATGGTGAATTTCCTCGCGGAGATGATCAACACGGAACCTGATCAGGTAAAAGCCGACGTTCAAAAGCTTTCACTCGACAGCCGGCTCCTCCCGTCCCAGATTATCGACGCCCTCGGATGCGAGCCGCTTCTGTCCGAGCTCCCTGCCATCATGGAGCAGGACAACTACGCCAACGCGATGGAATCCTATGAACTCGTGTTCCTCGGTCACCTCCAAAGGATCGAGGACCTTGGTGATCGAGCTCAGCGACACCTCGCCGAAGCCAACCTCAGGTTGGTGGTCAGCGTTGCGAAGAAGTACATCGGCCGCGGCATGTCGTTGCTGGACCTGATTCAGGAAGGCAACATCGGCCTGATCCGCGCGGGCGAAAAGTTCGACTATCGCAAGGGCTACAAGTTCAGCACTTACGCCACTTGGTGGATTCGCCAGGCGATCACCCGCGCTATCGCCGACCAGGCGCGCACCATTCGAATTCCGGTTCACATGGTTGAAACGATTAACAAGCTGCTCAGGGTCACACGACGACTGGTGCAAGAGTACGGTCGCGAGCCCACCAGCGAAGAGATCGGCCTCGGGATGGACATCCCCGCGGAAAAGGTCCGCGAGATCCTGAAGATTTCGCAGGAACCCGTATCGCTCGAAACCCCGATCGGCGAAGAGGCTGACAGCCACCTCGGCGACTTTATCGAAGACGCCACGGCGTTGGCCCCGGCGGAAGCCGCTTCGTACCAGCTCCTGAAAGAGCAGGTCGACGACGTTCTGTTCACGTTGAGCGACCGCGAAGCCCAGGTTTTGCAGCTACGCTTCGGTCTCGAAGACGGTCGAGCCAGGACCCTCGAAGAGGTTGGCCGCGATTTCGGCGTCACGCGAGAGCGCATCCGCCAAATCGAAGCCAAAGCCTTGCGGAAACTTCGGCACCCGAGCCGGTCCAAAAAGCTTCGCGACTTCCTGGAGTAGGCTACCGGAACAGCAACGCGCCAACGTGCGCGGTCAATTGAAGATGAGCGTCGGGCTCCCCATGGGGAGCCCGTCTGCGTTGTGACCTACACGGAGTCGTAACGACCAAATCATGGCCACACCGAGGGATTCCGACCAAAATTCCAACATCAAGACTTCGCCACGACCAAGGGTCGCTGTCGTCAAAACACGGCCCGAAACCGTGATCGAGGATTACGCGCGCGCGATGGAATTGGCCGGATTCGAATCGGCGCTTCCGCACGATGTGCAGACGTTGCTCAAGATCAACATTTCCTGGCAGCATTACTACCCTGCTTGCTCCACCGCGCCGTGGCAACTTGACGGCGTCCTCCAGGCGCTGAAGTCGCGTGGATACAACGATCTGGTTCCCACGCACAACGGGACCGTGGTGGTCGACGCGCATGAGGGCGCAGCCGCCAACAAGCATCAAGCCGTCGAGCGAAAGCACGACCTTGAGCCCGTGTTTTTGGAAGACGTACGCTGGGTCGATTACGAGCCCAAAAGCCCTCTTTTGGTGCTCGACAAAGTCTACCCGAACGGCATCCGCATTCCCGAGATGCTCATCGGCAAGAACATCGTCCATCTCCCCACGTTCAAGACCCACGTGTTCACGACGATGACCGGAGCGATGAAGAACGCGTTTGGTGGCCTGTTGAACTTTCAACGTCACTGGACCCACTCGGTGATACACGAAACGCTCGTGGACCTGCTCAGAATCCAAAAAGAGATACACCCGGGCGTCTTCGCCGTCACCGACGGCACGTTCGCGGGCGATGGGCCCGGTCCCAGGGCGATGCGCTGGCACATCAAAAACACGATTATTGCCGGAGCAGACCAGGTCGCCGTCGACGCTGTCGCCGCCAAGATCATGGGATACGACCCGATGTCGATCGGCTTCATCAGGCTCGGCCAGGAAGCGGGCCTGGGGTGCGGCGAGATCGACGGCATCGACATCGTCGGCGAGGACATCGCCGAGATCAACTGGCGATTCCAACAAGCCGGAAACACGTTCGCCAGCCGCGGCCAAAAGCTCATCTATTGGGGGCCGCTGAAGCCATTGGATAACCTGTTGCTGCGCTCCCCGATCACGCCGTGGGCGTATCTGGCGTCGAACCTGTACCACAACCAATACTGGCTCAGATTCATCGGCCGCCGCCGCGTAAAGAAGGCGCTCGAGACGGATTGGGGCAAGCTGTTCCAGTCGTATTAAGCGATCGCCGGCCGTTTCAACGCGCCAGCAGTGCACAACATCCTCCTCTACCCCCATCCGTTCGGCCTGAGCCTGTCGAAGGCTCGCCCAGGCACTACGTCCGAACCGCGCTCCCTCACTCGTTCAGCCTGAGCACGTTGAAGGCTCGCCCGGACACAACGTTCGAGCCAATCGCCCCCCACCCGTTCGGCCTGAGCCTGTCGAAGGCCCGCTCAGGCACAACGTCTGCACCACACGCTCCCACATCCGTTCGGCCTGAGTCCCGACGCATCGGGATCCCGGCTTTGTCGGGACCTGTCGAAGGCCCGCCCACGAACAAGCCACGAGCAACATTCTCGGCACAAGCAAAGTCAGGTGACGAGCAGTTGCACCGTCGATCTATTTCGAGCCTAGTGCCGTTCGACAAGCACCACCGGCGCATCGCCGACGCGGTCGTCTCGGATGAACTCGAGCTGAACCGTGTCGCCGACCGTGTAGCTCCACAACAACGTCAGGAATCGCGCCATGTTCGGCGTTGGGATGCCGTCAAGTTTAGTGATGATGTCGCCTACCAACAGCCCGGCTTCAGCGGCGGGTCCGCCCCGGCCCATCTGCGTGATGACAACGCCTTCGTTGACGATGAACCCGAATCGGCTGGCGACCGCGGGGGTAACGTCGGCGCCGTTGAGTCCGATCAACGGGCGTATGACTTTGCCGTGCTCGATCAGGCTGTCCACGATCGGAAGCGCGCTCCTGGAGCTGATCGCGAAGCCGATGCCCCTGGCTTCCCTGAGCATCGCGGTGTTGATGCCGATGACGTCGCCGTCGAGGTTCAGCAACGGTCCGCCGCTGTTGCCGTCGTTGATCGCGGCGTCGGTTTGGATCATGTCGTAGAGGTCGCCGCGTTCGGTCTTCACGGTTCGACCTCGGGCGCTGATGATCCCCAAGGTCACGGTCGGTCCGCCTCGAAGGGCAAGCGCGTTGCCGACCGCCACCACCCAGTCGCCGACCTGAAGTGCCTCCGAGTTTCCGAACGACACCACCGGCAACTCTGCAACCGGATCGATCTTGATTACAGCAAGATCGGATACGATGTCGCCGCCGACGATCTTTGCCAAGTATGACTCGCCGCTTGGCAGGTTGACGCGAATTCCTCGTGCATCCTGGACCACATGGTAGTTCGTGACGATGTGCCCGTCAGGCCGCACAACCATCCCCGATCCGGCGCCTTGGTCGGTGATGTCGTAGAACAGGCCTCGCGACACCGACTCGACCGATATCGAAGCCACGGCCGGGTTGACCTGACCGACGAGCTCGGCGATCGAAGGAAGCGAGCTTATGCTTTGCGGCCCTGGAATCGACGCGGCAGGGGACGCCAGTTCGCCATTTGTCGGGATCTGAAGCGGGGCTACAACCGCGGCGGTGGGCGCGGGCGCGGGCTGCACGGCGGGCAGGGCATCGAGCGGAACCGGTGTTGGGATGCTGTCGCCGCCGCCGCAAGCCGCTGCGACGAAGACAGAGAACAGGCTTAATAGGCCCAAACTCGATCTTTTATACAGAGCCCGGCAATGCAACAACCCTAAGCCTGACACGCGATAGACCCGTCCAAATTAACTTGAACCCCTGCAAATCGCGGTCAGCTTTCGCCGCGTACTCGGTATACCGGGAAGTTGCTAGGGCACCGAATAATAAAATGATAGACGACACGTATACCCAGGTCAACAAAGCCATGACGGCGCCAACAGAGCCGTACACCACGTTGTAGACAGGGAACGTGCTGACGTACCAGAGGAACCCCCACTTGGCTCCGTCGAAGGCGATCGAGGCGATCAACGCGCCGATCCACACGTCCTTGAGCGTCACTTTCGTGTTCGGCAGGAACCGGTAAAGAATCAGGAACGTCAGGAACGAAAGTATCGGCGACGCGACCTGCGAAACCAGCTTGAACACGAGATCGAAATCGGTTTCCGGGGCAACGTAAATCGCGATCTCGCGCATCGAACCGATGATCGGCGTAACGAACATGAGGATGACCATGAGCATCCCAGCACCCAAGACCAACCCGAAGTCCATCAGGCGTTCCTTCAAGAAGGGTCGAGGCTTCTTGATGCCCCAAGCGGCGTTGATCCCTTTACGCATGGCGCCGAATGCTGCCGAGGACGCCCACAGCAAGCCCAGCACGGACGCGACGCCCGTGATCGCCCTGGCGCTGGCGACTCCGCGGACCGTCTCTCCGATGAATGTCGTCGAGACAGGGATCACTTCGCCCACCCTGCGAGCGAACTCGGTTTGTTCGACCTCTGGCCCCATCAAGAATCCCCAAATGGAGATGATGGCCAGGACCAGCGGAAACAGAGAGAACAGCGTATAGAACGCGATGGCCGCCGCCATGTACGGGCAGTTCTTGCCAAGGAAATCGTTGACGGCGTCCGCGCAGAACAGCACGAATCTAACGAAGTACACCCAGATGCTCCTGGTCGATATTTCCGCCCCGATCCCTCAAGATCACGCACGATACTACTTATCTGGCGGGAGCGGTGTCAAGCTAGCCCGGGTTCAGATATCTCCTCTTGTATCGAAGAAACTTGTGTCTTTTCGACTCCTAGTCACTCGCCGGTTACGTCGCGTAGAAATCGCGGAGGATGTTGACGGTCGTATCCATGTCTTCACGATGCAACATGTGGCCCACGTTCGGCACCTCGGCGACCGAGCCGTTGCCGTTCGGAATAATCTCTGCCATCTTCTCGGCCTGCGCCATGTCGAGCACGGTGCTGACTCCGCCCCGTAGCACCAGCGTCTTGCACGAAATTTTCTCGACGCAGTCCCACAGCATCGGGCCTTCTTTGAGCGCCGTTCGTCCGTTGAGCCATCGAATCTCGGGGTCGGTCTTGGGCACCAGAATGCCGTCCCAGTTGGTTCGATAGGTGTTTTTGACCGTGTCCCAGAGTTCGTCGTCCGAAGCCGTCTCGTCGCCTTGCCGGTGCCAGTCGAAAGCCATCTGAGGAGAGAAGAATCCCCTCGGTCGCTCTTGCTGACCGCCCTGCAGCCTTTGGGCGGCAGTGTCCCGACCGGCCGGCGACGGATCCGGCATGGGACCGTAATCGCCAAGCACGAGATGGTCGACGAAGTTGCCGAAATAGGCACCGACCGCGATGCCGATCCGCGATCCCTGCGAATGTCCGTAGTAGTCCATCGGGTACAACCCGGTGGCGAGCGCGAACTGGCCCACGTCCGACGCGTACGACTGCGTCGAGTAGCCTTCTCTGCTCCAGTCGCTGTCGCCGCATCCACGTTCGTCCATAGCGACGACGTGCCACTCGTCGGACATCCGTGGCGCGAGGTCATCGAACATGTGCGCGTGACCGCCGATGCCGTGCATCAGGAGCAGCGGCTTTTTGGTGCGGTCCCCGCCCCAATCGAGGTAGTGGATGTCCAATCCGTTGATGTTGACCCACTTGTCTTCAGAATAGACGCCTGCCATGGCTGAACCTGCCTTCCCGCCGGAGCGTTTTTCGTATTTGGTTGAATCGGTCAGATGGTAGCACAACATCGCGTCGGCTACTTCGCCGCGATCACCGAGTTTGTGTTCGTTCGAATCACGGTCCGCCGGGTTGTCTGATCGCGGCGAACAGGTACGTGGTCGCGTGGCTGCGATACGGCGACCATCGCTCAGAGTAATCCAGCGCTTCGTCCGCCGTCATCCGCTGACCGTCTCCGGCCAGATTGCCCATCGCACGCTGCAGAGCCAGGTCGCCGTGCGGGAACCCGTCCGGTTGTCCGAGCGCCTGGATCAGGAGCCAGTTTGCGGTCCAAGCGCCCACGCCCTTCAGTGCGATCAGCGCTTCGGTCGCCTCAGACGCGGTCGCGGTTTTAAGCGCTTCCAAGTCCAATTCGCCCGATGCCGCCGCCCGTGCGATCTCGGTAATGTACGCGACCTTGCGCTTGCTGAGTTTTACGGCGCGCCACGACTCGACGCTGGCCGCGGCGACAGCATCCGGGCGCGGAAACGCGATCCACTCCGCCCCGTCAATCACTCGTGTCGTGCCGAAAGCATCGACCAAGCCGTCGCGCAGGACGCGGGCGACCTGGCTGCTGATCTGCTGGCTCAAGATCGATTTGACCAGCGCCTCGAACACGGTTGCGGACTGGGGGATGTGCAGCCCTCGGAACTCGCGGACCAACGAGGACAGAACGGCGTCGCGTTCGGCCATCCCGTAGAATCCGGTGACGTCATCGTCCGCTCCCACAAGCGAGCGCGCGGTTCGATTCGCTGCCGCAGTGTCTCCGTCGTTGGTCGGCATGACTTCAACTTCGAGCTTGGGCGCGTCAACGGCGCCGGTGGAGCTAATCCGAATCAACGGTAGCGAGTCGCCGTCGTCAAGCAGTTTGCTGTAGACGCCAGACTCGTACACGTTGCCGGCGTGGCGGCCGAGACCGCGAGTCGCGAACCTCGCCGTCATGTCGAAATCGAACGGCGCTGTTGGCATGATTCTTTCTTTCGACGGCTCGAGCATGTCTTCAACCATGAGTCCACAGCCTGCGTAAACGCAAAGAGATGGCAATCGCCACGGTCACCCCGACGCTGCCGTTGATGAGCAACGCGACGCTTACGCCGAACGTGTCCGCCATCGCGCCCGACGCCAACAGGCCGACAGGCAATCCGTAGACGGCCAGCGATCGCAAGCCCATCACTCGTCCTCGGATCTCCGGCGATGTCGCCCCGAGCAAAGTCATCGCCATCGTAACCATGGTAAACGATTGCGCGAAGCCGACAACCGCCAGTACGACCAATGCGGGTCCAAACCACTGTGCGCCCGCCAATACGACAATCGTCCCGTGCCAGCCGATCGCCGCGAGCACGATCGCCCGCCCCGGTCTGCCGAATCGAGCCAACCCAGCAATGGTGGCCGATCCCGCCGCGGACCCCAACGAGTACGCTCCCAAGAGCTGCCCGAGTCCGTTCGGACCGGTTCCGAGAACGTCTCGCGCGAACACCGGCATCAATCCGTTGTTCAGCGGGAAGCCCGTCAGATTGACGATGAACGCCATCAGCAGCAGCGCAAGAATCAACTCTTCCCGGCGGACGTAGCTCACAGCCTGTCTCAGATTGCCGAGCACCGACACGCCGACCCCGGTGGCCTTTGTGCGCCTGACGTCTAGCAACAAGCTCAGCGCAGCGGACACTGCGAAGGCCGCCACCACGCCAATGTACGCGAACCCGGTTCCTCCGACGGTCAGGACGTATGCGCCGATCACCGGCCCTGCTATCTGCGTGAAATCCCGTCCCGACCTGGAAAGCGCGACCGCGTTCATGAGGCTGCTAGGCGCGACGATGTCAGGGATGAGCGTCTGGCGTGTGATCGTGTCGAAGGCTCGTCCGAGGCCGGAGACGCCGGCGAAGATCAAGACATGCCACACCTGGAGCAGATCCGCGAAAGCCAATAGCATTATCGCAGTCGCGTTGACGGCAAAGGCAGCGCGCACCAAAAATAGAAGGACTCGACGCTCATACCTGTCGACGAGGATGCCGTAGAGCGGCGACAACAATGTGCCCGTGAATCTCAACGCCGCGTATACGCCGAGCAAGAACGGCGAGTCTGTCTCTTGAAGCACGAACCACGCCAGGACGACGAACTCCATCTGCTCGCCTACCCCGATGAAAGCGTCGGACACCCACAGGTAACGGAAGTTCCGAACCTTGAACGATACGACTAGGCGTGACTGAACACCTGCCATCAGTCGATGACGATCGAGGGGTTGTCCTTGGTCAGGAACTGCACCTTGGTCCGGCCGCCGCAGAATCGAACGATCAGCTCCTCGGCCTCGCCGCACGCCTCGGCGATCTCGTCGGGCGTGACCGGCGGCAGGCCGTCGATGTTGAGCTCGACCGCGGTGGAGCCGTGTCCGGTCAGCGTGTGGGTTCCCTGTCGCCACGTCCAGCGTCGGGTTAGAACGACATCTCCTTCGACCAGCACAATCTCGCCGGGCAACGGATTCTCCGGCTCCGAACCGCCCAAAGGCACGAACTGCTCTTCGCCAGCTGCCGGCCTGAGTTCGAAATCGCCAATCGCGACATCAATGGCGTGGCAACCCGCCGAGACCAGATGCCGCAACGAGATCACGTTGCCGATGTCCACCAGACGGTTAACCGAGGGCAACTCGTCGCCTCGAACGACGCGCCGCGCCATCGCCTCGATCGACGACCGAAAAGCCGAGGGTCGCGCGCCGAAGCACCGGTACGCCTCGCGCCAAGCAGCGATGTTCAGATGCTCGGCGATGTTCGGGCCGCCCAGCTCCGCGCGGACCGAGCGCTCGGAGTCGCGCAGCATTTGCAACAATTCATCCGGCGAATCGCCGTTCGACACGTCGCGCGCGATTACGACTCCACGCGTGTAGCCGGGGAACTGGTTGAAGATCTCTTTCGCTACGTTGTATCTCATGATTGTCAGCGTCATCGTGCTTTCACATCGTGCGTCCGGTAGGCGGCAGCACGCTCGAATCAGCTCTGGCACGCTTATTGTGTTGGCGTCAAATCTGGGCGATTTACAATATGACCATCGCGTCGCCTAGGCTGTAGAAGCGGTAGCGCTGTTCGACCGCCTCTCGGTAACAATCCAGGACCAAGTCTTTTCCCGCAAACGCGGAGACAAGCATGAGCAGCGTTGATTTAGGCAAGTGGAAGTTGGTCACCAGACCATCGACCACCCGAAACTTGAATCCAGGCAGTATAAACAGGTCGGCCCAACCGGAGCCGGCATCCAACAGTTGGCCTTCGGCCTCGCTGACCGATGTCGCGTGTTCCAGCAGGCGGACGGCGGTCGTCCCCACCGAGACCACTCGCCTGCCTTCGCTCTTTGCCAGGTTGATGGCGTCCGCTGCATCTTGGCTGAGCTCCCAGTGCTCCGAGTGCATCTCGTGCGAACTCGGATCATTCTCCTCGACCGGTTTGAACGACCCCCAGCCCACGTCGAGCGTGACGAACACGGTCTCGACGCCTTTGGATCGTAATTCGCCTAGCAGGCGGTCGGTCATGTGCAGTCCTGCGGTCGGGGCTGCCACGCTGCCCTCCCGCTGCGAGTACACGGTCTGGTATCGCTCCGGGTCGTCCAAGCGCTCGTGGATGTACGGCGGCAACGGAACGACACCAGATGCGCCTATCGCGTCTTCGTTGGCGAGCTCGACGATCCGTGATCCCGCCGATTCTTGCGCGATCACTACGCCGGACATCGTGGTGTCGCCGGCGCCACCGACGATGTCGAATCGCGAACCGGCCCTCATCCGGCGCCCTGGCTTCACGAGGGCACGCCATCGTCCGGGTTCGATGCGGTTGAGAAGCAGCAGTTCGATCTCCCGGTCCGTCTCGGAGATGTGGCCGTACAGCCGAGCCGGGAACACCCGGCTATCGTTGAGGACGAGCACGTCGCCTGGCTTGAGCAGCAACGGCAGATCGGTGAATCGGCGGTGTTCGGTCGTTTCAGTCGACTTCGACACGGCCATTAGTCGAGATGAATCGCGCGGTTCGACCGGGGTCTGCGCGATCAGCTCCGGAGGCAGTTCGTATTCGAAATCAGAGGTCCGCAGGGGCGCCATGTATATCTCATGGTCTCGATTGGCTATCATAGGTGTGGGCCACGCTCGAAACCGAGCCGGTCAACTATAGCACACGACTAGCGACGGGCGGCGCTAACTTTTGGAGTGCTTCTCCCGTTATAGTCTCTGAAACCCGACGTCACGACAGTGTCACGACTCTTAGCGCTCCCCTGAGAGGAAGGCAGCGATGCAGGCCAACGAGGCCGATCGCAGGGCCGTAGAGGCCCTGGTAAAGAAGGCACAACAAGGCGACAACCCCTCGTTTGGGGAGCTGTACGAAAGGTATTACGACCAGATTTTCCGGTACGTATCGTTCAAGTGCGGCAACGCGTCCGAGGCGGAAGACATTACGGGAGAGGTTTTCCTGAAGATGCTGGAGTCGATCCAGACGTTCGAGTGGCAAGGGCATCCCTTCACTTCGTGGTTGTATCGCATCGCTCACAACCTCGTCGTCGACCATTTCCGCAAGAAAGGCCGGCGACGCACCGTGCCCATCGACAACGCGATGGGGCGAGCCGGAGTCACCGCATCGGACCTCGAGCACAGGGCCGAGGTGAGCATGTCGATCGCCGAAGTCGCGACTGCGATGGATAACTTGACCGACCTCCAACGTGAGGTGATCGCTCTGAGATTCGCGTCCGGCCTATCGGTGGCGGAAACGGCCGCGGTCGTGGGCAAAAAGGACAACGCGGTCAAAGCCCTGCAACACGCAGGACTGAAGAAACTTCGAAACGTCATGGCGCCCGCGCCGCCGTTGCCGGCCCGGGTGCCCTACCCGGAGGTATGAGCCGTGGGTAGTAGCGAAACGGCTGATACGAAGAAAACGGCGTCCGGACCGGCACAGACACGGCCGAGAGGTAGACGATGAGTCAGCAATTCAACGAAGCGTTGAATGATTGCCTTGAGCGCATATCGGCGGGCGAAGATCCGCAAGTATGTCTCAACGATTATCCCAGGCAGCGAGATGAGCTCGAGCCGTTGATCCAAACGGCGTCGGCGACGAACGATCTCGCGACTGTGATTTCACCGTCGGATCAGGCGAAACAGCGCAACTTCCAGCAATTCACATTTGCAATGCAGTCCTCCGGCCAGCAGCCCGCGCGATGGGCTTGGTTGACGGCGCGATGGCTGCCGATCGCGCGCCCTATCGCCATCTCGTTGGCCGTGCTTGTCGTTTTGAGCGCCGGCGCCGGTGTTACCACTGCCGCCTCTTCCGACAGCCTCCCCGGTGAACCGCTCTACTGGGTCAAGAGCGCGAAAGAGAGCATCCAAACCAGGTTGCCTCGATCGGACAGCGGCAAGGCGCAGGTTTACGCCGATCTTGCAGCAACCCGCGGAAAAGAGATGCAGCAACTTGTGGCCATCGGCCGATACACCGACGCTGAGACGCTCATCAAGAGAATGAATCAGCATTTGCGTCGGTCGGCGGTTCTTGTGGGCGTTGACGTGAACGCCCATGCTGTGGAGGTTCCAGCGGTGCGCCGCATCCTCGTCCGGTCAAGCTCGGCGCAGCGGTTGCAGACTGCGCTCGAGCGCGACAACGAGCGAATGAAATCAGAATTTCAGCGCATGCTTCGTGGACTGCCTCCCGGGCAACGGCAACGGGCGCAGATCGTCGTGTCGCAGTCTGAACTAGGCTACCGATTGCTTATCGACGCCATGAGGCGCGGCGGCCCGCCGGGCGGACTCTCGTTCGTTCAGACGGAACCGGCGCCTGGCGTCACCGGTCAATAGAGCGCATCCGCGAAAGGAACGAAATGAAATCACTCGCGGTTCTCCAACCGTGGCAAATTGGCGTGTTGGCAGCGGTCTTGATTATTGGGTTTGGCGGCATGTTTGGCGTATACGCTTTGCTCACCGGCGAAGACGCCGCTGACCTTGAGACCGATCAGCAGTTAATCCCAGTCCAGCGCGGCAATCTCGTTAACGAGGTCTCTGTCAATGGCAGCGTTTTGTTTCCCAACCGAGAAACGCTGAACTTCGGTTCTCAGGGCACTGTTGCGGAACTGTTCGTCGTCGAAGGCCAAAGGGTCAACCAATTCGACGCTCTGGCGTCGTTCGACGCCGATACGATCGCAGGACTCGAACGATCCGTCGCTCAAGCCCGCGTCGAACTTCGTAACGCACAGGACACACTTTCGGAGCTTAGCGACCCGTCGGCGTTGAATTTCGCCCAAACCGAATCCAAGATCGCGGCGGCGACAATCGTGTTGGAGAACGCCGTCGACGCTCTCGCCAAGCTCACGGACCCAACGACCCTCGATGTGGCTCAAGCGCGGGCCAAGGTCGCGAGTTCAAAGGCGTCGTTGTTGAATGCCCAGGAGAAGTTGGAGGCGTTGACGGAACCTCCATCCGGCCAGGCTGTCGCCTCCGCCGAAGCGAAGATCGCCAACAACCAGGAATTGCTGCAGAAGGCCGAAGACGCTTTGACCAGGCTCATCGAGCAGCCGACTCCCTTGGAGGTTGCCCAAGCAGAAGCCAAGATCACCAACGCCAGGATCGCGGTCGAACGAGCCGAGGAGGCCTTCGATGACATCAAAGACGGCGCCACGCCAGACGAGCTGGCAAGTGCGAGGCTAGCCCTCGAGATCGCCGAAACCCAGCACGCCAACGCGGAAGCTGAGTTGGCGTTTAACATCGCGGACTGGGAAACGAAACTCGACGCAGCCGGTGAAAGCGCCCAGAAAGCCACCGACGACTATTTGATCGAATTTCAAAAGTGGCTCGGTACGAAGTTGACCGCCGAGGACATGAACGCGGATCCGAATGTTGTACTGGCGTCTCAAGGCATCGACCTTGCGACGGTTTTCGATCCGGCAAAGCGAAGAGCCGAACTCAGCGGAGACAGCAGCGAAATCGGCGTGCCACCGGACGATCCGGAGACCGCTTGGAACGAGACCACGCTGTTCGCCTGGCTCAACCTGAGCCCGATGCCGATAGTGGCCACTTGCGACGGTCCGACCGTCTGGCTGGGCGTCTGTGTGCAGCAAGAGCTCGAAACCGCGGGCGCGGCCTACAGCCAGTCGACTGCCAATTTGGAGTCGGCTCAAGTTCAATCGTCGAAGGCGCTGGTCGCATCCGAGTCATCGGTCGAGAAGGCCCGAGAGACGTTGGTGAGTTTCCAGGAGATTCTCGCCGAGATCGAAGGCCCACCCGATCCATTGATCGTGGAGGACCGATCGAGGGAACTCGCCGTTGCCACTTCGACGTTGCAGGTGGCACTGGACGATCTGGCCGCCCTGCGCGAAGGCGCGAGCGACATCGACATCGGCAGCCAACGAGCTCAAGTTGCTTTGGCGTTGCAAAATCTCGAACAGGCAAAATCGGATTTGGCTGACTTGGTGGCGCCCTTGGACGAAGTTTTGATTGAAGACCAGGATCAACAAGTCGAACTCGCAGCCTCGACTCTCGCGAAGGCTGAAGACGACCTCGAGTTGCTTCTGGGCGGCGCCGCCGGCGCGAAATTGGAAGCCGCACGGCTCAACGTGGAAGTCGCCCGCCTGAATCTCGAAGACCTGAAAGCAGACCTGGCCTTGACGCGGCTCGGCCCTGACCGGCTCGACCTAGCCCTCCAACAAGCCGATGTTGCGTCCGCGGTGGCGACGCTCGAGCAAGCAGAGCAGTGGCTGATCGACGCGACCATCATCGCGCCGTGGGACGGCTTCGTTTCCGCGATCAACGTCGAACTCGGCCAATCCGTGAACGCCAACTCGCCGGTCATGGAGATAGTCGACACTTCCGTTGTCGAAGTCGACGGCATCGTGGACGAGATAGACGTACTGTTCGTTCAGTTGGGCTCGACAGCGTTGGTCACCATGGATGCACTGCCCGGCCAGTTCTTGCCTGGAAACGTGTCTTACATTGCGACGGAGGCGCGCACGCAACAAGGCGTGGTCAGCTATCCGGTAAGAATCAGAGTCACGCCGCCCGAGGGCTTCGAGTTGCCCGAGGGATTAAGCGCAGTGGCCAGTGTTGTCATCCGCGAAGACAGAAACGTTTTGATGGTGCCGATTCAGTCCTTGTATGGCTCGTTCGACGAGCCTTCGGTCAAAGTAATGAGCGACGGCAACGTCGTCGACCGACAAGTGGTCCTTGGCAACAGCGACGACTTCTGGACGGTCGTCCTGGACGGATTGATTGAGGGCGACACGGTGATCATGGAATCCCAAGAGACTCAAAATGATCGCTTCCAATTTGGCGGCGGCGACTTCCGGCGCATCCAGGCCGGATTCGTGGCGCCGGGAGGCGGCTTCGGCGGCGGTGGACGAGGCGGAAGGTAGAGCCAAGCATGATCGAACTCGACAACGTTTCAAAGATCTATCGCATGGGCGAAGTTGAAGTCGGTGCGCTCCAAAACGTGAGTATGCGTATCGACGACGGTGAAATCGCTGCGATCATGGGTCCGTCGGGCTCCGGCAAATCCACGATGATGAACATTATCGGATGCCTGGACGTGCCGTCTGAAGGCCGCTATCTTCTCGACGACCTGGATGTCGGGCAACTCGGCGACGACCGCCTCGCGGAGATACGCGGCGGCGATATCGGGTTCGTGTTCCAGACATACAACCTCTTGCCCCGGCTGACGGCCCAAGCCAACGTTGAGCTTCCGCTGATATACGGAGGACGGCGTGACCGACACAGGAACGCATTGGATGCTCTGGACCGCGTCGGACTGGCAGATCGCGCCAACCATCGCCCGACCGAGCTCTCCGGCGGACAGCAACAGCGCGTAGGCATCGCGCGCGCGCTGGTCAAGGAACCGCGCATCCTGCTGGCCGACGAACCGACCGGAAACCTCGACAGCCGGTCGAGCGAGGAGATCATCGAGATTCTTCGAAACCTCAACGAAGAAGACGGAATCACGGTCATCTTGGTGACGCACGAACCCGACATTGCCGCCCACGCGCGGCGGGTCGTGTCGATGCTCGACGGGCGAATAGTAACGGACCAAGTCCAAAAACAACTTGCGCCCGGAGTTTCTTTTGAGCCCGTTTGACGTACTCAAGACGGCCATAACTTCGATGGGCGCCAACAAGTTGCGGGCGGGACTGACCCTGCTCGGCATCGTAATCGGCGTTACGGCAGTCATCTCCCTCATGGCCATCGGCAAGGGAGCGCAGGAATCGATTACGTCGCGGATCGAGTCGCTGGGCACCAACCTGCTGTTCGTGCGCCCGGGCGCCACCAACACCGGTGGGATATTCGGCGGACAGGGGTCGGCAAGCACGCTGACGCTCGAAGACGCCTACGCGATGCTCGACCCGGAATTTACGCCTTCGGTGGCCGCGGCGGCGCCAGAGCTCAGCACGCGCGTTCAAATCGTCGCGGGCCGAGAGAACACGTCGACGCAGGCCATCGGGGTCACTCCGGAATACGAATTCGTCAGGAACTACTCGGTGGATTCCGGTTCATTCGTCACCTCCGGGCAAGTCATGAACCGATCCGAGGTCGTCGTCTTGGGATCAAGCGTTGCAGAGACGTTGTTCGGCTTCCGAGACCCGGTTGGCCAGACAGTCAGAATCAACAGCCGGCGATTCGAGGTTATCGGCGTGCTGGCGAGCCAGGGAGGCGGCGCTTTTGGTCTGTTCGACGACCAGGCGCTGGTTCCGGTCACCACCGCTTATTACCGGTTGTCAGCTCAGCGCACCGCGCAGGGCGGAATCAGCGTCGGTTCGATCAACGTGCAGGTGCAAGACGGCTACGATATGGAAACCGCTGTCGACGAAATTGCTACGCTGCTTCGGTTGCGCCACCGAACCACCGAGGAAGACGACTTCACAGTAAGCAGCCAAGAGGAGACGATCGAAACTCTAGAAGAGACCACCGATGTCTTCATAATGTTCCTAGGCGGCATCGCGGGCATATCGCTGCTCGTCGGCGGCATCGGCATCATGAACATCATGCTGGTGTCGGTCACGGAACGGACGCGCGAGATCGGCATTCGGAAAGCGATGGGCGCCAAGCGGCGCGACATCCTGTTCCAGTTCGTTTCGGAGGCTTCTCTGCTGAGCCTTGGGGGAGGCATAGCGGGCGTAATCGCCGGATATGCATTGGCCCGCGCGCTGGACGGACGAGAACTGGCCGGGCAGTCGTTCGAAACCGCGTTCTCATCGGAGATAGCGGCGCTGGCCCTCGTTGTATCGGTTGTGATCGGCTTGTTTTTCGGCATCTATCCGGCCATGAGAGCGGCACGACTGCATCCGATAGATGCGCTTAGATACGAATAATGTGAAACCGCCGTCCTCACGGGACGGCCACACTTGAGAGCATTGGCATCCGAGGGGGAGCTATGAATAACAAGCTGTTCGTCGTATTGATCGTCGGGATGTTAGTCGTCGGCCTCGGCATGGGCGGCGCATTCGCGGGCGGCGTTGCTTATGAACGCGGCGGAGAAGAAGTGCCAGTGGCCGCTGCGGCGCCAGATCTCCCTTCCCCGTCAGGGACGTTCGCCGAAGGCCTTCAAGTAGATCCCGACCAGGCGAGCGCATTGCGAGAGCAATTGCAATCCGGAAACCTTTCGCCGGAGCAACTCCAGGAGATTAGGCAGCAGTTCCAGGGCGCGGGTGGAGCGCGTGGCGAGCCAGGCGGAGCGTTTGGCGGCGCCAGATTTGGTGGCGGCGGATTCGGAGGCGGCGGTGACTCCACGCCGGGAGCATTCGGCGGAAACAACCTAATCGGCACCGTCGAGGGCGTCGAGGGCAACGTTGTCACGGTGAACACCGCGCAGGGACCGTTGCAGGTCACGCTGGGTCCGGACACCGTCATTCGCAATCTCGTAGAAGTCAGCGCCGAGGAGCTTGCCGTCGAGTCGAGCATCACGGTCACCGGCGAACGTAGCGAGGACGGCGGATTCGACGCGGTCTCGATCTTCATTACGCCCGATGATTTGGGCTTGGGCGGATTCGGCGGATTCAGGGCTGGCGGCGGACGAAGACAGGTTCAGAACCCGTAACACCGCTTCGAGCTGGAAATGCGTCAAGCAATGCCAGAACGCCGCAGTGGGATTTCATGAACAAAAGTTAACGAATTCCCAATGGTGTGTCCCTTGCCAAGCGCCCTATCAAGTAGTACATTTATTAACTGAGGGAATTTTTTTTGCGGCCGGCCGGTCACACTGAATCAATTCCCACAATCAAACGGAGGCACGCCCTAGCGCAGTATATATGGAAATCATATTTCGAATCATAGGCATCGCGCTCCGGCATCCTTGGCGGATGTTTGGAGCCTATGCCTGTACCGCGGGAGCACTTGTCGCGTACGTAATGCTCCCAAGATATTTTGGCGACGCCATCGACGAAATTAGTGTTGCGTTCGATACTGGCGAGTATGACAAAGGCGCGATCTTCACGATCGTCCTCATCATATTTGCGCTGAGCTCGATACGCGGACTCCTCTCGTTCTTCCAGACCTACCTCGGCGAAGCACTCTCCCAGTTCGTCTCTTACGACATCCGAAATTCCTTTTACGACCACGTCCAACACATGAGTTTCGGATTTCACGACCGGCACCATACGGGCAATCTCATGTCTCGTGTGATCACCGACGTCGAAAACATCCGCATGTTCATAAACATGGGGTTGATTCGGACGCCATATTTCGTTGCGCTGTTCATCGCGGTAGCTTTCCTTCTGCTTCGGATGGACTGGCAGCTTGGATTGATCAGTATCAGCTTCATGCCGATCGTAGCCTTGTACTCCGCCAGGACGCGGCTGCAGATGAGGCGCATATGGCTTGTCGTCCAAGAGAAAATGGCCGAGATGAGCACAGTCATGCTGGAGAATTTCTCCGGCGTGAGAGTTATCAAAGCCTTCGCTTCCGAGCCATACGAAGAGGTCAAATTCGACGCCAAGAACTTGGACGTCACCAGTCGCTACATCGAGGCTGAAAAACTCAGAGCCTCCAGCACCTCCTTCATGTTGTTCACGTTCCTTGTGGCCATGGGCTTGATCCTATTCTTCGGGGGCCGGCGTGTGATCGCCGGCGATATGTCTCCCGGCGATTTAGGACAGTTCATTTTCTACCTGCAGATATTGCAAATGCCGGTTCGGATGACCGGTTGGCTGGTAAACTCCTACGCTCGAGCGACTTCGGCCGGTGAGAGGCTGTTTGAGATACTTGACTATGAGTCGCCGGTTAAAGAGGTTGCTGGCGCGAGGGAGATCCCGCGTACAAACGGGCGAGTTCATTTCGACAACATCAGCTTCGGTTACAACGGCGACAAAACGGTGCTCACTGACATCGAACTCGAAGCGGAACCTGGACAGGTCATCGCCTTACTCGGCGCGCCGGGCAGCGGCAAGACGAGCATGGTAAACCTGATCCCGCGCTTCTACGACGTTACGGCCGGCAGCATCACCCTGGACGGGATTGACATCCGGGATGCCACGTTGGAATCTCTCCGGCGCAACATTGGCATTGTGCAACAAGACGTATTCCTGTTCACGACTAGCGTGCGTGAGAACATTGCCTACGGGCGTGTCGACGCCTCTGACGAAGAGATCAAGAGCGCCGCGAAAGTGGCTCAACTCGACCAATTTATCGAGTCTCTTCCCGACGGCTATGAAACTCAAGTCGGCGAACGCGGCTCCACCCTGTCTGGCGGTCAGAGACAGCGAATGTCCATCGCACGGGCTGTGCTGTTGGACCCGCCAGTGCTGATCCTCGACGACTCAACCTCCAGCGTTGACGCACAAACCGAAGACCAAATCCGCACGGCCATGACCTCGGTCATGGAGAATCGAACGACGTTCGTCATCGCCCATCGGCTCAACACGGTTCACAGGGCTGACGTCATTCTGGTGCTGAAAAACGGCGAAGTGGTCGAGCGGGGAACCCACCAACAATTACTTGCACTGGACGGACAATACCGGGAAATTTACGAGCTTCAGCTTCGCCCTCAAGAGGAAGTCATGCGCGAGATCGAGGCGCCAGTCCTCAACGACCCCGCCTCCTCAAGCGACTCGTAGATTCGATGACGGCCGTGTCCGACTTAATACCAGCTTCCGCGCAGAAGGAGTTCGCACGAATATGAATGGTGGCCACCGATGTTCCACGGAGTAAGCCGAGGACATCCGGACGAAGAAGTATTCGGCTCAGTATACAACCAACGAGTAGTCGCTCGACTTCTCCCGTTCATCCTTCCATACAAAGGCCTGGCACTTTTGGCGTTTGGAGCGATGCTGGTGTATACGGGCACGCAAGTTGCGATCCCGTGGCTTATCAAGATCGCGATCGACCGATATATCATTCCCGGTGACATTGACGGGTTGACCGCGGTATTCGTGCTGTTCCTCGGTATCTCTCTCGTCAACTGGGTCGCGAACTACGTCCAACAGTACTCTATGGAAAAGGTCGGCCAAGGCGTACTCTATAACCTGAGGCAACAGCTATTCGGACATGTCCAAAAGCAATCGATGGCCTTCTTCGACAAGACCGAGGTCGGACGACTGATGTCCCGGGTCATGGGTGACGTATCGCAACTCCAGGAGTTCGCGGCGCTCGTTGTAATGACAGCCGGCGAATTGCTCGCCCTTGTCGGAATCGTGATTGCGCTGCTCATATTGAACCTGAAGCTGGGGCTTCTCACGATGAGCGTGATCCCCGTACTGATTCTGATCATGGCTGTGTGGCAGCCTTTTGCGCGGAAAGCGTTCATGAAAGTTCGCGTCGCGATATCGATCGTCAACTCGTCATTCAACGAGAATATCACGGGAGTTCGGGTCGTCCAGGCGATGAACCGTCAGGACCTCAACGAAATCCAATTCGACGAAAAGAACACAACCCACCGGGACACGAACCTTTGGGCCAGCAAGCTGTCCGCGGGCTTGCTCCCTGCGGTAGATATCTTCACCGCGGTCGCGATCGGTCTCGCCATATACTACGGGTCACGAATGATCGTTGACGACGCCATGGAGTTGGGCGCACTCGTAGCGTTCATCCTATACATTCAGCGGTTCTTCGATCCGATTCGAAACATGACGATGCAGTACACGCAATTGCAACGTTCCATGGCCTCAGGAGCACGGATCTTCGATATGATGGACTGGGATCCGGACCTCGTGGATGCTCCGGACGCGATAACGGCGCCACCGATCAAGGGCGACATACAGCTCAAGGACCTGACTTTCAGCTATGTCCCCGGCGAAGTTGTCATCAAGAATGTCAACCTGCACATCAAGCCGGGCGAGGTAGCGGCCATCGTCGGACCGACCGGCGCCGGCAAAACGACACTGGTCTCGTTGATGTCGCGATTCTATGACGTCCCTGACGGCATGGGCGCAGTCCTCGTCGACGGCAACGACATTCGAGACGTGAAACGAGCGTCGTTGGCTGGCCAGATAAGCATGGTGCTGCAGGAACCGTTCTTGTTCTCGGGCAGCGTCGAAGAGAACATCAAGTACAACCACGTCAACACCACACGTGAGCAGATGATCGCCGCGGCCGAAGCGGTCGGCGCGCACGAGTTCATAATGAAGCTCGAAAACGGATACGATACGTTCCTGGCCGAGCGCGGCATCAACTTGAGCGTCGGCCAGCGGCAGCTAATCAGTTTCGCGAGGGCGCTTGTCGCCGATCCGAAGATCCTGATTCTCGACGAAGCAACGGCCAACATCGACAGCTATACCGAGATGCTCATTCAGCGAGCTCTGTTGCGGCTGCTCAAAGGCCGCACCGCGATCGTTATCGCTCACAGGCTGTCGACGATCCGAGGCGCCGACAAGATCGTCGTGTTGAACCTGGGCGAGGTCATCGAAGTGGGCAACCACGAAGAGCTGATGGTCAAGGACGGCTTGTACGCCCATCTCTACAAGATGAACTACGCGGCTATTGAAGCGCCGATCCCGGTGTCCGAAAACGGCCACTAGCTCAGCGACCTCGAACGACCTCGAAAACCTGATGATCGCCCCGACATGTTCGGGGCGATTCTTTTTTCGAGGTCTTCGTCGCTCCCGATATGCGGTCCCGGTTCACTTCACGCGACCGACTCGTGACCAACAGTCCTGAACTTTCGCTAAACGCCTTCTCGAATCGGCGCCCGCGTACATCTCTCGGTCAATCGCTCTGTTACAATGCACGCTACCCTACTTGGAGCGTCGAGTCGCCCGGATTCTCGGAGACGATACGACAGAAGATCGTGCAGGACACCGTCTACACCATAGGCCACAGCAACCACGATTGGGACAGCTTCAGCGCCCTGCTCAAGACGCACGGCATCGAGATCCTCGTGGACACGAGATCGAGAACCCGGCGTCGAGGTTCGCGTCGTTCTCCAATCACCGAACGCTGCCGGGCTTGCTGGAACACTTGGACATCGAGTACGTGTTCCTCGGCGGCCCGCTTGGCGGCAAGCCTTCCGACGAATCCTTCTACGACGCCAAAGGGAAACCCGACTACCGTAAAATGCGCGCCACGGACGAGTTCGACGGGGCCGTCGAACAGGTCGCGTCGATGCCTCGGCGTGCGAACGTAGCGCAGACGTGCTCCGAAGAAGACCCGAGCGCATGCCATCGACTGCTGTTGCTCGGCCCATCGCTGGAGGAAGCAAGAGGTCTCCGCCTGTTGCACATCCGGAAGAGTGGTGAAGTGCTGCCGACAAACCGTTTGGATCGCTCGAGAAAGCATCAGCGGCAAATTCAAGGCAGCCTTCTCAACACATGATCATCGACAGCAACGGCAGACACCGGGCATTCGAACGTCACACGTTCGCTGATGTTCGGAAGGACCAGATTATTGGCGACCGCTGAATCTCCGCCCGAAGGCAACAACGACATCCGAAACCGCGCGTGGTTCATGATGACCGGTCTCGCGACCGGTCATGCCGTGTTCCACTGGGTTCTGCAAAGCACGGTCGTGGTGTTGCCCGAGATACAAAGCACGTTCGGGCTGAGCGGCATCGGTGTCGGCGTCGTTCTGACGGTGCGCGAGATCGTGTCGGGAGCGGTCGTGCTGCCGGGCGGTGTCGTCGTCGATGCGGTTCGACGGCATTGGGGCGTATTTCTGGCCGCGTGCATCGGCGGATTCTGCGTCGGCGCCCTGCTGATGGGCTTCTCGCCGGTCTTCCTCTTGCTGCTGATCGGCATGGCGATGGTGGCGATCAGCCATTCGCTGTGGCATTTGCCTGCCTCAGCTTCGTTGTCGGCACACTTTCCGAAGCATCGAGGGACGGCTCTATCTTTCCACGGCGTTGGCGGCAGCGTCGGCGACGTGGCCGGACCGATCGTCACCGGCGCGCTGCTGGCTTGGATAAGCTGGCGCGGCATCCTCACCATCTACGGCGCTCTGCCCTTGTTCCTGGCGTTCATGGCGCTGTGGTCGTTCAAGAACATCGGCGGGACCGGCGAACCGTCCAACCTCCGTGACCGCATCGCCGGGACCAAGCGATTGTTGCGGCTCCGGTCGCTGTGGGGCATCACTCTGGTGCGCGGGCTGCGGAGCATGTCGCTCGTAGCGCTCGTGACGATCCTGCCGCTGTACCTCGCCAACGATTTGGGATTGAGCACCCAGTCAAGGGGCATCCACATCGGCCTGCTGATCGCGATCGGGATCGTCGCCAAGCCGGTTGCCGCGCAGCTCTCGGACCGTCTGGGCCGGAAGCGCGTGCTCGTGCCCGGGCTCGCCTGGTCGTGTCTCATCACGTTGTCACTGATCGTCGCGGACCAGGGAGTCGCGCTGACAGTGGCGATCGTTCTGCTCGGGCTGTTCCTGTACCCTGACCAGCCGATAACAACGGCCGCGACGCTCGAGATGGTCGACCGCAACGTAGCATCGACCGCCCTCGGCCTGACCTCTTCCGCCAGCTTCCTCCTGAGCTCGTTCTCACCCCTGATCGCCGGCGCGCTGTACGAGTCGATCGGCATCGACGCCGTGTTGTACTACGTGGGTTCGCTCTTCGCAGCCGCAACGATTATCGTGGCGATACTGCCGTTGAGAACTCGAGAAGCGAATGACGACGGCGCATGAACTGATCGGCGCGAACGGGTGAGATTTCCAAGGCCGATTGGCAGTTGGGCACGCTAGGCGAGGTTTGCTGGCGCGAACCTAAAACAGCGACGGCTGGTCCGACGACATGCTTCTGGGGAGGTCGTAGCCGAGGTGTTCGTACGCGTGCCGTGTGGCGACTCGGCCGCGTGGGGTGCGGTTGATGAAGCCTAGCTGCAGCAGGTAGGGCTCGTAGACATCTTCGATGGTGTCCGACTCTTCGCTGATGGACGCGGCGAGCGTGTCGATGCCGACGGGTCCGCCGTCGAATTTCTCGATGATCGAACGCAGCACCAGGTGGTCGATCCCTTCGAGTCCGAGTTGGTCGACCTCGAGCTTGCCGAGAGCCTCGTTGGCGATTTCCGCGGTGATCACGTTGTCGGCCACCACTTGGGCGTAGTCTCGAACGCGCCTGAGCAGCCGGTTCGCAACCCTGGGCGTTCCCCGAGCTCGGCGAGCGATCTCGTCGACGCCGTCGGGTTGTGCTTCGATGTCGAGGATTCGCGCCGACCGGGCCACGATGGTCTGCATCGACTCATAGTCGTAGAAGTCCAGGCGGTGCACGGAGCCGAACCTGTCGCGAAGCGGTGCGCTGACCATGCCGTAGCGAGTCGTAGCGCCGACCAGCGTGAAGGGCTTCACCGTCAGGTTCATGCTGCGCGCTTTGAGGCCCTTGTCGATCACCCACGATACGAAATAGTCTTCCATCGCGGGGTAGAGTATCTCCTCGACCACACGGCTCAAGCGGTGGATCTCGTCGACGAACAGGACGTCGTCTTCGCGGAGTTGCGTGAGGATCGCCACCATGTCGCCCGGTCGCTCGATCGCGGGTCCCGAGGTCGCTTTGATGCGCACGCCCATTTCGGTCGCGACGATGTTGGCGAGCGTCGTCTTGCCCAGCCCCGGAGGGCCGTACAACAGCAAATGATCGAGCGGTTCGGATCTCTGTTGAGCCGCCTGGATGCCTATTTGAAGGTTTTCTTTGAGCTTGGCCTGTCCGACGTAATCCGCCAGCTTTCGGGGCCGGAGGTTGTTGTCTAGATTGTGGTCGTCGTCTTGGGGTGACCCGGAGACGACGCGCTGGACCTGAGTCATGCTCGGGAAGCCTTGTCTGAGAGTTGCCAGCACTATACACAAACCCGTCGGACGCGCGCTAGCAACAACTTGGCCGATTGCGGATTAGAACTATTGTTCATTCTATGTTTCGGTGTGAGCAGTGTCAAGAAGCGCAAGCGCTGCCCGTCCGTTATAATCGATGCTCCGACAGACCATTCCGACTGACGAGACCGCCATGTTTTCGAAATCGATCTCAGACGACGCAGAACTTCAATTGATCCAGCCACATCACGCCGAAGAGCTGTATTCACTGGTAGACGCCAACCGCGAACATTTGAGGCGATGGCTGCCCTGGGTCGACTCGCTCACGTCCGTTGATATGGAACGGGATTTCATCCAGGCCAGTCTGGGCGCCTACGCGCGGGACGGCGGATTCACCGCGGGAATCTGGTACCGGGGCCACATAGCCGGAGTCATTGGGCTCAACCAGATCGACTGGACCAACCGGGCCACGAACATCGGCTATTGGCTTGGAGAGATCTACCAAGGCAGAGGCCTCATCGCGCTCGCGTGCCAGGCGATAATCGACTACTCGGTGCTCGAATTGAAGCTCAATCGCGTGAGCATCCACGTGGCCACCGAGAACTACCGCAGTCAAGCAATCCCCAAGAGGCTTGGTTTTAAGGAAGAAGGCACGTTGCGTCAGGTCGAGTGGCTGTACGACCGCCACGTCGATCACATCATATTCGGTATGCTCGCGCAGGAGTGGCACGAGCTCGCCGGCATATCGAGATCGGAGTGAACGGATGACAGATAGTCCGAGCGGCGCCGAGTTTCAGCACCTGAACGACGACGTTCGCGACAAATGGGACGCGAACGCCGACTTCTGGGACCAACGCATGGGCGAGGGCAATTCTTTCCACCGCGAGCTCGTCATGCCTTCGCAACTGGCGCTGCTGAACCTCCAAGATGGCGAAAGTGTGCTGGACATCGCCTGCGGGAACGGCCAATTCGCCCGACAGATGGCCGACCGCGGCGCGCGCGTCGTTGGGGTCGACATCGCACCGCGAATGGTCGAAAACGCCGTCGCCCGGAGCGTGGACTACGGCGATCGCGTCCGGTTCGCGGTTGCCGACGCCACCGACGCGGACGCGATGCAACGCCTCGGTGAGGATGCGTTCGACGCTGCCTGTTGCACGATGGCGATCATGGACATGGCCAGCATCGAGCCATTGAGTTCGTCTGTGCGCCGGGTTCTGAAGCCCGATGGGCGCTTCGTGTTCTCTGTGATGCACCCGGCGTTCAATTCGCCAAAGGACCTGGTGAAAACGATCGACAGAATCGAGACCGAAGACGGCAAATTGATCGACACGTACGCGGTCAAGGTATCGAATTACATCGAGTCGATCGCGTACAAGGGCATCGCGATGCTGGGACAGCCCGAACCGCAACACTACTTCCATCGGCCGATCTGTGAGTTGCTCAACGTCTTCTTCAAGGACGGTTTCGTCCTGGACGGGATCGAAGAGCCGGTCTTCAGCGGCGATGCTACGCCGAACCACGCCCTGAATTGGGACAACTTCACCCAAATCCCGCCGGTTCTCGCAGTCAGGCTGCGCCCCTACGGGCCAGCGCTTTAGCGAGAGAACCAGATTGACACCTCGCCGGCCAATACCTAAACTCGAAACTGCTCCAAACCGATCACGAAATCCCAGTCAGGAGAAGTCCCTTTGCCAAGCACTAGCAAGTCGGAATGGGAAAAGAATACACTCGATCCGGTAAAGAACCGATTCGGCGAACGTCGGGAGCGATTTGAAACCGCATCCGGCCTCGACGTCGACACGGCATACACGCCGGAAAGCGGCGACGGCGCCGAGTATCCCGGCGAGTACCCGTTCACTCGCGGCATCCAGCCCAACATGTACAGGGGCAGGTTCTGGACCATGCGCCAGTACGCCGGACTCGCATCGCCCGAGGAGTCGAACCGGCGCTACCGGTACCTGCTCGAACAAGGTCAGGGCGGGTTGAGCATCGCGTTCGATCTGCCAACGCAGACTGGCTACGACTCCGACCACCCGCTCGCGAAAGGCGAGGTAGGCCGCACCGGCGTCCCGATCAGCAGCCTCGCCGACCTTGAGGTGCTGTTCGAAGGCATACCGCTGGACCAAGTCAGCACCTCGATGACCATCAACGCCACGGCGTCGATCTTGCTGGCGATGTACGTCGCGCTGGCCCGCAAGCAGGGCGTGGCGCTCGACAAATTGGACGGCACCATCCAGAATGACATCCTTAAGGAGTACATCGCCCGGGGCACGTACATCTATCCTCCGACGCCGTCGATGCGGTTGGTCACCGACAGCTTCTCGTTCTGCGCGGATCAGGTCCCGCGCTGGAACACGATCAGCATCAGCGGATACCACATGGCAGAAGCCGGCGCCACGGCAATCCAGGAGCTCGCGTTCACGTTCGCCAACGCCATCGCGTACGTGCAGGCGGCGCTCGACACGGGAATGGACATCGATTCGTTCGGTGGCAGGCTGTCGTTTTTCTTCGTCGCGCAGAGTAACCTGTTCGAAGAGATCGCCAAGTTCCGCGCGGCCCGCCGGATGTGGGCCAAGATCATGCGCGACCGTTTCGGGGCGAAGAACCCGCGTTCGTGGATGTGCCGGTTCCACACGCAAACCGCGGGCGTGACGCTGACCGCCCAGCAGTTTGAGAACAACGTCATCCGAACGACGCTGCAGGCGCTGTCGGCTGTCCTCGGCGGCACGCAGTCGCTGCACGTGAACTCCCGCGACGAGGCGCTGGCGCTGCCCACCGAAGAGTCGGTGCAGCTCTCGCTTCGGACGCAACAAGTGCTCGCGCACGAATCGGGCGTCACGGACACGGTCGATCCGCTCGCGGGTTCCTATTATGTCGAATCGCTGACCGATCGACTCGAGGACGCCGCGTTCGAGTACATCAAACGCATCGACGACATGGGCGGCGCCCTCACCGCCTTGGACAACGGGTTCCAGATCAACGAGATCCACGAGAGCGCGTTCAGCTACCAGCAATCGGTCGAGTCTGAAGACCGCGTCGTGGTCGGCGTCAATCGCTTCCAGACCGAGACGCCGCCGATCGAGCAGCTCCAGACCATCGACCGAGAGCAAACCGATCGCCAGCTCGCCCGCCTGGCCAAGGTGAAGCAAGACCGCGACGACTCGAAGGTTGCGGCCGCGTTGGAGCGGCTTGCGCAGGTCACGGCCGGAACCGACAACACCCTCCCAGCGATAGTCGATTGCGTCGAGGCATACGCCACACTCGGCGAGATTTCGAACGTGTTCCGAACCGCGTTCGGCACCCAGCAAGAGTTCTCGCCGTTCTGATGTCCCAACCTGCATACCTCTTGGATGATTCGACGTTGTTGAAGGAGCGGAATCAACGACTCTTGTTTCGTGCCCGGGTCGTGGAGTAGTTGCGTCCGTTCAAATCGGCGTATCGTCGCAACATACCGCTCCTTCCTCAAATGGGGAGTTTCGCGATACGCCATCGTAGAGGAGGGTTTCAAACCCTCCCAGTGTGCCGGAGGGATGAACGGCACGAAATAACAGGCAAGCACGTTGTACCCACGTGGCGATGGCTCATATCGGCGGAACCAGGCGAGAGGGTTTGAAACCCTCCCCTACGGAATCCAGGCAACCGCCCGTGTTTCAGGCACGACCCGACACAATCGCTTACATTCCTATGCATTGTCCACCGCGCGTACGTGACGGCTCTTAGAACGGAACACTTCGCGACACCGTTCGTCCCGATGTTATCGGGAAGCCTGTCGAAGGGCCATCGTAAACTCCCCAACCGCTGACGAAAGCAGATTTCGGAAAGGATCGCCATGACAAGTCCGCAAACGCCGAACTCAGCGCTCGCCCCATATCGAGTCTTAGACCTCACCGAGGGCGGCTTCAACTGGTGCGGCAGGGTCCTCGCCGACCTGGGTGCGGACGTTATCAAGGTCGAGCCGCTGGATGGCAGTCCGACTCGCGCAACAGGCCCGTTCTACGACGACCAGGCCGATCGCGAGCACAGCCTGTTCTGGTACTCGTACTGCCTTAACAAGCGAGGCGTAACGCTCGACCTGGAGGCCAACGAAGGTCAAAACCGTTTCAAAGAGCTCGCTACCGGTTCCGACATCGTTCTGGAGTCGTACGGACCAGGCTACTTGGCCGGGTTGGGTCTGAGCTACGAAGATCTGGCGGCGATCAACCCGGCGATTATCGTGACCTCGATCACGCCTTTCGGCCAAACGGGTCCGTACGCTCGATACAAGGCCACCGACATCGTCGCCTGGTCGATAGGCGGGATGCAGTGGGTCGCCGGTGACGAAGACCGTCACCCGCTGCGCATCAGCATCCCACAGGCAGAATTGCACGCCGGAGCTCAAGCGGCTGCCGGCGTGATGACGGCTTTGTGGCACGCCCAGACCACCGGCGAAGGCCAGCACGTCGACGTATCGATGCAGACGGCGGTCATCTGGACGCTGATGAACGCGACCCCCTTCCCTCCTCTGCACAAGACCAATCTCGAGCGTGCCGGAGCTTCTCGCAAGTTCGGTGCCGTCAGCCTTCGAGCCGTGTTTCCATGCAAGGACGGCCACATCAGCGCACTACTCGTCGGCGGGACGCTGGGAGGCGCTTCGCTGACCTCGCTTGTGCGGTGGATGGACGAGGACGGCATGGCGCCAGCGTTCATGAAGGAACGGGATTGGGGTGAATGGGACCTCTCCGCCCTCGCGGCTGAAGGAGAAACAGGCGCCAGGGATGTAACAATGGTCGAAGAGCACTTCTCCCGATTCTTCGCGACCAAAACCAAGGCGGAGTTGTTCGAGCGCTCGTTCACGGACCGCATCTGGATCGCGCCCTGCAACAACGTCAAAGATATAATCGAAGACCCGCAGCTTGAAGCACGTGACTTTTGGACCGACGTCCGCCATCCGTCGCTCGACCGGACGCTCACGTATCCCGGCCCGTACATCAAACTCAGCGAGACACCGATCGTCCTTCGGCGACCAGCCCCGACGATCGGTGAGCACAACGACGAAATTCTCGGCGCGGCCAGAACTCCTGCGCGGCCCTCGCGATCTCTGACGACGAAATCCATGCCATTCGAAGGGCTCAAAGTGCTGGACCTCACTTGGGTTGGCGTCGGGCCTATCACGATCAAGTACCTCGCCGACCACGGCGCCGACGTGATTCACGTCGAGTCGGTGACTCGTCCGGACGTGCTCAGGTCGACGCCGCCGTTCAAGGACGGCGAACCGGGCTTCAACCGGAGCCAGTTTCCGGCCAGCTACAACACGAGCAAATACGGCCTCGGCCTGAACCTGGGGAAACCCGAATCCCGCGAGCTCATCGCGCGGATCGTCGCCGAATGGCAGCCGGACGTGATGGCCGAGAGTTTCACGCCGCGGGCCATGCGGAACTGGGGACTCGATTACGAATCGATCCGGAAGATCAAACCGGACATCGTGTACTTCAGCACCTGCCTCCAAGGTCAAACCGGCCCGAGGGCGTTGTTCGCGGGGTACGGCAACCTCGGCGCGGCGCTGGCCGGCTTCTACACGATCACCGGATGGTCCGACCGAGACCCAACTGGACCGCACGGCGCGTACTCGGACTTCATTAACCCACCGAACGCGGTGGCCGCGATCGTCGCCGCCCTCGACCACCGGAGACGCACCGGTCAGGGACAACACCTCGACCTCGCGCAGTACGAAGCCGCGATCCAGTACTTGTCGCCCGCCATCGCCGACTACGCGATCAACGGCCGGATCGTGGGCCGCAGAGGCAACGACGACGACACATGCGCTCCGCACAACGTCTATCGGTGCAAAGACGAGACTCGGCCGATGACCGGCACGGACGAGTCGTGGTGCGCCATCGCGGTAACCAATGATGAGGAGTGGGTCCAGTTGTGCGATGCGATGGGCAATCCCGAATGGACCCGCGACGCCCGATTCTCGTCGGCAGACAGCCGAAGAGCCAACGCGACGTCGTTGGATGAGCTCCTGGGTCGGTGGACGTCTCAGTGCACGGCTCACGAGCTCATGGAACTGTTGCAAGACGCTGGCGTTCCCGCCGGAGCCGTACAGAATCAGTCCGACCTGTGGAACGACCCTCAACTCAAACACAGAGACTTCTTCCAGTGGCTCAACCACACCGAGTGCGGACCAATGCCTTACGATGGCCTCCAGTTCCTGCTATCCAAGACGCGCGGCAAGCTGAGGATGCCCCACGCGCTCGTCGGTGAGCACAACGAGCTGATCCTCCGCGACTGGCTTAAGCTGTCCGACGACGAGATCACGGAGTTGATCGTCGCCGAGGCGCTCGAGATCAGTTGAAATCGGCCCGAACGCTGCCCGAAAACTGGTTCTCGTCAAACACTCGCTGCCAGTCCTGGAACCGGACACGCCCGCGAGCCGCTGGGAGCTGTCCGATCAGGGTCGCGTACGTTGCCGTGAGCTCTCGGATCGCATATCGCAGTTCGATGTCGTCGCCGTGCATGCGAGCTCCGAGCCGAAGGCCACGGAAACCGCGAAGTTGGTCGCGAGCCGTCTAGGCGTGGACATTCGCGTTCGTTCGGGATTGGAAGAACATCATCGAGACGATGCCCAATTCTTTCCTGATCCGCAGGGATTCGAAGGCGCCATCGCCAAGTTGTTCGACAACCCAGACGACCTTGTCTACGGCTCTGAAACAGCAGACCAGGCTTGGATCGGTTCGATCAATCGATCGCGACGATCATCGATTCGGAAACCGACTCCGACATCGTAGTCGTGGCGCACGGGGCCGTCATCACGCTGTTTCTGGCGAGACACGCCGGCGTCGACTCGATGGATGTCTGGCGTTCGCTCGGACTGCCGTCGTAAGCCGTTCTGGCACTGCCTGACTACGCTCTGCTGGACATCGTCACCGACATCACATAGAGTTACGGCGCACTCAGATTCCATCGGAGGGAGACCACTTGAATCAGTATCTTCTGAGCGAGGAAGAGCTCCTCCTCAAGAACACGATCAAGGACTTTGCGGACAACACAATAGCGCCTCGCGCTGCGCATCATGACGAGACTAGCGAATTCCCCTGGGAGAACATGCGAGGACTCGCCGAGATGGGGATGCTCGGGCTCGGCATCAACGAGGAGTTCGGCGGCAGCGGCGGCACCAACCGTCAGACCGCGATCGTCGTCGAAGAGATTTCGCGGGCGTGCGCCGCGACCGCCACGACGTTTGGCGCGCACGTGTCGCTCTGCACTCAGTTCATCAACATGTTCGGCACGGAAGGTCAGAAGCGCCAGTTCCTTCCGCCCCTGGTCAGCGGTGAGATGATGGGTGCATTCGCCCTCACCGAACCCGAGACCGGCTCCGACGCGGCCGCCATGCATACGACGGGCGTCGCTTCCGGCGGATCGTACGTGTTGAACGGCTCGAAGACCTTCATCACCAACGCCGAGGAAGCGGGCGTTCTGGTCGTCATGTCGTCCATAGATCGCAGTCTGGGAGCGAGAGGCATCAACGCCATGATCGTGGAGAAAGACTCTCCCGGGCTCAGCGTCAACCCTCTCCACGGCAAGATGGGCATCCGCGCTTCATCGACGGCAGAGGTTGTCTTCGAGAACTGCTCGGTCCCGATGGAAAACCGTCTGGGCGACGAAGGCAACGGATTCCGCGAAACGATGGCGGTGTTAAACGCAAGCCGCCTGACGATCGCGGCACAGTGTGTCGGCATAGCGCAGGCAGCATACGACTCCGCGTTGGCGTACGTTCAGCAGCGGCGCGCGTTCGGGCAGCGTCTGGCCGACTTCCAAGGCCTGCAGTGGATGCTCGTCGACATGGCAACGAGCATCGAGACCTCCCGTTTGCTGACGCACAAAGCCGCAACGCTGATGGACGCCGAATTGCCGTTCATCACCGAGGTGTCGATGGCCAAACTTCACGCGTCTAGAGTCGCCGTCGAATGCGCCGACAAGTCGGTCCAGATGCACGGAGGCATCGGCTACTTCGCACCCACGGATGCGGAGCGCTTCTACCGCGACGCGAAAGTGATGGAGATCTACGAAGGCGCTTCTGAGGTTCAACGCCTGATCATCGCGCGAAACCTCATATCTCGCGAATAATCTTGAATTTGAAGGACCAACCATGACCGAGCAATCCGGAAGCAGCCCCTGCACCGCCCGCCATCTGAACCACGTGGCCATCGCGGTCAACGACATTGAGGACACGATCCGTTTCTATCAAGAGACGTTTGGCGCTGGCCAAGCGGAGGTCGAGAACCTGGAAGACCAAGCAGTTCTCGCCGCACTCGTCCGTGTGGGCGGGTCGTCGATCGAGTTCATCCAACCGACCGACCCTCAAGGCGGCGTCGCGCGATTCATCGAGCGCCGGGGCGAAGGCGTGCATCACATCTGCTTCGAGGTCGAAGACCTGCAGGGCACGCTCGACAAGCTGGGTGAGTCGGGAACTCAACTCATCGACACCGCGCCGAGAGAAGGCCTTTCCGGCATGATCGGCTTCATCCACCCAAGATCCACCAGGGGCGTGCTGATCGAGCTCGTCGACCAAGCGACCGCGAAGAGGTAGAGCGATGAATTCAGATATCCTGCGAGTGCTAGTGGCCAAACCGGGCCTGGATGGGCACGATCGAGGCGCCAAGATCATCGCACGGGCACTGAGAGACGCGGGCATGGAGGTCATCTACACCGGGATTCGCCAGACCCCCGAGATGATCGTCGAGACCGCGTTGCAAGAGGATGTCGATCTGATCGGTCTCAGCATACTGTCGGGCGCCCACATGGAGTTGTTCCCGACGATTATGTCCGGGCTTCGCGAGAACGACATGGGCGACGTCCCCGTTATCGCAGGCGGAATCATCCCTGAATCCGACCGGCGCGCGCTGGAGGACATCGGCGTCAGTGCGATTTTCGGCCCTGGCACGAAGACGTCTGATATCGTCGACCACGTGCGGACGCTGGCGCCGCGTCGAGAATAGACAACCTCTGCGCAATTCCGGACCGACGAAGCGACCGAAGGGGCGAGAGGGACTTAAGGTTTCGACCGGCTCGATTATTCTGCTATCGGCGCTTCGATCTTGACGGGTTTTCCGTAGTCAGACAGCTTGATCGATATGACCGCCGAGCCGTCGCCTCCAAGTCCCACGCTGCCAAGTGCGAATCCGAGCGCATCGAGATCGACGGGCGCTTCCAGGGCGACCTCACGGATGAGTAGGTCGTCGACGCCGATCCAGATGTCGGCGGGTGCGTCGTCTCCGGCGCCCGATACCAGTGCCAGATGGGCGACGCCCGTCAGGTGATACAGGTCTTCGCTGCCCCGCTGTTCCACTCCCAAATAAGTTGCTTCGCTAACCGCGGGCGTTCCTCCGCGAGCGAAATCGGCCGGGTTGGGGATGCCGACGGAGTCTGAAGACACCTCCCACTCTCCCGCCTGTTGATTTGACGTGTAGTTAACATCGCCGATCGTGATTATGTCCATCTCCAGGACGAACACGATCACCGATAGGCTCAGATTCCCCTGCGTCCGATCCGGCGTCTCCACGTCGCCGATATAGCTGATCAGAACCTGAATCTCGGCGCCCTGGCTGGATGCCGTCAGATCGCCCGAAACGTTGAAGTGGAACGATTCGACGGCCGCCATCGCCGCGGCGGAATCGCGCAACAGCTCGTCCGCGTCCGGCGCCTCGATCGTCGTGGGGCTGCCGGTGGCGTCCGGTGTCCGGGTTGGCGTTGGGGGTGGCGTGGGCGTCGGGACCGGTGCAGGCGTCGGGGTGAGCGTTGGTGTTGGAGTCGGCGTGGGCGTCGGCGTCGCTGTGGGCGCAGGCGTCGGAGTGGGCACGACCTCGGCTCCGCAAGCTGGCAACACCGTCACAAGCAGCAAACCCAACAACAGGACGAGCCCGCGCACCCCAATCATGGCACGGATTATATTGCACCCTGGGATCGCTCGCCACCGGAGCGACAAGCCGGTGCTATACTTTCCCTTGGTTCTATCCGTTCTCACCAGGGCACCGATTTGAAACAGGCAATCGTATTCGATTTTGACGGCGTCATCCTCGACACCGAGACGCCCGACTACCAGTCATGGGCCAACGTGTTCGCAGCACATAACGTGCAACTGGACCGTGAGGTTTGGTCGCCTCTCATCGGAAGCGTCGAGTACGACATTCCCAAGTACCTGGAAGCGCAGACAGGGATTGAGATCGACCGGTTCGGCTTGAGCAAGGGGAGGCACGCCGTTTACATCGAGATGGTCGAAGCCAACCCCGTCATGCCCGGCGTCGTCGATTTTCTGGAAGAGGCGACCCGGCTCGAACTCGGCCTCGCGATCGCGTCCGCCTCTCGCGGCGGTTGGGCGCAGCATCACCTCAAGCGGCTCGGATTGAGTCACTACTTCTCAGAGATATTCACCGGGGACGACGTCGCCAACGCGAAACCGCACCCTGACATCTACCTCGCGGCCGTTGCAGCGTTGAACATCGCCCCGGAACAGGCGATCGCAATCGAAGACTCGCCCACCGGAATCACTGCTGCCAAACGCGCGGGCGTGTTCTGCCTCGCCGTCCCTAATTCGATGACGCGCGACCTCGATGTTGGTCACGCCGACATGCGCGTGGACTCGCTCGGCGACACGACCGTCGAGGCGCTTTTGCGTCAGATCGACTCGATAGAAGCAAGCAGGCGCTGAGGCTAAGTGTCACGGAATCGGGCGTGATATACTCCAGACGCCTACGCCCGATCCAGCGTGAAATGACGCTACGGGCACACTGAGGTTTTCAGGAGCGACACTGCAATGCGGCTAATATTGAAAGCTAACCGACTGATTGATGGGACCGGCGCCGTGCCGATTGAGAACGCGGCGATCGTCGTCGAAGACGGCCGGATCTCTGAAGTGACCCAGCAAGACAAACTCGACACCGGCGATCGCGACGACTCCGATGTTATCGATGTCTCCGGCGGCACACTCATGCCCGGCTTCATCGAAGTGCACACGCACATCCACTGCTCGGCTCAGGCCGACGCGTATCGACACATCACCACCGAGAGCGACGAAGTGTTCCTCATGCGAGGCGTGCAGGCCGTGCGCGCGGCGCTGAGCTCGGGCGTGACGACGATGCGCGATCTCGGCAGCCGAAACCAGGTCATCTTCCCGCTCAAGCAAGCAGTCGAAGACGGCATCGTGCCCGGTCCGCGAATGTTGGTGGCAGGCACGCCGATTACAACAACAGGTGGGCACTGCAACATGTTCGGCACGGAAGCCGACACCAGCGACGAAATGGTCACCGCCGTTCGCGGCCAGTTCAAGTCGGGCGCAGACTGGATCAAGGTCATGTCAACGGGCGGCGGGTTTACCCCCGGAACCAACGTCCGAGCGCCACAATACCCGGTCGAAACCCTCAGGGCTGCGGTCCAAGACGCCGAGCGCCTGAATCTGCGCGTTGCGGCGCACTGCCATGCTTCTGCAGGAGTGCGAAACTGCGTCGATGCCGGCGTGCACAACCTGATCCACTGCTCCTGGCTGGACGAAGACCCAAACGGCATGTTCGACTACGATGAAGACTACGCCGACAGGCTCGCCGAAGCCGGCACATGGGTCGACCCAACCCTTGCGTTGGGCCGGCTCAACCAGATCAGGGGCCGCGTCAGGACGACGGGCGGACCAATGCGCGACCCAGTTCGCCGATTCGAGATCTTGCGAGACATGTGGGACCGGGGCGTCAAGTTCGTGACCGGTATGGACGCCGGCATGACGAACGCCAACTTCGACGACTTCGCCTACATACCCCAAGTGATGGTCGAAGACATGCGCATCTCACCGATGGAGGCGATAGTCTGCGCTACCCAAACCTCCGCCGACTGCCTCGGCGTCCTGGACGAGACCGGCACCCTAGAAGCGGGCAAGGCCGCCGACATCCTAATCATCGACGGCAACCCCGCCGAAGACATCGCGACGCTGCACACCGTCAACACGATCGTGAAGCAGGGTACCGTGGTCAAGCGTGAGGGCGAACTGCTGATCTAGGCGCCGCTGGCCGTCGAGAAGGAGAACATGCCCCGCTTTTGCGTGTCGCGTTCTTGCGGACCGTTGACCCGTTTGCTATATTCGTCGAGCCGAGTGGGGCTGTAGCTCATCTGGGAGAGCGCTTCAATGGCATTGAAGAGGCAGAGCACCCAGAATTACTTCACTATCTCCTCTACCTGCACAGTCAGGGACTATCCGAGAACTACATTGCTGGGAATCGGCAGTATTTAGTTCGCTATGTCAGCGATTTGGCAACGCTTGGCAACACTTTGTCCCCAGCAACAGCTTATAAGTTTCTATCAAATTCCAACCACCTAAGCATTAATTCCCGCATTCGATACGCAGGCTATCTCAAGGGATTCATGGCTTATCTAGGCATGGAGTTTGAGGTGAAGATGAAAAGACCTCATATCCTTCCAGAGCTAGTAGCAGAGGAGGATATAGAGAGATTAAGGGAGGCTGTAAGAGCCCACAAGAGCTATAAGGCTTCGATACCCAGAGACCTCCTTCTTATAGATACAGCTGTTCTGACTGGTATGCGTCGAGCCGAGCTAGCTAAGCTCACGGTAGGTTGTATTGATTTAGGTCGCTCCCGCATCAAGGTCACTGGCAAGGGGCGCAAGGATAGGGTAATTCCCATCGGGGCGAACCTTAGAGATAGGCTTGCTAACTTCTGCAGTACCAAAGCAGATGATGAGATAGTGTTTGGTCTCAACCGTCACAGTCTCGGCATAAAGATCAA
>PVBE012549350.1_pt1 | contig 50223 bp, 41 predicted proteins | sample 1631181 | NCBI WGS metagenome assembly PVBE01 (sample SAMN08397723, study PRJNA350692) | Marine metagenome, whole genome shotgun sequencing project. | isolation source: water | place: Pacific Ocean | collected 2012-04
ATCTAGCCGGTTGTTGATAAAGGCGGACCGAGCCGCGGAGTCGTGAACATGCTGGCTGCAAGGAGTCCGAACCGGAGGCGTGCCCGAAGGCACGTCGAGGATTTGGCGACGCCGCAGACGGCGTGTTCACGGCTCCGCGGCGACGCGGAGCCTTTTTCAACAGCCTGCTAGAGGGGCGGGTCGAGCGGAGAGGAGAGGGTGCGTGTTCCAACAATTCCTGCGCCGAATCGCCGCGTTCATTCAGGACCCGGCCCTGGCCAGATCCCGGGTGCCTCGCGTGCTGCTCGTGCTCGTCGCCTTCGGCTACCTGTCGGCGGCCGGATTTCACCACTTCGAGCACGAGGCCTGGAGCGAAGAGGGTCTGACCCTCGTCGACTCCGCGTGGTGGTGCTTCACGACGATGACGACCGTTGGGTACGGCGATTACTACCCGCGGACGCTTGCTGGCCGCTGGCTGGTCGGGGCCCCGACCATGTTGGTCGGCATCGGCACGATGGGGTACCTGATCACCGTCGTCGCTTCGCAGTTGATCGAGCGGCGAGGAGAGCGGGAGTTCGACACGGAACCCCCCGCGGCGGCTCCCGCGCCCGAGGCCGATGGGACGCCCTCGGAGGGCGAGCTCATCGAGCGGTGGCGGACCCTGCGAGGCGACGACCAGACGCGGGTCCTCGACCTGACGCGCCGGCTCTCTGCCCACGAAGTCAGCGGCCGGGAGCGGTCGTGAAGCCTTGTCATGACGAGCGCCCTGGAGTCGCCGGATGTGGTTGATCATCCTCTCGTCGGTCGCCGGCACGGTCCTCCTCACCGCGGCCATCGTCGCGCTCGTCTTCTGGATCCTCCGCTCCGGTCCCGAGGTCGGGCGCGTCCAGGTCGTGGACGGCGAGGCCTTCACGTTGTCGGCGCGGGCAGCGACCGATGGGCCCCTCACGCTCTGGTGTGAGGTCGACGTCAAGTTCACGAAGCGCCCCGACCTGTGCGGGCCGCTGCAGATCAGCGTGGACGGCAAGCCCGTCTGGTCCGGGACGTTCTCGCTCGACAAGCGGGGCGCGACGACCGCCGGCTCCTCCTCCCGCTTGACGAAGCGCTGGCTCCACGGACATTCGGTCGCCCGCGGCGTGACCCGGATCGCGAAGGTGGGGCCGCCCGGCATCCGCACATCGATCACCGTGGAAGGCACGATGACCGCCGGCGAGGGCACCGAGGTGCTGAAGCTGGAGCTCTTCGTAGGCTGCTGAGCCAGCGGTCCGGCCGCCGGGGGGCCTGTCTCTCCCGTCGCCCAGGCCGACATGCTAAAACCCCTCACCCACCGGACGGGACGGAGACCCTCGAATGGAGCTGACGACGTTCAGCGGTGACACCGCCGCCTTCAGCGGTGGGCTGCTCGTGGTGGGGCGCTACGCGGACGCAGAGCCTACGGCCGCCGAGCAAGCGATCGACAAAGCGCTGGGGGGTGCCCTTTCGGCGGCGGCCGACAGGCTCCGCTTCAAGGCGAAGCCGCGTCAGCAAGTCGGAGTCGACACGCTGGGGCGCATCGGCGCGGAGCGCGTGCTGCTTCTCGGCCTCGGAAAGGCCGACGAGGCCGGCGCGGCTGTGCGGCGCGACTACGCGGCCCTCGCGGTCGCGGCCGCAACCAAGGGGCGCTACGCGACGGTCTGCATCGTCCCCAGCGACGACAACACCAGCGACGTCGCGTGTGGCGCGGTGCTCGGAAGCTACCGATTCGACGACCTGAAGGCCGACGACGAAGAGGACCCGCGCTTCAACGTCGCCTCGGTCTCCGTAGCGAGCGACGACGCCGAGGCCATCAAGTCTGGTGGCGCGCTGGGTGAGGCGGTCAACCTCGCCCGGACGCTCGTGAACCTGCCGCCGAACATCTGCACGCCCGAGCACCTCGCTGCGACGGCCCAGGAGATCGCCGACTCGAACGACCGCTTCGAACTGACGGTCTTCGGCTGGGACGAGATCCGAGCCCGGAAGATGGGCGGGATCGAAGGCGTCTCGCAGGGGGCCACCCGGCCGCCGCGCTTCATCCACCTGAAGTACACGCCGCCCGGGGCAAAGGACGAAGACGCCCTCGCCTTCGTTGGGAAGGGCCTGACCTTCGACAGCGGCGGGCTGAGCTTGAAGCCCGCCAAGTCGATGGCCGACATGTACATCGACATGGCCGGCTCGGCCGCCGTGATCGGCGCGATGAGGGCCGTCGCCTCGCTCAACCCGAGCGTGCCCGTGCACGGCATCGTCGGCGCCTGCGAGAACATGCCGGGCGGCAACAGCTACCGGCCGAGCGATGTGCTCACGATGTACTCGGGCAAGACGGTGGAGGTGCTCAACACCGACGCCGAGGGCCGCCTGGTGCTGGCCGACGCCATCCACTACGCCACGCTGCTGAAACCGCGGGGCATCATCGACCTGGCCACGCTGACCGGCGCATGCATGGTCGCGCTCGGGCCGTTCTACTCCGCGCTGTTCAGTGACGACGAGCCCCTCGCCGCCGAGATCGCCGCCGCAGCGAAGCGCTCCGACGAGCGATTCTGGCGGTTGCCGCTCGACCCGAAGCTCGCCGAGACGCTCAAGTCGAAGCGCGCCGACATCACCAACCTCGGCGGCTCCTGGGGCGGGGCGATCACCGCGGCCCAGTTCCTCCAGAACTTCAAAGGCGAAGTCTCCTGGGCCCACCTCGACATCGCGGGTCCGGCGCTCGCCGAGAAAGACGACGCCTCGATTCGGGCCGGCGGCACCGGCTTCGGCGTGCTGACCCTCTGGGCCCTGCTCGAAGGCGAGACCAGCTGACGCTGTGAATCCTCGCCGCCCGACGGCGTCTCCCAAGGCAGCCATGTGGTTCGCCTGCTGCCTGCTGCTCGCGCCGCCTGCGTTCTCCGCGCCGGCGGCCGACGCCCCGACCCTCCAATCCATCGAGTTGCGCGGCGTGCGCGTCCTGCGCGAACAGGCGCTGCGCGACCGCCTCGACCTCACCACCGGCGTTCCACTCGACGAGGACGCGGTCGAAGCGGCCCGGCTCAGGCTCTTGGCGACCGGCCTGTTCATGTCCGTCGACGCGCGCCTCGAGAAGGGGGAGGCGCGCGGGCAGGTGGTGCTCGTCTTCGAGTGCGTGGAGCGCGGGACCGCGAGCGTAGACGCGATCCACCTCGGTCACGCGCGCCCGACGCTCTTGTGGGGTGGCCTCGAGATCTCCGACCTCGATCCGTTCGCGCTCGGCATCTCGATCGGCGGCGGCTTCGTGACCAGCGAGGACCAGCACGCCGCGCGCATGTCCGTCGGGCGCCGCGGGCTCTTTGTCCGCAACCTCGACGTGATGCTCAGCGCACGATACGTGCACGGGCTCGAGCCATTCGTGGGACCCCTCGGCCAGCAGCTCGATGGCGAGGACGTCTCCGAGATCCGGCTGCCCTACCAGCGCGCCGGCGGCGACCTCGGCGGGCGATATCGCAACGGCGACGTGTCCTTCCTGCTCGGCCTGCGCGGCGAATGGGTCACCGCCGAGCCGCCCGAGCACGCGGTGCAGATCGATCCCGGCGGGAAGACCCGCGCGTTCGACTTCGACGCGCCCGACGGCACCACCGCGCAGGGCGTGGTCTCCTTCGGCGTCGAGTACGACGGGCGCGACGACCCCGCCCACCCGACGCGTGGCCTGCGCGCTTCGATCGTCGGTCGCGCGGGGGCCGGGGCAGGCCGCTTCGCCGGGGGCCTCGTCGGCTTCGACCAGTTCCTGCGGCTGCCGCTCGGCCACGTGCTGCGCTTCGACGCGAAGGCCGGCGCCCTCGCAGGCGACCCACCGTTCTTCGAACGCTTCTTCATCGGCGACCTGCACCCCTACATCCCCGACCGCGTCCTGGGGCTGAACTTCGCGCGGCGGCGCGGACCGAACCTGGTGGACGGGACCATCGTCGAGCAGCGCTACGAGACCTTCGCCGGTCGCCTCGGCTTCGAGTACCGCATGCCACTCGCGCGCAGCTCGCCCGACGATCCATACGGTGTCGAGGTCTTCCTGGGCGCCGCGCTGCTGAGCCTCGGGAGCCCCGGCGAGATCGGCGAGACCGACTTCGACGACCGCGACCCGTTCCCGCTCGACGTGGCGCTCGATTTCGGCCTGCGCATCGACAGCGAGATCGGCGTGACGGGCATCAGCGTCGGCAACATCTTCCTGCTCATCGACCCATGAGCGTCCTCCTCCTCGCATGGGTTCTCGCGGCGCCGCCGGTGACGTTCTGGGTGGAGCGCGACCAGCAGACGCTGCGCCTGACCACGGACCTCGCGCCGCTCTTCGACGCCAGGTTGCGCCGCCGCCTGACCAGCGGGCTGACGACGACGCTCTTCCTCGACGTGTCGCTCGACACCCACGAGGGGGGGGTCTCGCGGGGGGCCGTCCGCCGCCTGGTACGCGCCCGCTGGGATCTGTGGGAGGAGACGCTGACGGTCCATCACGACGTGCCCGCGTCGGCGACCGTGACCTACAAGTCGGTCGACGCGTTCCTCTCCGACGTCGGACGGCTTCGCGCGTCGCCGATCGCCACCGGCGTGCCGACGGATCCGAGCGTGTTCCGCATCACGACGCGGGTCGAGATCAACCCGCTCTCGGCAGAGCAGCTCGCGCAGATGCGCCGCTGGCTCGTCGAACCGAGCGGAGGCGCGTGGAGCCTCGACCCGCTGAGCAGCGGCCTGCTCGGCTCCTTCGTCCGCCTCTTCCACAACCTGAAGCCGGGCGTCGCCGAGCGCGTGCTGCGCGCCTCCGGCCACCCGTTCCGGGCCGACCGCCTCCCCTTCTACCGCCGGAGCACGCCATGAGCCGGAGCACATAAATGGGCCGCTTGGAGCTGAAGCTGTTGGCGCTGCTCGTCCTGCTGACGGGCGTCCCGCTCGGCGTCGCGTATTGGTTGTCGGGCACGCTCTTCGACCGCAGCCTCGGCGCCGGAATCAACCCGGCGATCGAGCAGGCGCTGGAGGACGCGAGCCTCGTCTACGGCGACTACGTGCGCGCCGAGAAGGCTCGCCAGAGCGCGCTCGCCACCGGCCTCGCCGGGAGCCGCGCCCTCGCCAACGCCACGCGCCGCGGTCCCGAGGCCGTGCGCTCCACCCTCGCACCGTACGCCGCGGATCCCCGCGTGTTCTCGGTCGCGCTCGACGACGTGCGCGTGATCGACCCACCCGAGGGCGACGAGTGGTTGCGCGACGAGGTCGTCCTACGCACTCCGGAAGGGCAGACCCTGCGCTACAGCTTCGGGCTGGAACGCGCGGTGCTCGAGCGCTTCCGCCGCATGGAAGGCGAGGTCATCCAGCCGTTTCGCGCGCTCGCCTCCGCCCGCGACGACCTCGCCAACGAGTACGCCTGGAACTTCGTCGGCGCGCTCGCCGCCGCGCTCTTCGTCGCAGGGCTCGTCAGCGTGGTCACCGGGCGCCGCATCACCCGTCGACTCGAGCGGTTGCACCAGGCGCTCGACGCCATCCGCGAAGGGACCCTCGACGTGCGCCTCATCCCCGAGGGGCGCGACGAGGTGGCCGACCTCGCCCGAGGTTTCAACGACATGGCGCGGACACTCGGCGAGACCACCGCGCGCGTGCAGTACCTCACGCAGGTCTCCGCCTGGCAGGGCATCGCCCGGCGCCTCGCACACGAGATCAAGAACCCGCTCACGCCCATCCTGCTGTCGGCGCAGCAGGCGCAGCGCAGCTACGACGGGGACGACGAGCGCCACCAGGGGACCCTCGACACGGCCGTTGAGGTGATCGAGGAGGAGGTGCGCAATCTGCGGCGCCTGGTCGACAACTTCAGCCGCTTCGCGCGGCTGCCCTCGGTCGCGCCCGAGCGCGGCGACCTCGTGGCGCTCGCGCACGACGTGGTGTCCGGCCACCCGGAGATCGAGCGCCTCGAGGCGCGCGTCCCCGAGACCGAGGTCGAGGCCGACTTCGACCGCGGCCTCTTGCGCCAGGCCCTGACCAACCTCGTGAAGAACGGGGCCGAAGCCGCCCGCGACGCCGAGGTCGAGCCCGAGGTGTTGCTCGAGGTGAGCACGCGCCCGGACGGCCGCCGCCTCGTGGCCGTCAGCGACAACGGCCCCGGTGTCCCCGAAGCGGATCGCGAGCGCATCTTCGAGCCCTACGTGACGGGAAAATCCGACGGGACCGGGCTCGGACTGGCGATCGTGAAGAAGATCGTGCTCGACCACGGAGGCACCCTCGAGGTGACCGCCTCACAGACCGGCGGGGCGCGCTTCGAGCTTCTGCTCCCGGCACCCGAGGCGTAGGGGTTTGTCCAAGAACAAACAGGCGCCTCGCATCCACGAGCGCACGCCATCTTCGCCCGCGGCTCGGTCGCCCAATCCTCGACGTACCTCTGGTACGCCTGCGGTTGCGCTCGATCGCCGCGAACGAATCTGACCCACGCTCGCGGCGCAAGTCAGCCTGTTTAGTCTTGGACACACCCAAATCGCGCCCCAAGAGGTTGATTCGCGCTCACCCGGTTGTTAGGCCAAGCCGCGGGACACGTCGTGGGCGGCTGGGGTCAATGAAGCGATGGCCCCCCCGGATCCGACGTTGGTGACCGTCCCGTCGGGAGGCACGATGCCACGCGACACCACCAGCACCCGCGCGCTCCGCTCCTTCGGCGCATGGGCATTGGCGTGTCTGCTCGTGGTCACCCCGCTCGCGGTCGGCGGGATGCGCTGGGATGTCCAGCTCGTCACCGCAGCGGCCGCCCTGGTGCTGCTCATGCTGGGGATGTACGCCCGTCTCGGCCGTGGCGTCCGCATTCCCTGGGCCCTGTGGCTCGCGATTCTGCTCATCCCGCTCGGTCTGCTGCAGCTCGTACCCCTCTCGGTGGACACGCTGACGGCGCTCTCGCCGAAGGCCGCCGAGCTGCGGCGATTCAGCCTCGGGGACCTCGGACTCTACGAAGGCCATCGGCACCCGATCTCCCTCGCCCCAGCCGCGACCTGGATCGCCGTCTTCCACCAGGCCGCCTTCGTCGCCGTGGCCATCCTCGCTGCGAACCTCGAGCGCGCGCACCGCCACATCGTCGTCAAGGCGCTGGCGTATGGCGGGGCGCTCGTCGCGCTCATCGGCCTCGTGCACTGGGCTCTGGAAGCCGAGCACATCTTTGGCCTGTATGCGCCGGTGCACACGACCCGCCTGAGCGGCTACTTCGCGACCTTCGTCAACGAGAACACCCAGGCCGGCTACCTCGTCCTGTGCACGCTCGCCTCCCTCGGCCTGCTCTCGCGCAGCGACAACGATGGCGAGCAGCGCGTTCTGCTGCTCGCGGCCGCCCTGTGCGCCACCGGTGCCGTGCTCTCCGGCTCGCGCGGCGGGCACACGGCGCTGCTGATCGGCCTGGTCCTCTTCGCTGGTCTCGCCCACGCGAGCCAGCGGATGATCGAGGCGCGCAGGCGCCGCGCCCGCGCCCTCGCGAACGTCGCCCTCCTCCTTGGCGCCCTCGCGCTGGTCGGGGCGATCGCGGTCGTCCCCGAGTGGTCCAGCGCGCTGGACGAGCGCGCCGAGGAGGTCAGCGTCGGGATGTGGGCCTCCGCGTCCAAAATGGCCGCCGACTTCTGGGCCACCGGGAGCGGGCGGGGCAGCTTCGCGAACGTCTTCCCCGTCTTCCGCGACCTGCAGGTGGGAGGCCTCGCGAGCCACCCGGAGAACATCGGGCTGCAGCTGGCCACCGAGTGGGGTGCGATCGTCGCGATCATCGTGTTGCTGGTCGCCGTCGTGGGCTGGTTCCACGCGTTCACGGGCATCGGCCGCAAGGTCGACCCGGTCCACTGGGGCCTGGTCGCCGGCCTCGCGGCGGTTGGCGCCCAGCAGTTCTTCGACTTCGGCTTCGAGAGCGTCTCCCTGTCGCTGCCGGTCGCCGCCGCGTTCGGCATCGTGCTCGCCGGCTGTGAGCGACGCATCGGACCGCTCGGCAAGCCCACGCGCCACGTCGCCGCGGTCGTGCTCCTGGCAGCGCTCGCCCTCGGCGGCGCCGTCGCTTGGAAGGGACCCGACGCCCTCGCCGCCCACCCGGACAGCACCCGCGCAGCCGTGGAGAAGGCCTCATCGGAGGCGCTCACAGAGGTGGCACGCGCCGCGGCCGTCGCCTACCCCGCAGACCACCGGGTGGCCCTGACGACGGCACGCCAACTCGTCACTCACCGGACCGGCTCGCTGCGCGACGTCATGCGCTGGATCAACCGCGCGCTCTTCCTCTATCCGGCCGGCGGGCGCACCCACCTCTTCGCAGCGCGCGTGCTGCATAGCGCGGGCATGCGCAGTCAGTCGGCCACCGAATTCCGCCTCGCGATGCAGTTGCAACCGTGGCGAGAGCGGCCGCTGGTGGGCGAAGTGGCGCGCCGCTTCGACGACCCCGACCGGCTCGCGCGCTCGATCACGCGCCGCCCTCGAACCCGGTTGTGGCTCGGCAACACGCTGCTCGCCGACCGCCGCTACGAGCTCGCCCAGTCCACGATGGATCGCATCCTCGAGACCCAACCGAACGACGTCGAGGCACACCTCATCCGCGCTCGGGCCTGCCTGAAGCTGCGCGCCGACCCTTGCGCCGCCTCGGAGGCGATCTGGCTGTCCAACCACGGTGAGGCCGCTTCCGGCAGCGCGTTCCAATCGATGCTCGCGGCCCGCGCCGGCGACCCTGACGGTGCTCGCACGGCCCTCGAGGCCGGAGCCGTGGCCGGACGCGACGACGCCGGCTTCCAGCGCGCCGCCGCCAACGTCTACGGCCAGCTCGGCGACTACGATGCCGCCCGCACCGCCGCGGGCCGCCTCTGGAAACTCGTCGGCGCCACCCCCCGCAGCGGCGCCTCCGCCCTCGCGCTACGCGCCCGCCTCGAGGCCAAGGCCGGCGACGACGACGCCGCGTCTCGCGCCTACGAGCGCGCATACGCCCTCGACACCAAGCCGCGCTACGCCGCCCACGCCGTCCGCCTCGCCGCCCGTGCGGGGCGTGTCGCCGACGCGCGCACGATGCTCGAGAAAGCCCGGAAACGCGCCCCCCACGCCCCGGAGTTGCGCGACCTGGACAAGGTGGTGGAGAAGCGCGGGACGGCGCCGCCGGCGCTGGATTGACGAGCGCCTCATCCATAGGCAACGTGCGCGAAATGCATGTGCTGCTACTCGCTCTGAATTACTGGCCCGACAAGCTCGGCAACGCGCCGCTGATGATCGGGATGTGCGAAGGGCTGGTGCGCCGCGGGCACCGCGTCACGGTGGTCTGCGCATTCCCCCATCACGAGACCGGGAGCATCGAGCCGCCGTTCCGCGGGAAGCTGCTCCAGCGCGATCATCACAACGGCGTCGACATCGTCCGGACGTACATCTACGCGCCGCAGGGCGGCATGGTCGCGAAGATGGCGAATTATGGGTCGTTCACGGCGACGGCGATGGCTGCTGCGAGCACGGTGCGCAACGTCGACGTGATCTTCACGCCCTCGCCGCCGTTGACGCTGGGGCTGGTCGACTACGCCATCGCGCGCACGCGCCGGATTCCGTTCGTCTACAACCTGCAGGACCTCTTTCCCGAGGCTGCGGTCCGGCTCGGCATGCTCACCAATCCGGTGGTCATCCGCAGCTTCGAGCGGCTCGAGCGCTGGGTATACAAGCGGGCGAGTCGGCTGTCGGTGATCAGCGAGGGGTTCCGGCGCTACCTGCTCGGCAAGGGCGTGCCGGATGAGAAGATCACTGTGGTCCCGAACTACACGGACACCGACTTCATCACGCCGCAGCCGCACGCGGGCAATCGCTACCGCGCGACGCACGGACTCGACGAGAAGTTCGTCGTCCAGTTCAGCGGGCGCATGGGCTACAGCCAGGGGCTCGAGACGGTCATCGCGGCGTGGCGTTCGCTCACGGATCTCGACGACCTGCGGCTGATGATGGTGGGTGACGGCGCCGAGCGGCCGCTCGTGGCGCGCGAGCTCGGCGACGACGCACGGGTGACGATCCTGCCGACGCAGCCGCGAGAGCACCTGCCCGAGCTTCTGGCCGCCTCCGATGTCGGCCTCGCGCCGCTGCGCCACGGGATGGCCGGCACCAGCGTGCCTTCGAAGATCTTCGGGATCCTCGCCGCCGGGCGCCCGGTCATCGCCGGCGTCGATGTGGACAGCGACACCGACGAGATGATCACCACCGCTGATTGCGGGCTGGTGGTCACGCCGGAGGATCCAGACGCCCTCGCGGCGGCCATCCGGACGCTCTACGGCGACCGCAAGCGGGCCGCCCAGATGGGCGCGAACGGACGCGACCACGTGACGCGCTTCCACACGCAGGACGTGGTGGTCGCGCAATACGAGCGGATGTTGCTCGACGTGATCGGGCGCGCCTGATGTGCGGCCTGGTCGGCTACGTCGGCGTCGAGCCGCCGGTGAGCCGTCAGCGGCTGGTCCACATGCGCGACACCCTGCGCCACCGCGGTCCCGACGACGCCGGCCTCTACATCGCGAAAGGGCGTGAGGCCTGCGTGGGGCTGGGCCACCGGCGCCTGTCGATCATCGACACCCGCGACGTGGGCTGCCAGCCGCTCTCCGATGCGAGCGGGCGCGTGTGGATCGCCTTCAACGGCGAGATCTACAACTTCGCCGAGCTGCGCGAGCGCCTGGAGGCGGCCGGCCACACCTTCCGGACCCGCACCGACACCGAAGTGCTGCTCTACCTCTACCTGGAGCGCGGCGCAGACATGCTCTCCGACCTCGACGGCATGTTCGCCTTCGCGATCTGGGACGCACGCGAAGAGCGACTGCTGCTGGCCCGCGACCGAATGGGCATCAAGCCGCTCTACGTCGCCGAACGTCCCGACGGCACGGTGCTCTTCGCAAGTGAGCTCAAGGCGCTACTCGCCTCGAAGGCGGTCGACGACGCCATCGACCTGCAGGCGCTCCACGACTACCTCGGCCTCAACTACGTGCCCGGCCCGCGCAGCATCCTGCGCGGCGTCGAGAAGCTGCAGCCTGCCCACGCGCTGCTCTGGGAGAAGGGCCGCGTCACCCGGCGCTGGCGCTATTGGGACCAGACCTTCCACAGCATCAACGGGCACCGCTCACCGTCGTACGCCGAGGCCGCCGAGCAGGTGCGCGACGGCCTGAAGACCTCGGTCCGCCAGCGCATGGTGGCCGACGTCCCGCTCGGCATGTTCCTCAGCGGCGGCATCGACTCGAGCGCGGTGCTGGGCGCGATGAGCGAGCTGGCGACCGGCCCGGTCGAGGCGTTTACCATCGCCTTCGAGGAGGCCACCTACGACGAATCCGCCCACGCGAAGGTCGCCGCGGAGCGCTTCGACGCGCGGCACCATGTCGAGCTGGTCAGGCCCGATGCCGATACCTTCCTCGGGCCCCTGACAGACGCCCTCGACGAACCTTATGCGGACAGTTCTGCCATCCCGCTCTGGTACCTCTGCCGCCTCGCACGCCGCCATGTCACGGTCGCCCTCGGCGGCGACGGAGGCGACGAGCTCTTCGCCGGCTACCGCACCCATTACGCGTGGCGCCTCGCGAACCTCTATCGCAGGCTCCCGGCGCCGCTGCGAACGCGCGTGGTCCCCGCGCTCGTCGACATGCTCCCGGTCAGCCACGGGAAGGTCAGCTTCGATCTCAAGGCGCGCGCCTTCGTCTCTGCCGCCGCGCGACCCCCGGCCGAGGCGCATTACGGCTTCAAGGAGTTCCTGGGCGAGGACGCCCGCCACGAGATGGCGACCGCGCCGGCGGAGCTCGAGCCGACCGTGCGCTTGTTCCGCGAGGCCTTCGCCGCCCACGCCTTCCGCCACGGTCTCGACGCCGTGCTCTACAGCGACTTCGCCATCTACCTGCCGGATGACATCCTCGTGAAGGTTGACCGGATGAGCATGAGCCACGGGCTCGAAGCGCGCGTCCCCTTCCTCGACCACCACCTGGTGGCGTTGGCCGCCGGGCTGCCCGCCGACTTCAAGCTGCGCGGGCTGCGAACCAAAGCCGTTTTGAAGCGCGCCGTGAAGGGCCAGGTTCCCGACCAACTGCTCAAACGAAAGAAGGCGGGCTTCAACGTGCCGATGGCGAGCTGGTTGTCTGGCGCGTTACGACCGCTCGTGCGAGATATGTTGTCTTCCGCTCGGGTCCAACGAATGGGTCTGTGGCGGCCAGAGGCGGTCACACGCCTGCTCGACGAGCACGATTCGCGACAGCGTGACCACAGCAGGACGGTCTGGGCGCTGCTCTCGTTCGTACTCTTCAATGATCGGTTCCGGGAGGGGCGACCCGCTTGATTCTCCAGACTCTGCTTCGATTCGCACGCGCGTGGCTCGGGCTCGCCCCCGAACGCACCCCCACGCCTGCGCCGAAGTGCGTCTTCCCATCTGGCATCGCATTCCCGCCCAAGCCCATCTACGAAGTGTTCACTCGGCTCTACAACTTCCTCGGTGCGGTGGTCGGCATCCTCCTCTTGTCGCCGCTGCTCATCGCGATCGCCTCGCTCGTCAAGCTCACCTCCCCCGGCCCTGCCCTCTACAGAGGCGCCCGCGTCGGCCGCGGTGAGCACGTCTTCGACATCTTCAAATTCCGGACGATGAAGGTCGGCTCGGAGCAGCGCATCGGCAAGCGCCTCGTCCGTCAGGAAGAGGACCACTACACGCGGATCGGCAAGTTCCTCCGCAAGTACCGGCTCGACGAGCTCGCCCAGCTGCTCAACGTGCTCCGGGGCGACATGAACCTGGTCGGCCCGCGCCCCGTGCGCCCCATCTTCCTCGAAGACCACAAGGCGAAGATCCCGGGCTACGCGCGCCGCTTCCACGTACGTCCGGGCATCACCGGTCAGGCGCAGGTCCGCGGCGGCTACTACACGCACCCGCGCCACAAACTCTTCTACGAAGCGCTCTACATCGCCAACCGCAACGTGTGGCTCGACCTGCAGCTCATCGCGCTCACCTTCCTGCGCGTGATGACCCGGATCTTCACGACCGGGATGCTGCTCGCCTGGCTCGTCGCGATGGCGCTCGTCCTGCCCGCGGGCGTTCAGGAGCACTTCTACGTCGGGCTCTACGGCACCCGCGTCAACCTGCTCTACCTCGTGCCGCCGCTGATCGCGGTGGCCCACGTGCTGCGCCGCGAGGTCACGACTGGTCGCATCTACGCGATGCGCACGCCCGTCGACCTCCCGCTGCTCGGCTTCCTCCTCGTCACGGCCTTCATCATCCCGTTCAGCCGGACGCCGCTGCACGCCGCCCGCGGCCTGCTGTGGTTCATCTGCAACGGTGCTGTCGTGTTCTACATCGTGCTCAACTCGCGGATGGTCTCCGACCAGCGCTCTCGCCTGGTCGGCAGCCTCGTCGGCATCGTCACGGTGGTGGGGCTGCTGGCGATCGCGGAGATGCTCCTGACCGCCGCGCGAACCGGGGAGTTCACGCGCCTGGTCGGCACCGTCGGCAACCCGCTCGTGCTGGCCGCCATCGTGGTGCTCACGCTGCCGCTCGCCGTCGCCCGCTTCCGTCACGCGCGCCGCACCTGGCGTCGCCGCCTCTACCTCGGAGCCGCGGTGCTGCTGCTCGTCACCGCCGTGCTCACCCTGAGCCGGACCGGCATGGCCGCAGTCGCGCTGGCGCTGAGTCTGCTCGCGTTCCGCCTTGGCAAGCGTTACGTGCTCACCGTGGCGGCGGTCATCGGCCTGCTGATGGCCACCTTCGCCGTCGTCGGTGACGACCGCATGAGGCCGGCCGCCGCCGTCGCCGACCTCCAGAACTCGGTCGAGCGCCAGATGGACGTGCTCGGCAACGTGACGCTGGCGCGCCTCGCGGTCGGCGTCGGCGCCCGCTCGCTGCCCGAGCACATGCACCGGGTGCAGAAGCACGGGACGTCACGCTGGGAGAGCGCGCGCCACCTCAAGCCGTGGATCGGAAACGCCTACCTGACGCTGCTGGTCGACCACGGCCCGCTCGGGCTCGCGTTCTTCCTGTCGTTCCTCATCGGCGGGATCCTCTTCATGTTCCGAACCGCCCGGAAGATCACCGACCCCGTGGCGCGTGACGACCTGTGGGCCACCGCTGCGGGTCTCGTCGGGTGCTGCGTGCTGATGGCGTTCGCCGACGCGCTCTACAAGTTCCCGATGATGATCATGTTCTGGTCCGCCATGGGGCTCGGCGTTGGCATCGCGCTCCAATACCGCCCCGGACCCAAGACGTATTACCGACTGGTGCATTACCGCCACCAGCTGTGACCTCACCTCAGCGTCAGACCTGGATCGACCTGCTCAAAGGCGGCGCGATCCTCTGGATCCTCGTCAACCACGCCGCCGAAGCGGTGTTCGGCTCTCCGTATTTCGGCAACCCCAGCGCCGCCTGGCCCCCGCTCTCCGAACGCGTCGCGCAGCTGGCCCCCGTGAGCGGCTGGGGCTGGTTCGACATCCCCGCCAATCTCTTCCGCTACACCGGCTGGGTCGGCGACCAGGGCGTCCAGCTCTTCATCGTCGCCAGCGGCTTCGGGCTCACCTGGAGCCTGCTCGCCAAGGGGGCGGACCACGTCGACGGCAAGGCGTTCTTCCTACGCCGCGCAGCGCGATTGATGCCGTTGTGGTGGGGCGCGCACCTGGCGTTCTGCGTCGTGCGCTGGCTCACCGGGGTCGGCCCGTTCCCGACCGACGGCGCCTTCTGGGCCAGCTTCGTCGGCATCCGGTGGTCGTCGAGCCAGTCGATGACGGCTTGTCTCAGCTCGGCGCGGCTCACGGGCACCCCCTCGTCAGAATTGTGCGTACACGAACGCGCCTGAAGACATCGGCATCAGGAGCGCCAACGCTACAACGACGAGGCCGCGCGCAGCTGGTCGGGATCGAGGCGCCGGGGCTTCTCGAGCTGAGGCAGCAGCTGGTTGCCGCGGACGATGGGGCCGGCGATGAGCTGCGGGAAGAACGCGACGAAGGTCGCAAAGCGCAGCGGCGAGCGGCACGGCCCGTAGCGCTCGTAGTAGACGTCGACGACGTACGCGAGCTTCTGGAGCGTGTAGTACGACAGGCCGATCGGCAGGGCGAGACGCAACACGGGCAGCGAGGGCGGCAGGCCGGCTGCTGTCATCAGGTCGTTGAACGACGCCGCGAAGAAGCCCACGTACTTGAACCAGCACAGCTGCCCGAGGTTGTAGACGATGCTCACCCAGAGGGCGGCGAGGCGCTTTCTCGGCGCGTCCGGGTGGGCCGCCATGTAGCGGGTGACGCCGTAGTCGACCGCCGTGGCGAGGGCGATGACCCAGACGAGCTGCGGGTTCCACGAGTAGTAGAAGACGTAGCCCACCACGAGCAGGCAGGCGTTCTGGACCGCCGCGCGCTTCGGCAGCAACCAGTAGAGGGCGAAGACACCGGCGAAGAAGAAGACGAACTCGAGCTCGGCGAGGCTCATCGTTCCCGCTCAATCGCCGCTGGGCTCCGCGGCCCCTCCGGCGGCGTCGCCAGGAAGCCGAGCTCACCGTCGAGCAACGACTCGGCGAGCGCCGGGTTCCGCGCCGGGCGCACGTGGTCCATGTCGTCCATGAAGTCGTCGTCGACCAGCCCGGACCCGACCGAGATGTCCACGACGCGCACGTCGCCGCGGGCCGCGTACGCGCCCAGCCACTCGCGGTAGCGCCTCAGCGTGGTGGTCTCGAAGCGCGGGCTGACCGCCCCCGGCACGAGGGCGAAGGCGACGACCGTGAGCCGCAGCCCATGCCCCTTCAGCTTGGTGACGATGCGCCCGAAGGCTTCGCGCTCCGCCGGGTCCCAGCATTGCGAGTGTCGCGCGTCGAGCTCCGCCCGCATCCCCTCGACAGCCGCATCTCGCACTGCGCGCTTCACCTCTGCAGACTGCGGGGAGGCGCGTTCGCGAAGGCCTGCGACGATGCGTCCCTTGCCGCGGTCCTGCACGAGCAGGGAGCCGGTGAGGATCCGGTTCCAGCGCCGCTGCACATAGTTGCGGTTGAAGGTGGTCATGCCGTTGCGCAGCACGGAGCGCAGGAAGTCGGGCAGCTGCCACGCGCGCGCAGGGAGGTTCGTGCTGCTGACCGAATCGCTACCGCACAGGTCGAAGAGGTGGAGACGATGACCACGTCGCGCAGGCGCCGCTTCGAGGCGAGCTCGGAGAGGAAGCGATGGTCGAGCACCCACTCGTAGGAGCCCATCGTCCCCCACTCCACCGTCACCAGCGCCATCTCGCGCTCGCCCCCGCGCGCTTTGACCGCGTCGCGCACGGCCGCAAAGGAGCGCACATGGCTGGAGCCGAGGACCAGGACGTCCGGATCGAGGCGCTCCCAGTCTGCCAGGCCGTCCTCGACCTCGAGCAGCTTCGGCGGGAGCGGGACGAGCTGTTGCAGCGCGAGGTCGCACGCCACCACCGTCGCGAGGGCCGTGAGCCCCACGATCGCGAGCGTGCGCCAAGGGCGGCGTTCGGTGGCTTCCTCGGTCAGGTTCAGAGTCCCTGCACTTCACACGGCTGCGCGACGACGAGGCTGTAGCGCTGAGGTGCGTCCGGCACGGCGAAGCCGCGCACGCGGACGCGCCACACGCCGGGGTCGGGCGCGTCCACGACCACCTGCTCGACGTTGTTGAGGTGGTCCTCGCAGCCGCGGTCCTCCCAGTACTCGTCGTCGGTACACCGACGCGCGTCGTCCACCCGCTCGGTGGTGATCGGGTCGAGGCCGTCACGGAAGGTGCGCGCGTCGATGGGCAGCGGGGTGAGCAGCCACGGCGAGTGCCCCTGCCCGTCCGGGCCGACCGCCACGAGGTCGAGGTCGCAGACGAGCTTCGGCTCGAGCGGCGCCGTGTTGGGGTCACCGGGCGCGTCGTCCCACGCGAGGGTGATCTTCAGCGGCACGCCGGCGCGGACGCGAATCCGGTAGTCGTGGACCTCGCGGTGGGCCAGCTCGCCCTCGACCCAGCGCCGACCCGCGTCGAGCAAGCCGATGGTGGCTGGCACGTCGAGCAGTCCGTACCCGGTGGCGAAGTCGGGTCCCGGCCCGTAGTGGGTGGGCTCACCGGTGTCTGGATTCGGGTACTCGCGCGGGCTGCCCTCGTGGACCAGGTCGCGCGCGCCGTGGACGAGCAGCGCCTTGAAGGTGGAGGGCAGCGGCGGGGATGACTCGAGGTCGACGCCGTACGCCTCGCGCATCCGCTCCATCATCAACGCGACCGCGCCCGAGACCACCGGCGCCGCCATCGAGGTTCCCCCATCGCGCCCGTACCCTCCGCCGAGGGTCGGCGCGTTCATCCGGTCGTCGTAGACCACCGGCCAGATGCGCAGCCGAGGCACCGGCGCGGCGGTCCAATTCCCGTCGAGGGCGACCGTGTGCGTGTGCCACGCGTCGTCTCGAATGGCGGGATCGTACTTCGGGTAGCGGTGGTGGTCGAAGTCGTCGCCGGTCGCCCAGCTGAAGACCCAGAACCACGGCCAGCGGTGCCGCACACCGTCGCCGCTCACCTCGAGGCGCAGGTCGACGCTGAACGCATCGAATCGAGCCGGGTCGAGCGGCTCGGGCGGCACTAGCACCAAGCCTTCGTGGCCGCGGAAGACCGTGGCCGTCAACACGCCGTCGGCGATCTCGGCGGACTCATACTCCGGCTCGCGCGCCCAGGTCTCGACGGGGATCACGAGGTCGTCCCCGTCCACCGCATGCAGGCGCGCCTCCCCGACCTGGACGCGCACCCCTTCCGGCGGGCGAAAGTCCTTGTAACCGGGCGCCACGAGGTCGGGCTTGAGCCGCCCGTCGAGGGTCGGACCGGCCGAGGCGTTGAAAGCGTAGGTGTCGTCGTTGGCGTTGGTGGCGCCGACGACGATGGCGTTCTTCGCGGGCGCGAGGATCGAGTAATAGCCCTGCAGGTGCGTCCAGTCGTAGCCGGACTTCGCGCCGTTGTTGGCCGCCGCGAAGACCACCACGCGTGGCGGGCGCCTGACCTCCCCTTCCGAGGCGCCCTCGCGGATCGCGCGGTCGTAGCCTGCGACGTCGGCGGTGTAGGTGCCGTCGGAGTGGGTGTGCGAGTGATTCGACAGGTGCGCGTCGTGGTCGACGAACGCCTGCAGCCAGGGCGCGCGAGGGCGCGGGATGCATCCGGTGCGCAGCGGGAGGCCGACGATTTGCGCCACGCCCGGCGCGTGCCCTCGCCAGCGGTAGGGCGACCCGGGCGAGCCGTCCGGGCCGGTGTGGTCCGCGCTGGCCTTGCCGTTCCCCGCCAGGCACCCGGCGACCACCGTCCCGTGCGGGTCGTCGATAGCGCGGAAGCCGACCGCGCGCGTCCCGAGGTCCTCGCCGTCCGGACCGTAGGCGTGGAAGTCGGGGTGGTCGAAGTCGAGGCCGGTGTCCATCACGGCCACGCGCACGCCGCGTCCGGTCAGACCCGCGTAGACGGGCGGCTCGGCATCGAGGTCCACGTCGTGCACCTCATCGCTCCCGACGGCGCGGCGCGCGAAGTCCGCGAGCGGGACCTGCGGGAAGCGGGGGCCTGGCGCGTCGCCGCGATCCAGGCGCCGGCGGGCGAGACGCAGCGCCGCCTCGAAGCGAGCCCCGCGCGCGGTGGCCGACTCCGAGAACACCAGCGGGGCGTCGATCCAGCCCGCTACGCATTCGAGGGGCGGCGCGGCATCCGGCTCGACCCGGGCGTCCGCCGGCGCCGCGTCGGGCACGGGGCCGGCGGCGTCGACGACCGGGACGTCGGACGCGACCGCGAGGTCCGGCGCCGCGTCCGGCGGCGTGTCGGGCTCCGCGGCCGACTCGATGCAGCCGGCGAGCAGCAGACCCGTGAGAAAGGCGAGAGACAGGCGCACGCGCGCAGTCTATCTGCTCGGCGTGAACCAACCGAGATCTGCCTCGTAGACCCGGAAGAGCAGACCGACGATGCGCGCCTGGACCACGAAGAGGTACAGCCCGACGACGCCCATCACGAGCCCCCCGACGAGCGGGACCCCGCCCAGGACGTACTCCACGCCGATGCGCACGAGCAACACGGCGACGAGCGCTGCGACCGCCAGGACGTAGCCGCTGCCGACCTTGAACACCGCCGGCAAGACGATCAGCGGGTTGAGCGCAACCAACATCATCCAGCCGTCCCCGGCGACCGGATAGGACCAGGCCGACCGCAGCTCGTCCTTGAGCTCCGCCACCGTGCCCGCCGGCTTGTTGGCAAGCAACCGCCCGTCAGCCTTGCACTCCGGGCACACGTCGATCGTGTAGGTGCCCGACTGGCGCTGAGTGCACAGGGCGCAGAACTGACCAGTGCAGGTCAGGCAAGAGTGCCCCGCGCCCTGGCCGGGATGGCGGACGCACTCTGGCAGGCCGTCGACCACGCTCAGTGGGGCACCCGCATCGTCCCCCCTCGTCTCGCTCCACACGACGTGGCAGCGGTCGCGGTCTTGCGTGACTTCCGAAGGGCTCGCGGCGCGGCCCCAAGACTGACCTCAGGCGGGGAGATCCTTGGCGGGCTCGCCCTCGTTCCCCTGCTGCGCATACCGGCCATAGTACTGATAGTAGTAGTGGCCGTAGCCGCGGCGGGTGACGTCGAGGTTGTTGAGCAGGCAGCCCAGGATGTTGACGTTGACGTCGGTGAGGAGGCGCACGGCCTTGCCGAGCAGCGGGCGGGTGGTCAGGCCGGCGCGGACGACCACGACGGCGCCGTCGACCTGCATGCCCAGGATCTGGGCGTCGGTGACGGCGACCACGGGCGGTGAGTCGAGGATGATGCGGTCGTAGGCCTCGAGGAGGCGGTCGAGGGTGCGGCGGAAGCCCTTGGTGTGGAGGAGCTCGGCCGGGTTCGGAGGCAGCGGGCCGCTGCACATCACGTCCATGCCCTCGATGCCGCTGTCGCGGACCATGTCGGCGATCTTCACGTCGGAATCCATGACCAGGTTGGTCAGGCCACGGTCGTTGGTCATGTCGAAGATTTTGTGCAGGCGCGGGCGGCGCAGGTCGGAGTCGATGAGCAGCGTACGGCTGCCGGCCATCGCCATCGTGGCGCCGATGTTGACGCACGTGCAGGTCTTGCCCTCGCGGGGCCCGGCGCTGGTGACCACGATGCTGCGCATCTCGCGCTCGGGCGCCATGAACAGCAGGTTGGTGCGGATGGTCCGGACGCACTCGGCGACGGTCGAGTGCGGGTTGTCGAGGACGTATCTGTCGGTGTTCTCGATCGGCCCCGAACCGAGCCCTCCTCGGGAACGGGCGGAGCGGATGGAGGGGATGATGCCCAGGAAGGTGAGCCCGAACTCGCGTTCGAGCTGCTCCTGGTTCTTCACGGTCGAGTCGAGCTGGTCGACGAGGAAGGCGAGGCCGACGCCGCCGACGAGCGAGAGCACGAGGGCCACCGCCAGGTTGAGCATCAGGCGCGGCGCGACCGGCATGGTCGGGGTCAGGGCGGTGTCGAGGACGCGCACGTTGTTGGCGCGGGACTCGGCCTGGAGCTCGGCCTCTTTCAGACGCAGCGCGAGGCCGCCAGCGAGCTGCTTCTTCGAGTCTACGTCGTCCGCGAGGCGCTTGTAGGTCAGCTCGTGGGCGCGAACCTCGCGGGCGTCGCGCTTGATGCGATCGACGTCGTTGACGAGCTCGCGCTCGGCCTTGAGCGCCGTCTGGTACTTGCGCTTGAGCGCGACCCGCACACCGGCGACCTCCCGCTCGATGGCCTTGCGCACGCGCTTGATCTTGTCGTCGGCGGTGCGCACGTCGGGGTGCTTGTCGAGGTACTTCTTGAGCAGCTCCGCCCGGCCGTTCTGCAGGTCGACGAGCTGCTCCTTGAGCCGCTGGATGAGACTGTTCTCGAGGACAGCCTGAACGCTGGTTTGTGCCTCGAGCGCGCTGAGGCGACGGACTTGCTCGAGCTCGCCGCGGAGCAGCGTGGTGCGTTGGCGGGCCTCGCGCAGCTGCCGTTCTGCGTCCTGAAGGTTGAGGCCGATGAGGTTCTGCTTGTCGGCCAGCGAGGCGGTGAGAATGTCGCGCTCACGCTTGAAAGCGAGCAGGTCGTCCTCAGCCTTCTTCACTGCGTCGGTCACCTGCGTGCTCTGCTTGCGCAGCCAGGTGACGGCCTCGCCCGCCGCCGAGACCTTGCGGCCGACGTTGTGCTCGGCGTAAGCGTCAGCGACGGCGTCGGCGAGCTTTGCCGCCCGCTCGGGATCCCGGTCGCGCACCTTGATGAGGACGACGTGGCTGTCGGCGACGGGACTGACTCTCAGCTTGGCCACCAGCAGGCCGACGGGGTCGGCACGCTCGAGCCTTCGGGCCCGCGCCTCCGGATCCTCGAGCTCGGCGACCCCAAGGAAGTCGAGGTCGGCGCCGAGGCTCAGCCGGTCGACGACCTTCTTGGCGACCACGCGGCTCTTGATGATGCGGTACTGGGTCTCGAAGAACTCCTGGGTGTTCCAGGTGTTGCCGCTGCCGAGGGTGACGACCTCTTGCTGACCGGAGCCGGAGAGGTAACGGGGCGCGCTCAGGTCGATGACGAGCTGTGTCGTCGCCTCGTAGATCTTGGGCTGCCGGCGCGTGTACACGGTCGTGGCCGCCATCAGGAGCACGGCGAAGGCCGCCACCAGCCACTTGTGCTTCCAGACGACGTCGAGCAGGGCGCCCAGCCCGATGTCGTTGTCGCGAGACGGGTTCATAGCTTCACCACCTTCGCGTGCTCGCTGCCGGCGCGTCCCGTCAGATTGCGTGTGTCGACCACGCACTGAGCGTTGGCCATCAGCGCCTCGGCGTCCAGATAGCTGTGGTTCGTCACGACGACCACGCAGTCGTAGCGGCCGAGCTCCGCGTAGTTGAGCGGAACCGACTCGAGGCGTGTGCCGCCGCCGCCGTGGCCACCGAGTTCGAAGACCGGGACGAAGTCGTCGTGGTACTCCACCTCACCTCCACGTGAGAGCAGGCCTTCGACGATCGGCGCCGCTGGCGACTCGCGCCAGTCGGTGATGTCCGCCTTGTAAGCCACTCCGAGTACGAGGATGCGAGAGCCGCGGATCGGCTTGCACTCACGATTCAAAGCGTAGGAGACGCGGTCGACGACCTGCAGCGGCATGTTGGAGTTGATGTCGTCCGCCAGCTCGATGAAGCGCGTGCGGTAGTTCAGCGTGCGCAGCTTCCAGCTGAGGTAATGCGGATCGATCGGGATGCAGTGACCGCCCAGCCCGGGGCCCGGGTAGAACGGCATGTAGCCGAACGGCTTGCTCGCCGCGGCCTCGATGATCTCCCACACGTCGAGGTTGAGCTTGTTCGCGATGATCGCGATCTCGTTGACCAGCCCGATGTTCACGGCGCGGAACGTGTTCTCCAGCAGCTTCACCATCTCGGCCGCGGTCGGGCTCGAGACCGCGATCACGCGTTCGACGATCGCGCTGTAGAGGGTCTGCGCCGCCTCGGTGCAGGCGGGGGTGATGCCGCCGATGATCTTGGGCGTGTTCCTGACGTGGAACGTCTTGTTGCCGGGATCGATGCGCTCGGGGCTGAAGGCGAGGTGAACGTCGGTGCCAATCTTGAGGCCGGCCTGCTCGAGCTCCGGCGCGACCACTTCGACCGTGGTGCCAGGGTAGGTCGTGCTCTCGAGCACGACGACCTGGCCCGGGCGCAGGTGCTGCCGGATACGACGGGTCGCGTCGACGATGTACGTCAGATCCGGGTCGCGCGTCTTCCGCAGCGGCGTCGGGACGCAGACGCTGATGGCGTCGCACTCGGCGAGGCGCGAGAAGTCGGAGGTCGCAGCGAAACGACCGGCGTCGACGAGGCCCTTGACCACGGCGGTCGGGACGTCCGGGATGTAGCTCTCACCCTGGTTGATGCGGGCGATCTTTGACTCGTCCACCTCGAAGCCGAGCACCTCGTAGCCTGCGTCACCGAAGGCCGTGGCGAGGGGGAGGCCCACGTAGCCGAGGCCGATGACGGCGACCTTTGCTTCGCGGTCGCTCAGCCGCTGGACGAGATCACTCATGCGTTCCAATCCCCCTGCTCACGATAGAAGGCGATGGTCTCGGCGAGCCCCTGCTCGATCGTGATGGTCGCCTCGAAGCCCAAGGCCTCGCTCGCGGCGGTCGTGTCAGCGCGCGAGTGCTTGACGTCGCCGGCTCGGGCCGGCTCGAAGATGGGCTCGATGTCCGTGCCGAGCGCGCCGTTGATCAACTCGATCAGGCGCAGCAGCGTGATGCTGTCACCGCACGCGGCGTTGTAGATCCGGCCGCAGGAGGCCTCGGGCGCCTCGAGCGCCTTCAGGTTGGCCTGGATGACGTTGCCGATGTACGTGAAGTCGCGCGACTGCAGTCCGTCGCCGTACACGATGGGCCGCTCGCCGCGCAGCATGCGGGTCACGAAGGCGGGCAGCACCGCGGCGTATTGGCTGCGCGGGTTCTGCCGCGCCCCAAAGACATTGAAGTAGCGCAACCCGACGGTGCGCACGCCGAAGAGCCCGTTGTAGACCTTGCAGTAGTACTCGCCGCACAGCTTCTGAACTGCGTAGGGCGACAACGGGATCGGGGTCAGCGTCTCGACCTTGTAGTCGGCGTCCTGGTCCCCGTAGGCGCTGGACGAGGCTGCGTACACCAACCGGCCGACGCCCAGGCGGCGGCAGCCCTCGAGCAGGTTGAGGGTGCCGAAAGCGTTGGCCATGTGGGTGTCGAGCGGTCGGTCGAGAGACTTCGGGACCGAGGGCAGCGCGCCCTGGTGCAGTACGCCATCCACCCCTTCGAGGGCGCGCGCGACCGCGTCGGAGTCGGTGAGCGATCCCTCGACCAGGTCGATGCGGTCGCGAACTTCGGCGAGATTTGCGCGGCTGCCGGTCTCGAAATTATCGAGGACCACACACGCGTCACCACGGCCGAGCACCGCGCGCACGAGGTGCGAGCCGATGAATCCCGCGCCGCCCGTTACCAGGATGCGTGCCATTGTTCTCCTCGCTGGTTGATAAACCGACCCCGCGGCGGCGGTTGTTGTCCCACCCAGAGGTCCGGTTGCCGTCTGTGGTCGCCGGCCGCATAGTCGGCCGGGTGCACCCCCTCGTTCGAGCCCTGCGCGCGTGGCTGTCGGGCTCGCGTCTGCCAGCGCTGCCGGAAGGCATCGGCGTGACCGCCTTGCAGCACCGACTGGCGGGCACCCTCTACCACATTGGGGCACCTCTCAGCGACTTCGATCACGAGACTTGTGAGGTTGCGTGGACGCAGAACATGGCCGGGCACCTCGCACGAGAGGCCGCGCTCGACTCGTGCTGGCCGGCCGATGCGCCCCCGCCCCTCGTCATCAAGGGAGCGGATCTGGGCGAACGGCTCTTCCATGACCTCGGTGCACGACACGCGGCCGACCTCGATGTGCTGGTCCCACTCACTGATTTCGAGCGCTTGGCCCGAACACTTGAGTCCGTCGTGGGGCCGCCGGAGCTGCCGCAATACGAACGGTACGCATGGGAGACGCCCTGCTCCCTCGGGTTTCGCGTCGATGGCGTGCTGCTCGAGCTCCATCACGCGCCCCAGCCCGTCCATCGGGCACGGCTCGACGGCGCGACGCTCTGGGCCCGCGGGGAGACTGGGACGCTGGGCCGGGTCGTGGTGCGCTATCCCGCCCCGGTCGACCGACTCCTGGTCTGGCTCACCAATCAGGCGAAGGGCGCCTTCCACGGCGGGTTGTGCGCGCTGCTCGATCTCGCCGTCGTGCTGCGCGAGGTGGCGCCGCCCTGGTCACCGCTGCGCGCGGCTGCGGCTGAAGCCGGCCTGGCGCGCGCCTACGACCTGGCGCTGGTGAGATTGCGTGAGAGCGGATTGTGGCCGTTCGCGCTGCCCGCGGTGCGCGATCCGCGCGTCCACGCGGTGGCGCGCCTGCTGCCGCCGATCCTCTCGGCGCAGGGCTACACCAACGACTTCAGATTCCAAGCGATCAAGGTGTGGCTGTGCGACGGACGCGCGCGGTTGGCGACGCTGTCGCGGGCGGTGTCGTCCGCATTGCTGACCGCCGAAAGCTGAAAGCTGAAAGCTGAAAGCTGAAAGCTGAAAGCTGAAAGCTGCTTAGAGCCAGGTCTCGGGGACGAAGACGATGTCGCCGGGCTGGAGCAGCACGTTCTGCTCATCCCCCTGGCCCACGTCGTCGAAGGGGACGACGAACTTCTTCTCTTCGCCTTCGACCACCCGGGTGAGCACGAGACGGTTGGAGGCGGCCAGCGGCTTGAGACCGCCGGCCAGCGTGACCGCCTGCACGATGGTCATCTTGTCTTCGTACTTGAAGGTCCCTGGCTTGGCGACCTGCCCGAGAACGAAGACCTTCTTGGAGTTGAACTCCTTGATGAAGACGCTGACCTGCGGGTCCCGGAGATATCCCTCACTCAGGCGCCTGGTGAGCTGCTCGGCGAGGTCGCCGGCGTTGAGGCCGAGTGCGCGGACCACGCCGACGAGCGGGAAGTTGAAGGTGCCATCCGCGTCGACGCGGTAGAGCCCCGTCAGCTCCTTCTCCTGGTAGACGCGGACCTCGACCACGTCGCCGGCCCCCAGCGCGGCGCCCTGCAAGAGCACGGCTCGGTCAGGTGTCGGCGGGAGCTTCTGGTTCGCGGTGCCGCCGCAGGCGGTCAGCGTGAACAAGAACGGGAGGAGCTGCCGGGTTGTCATGTGAGATTGGACCCCGAACTCAGCGCCGAAGTCTCTGCCCGATGTGGGTTCAGTAGTCGGCGGTGAGCACGAACGAGACGATCTGTTGGCTGAAGTCGCGCGGCTCCTCCAACGCCGTCTCGGTGCCGTCACTGGCGACGAAGCTAATCGGCAGCTTGTAGTCGGTGCTGTTCTTCTCGAGGCGCCAGGTCACGCCGGCCGACAGCCATTCGACGAAGTTGTACTTCACCTCGACGGTCGCGCGGAGCAGGGGGTCGTCACGCTTGAGGCCGTAGCGAGCGTTGCTCGCCGTGAAATCGTAGATCTGGTAGGCGACCTTGCCGCCGACCTCGAGCCGGCTGAGCAGGAAGAGCTCGATGCGGGCGAAGACGTTGTGCAGCTTGTAGAAGTTCGAGACCGCGGTGCTGCGCGCGTCGAATTCGTAACCCGCCTCGATCTGCAGCGTGGGCTCGATGATGTACTCGAGCTTCAGCTGGCCGACACCACCCACGAACGAGTCGAGCTCGGCGTTGAACGTATGCAGGAAGCCGCCGCGGAGCACCGCGGAGAGCCGCTGCGTGATGAGGCCCTTGAGACCGAGCTCGAGCCGAAACGGGTTCGAGTCGAGGTTGCGCTCGGGGAATTGCGCGCCCGTGGCGGGGTGGAGCTCAGCGTCCTGTGCAGGCCGGTCGATGACCGAGTAGCGCACGTCGGCGAAGGCGGCCGTCTTCGGGAAGAACTTCCACTCGGTGAGGAAGCGCACCTGGTGCCGGTCGGCCTCGAGGTTGTCGCCCCCGTCGTTGAAGAAGCGCGTACCCTTGAAGCGATACCCGAGCCGCAACTCGAAGGCGCGAGAGGCGCCGCCGCCCGGGCGGAAGCGCAGGTCCGGGCCAACGTCGAAGACGAAACGCTCGAAGCCGTCCTCTGCGCCCGGCTCGGCCGGCGCGTCACGGAACTGGACCTTCTCGTTGAGGTCGAGTGAGAAGCTGCCTTTCGGGAAGAGCCCGAGCAGCAGCGACTGGTCGACGCCGGAGATGCCGTCGCGCTCCGCCGCACGCGTCTCCTCATCGGCGCCGAGGGTCTTTCGGAAGTCGACGTCGCCACGTAGCCGGAGCAGCAGCTTGTTGGGGCTGCGATTCTCGGCGGTGAGCTTGAAGCCGGCGCCGAGCGTGGTGATCGCGTCCGGGGTACCGACCACCGACGCCTCGGACTTGCGGAAGAAGTTGTCGTCGTGATTGACGGCGGCTTCACCACCGACGTGCAGTTCGAAGTCGCCGGCGCGCACCCCGGGACCGACCGCGAGTGCGGGACTCGCTACGAACAACGCGACCGTCAGGCGCCTGAGAATCTTCAAACTCACTCTACGCCAGCCCTTCGGCCAGCTCCCCCCTGTTCAGTGCAGCTGCGCTGCCGAATGCCAAGCTTACTCGCTCGGCGTGATGACGAAGTCGTCGGGATCGTCGTCGGGCTGTTTCTCGTGAATTGAATCAATCAAGTCGTCCAGCGGTTCGTCAGCCGGGTCGTCGCTCCGCTCCTTGCCCTCGATGTTGACCTCGAGGACGGTCTGACCCGTGTACTGGCTGGCTTCTCCGACGCACCCCTCCACTTCGACGCGGAAGTTCTCCGCTCGCACAGACGCAATCGAGATCTTCGTAAACTCGTGATTGATGAGCTCCTGGTCGCGCTTGACTGCCGCCTCCTTGAGGCTTACGTCCGCCTGTTCCGCGATCTTGAGCAGGCCCTTGATGGCCGCCAGCTTATCCTGAACGCAGTTGACCTGGATGATGTCCTGCTTGTCGCGCGCCGACTGGAGCCGCTCCAGCGCGGAGTGGTGCGTCTCGCGCATCCGGTCCACGTCCTTGTTCGCGCGCTTGAGCTTCTCGGGCGTGCTGAGGCCCTCGGCCTCTTTGTAGGCGTGGTCCAGGCCTTGTGCCCAAGCGCACATCGGGAGCGCGAGCAGCACCCCCAAGGCAACCGGCAGTCGAGCCATGATCCACACCTCCGAACAATCAGGTATCAATTGGACCCCGGGCGGTCAAAATCTCACTCACCTAATCTTGTCGGTCGGCGACGAATAACAATTTAGTTCCGCCGCGACTAGTGAGTTTCTACATCCAGAGAGTTTGGCCCAACTGGGCAGGAATTGACCCATTTCGAGCTGATCTGAGTCAGCTCGAGGGTGCGAAGACGAACGGGAAGGCGACCGTGACTGAGCCTCCGTCCGGCTTCGGGAAGCGCCAGCGCTTCATGGCGCCGGCGATGCACTTGCCGACGGCAGAGTCGCCGGTGGTGTCCTCGAGCACGCGTGTCGAGCCGACGCGGCCACTCTCGAGGATGGTGAATTGGACCTTCACCTTCCCGCGCAGCTTCGGGTTCCGCTTCAGCTGCTTCTCGTAGCAGCTCTTGACGGCCCCCTTGCGGCGCCCGACCACTTTCGCGATCGAGTTGGTGTCGAGCACGCCGGTGCCGAAGGCCTCGCTGGGCCGCTTCACCTTCACTGTGCCCTTGACCTTTACCTCCTTGCCCTTGGCGCCCGGGTCGACCGGGCCGCCACCCTTGGCGCGCAGATCACCGTCTTTGATGCCGGCGACCTTGCCCCGGCCCTTGCCGACGCGGCGCCGGTCGCGGGCCGCGGTGGAGTTGTCGGCCACTTGCACGCCGTCGGTGCCGTCGAAGGCCTGGGCGATGGTCACGTCCGAGACCCCGTCTTTGAGGGTGTCGACCAAACTCCCTACGCCGTCTGGGCCCTTTGCGCCGATGAATTTGAGGATGGTCTTGTCGGCCACCTTCTTCTTCATCGCGCGCGTCTCGGCCTCCGTCCGCTTCTTGGGCGTCTCGATGGTCTTGGGCTTCTCGACGGTCCTCGGCTTCTTCTCAGGCTTCTTCTCAGGCTTCTTCTCGGCCGTCTCGTCCTTCTTGGACTCGTCGGTCTTCTCTTCCGTCTTCTTCTTCGGCTTCGGCTTGATGTCTTCCTTGAGCATCTGCACGAATCGGTCGGGCAGCGTCTCGATGCCGCGCGGCGGCTCCGGATAGTCTCGCGTGACCATGAACGCCACGCTGAAGACCTGAACGACGAACGAGCCGAGCATGATGCTGACGAAAGGCCAGTCCAGCGACTTGGTCCACCCGCCGCGGACCGACGCCGGTAGCTGGAGCTTCGACGGAGGCGGCGGCGGCGTGACGAATTGGAACAGCAGCGTGGTGTCGTCGACGACGACCTTGCCGCGGCTCTTCTCGGACAACTGCAGGCTGAACTGGTCGCCGCGCTTCTTGGCGAGCTTCTGCTCACGGAGTGCGCGGAAGTCGAGCACGGCGTCCTCGACGGACACCTTGCCCTTCATGTTGGCGCGGAAGTTCAGGTGGTACGCGCCGCCCTTGAGTTCGAAGAGCGCGTAGCTCTTGGAGCTGCCGGCGGCGGGCAAGACGAAGGTGTTGCGCGGAGACTGGCCAATCGTGACCGACTCTCGCTTCCGCAGAAGCCGCTCCTCGATGATCTTCCCGTTCTGGATGATCCCGATGCGGAGGATCTTGCGGTCCCTGGACTGCGCCATTTCGAACGTCCTTTCGCGGCCAGCGACGCGCGATTCACCCCTTCAATCGGCCGACCCGCCCTCAGGCTGAAGGCAGGGTCGCGGGATAAGTCCTACGCGCCGTCCCCCACTTCGACAGGCTCCATCGTTCGAATGTTCCCTACTGTTGGGATCACCGGTCTTGAAGCCAGCCTATCCACGGGCGGAGGGCGTTGCAACAACTTGTTTTGATAGCGAAAAAGCCCGCGCACACCGAGGTGTGACGGGCTTTTCATCAGGTCGACTCGCCGCTAGATCGAGCCGCGTTGCGCGCCCTTCACGACCGCGAATTTGTACTTCTGGAACTCGGCTTGCCCCGCCGTATACAGCACTTCTGTGAGAAGCCGGTACGGCGTCGTCTCGTGAGCGATGACCGTGAGCACGCCGTCGAACTTGCCGCCAGCGAGCTGGGCCATGTTCTTCTGACGGGTAGCCTCTTCGTTGAGCGCCTCGAACAGGGGCTGGATCTGGAGGGAGTCCTCCTCGCCCTGCTTGTGGACCTTGTCGACCTTGCCGTCCTTCACCGCAACGATGAGCTTGTCGTTCACGACAATGCCACGCGCGCTGATCGTGCAGGCCGCGCTCGCCTTCGGGCTGATGTCGCTCGTCGACGGCGGAATCTTCAGATCCTCACCCGAGTCGATACGGAGCGGGTCGACCGAGTAGTTCATCAGCAGGAAGACGAGGATGATCGTCATCGCGTCCATCAACGAGTTGATGGTGAGCGAGGCCTCGCCTTCGGGGAGGCGACGCGCCTTGCGCTCCTTGCGGTGCACCTGCGCCTGCTCATGAACCCAGTCGGCGATGAGTTCCTCGCGCGACTTGCCGGTGTCGTCCTTCTTGATCTTGATGTGCGACATCGGTGCTCCCCTACTGCGCCACGGCGAAGACGACGTCGGGCCACAACAGGGCCACTTGGTTGTCTTCGTACTTCACGCCAGCGGCTTGGAACGTCTCGATGCCGTCGTAGCTGTCAGCCTCGAGGTAGACCCGCATCACGTCCATCGCACCGATCAGGTACTTGAAATGCGTGTCGCGCTCGGCCGTCAGGTTGACCACCGACTCGTTCGGGAACTGCTTCTTGATGGCCACGAGCTTGTTGTAGAGCTCGGGGTAATCGTACGAGTCGCCCTTCTTGGGGATCGTCGGTCCCGCCTGGGCCGCCGCGGCCGCCGCGGCTGGGTCAGTCGGATCGATGGGCGCGAGCCCCATGACCGAGTTGACGTCGGCGCCCGAAGCCGTGATGCGGAACCCGTCCGCCGCGATGGCGATGGTCAGGTTCAGCGGCTTCTCGTCTGACTCATCCGGCGCCGCAGCACCCATGCCGAACTTCGGCGCGTTGACGTTCACGACGCCAATCTTGATGAGCGACATGCCGAACAGAACCATCGGGATGAGGCACACCACGAGGTTCATGATCGGGACCAGGTTGAGGTCCTCGATCTTGTCGTTAAATGGCTTCTTCTTGCGCGCCATTCGGCCAGTCCTCTCCGTTCCTAGTGGGGTGTCGCGTCTAGTTCAGACAACGCGACCGCCAACTAGTTCCCGTCGGCTCCGCCGTGGAGGCGCGAGATGAGGAGGTTCTCGAGCTTCACCGAGTACTGGTCGATCTCGTCGATGATCTTCTTCGTGACCGAGGCCAGGAAGACCTGCGCCATCAGGCACGGAATCGCGACGATCAGACCGAACGCCGTGGTGTTCATCGCGATCGAGATGCCGTTTGCCAGCATCGCCTGCCGCTTGTCGGGCGGAATCGACGGGTCGGCGAGAGCCTCGAATGCCTTGATGAGGCCGAGAATCGTACCGAGCAGGCCGAGCAGCGTCGCGATGTTCGCGATTTGCTGCAGGACCGCGGTCCGCTTCGTCACGATCGGGATGATCTCGAGCGTGGCCTCCTCGACCGCGTTCTGAATCTCCTCCGGGCCCTTGTTGGCGCGGGTAAGCCCGGCCTTGATGACCTTCGGGAGCGCCGCCGACGGGGCGGCGTTACAGAGCTTGATCGCGCGGTCGATGTTGTTGGCCATCACCAGCTTCTGGATCTGGGCCATGAACGCCGCCGCGTTGATGTTGTACTTGAAGTACAAAAAGATGAACCGCTCGATGATCACCCCGAGCCCGATGATGCTCATGAAGAGGATGGGGTGCATCCAGATGCCGCCATCGGAGTAGAACTTTGCTACCGCACCCATTCGACTAGTCCTCCCAGGGGTGATTCGTGGGCGTTCTTAACGCCCGCCGCTGTACCGGTCAATTGTCGCTCAACCGTCTCGCGGTGTCAGGCTTTTTGACGCAGAACTTGTTGACAACTTTAAGGTTTTCGGGCTGCACCCGTCACCAGAACCCGAAGGTAATACCATCGTCCAAAAACGGGGGTCTACTCTTTTTTCTGAGGGGCAGGATTTTGCACAGCCTCAGCGAGTGATGGGATCAAAAAGGTTCCTTCTCGACGCTCTTCAGGATCAGCGGAATGAAGCTCTTCTTTGGCTCCAGGCCTTTGAAGTTCAGCTCACTGCGCTGGAGGATGTAGAACGCCTCGGGCTTTTGGACCGTGCCTTCGATGATTTGCTCCCCGAGCGTGATGACTCGGAGGGCGCGCTTGGTCCGCTTCTTCGGCTTGTCCTGGGCCAACGCGGGCAGGCCAAGAAGCAGAGCGACGGCCAGGACGCGTGTAAAAAGACTCATTTGGGGTCCTCCCCGCCAGCGTCGTCGGCCGGCGCGCCATCGTCGGACGCAGGGTCGCCGCCGCCGCCTTCTGGCGCGGCTCCATCGTCGCCGCCTTCCGGTGCAGCACCGTCATCGCCGCCCTCCGCGCCGGCCCCATCGCCTTCTTCGGGCGGGGCCTCGGGCGGCGGCTTGGGCGCGCGGCGCATTTGCTCGGCGCGCTTCTTCTCGACCTCGACCTTCTTCTTCGCCTCGGCGATGTAGAGCTCGACCGGGTCATCGGCCGGGCGGGCCACCGCCTTGCGCTTGTACTGCTCGAAGAAGTCGAGCGCCTGCTGCAGCCGCTGGACCGGATCGACGCCGGGGATGTTTCCGTCGAGGTAGAGGATGCCCAGGTTGTACAGCGCGTCGGGCGAGTTCGCGTCGAGGGCCAGCGCGTCCTTGAGCGCCTTGTCGGCGTCGCCGTATCGCTGCTGACCTTTGAGCGCGTTGCCGAGGTTCACCTGGGCCTGAATCATGCTGGGCCATCGCGCCAGCGCGAGGCGGAACTGCTCCTCGGCCCCCGCGTAGTCGCCGGCCGTCTGATAGATGACGCCGAGGTTGTTGTAGATCTCGGCCGAGGCGCCGCCCGAGAGCGCGGCCCCATCCTCCAGCGTGACACGGGCCTTCACGTCGTCGCCCAGCGCTTCGTGGGCAAGCGCCATGCGGGCGTAGATTTCAGGGTCGTTGGCGTCGAGGGCCTTGGCGTTCTCGAGGATGGCGATCGCGAGCTCGTACTTGCCTTGTGATTGGAACGCCGCGGCGAGGTTCACCATCGCGGCCACGTTCTTCTCGTCGTCGCGCAGCACCAGCTTGGTGTCGCGGATGATCTCGACCTCGCGACCCGCGAAGGAGAGCCGCACCCGGTTGAGGGCGTTGCGCAGCGAGTTGCTCTTGGGATCGGCCTGGAGTGCGTTCTCGGCGTAGCTGAGCGCGCCCTGCTTGTCGCCGCTGCGCAGCATCAGGTTCGCGATGGCGACCACTGCGGGGCCGAAGTCGGGGCGCGCCCGGAGCGCGGAGTCATACTGAGCGCGCGCCTGGTCGTTGCGCCCCTGCCACTCGGCGAGCACGCCGAGGTTGTAGGCGGCCTCGGCCAACCGCGGGTCGGCGGAGAGGGCGTCGCGATACTGCCGCTCGGCGCCGGTGAGATCACCTTGGGCGGCGGTCTCCTTGGCAGCGTCGAGCAGGTCGCGCGACGCGTCGGAATAATCGGCTTCGGCGCCGGCGGCCTCACCACCTGGAGGGGGCAACGCGGGCTGGTCCTTCGGCTGGTCCGGAGGCGGCGTCGGCGCGTCGCTCGGGAGCTGGGTCTCGTCCTGCTTGATCGTCGGCGACTTCGGCTTGCTGCCGCAGGCCGCCACCGTGAAGGCGAGTCCGAGGACGAGGAGGTGCCTCATTTCTCGACCTCGCCAGGCGCATCTTCGGCGGGCGCGTCTTCGGCGGGCGCGTCGTCGCCGCCGGCGTCGTCGGCGGGCGCGGCATCTTCAGCCGGCGCGGCGTCGTCTCCGGCTCCGCCCGCGGCATCGTCCGCAGCCGGCGCCGGCTCGTCGGGCTCGGGCGGCGGAGGCAGCGAGACCAGGCGCGCAGGCGAGCGCTGAACGTTGACGTTCATGCGCCGCTCCTCCTTGAAGAGCGGGTAGTCGGACGGCTTGTACTTGTTGAGCGCGATGAGGATGCGCTTGGTCCACTCGTTGCTGACTCGGAACTCGCGTGCCTTCTGGTAGGCCTGCTCATAGCGCTGCACGGCGAGATCTTCGATCGGAAGGGCAAGGTCTTCGAGGGTCGTGCGGTAGAGGTCTTCCTCGTCCACCGAGAAGCTCTCGGGGATCGGCGCGTCGTAAAGCGCCGTCGCGAAGATCTGGTACATGTGCCCGAGGCGGTAGAGCGCAGCGAGCGTCCATTCGAAGTTCTTGTAGGGGATGACCTCTGCGTAACGCCGACTGAGGTCCTTGATGCGCTTCTGCATCTCCTTGATGACTCGGCCCTGATTCTTCAGCGAGCCGGTCAGCTTCATCTGCTCGTAGGGCTTGAAGTCGACCTCGATGAGCCGGAATTGCGCCTCGGCCGGGTACTTCGCTTCGAAGGAGCCGGGCTGGAGCCCGCGCCGGTTGAACTCATCGATGACGCGCTGCCACGCGCGGCGCGCATCCCGGCTGCGGTTGGAACTGAAGTAGATGTCGGCCGTGCGTGCCATGCCCTTGATGACGCGCGGGTTCTCCTTGGGGTCCTGCCCGTAGGAGCGGTTGAACGACTGGTAGATGCGGATCTCGTTCTTCGTGTCCTTCAGCTTCGCGAAGTTGTTGGCCGCCCGGAAGAAGACCTCCGGCGTGTCGGCCTTGTCGGGGAAGAGCTTCGCGTAGCGCTCGAAGTTGGCGGCGGCGGCACGGTAGCTCTGGTCCTGCTCCTGGAGCAGCGCCGCGCGGTAGAGCGCCTCGGAGCGGTTCTCGGAGTTCGGGTAGCGCTGGACGAGCAGCAGATAGCTGCTCACCGCACGGTCGTAGTCGTAGAAGCGGAACGAGTTGAACGCGACCTGGAAGAGGGCGTGCTCGGCATACTCGCTATCGGGGTAGTCGCGATAGATGCGCTCGTAGGTGTTGGTGGCCGACTCGAAGCGGCGCGTCTGCTCCAGCGCGTAGGCGGCGTTGTTGAGCGCGGCGTCGTTGTACTTCCCGCCCGGGTTCTCGTTGACGAGCTTGAGATAGGCCTCGGCGGCCTTCTCGTACTTCTTCGCCTTGAAGAGGCGCTCGGCCAGCCGGAACTCGGCGCCGAGCTTGATGGTGGTGATGCGCTCGAGGGTCTTCTTGTCGACCTTGGCGACGCCCTCCATCTCGGCTGCCCAGGCGCCCATGCCCTCGTAGTCGTTGATCTGCGAGTACGTATCCATCCCGTACTCGAACGCGGCCTTGCCGACCTCGGTGGGCGCGTTGGGGAACTCCTTGAGCACCCGGCGGAACCACTTCCGCGCCTCGTCGTGGTGCTTGTAGTCGTAGTAGGCCTCGCCGACCTTGTAGGCCAGGATGGCGCGCCTCTTCGGGTCCTCGTTCGACTTGAGGTTCATGTCGACGTAGCGGATGCGCTCGGCGATGAGGTCCTGGACCCGCTGGGGGATGACCTCTTTCTCGACCTTCTGGACCTCGTAGTCCTCGTCGTCCTCTTTCGCCTTCTTCTCGACGATGGTGGGCGCCTCGCCGACGAGGATGCCGCGCGGGGCCATGCGGCCTTCCTTGATCAGGCGCCGGATGTCGTTGTCGACGGCGAGCACCGTGCTGAAAGCAGCGCGCTCCCGGTACTGCGTCCCCAGGCGACTGTCGCGCACGCTGGCGTATTGCAGCGCCGCCTCGGCGAAGCGGAACGAGTAGTAGAGGCACTCCGCGTAGTAGAAGCCGAGCTGGTAGGCGTTCTCCGACTTCGGGTAGCGCTTCAGGTAATTCGAGTAGGCGACCGCCGCCAGCCGGTATTCGCGGATGGCTTCTTCCTCGGCCGCGGCGTCGCCGGCCTGGGCCTGGCCCTTGAGCTGCTGGGCGCGCGAGTGGTGGTAGGTGGCGGCCTGGATCAGCGCCTCCTGCATCAGCGACTCGGCCGACGCCAGCGCCTCGGGGTCGTGAGAGTTCGCGGCGAACCACTCGCTGCCTTCGCCGTAGGACCGGGACAGGTTGGCGCGCTCCGCGAAGGCCTCGTCGTTGCGCTGAACGCGCTCGAGCGCGGTGACCATCTGCGCGTGCAGCTCCGGGTTCTCCTTGTGCGCGGGGAAGTTGCGCAGCAGGTGCCGGATGGTGGCGATGGCCTCTTCGTACTTGGCGTTGTCGAAGAAGATCTCGGCCAGGGCGCGCAGGATCTCGACGTCGTAGGCCTTGTCGCCCTTGACGAAGCGGAGCACGCGGTTGAAGCCGGCGTCGTCGTCGGGGATGCCGTCGCCGTCCCAATCCTCTTCTTGGAGGGAGACCGCGAGGTACTGAACCGCCTCGGCACGCAGCACGGAGCCGGCGATGCCCGTCTTCTTGGCCTGCTCGTCGCTGTACTCGATGAGCTCGCGGAAGTGGGCGATGGCCTCGACGTACTTGTCGTCGCGGTAGTAGGTCCAGGCGAGCTTGTAGAGGCCCTTGTCGTAGTAGGGGCTGTCGCGGAACTCGACGACCTTGACGTAGGCGGCGATCGCCTCGACCAGGTTGTTGTGGTCGAAGTAGTACTCGCCGATGCGCAGCCAGGTCTCGGGGGCGAAGCGCGAGGTCGGGAACTTCGTGACGAGGGTCTCGAACTCCTCGAGCGCGAGCTTCTCCTCGCCCATCTCCGCCTGGCAGTAGCCCTTCAGGTAGTAGGCGCCGTCGAGGTTTCGGTACCGCGGGAAGCGGGTGATGAGCTGGTCGAAGAGCAGCACCGTCTTGCGGTAGTCGCGCTGCGGCTCGGCCGGCTCGGTCTCGAGCTTGCCCTTGTCGAAGTCGACGATGAGGACGTCGTACTCCTCGGAGGCGGTGATGAACTCGTCGCTCGCCTTCTCGAAGTGGAGCTCGGCGAGACGGAAGAGTGCGTCGGGCGTGTAGCGCGGGTTGTTCGGATACTTCTCGAGGAACTTCTCGAAGCGGGCGATGGCCTCGATACGGCGCTGACGCTCTTCGGCCCGCAGCTTCTTGAGGATCGGCTCGTAGCGCCGCTGGATCTCACGCCGCTTGCGTGCGCGTTGGTGCTCGAGCAGCCGGCGCACATCCTGACGATAGGTGTCGACCTCGAGCGCGTAGGCCTCGAGCTCTTCGAGGGCCTCCGCAAGCTCCGGCGGGAGGTTCTGGTCGCGACGCTTTCCGGCGGCCTTGACCGTGGAAGGGTCGGGCAGCGCGTCGCCGGCCTTTTCGGCGGGCTTCTCGGCCTCGGCAGGCTTCGCGGCCTCGGCAGGCTTCGCGGCCTCGGCGGGCTTCGCGGCTTCGGCGGGCTTCTCGGCCTCGGCGGGCTTCTCGGCCTCGGCGGGCTTCTCGGCCTCGGCGGGCTTCTCGGCCGGCGGCGCCTCTTCCTCGACGGGCTGGGGATCGACGGCCGGCGGCGCCTCTTCCTCGATGGGCTGCGGATCGACCGCCTCGGGCTGCTCAGCGTCTTGCGCCCATGCAGGGAGCGCGACGGCAAAGATGAGCAGGGCGCGCAAGCTACTGCTGCTCATTCATCACCTCGTCGAAGTTCCGCTTGAGCGCTTCCTGCTCGGCGGATTGACGCTCGAGCACGGACGAGATCTGCTTGGAGCGGCCTTCCTTCTGCTTCCAGGAGACGTCGACCACGCCGACGTCGGCCTCGAGGACGACGGCGTCGACCCGGTCCATCACGTGGGTGAAGCTGCGCGCCGCGATGGCGCCGCCCAGCGACTCGGTCTCGCCCTGGTAGGTCACGAGGTCGCGGTCGTAGCCGGTCACGTTGCCGCGCTCCCGGTCGACGATGCGCTTGATCTCGGCGATGCGCTCGTCGGCCAGCGCCGAGGCTCGCTTGAGGAACTTGTCGGCGCGGGCGTCGATGGCTTCGAGGCGCTGCAGCTCACCCGCCGGGATGCGGGCGCCGTGCTGGGCCAGCCAGCGCGCCTCGGCGTCGATGGCCGCGACGTATCGCTGGCGGACGCTGGCGTCGCGCCCGGATGCCGCGTCGTTGACGCCCACCGACACGCGCTCGGCCTCGAGGGAGGAGACCAGCACGCCGAGCTCGTCGCGCAGCCCGCGGGTCTCGACCAGCTCGCGCTTGACGTTCTCCATCGCAGCCACGTCTTTCGGGAGCATCCCGCCGGACTGCGCCGCCGTGTCCTCGATGTACTTCCGGATCGCCGCGAGCTGCGCCTCGAGCCCCTGGATGGCGATGCGCAGCTTGAACGACTCCTGCTCGAGGCGGGCCATCTCGTCGTCGATTCGGGCGTCTCGGGCTTGCAGCTCGAACGCGGAGCGGGGCGTCCCGTCGTAGGCCTCGGCCCATCGTTCGCGCTCGTCGTGCACCGTGTCGTAACCCGAGCGCGAAGACAGGCTCGCAGCGGCGGCATCGTTGAGGCGCGCGCGGGCGCCGATGAGCGCGCCGCGGACCTCGAGGGCACGCAGCCAGCCGTCGTGGAGCTTGGGGAAGATCTCGATGCGGCTGTCGGCCTTCAGGGCCACGTCGATACGGCGAATGGTGCGGCGTGCGTCGTCGACATCGCGCTTCTGGGCGGCGAGGTCGCCGACGAGCAGGAGGGCGCGATCGGCGTCGACATCAGGGCCGGCGAATTCGGCGGCCCGCGGCGGCAAGAACGAGGTGAGGTCGAAGTCGGCGATGTTGCGGCCGATGACGCGGTTGAAGTAGGCGACCAGGTCGCCCCGGTTGTTGCGCACCACCTGCTTCATCTCGTTCTGGATGGGCCCGAACTCGAAGAGGACCTCCTGGAACGCCTCGGACGCCTCTTCGAAGCGCTCGAGCATCATGAGCAGCTGACCCTTGAGCAGGCGTGCGTCCGGACCTCGCAGCGCGCTGGTCTGGCTGATGAGCAGGATCTCCAGTCGGCGGAGGGCCTTCTGGTAGTCCTGCTGCTTCACCGAGATCCACACGCTCTCGTACATTGCCTCGTCGAACGCGCCGGAATCGCGCGGTACCGAGGAGTACGCACCGACCGACTTGTCGAATTGACCAAGCTCGTAGTGGATGCGCGCGATGGCCAGGCGAGCCTGGTCCTGCGCGTGCTGGTTCTGGGCGGCGGCGAGGTCGCCGTCGAGGGCCGTGTCGACCAATTCCTGGAACGTCTTCAGGGCGCCGGCGTACTTCTTCTGCTTCACCTCGACGACACCCAGGAAGTACCGGGCCCGCGGCGAGACCGTGTGGTCGTTGGGGATGCGGCGGAAGGTCGCCTCGGCCTGATTGAGCTCATTTGTGCGGTAGTGGTACTTCCCCACCGCGTAGAGGAGCCGCGGGTCAGGCGCCCGAGTCAGAAGCTTGGTGGCGCGCGCGAGGTAGCTCTGGGCGCGGCGCACGTTCTCGGTCACCAGCGCGATCTCGAGCAGACGCCCGATGGCTTCCTGCTGCCGGGCCGGCGTGTCTTGAGTGGCGACGAGTTCGAAGTAAGTGGCGGCCGCGTTGTAGTTGCGAAGCCGGTACAGGGACTCCGAGAGGTAGTAGAGCGCGTCGCGGTAGGCGACGTGCGACCGGCTACGAGGATCCTCGACGACGTCGAGCAGCACCATCGCGGCGCGGTCGTAGTCCTGAGTCAGGAAGAAGAGCTGCCCGTCGCTCAGGCGTGCCGTGATCTTGTGGGTGCGCTCGAGCAACGCGGGCCGGAGGATCCGCTGCTCGAGGTCGTTGAGCGTGGTGTCGGACTTCGAAAGCGCCTCGCGCACGTCGCCGAGCGCGTCGGCGTGCGCGGGGCCCGCCAAGAGGAACGCTATCGCGAGCGCGGCAGCCGAAGTGGACCGGGCGAGCATCATCGCGTTGTCTGCTCAGTCGCCGCCGGGCTCATTCGCCGGCGGTCTCCTTGACCGCGCTTGCCCTGCGAGCAGAGTCCGAGAGCTGGTCTTCGAAGCGGATGTCGGGGCGATCCTTGAGGTCGGTCGTGATGCCGCCCTTCTCGTACCCGACGACCCGAACGTTGACGAGCTTGCCCTCTTCAGCGTGGAACGTGTGCGACGAGCGCAGGTTGAAGACGTAGCCGCGCAGGTAGCTGAAGATGCCGAAGCCGTTGCCTCGGTAGGTCATGACCACCGAGACGGTGTGGTTGCCAGGAGTGATCGGGCCGTTGAAGACCTCGATCTCGGGCTGGTCGGCGAGCTTGAAGTTGTCGTCGTCGATGTACGTCTTCATCGGCTGGCCGTCGAGGCTGTAGCTGGCCTTCTCGAGCCGGAAGCTCGAGCCCATCTCGTTGCGATGGAGGATGGCCGCCTCGGCGCCGGCGATGGACGAGGAGAGGACCGTCTCCTTCAGGATCGCGAGACGCGTCTTGGAGCGGAAGATCTTCTCCTTGAGGTCGTTCACTCGACTCTCGAGCTCGGAGATCTTCAGCCGGTAGGCCTCTTCACCGGTCTGCGGCTGGGGCGCCGCCTTCTCGGTGTCGTTCTTCTCGACTTTGACGGTGGTGTTGGGGTCGGCGGGCGGGGGTGCCGGCTTGGCTGCGGCGTCACCTGCGCGCGCGGGTGCAGCCGCGGGCGCCTCGGCGGGCTTCTCGGCAGCAGTGTCAGCTGGCTGGGCAGTCGCGATGGACGCCCAGGTGACAAGGGCCAGAACGCTCAGTCCGCGCATCGATCGAGAGCTCCCGGGCAGGACCTGAGTCCCTAGTTTCGTTGAACCGGCAGTAGCACGCCCGTCTTGGCCGTGTCAACTATACGGCACAGCCCCTCACAAACTTGAACCTTCTATGATTTCAACAGGTTAAGAGCTTGCGCTTGCTGTAGATCAACCCCAGCGACCGGCCTCCAAAAGTGCCTGTGAAACACGGTCGGAGAGGCCCGGGATTCCGTCGCCCGTGACCGCCGAAATCGGGACCACGTCGATCCCGTCCAGAGCGGCCCGAACGGCGTCCAGCTGCTCGCGGACCTCCGGACGGTCGCATTGAGAGAGCACGACGACGTGAGGACGCTCGAGCAGCTCGGGCTCGTAGCGTCCGAGCTCGCGGCGCAGGGCGTGATAATCCGCGACTGGATCCCGCGTCGGGTCGAGGTCCTGGGTCACCAGGAAGAGGAAGAGCGAGGTGCGCTCGATGTGGCGCAGGAACTGGTGGCCGAGGCCGTGTCCGTCGGCTGCACCCTCGATGAGGCCGGGCAGGTCGGCGACCACGTAGCTGCGGTCGTCGGCGACGTGGACCACACCCAGGTTGGGCTTCAGCGTGGTGAACGGGTAGTCGGCGATTTTCGGGCGCGCGCGCGAAATGCGCGAGACCAGCGTGGACTTGCCCGCGTTCGGGAAACCCACGAGCCCCACGTCCGCGATGAGCTTGAGGATCAGGACGAGCTCACATTCCTGCGGCTCCTGGCCGGGTGAGGCGAAGTCCGGGCTGCGACGGGACGGCGTGGCGAACTCGGCGTTGCCCCGGCCGCCCTTGCCGCCCTTGGCGACGACGAAGCGCTGCTCCGGCTCGTTCATGTCCTTCAGGAGGGTGCCTGTGCCGTCGTCGAGGTAGATCTCGGTGCCGACCGGAACGCGGATGATGATGTCGTCGGCGTCGGCGCCGGTGCAGTCGCTCCCTGCGCCAGGGCGGCCAGCCTTCGCGAAGATGCGCCGCTTGTAGCGCAGGTCGAGCAGCGTGGCGACGCGCGGGTCGGCGTGAATCGTGATGTGCCCACCGCGGCCACCGTTGCCGCCGTCAGGGCCACCGCGCGGGTTGAACTTGTCGCGCCGGAAGCTGATGCACCCCTGCCCCCCCGCTCCGGAGCGGACATGGATGCGTGCCTCGTCGATGAATTTGATGGTGGGCTCCCAGGTGGAGCCAAAGCGACGCTTTCAGGCGGTCGCTTCGGTCGCGGCGTAGACGGCCACGCGCTTGCGATCGCGGCCGTGGCGCTCGAACTTCACGTGCCCGTCGATGAGGGCGAAGAGGGTGAAGTCGCGGCCGAGGCCGACGTTCTCACCCGGGTGGATGCGCGTCCCGCACTGGCGGACGATGATGCTGCCAGCGTTGACGTACTGGCCGTCGAAACGCTTCACGCCGCGGCGCTTGGAGTTCGAGTCGCGGCCGTTACGGGTACTTCCTTGACCCTTCTTATGTGCCATCGGTCCGTGCCTTCCTGCTACGCGCTGATGCCGGTGATCTTCAGCTCGGTGTAGGCCTGACGATGGCCCTGCTTCTTGTGGTAGCCCTTCCGGCGCTTCTTCTTGAAGACCACGATCTTCTTCGCGCGGTCCTGGGCGACGATTTCGGCCGTAACCGAGGCGCCTTCGACGCGAGGAGTGCCGATGCGGGTCTGGCCGTCGCCGCCGACGAGGAGGACCTCGGCGAGGGTGACCGCGTCGCCGGGATCGCCCTCGAGCTTCTCGACGCGCACGGCCTGGCCTTCGGAGACCCGGTACTGCTTACCGCCCGTCTTGATGATCGCGTACATCTGTCCTGCTCACCGGTGAATCGGGGCGCGGAGGATATGCGCGTCCCCCGCCGGAGTCAATCCCGATCGAGCCCGAGCGGCGATTGAGCGGAGGGAGAGGTGGTGCGGACGTGGGCGGCGAGCGCTGGGCCATACGGGGCGCGGGCTATCCCGACCTCGGTGATGATGGCCGTGACCAGATCTGCGGGCGTGACGTCGAACGCCGGGTTGAAGACCTCGACGCCCTCGGGGACCAGTCGCTTGTCGCCGACGTGGGTGACCTCGCGTGGATCGCGCTGCTCGATGGGGATTTCGGCGCCGGTGGCGGTGCCGAGGTCGACGGTGCTCGTGGGGCCGGCGACGTAGAACGGGATCTCGTGGGCGCGGCAGAGCACGGCGAGGCCGTAGGTGCCGATCTTGTTGGCGACGTCGCCGTTGGCCGCGACCCGGTCGGTGCCGACGATCACCGCGTCGATGTCGCCGCGCGCCATGAAGTGGGCCGCCATGTTGTCGGTGATGACGCGGGTTGGGATGGCGTCGCGGTGAAGTTCCCAGGCGGTGAGGCGGCTGCCCTGGAGGAACGGGCGGGTCTCGTCGGCGTAGACCAGGCTGACACGCCCCTGGGCGAAGGCGGTGCGGATGACGCCGAGCGCGGTGCCGTGGCCGCCGGTGGCGAGGGCGCCGGTGTTGCAATGAGTGAGGATGCGCGCGCCTTCGGGGAAGAGCGGGGCGCCGTGCTCGCCCATCGCGTGGCACATCGCGAGGTCCTCGGCGGCGATCTCGTGGGCCTCGGCGAGCAGGCGGTCCGGGTCCGACGTGCCGAGGGCGGTCATGCGGTCGAGGGCCCAGAAGAGGTTGACCGCGGTCGGTCGGGTGGCCGCGAGCCCAGCGCGGGCGGCGTCGAGGTCGGCCTCCGCGCGCGCCGCGAGCACGATGCCGTAGGCGGCGGTGATGCCGATGGCCGGCGCGCCGCGGACGACCATCGCCGTGATGGCTTCGGCCACCGCGGCCCAGCTCTCGCAACGGACGTACGTCTCTTCGCTCGGGAGCTTGCGCTGGTCGAGCAGGACCAGGGCGTCTTCGGCCCAGCGGATCGTGTGGAATTCGCTCATGACTCGCTCAGTAGCCGGTCGAGCACTTCGTTGACCAGCTTGGGGTTCGCCTTGCCCTTCGTGGCGCGCATCACCTGGCCGACGAAGTAGCCCTTCACCTTGGTCTTCCCGGCGCGGAACTGGGCGACCTGGTCGGGGCTCGCGTCGACGATCTCGCGGACGACCGCCTCGATGGCGCCGGTGTCGGTGACTTGCCGCAGGCCGCGCGCCTCGACGACTGCGTCGGGCGTCCCCTCCCCCGCCAACATTGCGTCGAACACGGTCTTCGCGATGCGCCCGCTGATGGTCTGGTCGTCGATGAGGGCGACGAGGCGGCCCAGGTCGGCCGGTGGCGGCGCGTCGGCGATGGACTCGACGCGGCCGAGCAGCTCGGTGGTGACCCAATTGCTCAGCGCCTTCGGGTTGGCGTGCGTCGCGACCGCCGCCTCGTAGTAATCGGCGAGGTCGTGGTCGGCGACGAGCACGCCGGCGTCGTAGTCGGACAGGCCCAAGGCGTCGACGAAGCGCGCGAGGCGGGCTACGGGCAGCTCCGGCTGAGCGGCGCGAATCGCCTCGACGCGGGCCGCCGGGATGTCGAGGGGCGGCAGGTCGGGCTCGGGGAAGTAGCGGTAATCGTGGGCGTCTTCCTTCGAGCGCATCGCCCGTGTCCGACCCGAGGCGTCGTCCCACAGCCGGGTCTCCTGGAGCACCTCGCCGCCCGCTTCGATGACGTCGGTCTGGCGCTCGACCTCGTAGTCGATGGCGCGCTGCACACCCTTGAAGGTGTTGAGGTTCTTCAGCTCCGTCCGCGTCCCGAGGGGCTCGCCGGGCCGGCGCACGCTCACGTTGGCGTCGCAGCGGAAGCTGCCCTCCTCCATGTTCCCATCGCAGGCGTCGACCGCGCGGACGAGCGCGTGCAGCGCCTTGAGGTAGGCGACGGCCTCGGCCGACGAGCGCAGGTCGGGGTCGGTGACGATCTCGACGAGCGGGGTGCCGGCGCGGTTGAGGTCGACGTGGGTCGCGCCCGAGGCTTCGTGCTGCGACTTGCCCGCGTCCTCCTCCATGTGGATGCGCAGGATGTGGATGCGCTTGGGCGCGTCGACGTCGATGTCGAGGTGCCCGTGCTCGAGGATCGGCTGCTCGAATTGGGTGATCTGGTAGCCCTTCGGGAGGTCCGGATAGAAGTAGTGCTTCCGGGCGAAGACGCTGCGCGGGTTGACGGTGCAGTCCGTCGCCACGCCAACGCGGAGCGCGAGCTCGACGGCCCGGTCATTGAGCACGGGCAGCACGCCCGGGTGGCCGAGGCAGATGGGGCACGTGTTCGCGTTGGGCGGCGCACCGAAGCGCGTGGGGCACCCACAGAAGAGCTTCTCGACCGTCCGCAGCTGGCAATGGACCTCGAGCCCGATGACAGTTTCCCAGCTCATTTTCTCCGCTCAATCGCCGCCGGGCTCTTCCCGCTCACACGCCGCTCGGGCTTGGGCGAACGCCCTCCCCAGTCGGTCGCGTCCTCGTAGGCGGCGGCCACCCGGAGCAGGCCGGCCTCGTCGAAGTGACGACCGAGCAGCTGCAGCCCGATGGGCAGGCCGGACGAGTCGAAGCCGCACGGCAGCGACACGCCGGGGATGCCGGCGAGGTTCGCGGAGATGGTGAAGACGTCGGCGAGGTACATCTGAAGCGGGTCGTCGATGCGCTCGCCGCGCGGAAACGCGGTGGTCGGCGAGGTCGGCGTGACGAGCGCGTCGACCTGCTCGAAGGCGCGCTCGAAGTCGCGGCGGATGAGGGTGCGCACGCGGCCGGCGCGCCCGTAGTAGGCGTCGTAGTAGCCGGCCGAGAGCACGAAGGTGCCCAGCAGGATCCGGCGCTTGACCTCTTCGCCGAAGCCGCCGCCGCGGGTGCGCGTGTAGAGGCTGCCGAGGTCGCTCGCCTCCGCGCGATGCCCGTAGCGGACGCCGTCGAAGCGCCCGAGGTTGCTCGACGCCTCCGCCGTCGCCAGCACGTAGTAGGTGGCGATCGCGTATTCGGTGTGCGGCAGGCCCACCTCGACGACCTCGGCGCCGAGCGTCCGCAGCTGGTCGATGGCGCTCTCAACGGCGCGGGCGACGTCGGGGGCGAGGCCGTCGCCCGGGAAATACTCCCGCGGCACGCCGATGCGCAGCCCGCGAAGGTCGCGGTCGCGGGGCAAGTCGCTGAGCGCGGCCGGGACCGGGGCGTCCGAGCTGGTGGCGTCGTGGGGGTCGGTGCCCGCCATTGCGGAGAGGACCGCGCCGGCGCCGCGCACGCTGCCGGCCAGCACCCCGGGCGTGTCGAGGCTGCTGGCGAACGCGATGACCCCGAAGCGGCTGACCCGCCCGTAGGTCGGCTTCAATCCGACCACACCGCACATCGCCGCCGGCTGGCGGATGGAGCCGCCGGTGTCGGTGCCGAGCGCGGCGGCGCAGCTGCCCTCGCAGACGGCCACGGCGCTGCCACCGCTGCTTCCGCCCGGGATGCGCGACGGGTCCCACGGGTTCTTCACCGGACCGAAGGCGGTGTTCTCGGTGGACGAGCCCATCGCGAATTCGTCCATGTCGAGCTTGCCGAGCACGACGGCGCCGGCGGCGCGGAGGCGCGCGACGCTCGTCGCGTCGTAGGGCGGGACGTAGCCATCGAGGATGCGACTGCCGCACGTCGTCGCGAGGCCCTCGGTGCAGTAAATGTCCTTCACGCCGATGGGCACGCCGGCGAGCGGGCCGAGCGGCTCACCGGCGGTGCGCCGCGCGTCGACGGCGGCAGCGGCGGCCAGCGCGCGGGCGTCGTCGGTGGCGAGCCAGGCACCGTGGGTGTTCTCTGCAGCCTTCGCGAGGTGCACCCGGGTCAGCTCGACGGCGGAGGTCTCGCCGGAGGCGAGGGCGGCGAGCGCCTGCTCGACGGTCATCCCACCACCCGCGGCACGCGGAACACCCCGCCGACCGCGTCGGGCGCGCCGTCGGTCGCCTGGCCTTCGGCGAGCTGCACGCGCAGGCCCGGCGGTCTGTTCTTCGCCCCTCCCCCCGCGAACGCGGTCGGCTCGACACCTTCCGTGTCGACCTCCTCGAGGCGCTGGACGTATTGGAGAATCTGTTCGAGCTGACCGCCCAGGCGTTCGGCTTCGTCGGCCGTCAGCTCGAGGCGGGCGAGGCGGGCAAGCTGCGCGACGCGGTCATCCACGGCGCTGTTATTAAACCCGCGCTACTGGCCGCGCAACCGGTCGAGCTTACGTTGCACCATCCGGGACTTGCTCCCGCGCGGGTGCGACTTCAGATAGTCGCTGTAGGCGCGGATGGCGTCGGGTTTCCGATTGGCACGCTCATAAGCGACCGCCAACCCGTACATGCCGTCGGCGTAACGCGGCTGGCGGCGCAGCGAGCCGCGGAAATGCTCGATGGCGTCGGCGATGCGCGACTGGTCGAGGTCGCACCACCCCAGGTTGGCCCAGGGCTCCGGGTGGCGCGGGCGCTTGCGGACCGCGGTCTCGAAGAGCCCCCGAGCGGCGCGGGTGTTGCCACGCTCGAGCAGACGGTAGCCCCGCGTCATCAACGAGTCGTAGGAGCCGCCGGTGGCCACCGGCGTCTTCGGCTTCGCCGGCGTCTTGGGATCCGGCTTCACCGGGACTGGCTTCACCGGGGTGACGGGGTCCGGCTTCACGGGGGTCGGCGTCGGTGGCTCGACCGCGGCGACGGGCCTGGCGGCGTCGGGCACCAGCTTCGCCACGGTCGCGTCGGGCTTCTTCGCCTTCGGCTCCGGCGGCGCGGCCAGCTTCGAGGAGGCGCCGAGCGACTGCAGCAGGCGGCTGGCCGGTCCGTGGTCGCGGTTGCCAGCGAGCAGCGCCAGCAGCGCCTGGATGGCCTGGTCTTCCTTCCCTGCGCGTTTCAGGGTGGCGGCGTGCAGGTACTGGGCACGGGGCAGCACGCGCGCGTTCTCCGGCAACTTCCCCAGCCGGCGGGCGATGTTGGACGCATAGCCGCGCCCGTGTAGCCCGGACGCGGCCTTCATCAGCGAGATCTCGGGTTTCGGTGCCTTCTGCGCTTCGGCTTTGGCGAGGTACTTCGCCGCCATGCCGTCTTCGCCGCGGACTCGGTAGTAGTCGGCATAAGCGAGCTGGAGATTCGGGTCGTCCGGCCGAAGCTCGCGGGATCGCGCAAGCCACATCTCGACGTCGTTGAGCAGCGAGGTCGGCTTGCCGGCTTCGAGCTTGGCGTACTCCGCCTGGACGAGGGCCACGCGCGCGCGGCCGAGCTCGGCACGCGCCCCCAGCTTCGCGTCACTGGGCGGATCGCCCAGCGCCTTCACCACCTCGGCGTAGCGCGAGCCGGCCGCACGGAGCGAGGCGTCGGCATCGCGTGCGTAGGCCACGTCGGCGCGCTCCAGCTTGACGACGAGATCCGTGTGCGACGCGACGCCGGCCGACCTGGTCGGGCGGGGCGGCGGCGGCGACTGTTTGTCGAGCTGGTCGAAGACGAAGTAGACGACACCGGCGATGGCGATCGTGGCCAAGACGCCCATCACCACGCCGCGGGCCATCCCGTCACCGCGACGGTCGTGGGGCCGGTCACCGTCGAAGAGGATCGGCGTCTCCTGCGACATCATCATCGGCGGCGGTGAGAACATCGGACTGGGCGGCGGCGTCGGCGGCGGCGGCGGCCGGTCTATCTGGCCAGAACGGTTGCGCCGCGGTGGATCCACGAGCGTCGGGCCGTCGTTGATGGCCGCGCCCGGTCCCTCGAGACGGAACTCACCGGTGTCGAGCAGGTCGCGCTGGCTGTTCGGAGGCGCTGGCGCCGGCCCCGGCGTGGGCGTCAGCGGCGGCCTCAGCGCAGGGGGCGGCGTGGACGCGTCGACGGCGAGGAAGAAGCTGGAGAGCTCGATGATCGATCCGAGCGGCTTCCAATTCTCGCCGGTCTTCGAGATCTCGTCCTCGCGGCTGACCTTCCGCTCGACGATCCACTGCTGGAGCGTCGCCAGATCCTTGAATTCGCGGACGTCTCCGGCGCCGTCGCGGATCATCCACAACGGAGGGCGTGGTGGTGGCGCGGCTGCTGAGTCGCCCCCGACGACGGGTTGCTCATCAAAGACGACTCGGTGACGCACGACGCGGAACAGGTGTCCGCAATTCGTGCACTTCACCGTGATGCCGGCCTCGGTGACCTTGGCGTCATCGAACTCGTACTCAGTGCTGCACTTCTCGCACTTGACGTCCATCACCACCCGCTTGCTGCTTCCGGCGTCGGTACTCGTCGAGGGCCTTCTGCGCCTCGGGATCCCGATTGCTCTTGTGGAGCGCCAGGGCAAGGTAACGCCAAGCCCTGGGGTCGTCGCCCTTCTTCGTCAAACTCTTCAACCGCGTTGTCGCGGCTGTGAAATGCCCGGCCTCGTATGCCTTGATCGCCTCGGCCAGCTCGGGGCCCGGCGCGGGCACGGGGGCCTCGGCGGTCGCGGCCAGCGGCGGCGGCAGCGCCAGCGCCTCGGTCTTGACGCCGGCGAAGACCGCAGCGCCAGCGAGCGCGAGGGTGCCGACGAGCATGCCGAGCACGGCGCCCATCCCGACCGGTCGCTCGACGCTACGCGCCTCTTTGGCCTTCGCATCGGGCCGATCACGCTGGCCCTTCTTCTGGTTGGGCCCGTCTGCGGCGGCCGCTTGCTTCTGGCGGCTGCGCGGCGATGGGGCACGCTCCATCGCGAGCGAAAGCTCGCCGGCTCCCCCCGCCGCGAGCTTGGGTGCCTCCACGACTCCGCCGGGACGCATGCCCAGGCGCTTGGCGATCTCCGGGAAGCTCTCGACCCCCTGGAAGAGGCCTTGCGCCCGGGCCACGCGCACCCCGCTGATGTCGGCCTTGCCTTCGAGCCAGGCGACGACAGCGTCGACGGTCATCAGCTCGTAGACGAGCCCACGCTCGCTGCGCACGCGCCAGCCACTGGCCGTTTCGGGCGGGGGTCGGTCGGTCGTCGGGGTCGACATCTGCCGCAGCGCGACTTCGGCGTCCACGTCGACGACACGGGTCGATTCGGGGTCGCCCGGCTGCGTGTCCAGGTTCAACGCGTTGAACTTGTCCATCGTGCCGCCGAATTGGAATTCGGGCGGCGGCGCCACCAGCGGCTGTGCAGGCGCACGCGGCGTCGGGCTCAGGATGCTCGACAGGTCGAAGGCGTCGCCCTCCGTGGTGGGCATGTCTCCCAGCGAGCTGCTGCTGCTGCCGCCGGGGGCGCCGAGGCTGCCGAAGTCGGGTCCGGGCGCGGGCGGTCCGAGGTCGCCGAGGCTGCCGAGCCCGCCGGGCTGACCCAGCGAACCGAAGCCGGCGTCACCGGCCGGGACGCGCTTGATCGGCACCCGCCCGAGCTGGCCGTTCAGGTCGACGTCGACGGTAAACGGACGACCACAGACGGCGCACACCACCGTGGCGCCGGGCGCGGTGCCGTCGAGCGCCTGATTGGGGCGCCCGCAATGGGTGCAGTCAACCTGCATGACTAGGCGGTGACGGTGCCACAGGACGTGACCCTTGGCCAGCTGAGCGCGGTCGGCGGACCCGCGTCCGACCTACCCATCATAAGGAGACACGAAGCGCGCGACGATCGTCTTCCGACCGATGTCGGGGAAGTCGACGTCGAGCATGGTGCGCATCCCGCCCTTCACCTTCAGCACGCGCCCGGCCCCGAATTGGGCGTGCCAGACCATCATGCCGGCGCGCCAGGCCTCCTCGGCGCCGGGCAAGTCGTAGCTCGGCGCGGCGTCCACCATGTGCGCGTCCTCGTCCCGCTGACCGCGCGCGCGACGGCGGGGGCGGCGCTCGCGCCTGACCGGGACGTCGGGCACGTACTGCGCCTCGACGACGTCGCCCGGGAGCTCGGAGAGGAAGCGACTGGGGCGCGGGTAGCGGATCTCGCGGAAGGTGCGGCGCGCCCGGGCGAGCGAGAGCAGCAGGCGACGCTCGGCGCGGGTGAGCGCGACGTAACAGAGGCGGCGCTCCTCCTCGATGTCGTCGGCCTCCTTGAGCGAGCGCTGGTGCGGGAAGAGCCCCTCCTCGAGCCCCATTACGAAGACCACCGGGTACTCCAGCCCCTTCGCGGCGTGCACTGTCATCAGCGAGATGGCGCCGCCCGCGCCGAACTCGGGCGCGTCGGTGTCGCCGATGAGGGCGACCTGCTCGAGGAATTCGCCGAGGTCGGGCTCGGGCGCGTCGCGCTCGTACTCGTTGATCGCGACCAGGAGCGTCTCGATGTGCTCGTCGCGCTCAGCGTAGTCCTCGCTCTCGGGCGGGGCGATGACGCCGGAGAGGACCAGCGCGCCCACGAGGGAGGTTCGCGGGACCAGCAACATGACGGCTCCCGCGGCCTCGACCAGGGCCACGGCG
>PVBE011234077.1_pt1 | contig 50197 bp, 32 predicted proteins | sample 1631181 | NCBI WGS metagenome assembly PVBE01 (sample SAMN08397723, study PRJNA350692) | Marine metagenome, whole genome shotgun sequencing project. | isolation source: water | place: Pacific Ocean | collected 2012-04
TAGTTGAGTGGGCAGCGGGCCGCACAGGAATCAACGGCATACGTAAACGAGTTCCGCTTGTTACAGAGTGGGTAGAGGAGGCCCTGCTGTCTAGCCACACTAGGCTTCGGAAGGCCGATGTGCTTCTGTGGGGGGGCACCAATATTTCTGAAGATGCGGCTGTGGCGATCAGTAGGTTTGTCGAGGAAGGGGGGGGGCTGGTGGTCGGGCTCGTGCCTTGGGCATGGCAACAGCACAATCCGACTGGGGATCTGAGGGATGACTGTCTGTTCAATCAAGTCTTGGCCCCTATGGGGCTTGTCTTTGGGCCCGGCTACATGCCGGCGGAATACAGACTTGACGATTCGCGCCCAGAGCGCTCGCACGCGACTGAAGCACTCCTGAATTTGGCTCGTGATGAGAAAGCCGATCAATTCACACTCATCCAACGGGCCATTCAGAGCATCCCAGATGGCGATGTGTTCTTTCTGCCGATCTTGGAGGAGATCCTCGCTGAGACTCAGATCAGTATGGTCCCGTCTGAGAGTGACCCCATCAGGCCAGACCCTGTGACCCGACTTCGGGGGCTGTGGTGGGAACGCATTCAAGGAGACATCTCTAGCGATGGTGTGGAGACCGCGGAGGGGGCGGAGCTGTTTCCTGGCGCCGTACATGTGGATGCGAAGCGAATCGGAGCTATTAGGAGATTCCGCGGGGCCTCCGGGGAGTGGCTGTCCACGGGCCTGTATGCAGCGCCTGGCGAAGCCCTGCGGGTTCGGGTGAAGTCGGGGAAGGCCACCGGATGGGGGCTTCGTATTGGCGCGCACTCAGATTCTATCTTCTACCATGGGGAATGGAGGAGGTGGCCCAACATCAGCCATCGGTTCCAGTTGAGAGAAAAGGAAGTATGGGTTGCTAGCCCGTTTGGAGGTCTCATTTACGTCGTGCCAGCCGGGCACATGAAAGACGAGGTCTGCCTTCAGTTCTCGCATGTAGTGCCAGCTCCTTTATTCCGCTCGTTCGAATCCAACGCCGAGAAGCACTGGTTGAATGAACGCGATGCGCCGGCGCCTTGGGCTGAACTCGCTGGCGAGTATCTGATCTTGACGGTTCCTTCTGAAGCACTTCGCAACCTCGATGACCCTGCCCGGATCACTGATTACTGGGACCGGGTGATACAGGCCAACTGTCAGCTTGGTGGGCGCTCGCTCCCTGATAGACCTGAGCGATTCGTTGCGGATGTCCAGATATCAGCCGGATACATGCATTCCGGATATCCGATCATGACTCACTTGGATGTCACCAGGCCATCAGATGGGCACAAGTATGGCAGGGTGCTTGATATTGACTGGCTAGAGGCTGAGGGATCTTGGGGGCATTTTCACGAGCTTGGGCACAACCGCCAGCGGGGGGAGTGGACCTTTGATGGGGCGGGGGAGGTCACCTGTAACCTGTTTACGCTCCACGCCATGGACAAGGTGTCTGGGATTGAGCCGTGGACACACCCCTTCCTCGATGGGGCAAAGGAGGAGTATCGGGACTTTATCGAGAAAGGGGCGGATTTCGAAGTATGGAAGCGTGAGCACGCTTTAGCCCTTCTGATGTATGCACAGGTGCAGCATGCTTTCGGTTGGGAGCCGTTCTATGCCGTGTTTGCTGAGTACGAATCCCTGCCCGATGACCAGCGGCCCAGGACAGACCAGGGGAAGCGCGATCAATGGCTGATTCGTCTTTCGCGGGCTGTGGATAGGAACCTTGGCCCTTTCTTCGTGCATTGGGGGATTCCGGTCACTGAGCAGGCCCTTGACCAGGTTTCCACCTTGGACCCTTGGATGCCTGTCGCGCACAGGAGTAACCGGTGAAATGCCATGGCAGTACCTGCCTCCCGCCCGAGCCGGAGGAAGGGAGATACATCACGGCCAAGGCCATGGGCTGAGGTTGTTAAGTGGCCTCCTTCCGGGCTTGCTTGTCACCTACTGGCTCGTGACGGGCTGGAGCAACAGCTCGCAGGCCAGGCGCAGGCCTAGTTCCAGGGCGCGTTCGTCGGGGTTGAAGTCGGGCGTGTGGACCATGGCGGGCTCTGTCCCAGGCTCAAGGGCGGTGAAGTCGCTGACGCCTAGGAAGAAGTAGAGGCCGGGGGTTTGTTGGGCAAAAAAAGCGAAGTCCTCGCCGCCCATGTGGGGGGGCTCGGGGGTCATGCCGTCCGGGCCCAGAAGGCGCGTGAAGAGGGGGCGGGCGCTGGCGACGAGGGCGGCGTCGTTGACGGTGACCGGCGTCAGTTCTTCGATTGTGACTGTTCCGCTGGCACCGAAGCCTGCTGGCAGGGTCGCCACCAGCTCGCGCAGGCGCCGGTGGACTTCGAGCTGGACGGCGCGGCTGTGCGTGCGGATGGTGCCCACGAGCTCGGCGCTATTGGGGATGATGTTGAAGCGGTTGCCGGCGGCGAATTTGCCGACGGTCAGCACTACCTGGTCGTGGGTGCTGATGCTGCGCGAGGGGATGGTCTGCAGGGCGAGGACTAGCTGGCTGGCCACTACGATGGGATCCACGCCACTCTCCGGGTAGGCGCCGTGGACCTGCTTGCCGGTGATCTCTATGGTGAAGCGATCCACGGCGGCCATGGCACCACCGTCGTGCAGGCTGACATGGCCCAGGGGAATCTTGGGGTTCACATGCAGGCCGAAGACGGCGTCGGGCTTGCGCGTTTCGAAGATACCCTCGGCGAGCATGCGCTCGGCCCCGTGCACTCCGCTTCCCTTGACGCCCTCCTCCGCCGGCTGGAAGATGAAGAGGATGTCGTTGGCTAGCTGCTGGCGCACTGCCGGCTGGGCCAGGGCGGTGGCCACGCCCAGGCCGATAGCCGTGTGCATGTCGTGACCGCAGGCGTGCATGACGCCGACCTCGGTGCCGTCCCAGGTGTCGCGGGCGGTGCTGGCGAAGGGCAGGCCTGTCTGCTCGGTGATCGGCAGGGCGTCCATGTCCGCGCGCCAGGCCACCAGGGGGCGGCGGGTAGAGGCATCCGGGGACTTGAGCGCTGCGCCGCGCAGGAGACCTGTGACACCGGTGGCCCCGATGCCCACCTGCACCTCCAGGCCAAGGGCGCGCAGCTGCGTCGCCACCAGGGCGGCGGTGCGCCCCTCGCGCTCGCCCAACTCGGGGTGCGCGTGGATGTCCCGGCGCCAGGAAACGAGGCGGGGAGCAGTGGTGGCCAGGGCCCGTTCCAGGGGAGTGCTCTCCTGGCGCGGTCGGATGTTCTCTCGGACCTTATTAAAGGAAGCGGCTGCGGGCTCCGAGGCAGGCGCCCGGGAAGGGCACCGCGCGCTCTCTCCGGGGGCGGGTTGAAGGGCACAGAGGATTGTCAGGAGGATGCTGAGGGCGGTGGGCTGCATGGCCCCATTACAGCGAACGGGCCGGCGACTGGCCACGGATACTGCGTCGATCAGGGGCCTCGGGGCGGGCGGACCTGGCTCCGGGAGCGGGCAGCTCGGGACGGGAAACAGAAGGCTGCATGGTGTGCCAACGGCAAAAAAGGCCCCTGGCGACCTCTCAGGGGCGATGGGATTGGGGGATCTTCCCCTCGTTGATAGAGGAGTTATCGTGGAGGTGTGGCGACGGCATGGCCGTCGCCGAGCCTCAGCTCCCCAGCCCCGGCCCTACCATGATCAAGTTCACACCCTGGCAGAAGTTGCTCCCCACGACATTTCTGTTGACCTGTTCCCTGCTCAGCCCGTCGGCGGCCGCCCAGGTCGAGCACGAGTTCGTCCTCGACCGGCCCGGTTGCCATTGGAACTGGTCCGGCATGATTGCGAATCTCGGCTTCCTGGAGGGCGTGCCGGATTCGACCTTCACGCTAGAGGGACGCATCTGGGTGGAATTGACCGAGGTCGGCGGCGTGCTTCAGGAGGGGCGCATGGTTGTCATGGATGCCGCCATCGTCCCCATGTTCCAGGCCTTCATTCCCGGTGCCGCCGGTTATCCCAATCTCGTGGATCTGTGGGTGGAGGATCTGGTCTTCTCGGTGGACACTCCGGCCTTTCCGATTGCGGCTGACGGTTCCTATGCGGTGGATACCACCGTGTTGATTCAATCGGGCATGTTGCACGCCGTGGCTTTCGGCACGGAGACCATCACGGACTTGGCGGGGATTACCGCTGCGCCCAACCCGACCAGCGGTATCATCGTGGCCGGGCCGGATGGCTACTACATCGATGGTTTCCAGATCGCGATGTTCGACTTCACGGATCCTACTTCTGGTCTGACGGTTTCCTTCAATATGAACGGCTGGATAATAGGCAACGAGAGTTGTTCCTCGGGGCCGAACACGGTTTGTGGCACGGAGAAGAACTCCACAGGCGCCTCCGCCCATATCAGTGCCACGGGTTCCTACAACGTGGCCAGCAACACCATGGAGCTGTACACGGCTCCCACGCCCAACCAGTTCGGCATCTTCTTCTACAGCTCGACCCTCGTGAATGGTGGCGCGGGCTTTCCCCTGGGAGACGGGCGTCTGTGCATCGGGCCCGGCGCACTGAACCGTCTCTATCCGCCGGTCCTGGCCAGCGGCAATGTGATGACGCGCGCCATAGACTTCACGAATCCTCCCGCGCCGGCGGCGCAGATCACCGCCGGTAGCACCTGGTACTTCCAGACCTGGTTCCGTGACCCGGGCTTTGGCCCGGTGGGCTTCAACCTGTCCAACGCCGTGGAGGTGTCCTTTTGTCCGTGATGTTCCGTAAGCAAGGGCGCCTGGCCCTCCTGATCGGCCTGTGTGTTTCTGTGGCCGCCCCGGCCCGGGCCCAGGTGGAGCACGAGTTTGTCATTGACCGGCGGGCCAGCCATTGGAACTGGTCCGTCCACATTCACAATCTGGGCAACCTGGTGGGCACCCCGGATGAGTCCTTTGATCTCGATGGGCGTTTTTGGGTTGAGCTGACCGAAAATGCCGGCGCCGTCCAGGATGGTCGCTATGTGGTCATGCTGGCGCCGGTGGTCCCGGAGATTCGAGCCCATATCCCCGGTTCGCCCGGCTATCCGAACCTGCTGGATGTGTGGACAGAGGGCCTGGTCTTCTCCGTGGACAGCCCTGTGTTTTCCGTGGCCGGCGACGGCTCGTTCACGGCTGCCATGACCATAGCGGTCATGGCCGGCGAACTGCACACGCTCTTTCTGGGCACGGAAACGGTCATGGACCTCTCCGCGACGACGTCCGCCCCCAACCCCATGAACGGTACGATCACGCAGGGGCCGGATGGCTATCACATGGAGGGCTTCATGTTGGCCCTCTTCGATTTTTACGATCCCGTGAGCGGGCTCTACGCCACGCTCAACATGAACGGTTACCTGGCGGGTGATGAGACCTGCGCGGCGGGGCCGAGCAATGTCTGCTCAACGGAGGTCAACTCCACCGGCGCGCCGGCGCACATCAGTGCCATCGGTTCCTATGAGGTGGCCCACAATTCACTGGAGCTCTATGCAGGGCCAGTGCCAGACCAGTTTGGCATCTTCTTTTACAGCCCGACGCTGGTGAACGGCGGCGCGGGATTCCCTCTGGGGGACGGGCGCCTGTGCATCGGGCCGGGGGCCTTGCAGCGGCTTTATCCGCCGGTCATCGGCAGTGGCCTGGCAATGGCGCGTACGCTGGATCTCGCCAATCCTCCAGCGCCTGCGGGGCAGATCACCGCCGGCAGCACCTGGTACTTCCAGGCTTGGTTCCGCGATCCGGGGGCGGGCCTGAGCGGCTTCAATCTGTCGAATGCCATCGAAGTGCCCTTCTGCCCCTGATAGGGGCCAGGCCAGCTCGGCGGTTGTTTTGACGGCCAGGGGTATTGCAGGATCGGTTGCAACCTGTTGCGCTGGTAGTCGTCAAACAAACAACTATCATGATTACCGCCAACGCGCTTGCCCCCCTGCTGTTTCTCGCCCTCCCCACACCCCAGGCTGATCCCGGGCCCACGGCCGAGGCCGTGCATCTAGTGCGCGTGGAACTGGATGCCGGCGGAGGTGTGGCGCGGGAGTTGGCGCGCCTCGGACTGGATGTCACCCATGTGGGTGCGCGCGGGGCTGATGGAGGCGGGGCCTTTGCCGAGGTTGTTGTTGACGATGCCGAGCGCGGGTTGCTGGGGGGCAGGGACTGGACTGTGAGCCTGATCATTGAGGACCTGGCCGGCTACTACGCCGAGCGGCTGGCTTCCGGGGAGTTGCCGCGGGCGGGAACCCATGGAGGTTGGCTCAGCCCGCCCTTCGGGGCCGGCTCCATGGGCGGCTATTACACCTACAACGAAATCGTCTCGGTGGTGGATCAGATCCAGGCCGCCTTTCCAACTCTGGTGGCGCCCCGGACCAGCCTGGGGCAGAGTATCGAGGGGCGCGAGCTGTGGCTGTGGAAGGTCTCGGACAATCCCCTGCTGGATGAGGGCGAGGCGGAAGCCCGTTTCGATGCCTTGCATCACGCCCGGGAACCGGAGGGCATGCAGATCGCCCTGTGGTTCATGCTCTGGCTCTTGGAAGGATACGGCTCGGATCCGGTGGCCACGTATTTGGTCGACGAGCGCGAGCTCTACTTTGTGCCTTGCGTCAACCCGGACGGCTACGCCTACAACCAGCAAACCAACCCGGGGGGCGGCGGTATGTGGCGCAAAAACCGCAGACCCAACGGCGGGCTGGGCAGCTACGGCGTGGACCTGAATCGGAACTACCCCTACCAGTGGGGCTATGACAACTCCGGGTCGAGCAACAACCCATTGTCCGAGACCTATCGGGGCCAAAGTGCAGCCAGCGAGCCGGAGGTGGCGGCCATGGTCGCTTTCCTGGCTGGCCGCGAGTTCAGCACGGCCCTCTCCATCCACACCTACTCCAATCTCTGGCTTTCACCCCTGGGGTATGTCCCGTCCTACCCGGCCAACTGGTCTGAGTACGACGAGGTCGGCGGGCTGGCGACGGAGGAGAACGGCTATCAACACGGCCCGGCCTCCATCATCCTCTACGAGGCCAATGGCACTACTCTGGACCAGGATCACGGCGTGCACGGAACGCTGGCCTGGTCACCGGAGATCGGCAGCTCCTCCGATGGCTTCTGGCCACCCACCTCACGCATCATTCCCTTGGCGGAGGAAAACCTTCTGGCCTGCACGCGCACGGCCCTGGCCGCCGGAGCCTGGGTGCGGGCGGCGAATCTCACAGCCCTGGAGGTAGGCGACGGTGATGGCGCCTTTGAAGGCGGCGAAAGCGTGGCGGTTAGCGTGGGGCTGCGCAACAGCGGGCGGCTGGCCTCCGGAACCCTGGATGTAACTCTGACCACCACCAGCCCCCACGGGGAGGTCCTCTTGGGGCAGGAAACCGTGGCATCCCTGGCGCCCTTCACTGATGGCGCCCCAGCGGGCGCGTTGCTGCTGCGCATCTTTCCCGGAACCCCGGCTGGGACGGCGCTGCCCCTGGTCGTGACGGTTTCCGGAGGCGGTTGGAGCGAAACCCTGACGGAGGAGTTGATCGTGGGCGGGGAGATCACCCTGGCCGCCTTTGATTTCGAGGCGGCTGGAAATGAAGGTTGGACAGTGGGTGTGCCGAACGATGCCAGCACGGGCACCTGGACGCGCGTCAATCCGCGCGGCACGGCGGCTCAGCCAGAGGACGACCACACCGGCGGCGGCGGCAACACGCTCTGCTGGGTGACCGGTCAGGGATCGGTGGGTGGCAGCCTGGGAGAGAATGATGTGGATGGCGGGCACACGACGCTGCTCTCACCGAGCTTCGACCTGACCGGCAGGGAGGGGGCGCGGCTCGAATACTGGCGTTGGTACTCCAACGACACCGGAGCTGCCCCCAACGCGGATATCTTCGAGGTGGACCTGTCCGCCGACGGCGGCGGCAGCTGGACGAACGCGCGCACGGTGGGGCCGACCGGCAGCGATACGGGCGGCGGTTGGATCATGGACACACTGCTGATCGAGAGCCATGTGAGCTTGACGAGCAGTGTACGCGTGCGCTTTACGGTCTCGGACCTGGGTAGTGGCTCCATCGTCGAGGCGGCCATTGACGATGTGCGCCTGACGGCCCCCGGTAGCGGTGATTGCCCGGCGCCGGTGGCCACCTGTGTCACGACTCCCAACTCCGTGGGCAGCGGAGCACGCGTCGCCAGCTTCGGTTCCACCGGCGTCAGCGATGGGGCCTTCACCTTGACCGCCGCCGGCCTGCCGGCCAATCAGTACGGGATCTTCTTCTTTGGCCCCAACCAGATCAGCGTGCCCCTGGGTGACGGTACGCTCTGCGTGGGGGGCGGACTGTCGCGCCTCTCGGTGATGCAGGCGGATTGGACCGGCAATGTCCAGCACGCCCTCGACTTCAATGCCCCCCCGGCGACGGGTGCCCTGCTCCCCGGCACGAGCTGGTTGTTCCAGTTCTGGTACCGGGACCCGGGCTTCGGCACCAGCGGGTTCAACCTGTCGGATGCCCTGGAAGTGACCCTCTGCCCGTAGCGGGCCCGTCGCCAGGGCGTCTGAATTGACCTGATCGCGCAGTGCCTGCTCAGCCACCGGTTGAGGTACTCTGGTGGCGTGGGCCGGCGTATTCTCAGTTGTTGCTTGTGGTCATGTCTCGCGGTTCCCGGCGTAGCCGCCCGCGGCCTAGCCGCTTCCGGCGCGGCCGTTCCCGGCGTAGCCGCTCCCGGCGTAACCGTTCCCGGCGCGGCCGCTTCAAGTGTGGCGGCGCAGGACGAGTCGGCGCCGGTTGTCGACCTGCCGCTGAAGCTCGGACGCGAGGCACTGGAGGCCGGGGACTTGCCCGCGGCGCGGCGGCACCTGTCCGAGGCCGTCAGGAGGCAACCCGGTGACTCTGACCTGATTGCCCTGATGCTCAGGGCCTGCGCCGGGGACGACGACGCCCTGGGCCTCTGGACACTTGATTGGATGCGGGCGGCGGCCGACGAGCGGGGCCATGCGCAGGCGGGCGTGGCGCTCAAGGAGCGCCTCTCCGGGGGCGGGCGCGCCGCCGGTGAACTGGCCCGGGCCAGGGTCGCGGCGGTGGAGGAGTTGGCGCGTTTTGCCGGCGGTCGCCGCAAGAGCGGGAAACGTTCGCCGGAGGAACTGCTCGTGGCCCAGTGGGCGGAGCGCCTGGCTTTGGACCTGTGCGAGGGAGTGCCCGCCCTGGAGCGGAGCTTTGGGGCGAACCTGACGCCGGTCCTCTGGGGGGGGCCGCGGCCCCATGTGCCAGTGATCAAGGCCTTGACGCGCCTGATGGACTCCGCCTTGGCAAACCGCCGCACGGAGCTCGCCCTGCGGGCCGCCCGTTGTCTGCGGGGCCTGGCCGTTCAGGCCGATTTCAAGGACCTCAAGGGGCCGAAGCCCACGGGACTTGGGAAGCTGCGAGCCGAAGCCGGCCAGGCGCTGGCCCGCGCGAGGCGTCAGGTGGCGGAGAATGTGGAGAGAGCGGGCGGCGCCTGGACCCTGGAGGAGCTGGAGTGGATGGACGAAGACGAGGCTGAGGCCTTCACCCGGGCCCACGACAGCTTCGCCAATCCGGGCGTGGCACTCTCCCCGCGCGAGTGGTATCGCGTCGAAACCGACTGCGGACACGGCACGCTGCTCGGCGTCGCGGGCACGGTGGAGTTTCACCATGCACGCCTCGCCGGTTGGTATGGCAGCGACCCCTTTGTCGATCGCCCGGGCCTGGTGCGCATCGTGCCCGAGTCCCACGGCCTGGAAGCCGAGGGTGCCCCCTTCTTCTGGGCCGGGGGATTTCAGGGGGGCGCTACGACCACCCTGCGGTTTTCATGCGGCACCATCGAAGGCCTGGGACACGGCCTGACCCACGAGCTGACACACCGTTTCGACGGAACGCTCTTTCCCGGCCAACCGGCCTGGCTGACCGAAGGCAAGGCGGTCTGGACCGGCGCCGCCTTCGGCCATTCGAGCGCTGACCGCTTCGTGGCACAGCACGTCAGCTTCGGCACCATCGAAGGCGTCTTCGTCGATGGCTATGGCGGCGAGGCCAAGCTGCGCAAGCTCGTGGACGGCAGTCTCGAGGAGTACCGCGACAACTACAGCGCTGGCTATGCCCTGTATGTCTATCTCAACACCTGGCTGGGAGAAGATGGTCTGCTGCCGTTCAAGGAACGCCTGGGGGAGTTCATGGAAAACTGTCGGCGGCGCAAGGGAGATCCGGGCGCTTTTTTTGACGAGCACTTCTGTGACGGGCGCGCCGGGCGCCCGCAGGACTTCAGCGCCTTTGCGACGGGCTTCGCAGAGTTTGTCCAGGGGTTCTACTGGAAGACACCTGCGCCTTGGACAAGCCGTTACACCCAAGACGTAGGTTCCCGCGGCTCCGGCTGGGTCTACGACGAACCCACCTGGTCCTGGGCGCGGGCGCGGGCGGAGCCCTTCTTCGGCCAGGACCAAGCTCACCTGGCCGGGGATGTGTTGGTCAAAGGCGGCAAGTTGCGCGAGGCGGTGCAGGCCCTCGTATGGGGGCTGGAGATGGATGGCCGCCATCCGGTGGGGGAGAGCGCCTTGGCGAGCGTGCTGGTCAGCTTGGGCGAAGAGGACGGCGCTTGGGCTGCGGAGCAGCGCAGGACTTTTCCCGCGCCCCTGATCGATGGGGGCGGACTGGCCTCGCGTCCGGCACCCTTCCGAAGAGGCCTGCGCGCCACCAGTCATCTACTTGCCCTCTACGGGGAGCTGGTTGCCGGAGAAGTGACCGCCGGCCGCCCCCTGACAGCCCGCGCCCTGGCGGCGGACGGTGATCGCCTGGCCCGTTGGTTGGGCCTGCCGGAGACTCTGGTGGTGGGTCTGGGCCCGCCCGCAACAGGGTGTACGGAGCTGCACCCCTTCGACCGTCAGGCGCGGCGCCTGGTGACGGCTAACGCTGGTCGCCGGGATGGGGAGGCGTTCGTCGAGGACGAACTGAGCGGCTACGACGAGCGGCGCGTGGCAGGCCTGTGGTACGCGGATGAGCACGGCCAACTCCATGTGGGGCGCCGCCGGCCGCGGCAGGACACCGGCGACCGTGATCGTGCCGCGCACCAGGTGTGCGCCTTTGTGCGCTGCACGGATTGGGTCCTGCCGGGTGCCTGGTCGCTCAAGGCCCGTGTCCACTTCACCACATCCTATGCCTCAGGCGCGGTCATCATCGGCTACACGCGCCGGGACCGAAACGTGCGCTTTGGCTTCAACGCTGGCGACTTCATGTACGCCATCGGGGAGAGTGAGGAGGAACCGGAGTTCGCCTCCATGGGCTGGTCCCTGGGGGGGCTATTCGAGCGTGAGGGGGCCCTGCCGGGATCGCGTGTGGGCGGCGGCGTCGAGTTTGCGGCGCCGCGTAGCGGCTTCGATCTGGAGTTGTTGGTGGATGGGCCCACGGTGCACGCGTTCATCAACGGCGAGCGCGTGGGCACCTACACGGCACCGGATGGGGCGGCCTTGGAGGGCTACCTCGGTTTCGCCACGGGCACCGGCGCCGTGCGCCTGCAGGATGCAACTCTCCAGCGGTTAGATCGCTCCCGGCTCGCGCCGCGACCGCTGGGGTCAGGCAAGCCCGGTCAGGAAGTGGATCAGAGCGGCGCCACAGGCGCAGCGCATCGGGACGGCTGGAAGGGCGGACCCCGCATTCCCCCGGGCCTGGTCCTCGGCGCACCGGCTGCGGTGCCCTTTGAGCAGTTCAGGGGCCGCCCGGTGGACGGTGTGCCCACGGCCACCAACGGACGCCTGCTGCTCTGGATTCCGGCCCCGGCGCCGGAGGCGGGAGAGCTGAGCGTGTCTCAGCTGCTGGACAAGGCGCGGGGCAAGGCCCGACGCCTGGGCCAGGTCCTTTACCGGGCGGATGTGATCCAGGGCCTGTGCCTGGCCCTGCCGGGAGATGTGGGCCAGGTGGCGCGCGCGGACCTGGCCCGTGAGCTGTCGGCTGAGTTGGAGCGCGAGGTGCTGGTCCTGGCCCACGGCGCCTCGCCCCGGATCCCCGGCCTGCTGCTCGATGATGTGGGTGATCAGTACCGCTCCTGGCTGATGTTCCTGGATGCCGGAGGCGTGGCGCGCGTCGTGCGGCCCTTCTACGGCATGAGTCAACTGGATGAGAGCTTCGATCACTGGCTGCGCGTCTTTCGCGACCACGGGCGACCGAGGCGGGAGCTACCGGCGCTGCCGAGCCACGGCGCACCCGGGGCGGAGTTGGATGACGGGGGCGGGGACGAGTAGGACGCCGGTGCTTGCGGATTCGCCTGCCATGGGGTGAGATGGTTGGATGCGTCACCACCTCTGGCGAAGCCTCCTGCTTGGATGTTCACTCCTGATCCTGCTCCCGGGTCCGGGTCTGGCCCGCCAGGGGCGCAGCGCTGCGGGGGGCTACTACGACTCCGTGGACACCAGTTCGCCAGCTACTTTGCGAGCCAGCCTGCATGCGATCATCGACGACCACCAGCGGTACCCGTACACCTCCGGAGGCACTGACACCTGGGATATTCTGGAGGCTGCCCAGCAGTCTCCGAGCAGCTCCAGCCGCATCCTCGATGTCTACCACAACGAGGACTATCCCAAGGCCGGGGGCGGGAACTCCAACTACGATCGTGAACATACCTGGCCGCACTCCTTCGGGTTTCCGAACTACAACGGGTCCAACTACCCCTACACGGATTGCCACATGCTGATGCTGTGTGACAGTGTCTATAACTCATCGCGGGGCAACAAACCGTTCAAGAGTTGTGGTGGCGGTTGTGATGAACTGTCAACGGTCAGTAACAACGGCCAGGGCGGAAGCGGTGACTCGAACTGGCGCAGTTCAGCCGGGAATCTGGGGAGCTTCGAAGTCTGGGGAGGGCGGCGCGGGGATGTGGCCCGGGCCCTGTTGTACGCGGATGTGCGCTATGCGGGCGGTAACCACGGAAGCACCGGAGCCGCGGAACCGGACCTCATCCTGACGGACAACGAGAGCCTGATCGACGCCTCCTGGACCGGTCAAAACGAAAGCGTGGCCTACATGGGCATGCTCAACGTGCTGCTCCAGTGGCACGAGGATGATCCCGTGGACGCTTTTGAGTTGCAACGCAACGAAGTGGTCTACGGTTATCAGCACAACCGTAATCCCTTCGTGGATCACCCCGAGTGGGTGGCTTGTCTTTTTCAGGGCCCCTGTTGCGGCTTCACCGCCACCTGTCCGGGCTCCGCGAACAACACCGGAGCCACCGGGGAGATCGTGCTTCTGGGATCCGCCAGTGTGGCGGCCAACGACCTGGTGCTGGCTGCCGTCTCCCTGCCGACGAATCAGTTTGGCGTGTTCTTCTACGGGCCCTCTGAACAGGACACGCCCTTCGGCAACGGTCGCCTGTGTGTGGCGGGCCAGATTGCGCGCCTGGATTTGGTGAATACCGGTAGCCAGGGCTTCACTGCCTATGCCCTGGATAACACCGCGCCGCCCCAGGGTTGGGCCCAGATCACCCCCGGCTCCGCCTGGCACTTTCAGTTCTGGCATCGCGATCCCGGTGGGCCTGGCGGTTCCAGCCACAACCTGACCGGTGGCGTGCGCGTTGATTTCTGCCAGTAGGCAGCGGCACTAGCGGCCACCTCCCTCTCCCAGGAAGCCTCCAGCGAGATCGCTGGGAAGTTACACAGGCATTCTGGGGGTATGTTAGGCTGAGTACTCCAAAGTCACCATTCCCACCCAAGACAACCGGAACACCCCCATGCTGCACACCCTGCTCCTCGTCACGCTCACCGGTACGCCTGTTGCCGAAGTTGCACCGGAGTCCGCTGCCTCTGCACAGGATCGTTTGATTGAAGAGGCCTTCGGGCCGGTGGAATATGAGCTTGTCAGCCTGGATCTGCCCAGGAGCCTGAATGAGTGGATGCTGCTGGAACTTCCCGTGGCGGGCACTTTGCAGACCCTTGACCTGCGGCGCCAGTCCGTGCGCGCACCAGGGTATGAGGTGTTGGTGGACCGTGGGGGAGGCGAACTCGTCTCTGCGCCGGTACCTCCCGTGCGGACATACAGGGGCACCGTCCGTGGCTTGTCGGAATCCGCCGTGGCCGCCAGTCCGCTGCACGACGGTTGGGTTGCTGCAGTGCGCCTGACCCGTGCTGAAACCTGGTTTGTAGCGCCCCTGGCGGAGGCCATCCCAGGTGCGTCCAGCGACCAGCACCTGGTCTATCGGCCGTTGATCTCGGTCCTGGAGCGTTACGAGTGTGGCACGGACCTGCTCGTCCCTGCGCCGGGCACGGGCCTGGAACGGGAAGACCTGACCGCCGGCCTGGGGACGGGTAACTGTTTCAGCGTCGCCGAGTTGGCCTTTGACTGTGACTACGATTGCTATGTGTCGAACGGATCTTCCGTACCCAACACCGTGGCGAATATCGATTCGGTGCTAAATGCCATGAATGTGATCTACGCCCGGGATGTGCAGATCGAGCATGTGCTGACGGCCACGATCGTGCGTGCGAGTGAGCCGGACCCCTACACCAGTTACGACCCCGGCACGATCCTGGGCGAGTTTGTGAATGAGTGGAGGGTGAATCAGGGCGGCATCTCGCGCGGCGCCGCGCACCTGGCGGTGGGCAAGGAGATGGACGGCAACATCATTGGCCTGGCCTATGTCGGCGTCTACTGCAACCTGTATTGGGCCTATGGCCTGACCCAATGGAACCTCAGTTTTGACGGACGTGTGGGCGTGTTGGCTCACGAGCTAGGCCACAACTGGAACGCGCCCCACTGCCTCGATCCGTCCTGTGTGGTCATGTGCGGGGCCTGTCAGCAGTTCGGGCCCAAGACCAGCGAGGTGATCATGAATTGGCGGAATGCGGTGGGCTGCCTGACTTCCTCCGCCGGCTTCGGCCAGGCCGTGCCGCCCCACGCCTTCCCGGACGAGGCGCGCGTGCCGGTGGGCGCTGCGCCCCTGCGCCTGGATGTGCTGGCCAACGATATTGACGGCAACTGCGAGACCGTGGTCATCGATGCCTTCGATGCCGTCAGTGCAAACGGTGGCGCGCTGGTGCTCTCGCCGGGCACGGGCCCTGGAGGGCGCGATGAGCTGTCCTACACTCCGCCCGCCAACCTGGGCGGCATCGACACCTTTACCTATACGGCGGGCGACGGCAGCGGCCTGCAGGGCACGGCTACGGTGACGCTCCTGGTGGAGGATCCCACGGCGGACCTGGTGGCCCACTTCAAAATGGATGAGCCTCAGGCCAGCGTCAACCTGATTGATTCCTCGGGCAACGGAAACAACGGCACGTTTTACGGGGGCGTCTTAAAGGGCAACCCCGGCGCCGCGCCGGGGACCAACACCTCGGTATATTTCGATGGCGTGGACGCGCGCGGACGCTGGCAGGGATCAGCGGCTCTGAACCGCGTGCGCAACAACCTGACCCTGGCGGCTTGGATCCAGCCGCGTAGCACTGACGGCATTCAGCGCATCATTGCCAATTCCGGGGCCTGGGGCTTTGGGCTCTCGGGCACGGATTTCATCTATACCACCTTCGGCGTCCAGGACTATACGGCCAGCGCGGGTATTGCCGTGGACACCTGGGTGCATGTGGCGGCGGTCTGTGACTTCAACGACGATGTGAGCTTTTACAAGAACGGTGTGCGCATCGGTTCGGCCAGTGGGACAGCGGAGGCCGGCGCGCCGGCCACCGCTTGGTTCCTGGGTACCTTGAATAACGAGGGTGAGTTCTTCAGCGGGTCCATTGATGACATCCAGCTGTACGATGCCGCGCTGTCTGACGACCAGGTGCGCTATCTCTACGAGCACCCGGGACAGCTGGCTCCGCCCTGCGACGGCGGAGCGGCCTACTGCACGCCGAACCCCAGCTCCCTGGGCGTTGCGGCGCACATGGACACCCTCGGATCCCCGGTGATCCCGGAAAACGACCTGGTCTTGCTGGCCAGTCCATGTCCCGCCATGCAGCCGGGCGTCTTCTTCTATGGCACGGGCAGTGCTTATGTGCCGCTCGGGGATGGGATGCTCTGCGTCAACGGCTCCATCGTGCGCTTTGCACCGGTCTTCTCCGATGTCTTCGGCCTGGCCACCAAGGCTCTGGATTTCACCGGGCCGCCCCAGATCGGTGGTGGCATCACCGCCGGTAGTACCCTGAACTTCCAGTATTGGTACCGCGACCCGGCTGCGGTGGGCTCCGGCGGCGCCGGCTTCAACCTGTCGGACGCCTGGTCGATGACCTTCTGTGACTGACTTGAGGCTCAGCCCAGTAGGGGCGTAAGCAGGAGCCGCAGGGCAATCAGCGTCAGGAGCCAGCGGTACAGTTGGCGAAAGCGTTCCTCGCTCAGGTGCCCGAGCAGGCGCTTGCCGAGGAAGGTGCCCAGGACGACAGCGGCCAAGAGTGGTGCGGCGAGCAGAACCTGATCGAGAACCTGGAAGGCGCTGGTGCCCGTGACCGCGGGAGCCAGCAGGCTGAAGGCTGCGATCTTCAGCAGGTGGTTGTAGGCCTGGCAGGTGGCCTTGGTGGCGATGATCTGTTCCTTGCGCCAGCCGCCGCGCAGGAAGAAGGGGGCGATCAGCGGGCCCGTGGCGCCGACCACCACGCCGCAGGTGCCGACCACGGCGCCCAAGAGGGCAAAGGCTGTCTTCTCGCTGAGACCCAGGCCGCGCGTGGCCGGGAACCAGGTGGCGGTGATGGCCACTATTCCCACTGCGAAACGGGTCCATTCCGTATCGAGGGCGTCGGCAATCAAGAGGCCGAGCGCCGGGAAGGGCAGGGCACAGAGGGCGAACAGGCCGAGGGGAGCCCAACGCACATGGGAGCGGTAGGCGACGACGCGCGTGCCGTTGCTGGCCAGCTGCACCAGGGCGTGGACCGGAATCACCAGGACCGGATCGAGCCCTGCCAGGAACATGATCATCAAGAGCAGGATGCCGCCGCCCATGCCCATAAAGCCGGACAGCGTGGCGCCGGCCAGGGAGGCCAGGGTCAGGATCAGGATGATGGCGGGATCTTCCACGGGCATATTCTGAGCCCTCGGGAGGGAAGGGGGAAGTGTCCAGGGGCTCGCCGTCCGTCCCAGGAATGGCCACGACGTCTACCTTTGCCCCAGCTCGCTTGTGTCCCGCGACGCAGGGCTTGAGAATGGGTCCGTGGAATCGGGTGAGCAGAACAAACGCCTGGGCAAGTCCCGGATCAGCCGCTGGCGAGCCGGCGTGCTGCTGCTGGTGCACCTGCTGATCGCCGTGCACATCGCCCATTGGCTCGCCAGCGGGCGCACCCTGTCGCCGGTGGAGCCGTCGGAGGCCATGGAGTTCTCCAAGCACGGCATTATCAACGCCGGCTTTATCTTTTTCGCCCTGGCCATTGTGGGAACGCTGCTCCTGGGGCGCTTCGTCTGCGGCTGGGCCTGCCACCTGGTGGCCCTGCAGGATCTCTGCCGTTGGTTGCTGGTCAGAATCGGTCTGCGCCCCCGCCCCCTGCGCTCGCGCCTGCTGGTCTTCGTGCCCCTCCTGGCCTTCGTTTACATGTTCCTCTGGCCCCTGGCCTATCGCCTGTGGATCGGCGATGAGTTGGGCGTGCGCGAAACCCAACTCATGAAGGAGGACTTCTGGGCCACCATGCCCTCCTGGCCGGTGGGGCTCCTGACCTTGGCGGTCTGCGGTTTTGCCGTGATCTACATCCTGGGCTCCAAGGGCTTCTGCGCCTATGCCTGTCCCTATGGCGCCATCTTCGGCGTCGCCGACCGCCTGGCGCCCGGGCGCATTCGTGTCACCGAGGCCTGCGACGGCAGCGCTGCCTGTACCGCAGCCTGTACTTCCAATGTGCTCGTCCATCGGGAAGTGGCCGACTTCGGCATGGTGGTCGACCCGGGCTGTATGAAGTGCCTGGACTGCGTCAGCGTCTGCCCGACCGGCGCCCTGCATTTCGGTTTCGGCCGCCCGTCCCTTTTGGCCGAGCCCCGGCGCGAGGTCAAGGCCCGGCCCGCGCGCTTCGCCCTTTGGGAGGAGGCCCTGCTGGGCCTGCTGTTCCTGGCTGCTTTCCTGACCTTCCGCGGCCTCTACGGCCTGATCCCTTTCCTCCTGACACTGGGTCTGGCGGCCATCCTCGCGGCCCTGGGCCTTTTGACCCTGCGCCTGTTTCGGGAGCCGTCCGCCCGCCTGGCACCCTTCACTCTTAAAAAGGAAGGCCGCCCGACCGGCGTAGGCCTTGTCTACCTGGCGCTGATGCTCGGGCTCTGCCTTTTTTGGGGGCACAGCGCTCTCGTGCGCTACCACGAAGTGCGCTTGGCCGACTTCCACACGGGGAGCAGCGAGGCGCGTAGCGCCTGGTTTGAAGGGGCGGAGAGCGACGGCGCGTCGGCGAACGCGGCCGGGGGAGTCCCCGATGCAGGCCGGGCGGCGGCCTCCGCCGCTTTCCTCGAGCGCTTCGCCCTACGGGTCTCGCCCGCCGAGCGCCTGGCGGGAGCCTGGGCGCGGGCCCTGGGCGCCGGCCCGCAAGGCAGAGTCAGCCTGGCCCACGACCTGGAGGCCCTGCTGCAGGCCGGGGCCGCCCCGGCGGATGCCGTCTGGGCCCTGGCGGAACTACGCCTGGGCGCCGGGCGCGTCGAGGATGCTGAGGCCCTGTACCGCACCGTCATGGAAAGCGAACCGGGCCACCTGCGCGCCGGCGTGGGCCTGGGGCGTCTCCTGGCGGGCACCGGCGATCTGCCCGGAGCCCTGGCGGCCTTTGGCGGCGCCCTGGCCTTCCATCCGGACAACGTCGTGCTGCTCTACAACCGGGGCACGGCCCAGGCCATGGCGGGAGACGGTCCCGGCGCCGAAGCCAGTTACCGCCGGGTGCTGGAACTCGACACGGACTTCCACCGGGCGCGGGAGAACCTGGCGGGCCTGCTCTGTGGGACCGGGCGTCTGGAGGAGGGGCTGGCCCTCTATGGGGAAGCCCTGGAGCACACGGATGACGAGGCCGGCTTGCTGCTCTTCATGGCCCTGGCCCGGGCCCAGAGCGGCGACCTGGCCGGGGCGCAGGCGGACCTTGAGCGGGTCCTGGAGCTCCAGCCCGGTCGGGCGGAAGCCCTGGGGCTCTTGGATGAAGTGAGACGCCTGGCGGGGGAATCTGGCGGGGCGCGCTAGGGACTTCAGGAGAGGGATGCGGGGTCAATATCGCCCGCCTGGGCTCCCCGAGGGCGTTGTGTGGCAAGCGCAGCGCCATTGGACCGGGACTGGAGCTGTCGGGACGGTTGTCCCCGGCGTCGAAAGGCTCTTTCCAGGATCCTCATTCTGGCGTAGGCTTAGGTCTGCTTTGTATCCAGCCCCCGGGTCCCCTCCACCATGCCTAGTTATGCGTAACTACCTCGTTCTCTCCCTCTCCGTCGCTGCCCTGCTTTTCAGCGCCCCCGCGGCCCTCTCCCAGGGGCCTGATGTCATCAGCCACCGCGTTGGTTACGACGGTAGCAACTCCAATGACTTCCGCTACTACGGGCAGTCCGGGGGAATTGCCGCCTACTCCATAGCTACTCAGTCCTGCAACATCGGCACTCAGGTTCTCGACTGGTATGGCAATGGCGTTCGCCATCCAGTGATCGCCCAGAACATGTATCGCTTGAAGGACGGTGTCTTCGAGCAGCTGGGGCAGAGCTGGCTGAAGCACAGCTTCTGTGCCCTGTCCGAGCCCGGCTGTGGCAACTGCCAGGCCACCAACTGTGACACCCTGGGGATCGGCTGCGCGGATACCTACTGGGCCTCACTCAACGATGGCGGCAGTGGCGGGCCCAAGTACCAGGTAAACGCCCTCGATGGATCGCACACGCATCCCTACGACAGCCCCTCCGGGACGAGCTCCATCCGCGGTCGCCTGCAAGTCGCTACTAGTGACATGGACCCGGCACAGAACGCCGGCGCAGAGTATTTTGTCGAGTGCCAGTACATCGCGAAGGATGACCACGAGGCCGGAAACGCGGCCAACAACGCCTCCTGGCGCCCGATCAATGTGAACTCAGTGAACAGCATCACGGGCAACGGCGTCACGGTCACTCAGGAAGCCGGCATCTACGCCTGGGCGGCCAATGATCCGAATGTGACCATCACCAAGGTCACCAACATCAATGAAATGGGCAGCGGCCTGAATGGCACCTTCTATGTGGCCTACGCGGTGACGAATAACGGCAACGGCACCTACCACTACCAGTATGCGGTGCACAACCTGACATCCGACCAATCGGCCGCCAGCTTCTCCATTCCCGTGGAAAGCGGCCTGACTGTGACCAATGTGGACTTCCGCGATGTGGACTACCACAGCGGCGAGCCCTACAGCGGCACGGACTGGAGCACCACCCAGGGTGGCGGCTTCCTGACCTTCTCTACCCAGAGCTACAGCCAGAACCAAAACGCCAATGCTCTGCGCTGGGGCACCATGTACTCCTTCGGCTTTGACGCCGATGCGGGCCCGGATCCGGGGACAGGCCAACTGGGCCTCTTCAAGCCCGGGAACAGCAGCAGCCTGAGCTTTGCCATCGATGGCCCGGGCTCCTGCTCCGCGCCCACGAACTACTGCGTCGGCGCGTCCAACTCCGTGGGCAGCGGAGCCCACGCGGGCGCTTCCGGGTCCACGAGCGTGGCTGACAACTCCCTGCAGCTCTACTGCTGGGCCTGTCCTCCCTCCCAATTCGGGATCTTCTTCTACGGTCCGAACCAGGTACAGCTGGCCTTCGGCGACGGCTATCGGTGCGTGGGGGGCAGCCTCTACCGTTTCGGCGTTCAGCAGACCTCCATCTGGGGTGATGTGATGAATGCGGTCGATCTCACCAACCCGCCGGCCCCCTCGGGCCAGGTTACGGCGGGCAGCACCTGGAACTACCAGTTCTGGTATCGTGATTCCACCGCCGGGGGAGGCGGCCCGGCGGGCTACAACCTCTCCGATGGTGTGAGCGTCACCTTCTGTCCCTGACCTGGCGAGGCCCCCAGGGCCCGGTCCGCCGGGACAACTCCTTTGGAGTGCCGGTGAGTGCAGACAGAGCCCGCGGTCGCCAGGCGATCGCGGGCCCTTTTGTTCGGATTACCGAACAAAAACGCGACTAGCCATTGGATCTCACGGCTCCGCCTCAGGCCGCGGGCGCAGTTACATCCGGGACGACTTGGAGCCTCCAGTACTGGTACCGGGATCCCATGGGGGTCCTCCGTTCCCACAATCTGTCTGAGGCGCTTTCGATTACCTTCTGCCGCTGTGGCAGCGGGCCAGTCCCTCTGGGGGAATGGCCGGTGCATTCCATCCCCGGGGGCCTATGATCGTTCTAGTCATGGCAAGAGATCTCGTTGCGGTCCTGGTGTTGGCAGGTCTGGGGGCGCCGCCCCTGGTAATGGGAGGCACCGGATCCCTGGGATTGCTGGTTTGGCTGGCCCTGGTGGCCATGCCCGTTGGCGTCATGGCCGGGGGGCTCGGCCTGAGGCTCTGGCCGGCCGGGTGGGCGGTGCCTGGTCTCTGGATGATCCTGCTGGCCCTGGTCGAGTCCCGGGCGGGGAACCCCTTGCCGACGGCCCCCTGGGCGGTCATGGCCTGGTTCGGTCTGTTCGCCGTGGGCTTCTCCCTGGGACACCTGCGCCCGGAGGCCGTTTGGACCCGGGCGGCCTGCAGCCTGGCCAGCTGCGCCTTGGCGAGCGGCCTCCTGACCCTCTGGGGGTGGGGCGCTGGCCATTCCGCCGGCGTCTGGCCGGCGCAGATCGGAGCCTCCTTGCTGGACATCTCGCCGGTGGCCTTGGTGACTGAGTGCGCGGGGCTCGATTGGATGCGCCACCCGGCGGTCTACCAGAACGGGGGTACGGCACACATGGGACCGGAACTGCGCACGGCCTGGCAGGGCTCCCTTGCGGGGCCGGGTGTGTTTTTGTTTGGATGCTTGGCCCTGGGGCTCAGCGGGCGTTCCAAGCGCCGACCCCGGGTGCCTGAAAAGAAACCCTCCACAGTTCATCGCCCGGCCCCAGCCTCTCAAGCCGATTCTCCCGCGGACTAAAGCAACCATGCCCACGCGCAAGTACTTCTGCACCTTTCCCCAGGCCTTGATCTCGGAGCCCATCATCAGCCACACGCTGGGGGAGAAGTTCCCGGTCATCCCGAACATTCGGGCGGCGAGCATCACGGATGCGGTGGCCCTGGTGGCCGTGGAGATCGAGGGAGAGGATGCTGATGTGCAGGCGGCGGTGGATTATCTCGTGGAACGCGGCGTGAAGGTGGAGGAGATCACCGAGGGCGGCGGGCCGACGAGTTTCTGAGTTGCGCGACGGCGACGGGCGTGACGGGAAAACACCTGCGTGGTGCGCTGGCCTTGGCGGCGGCGTGAGTCGGCTGTTGCAGGTTGGCCTGTGGGCCTCCTGCATCGCCTGCGCAACGGTCTCACCGCTGGATGAGGATCCGCGCTGGCCGACGCCGGTGCGCGGCATGGTGGTCAGCGAGCATCCCTTGGCCACGCGGGCCGGGGTCGCCGTGTTGGAGGGAGGCGGGAACGCCGCCGATGCGGCGGTGGCCACGGCCCTCACCCTAGCTGTTGTCTACCCGGGTGCCGGCAACCTGGGGGGCGGGGGCTTCGCGCTCTGGGTGCCCCACACGGGAGATGCCACGGCCCTGGATTTTCGCGAGTGTGCACCCGCCGGTTGTCGTCCGGAGCTCTACCAGGGGGCTTCTGGCCAGGTGGATCCGGCGCGCTCCCTGTGGACGCCACTGGCCGTGGGCGTGCCCGGCTCTCCCCGGGGTCTCTGGGAGCTGCACCGGGCCCACGGCTCCGGTCAGTTCAGCTTCTCGCAACTGGCGGCTCCGGCCATTGGCCTGGCGCGCAGGGGATTCCTCGTGGATGCCTGGCTGGCGCGCTCCCTGACAAGGGAGTCCATGGCTGAGCGTCTGGCTGCTACGGCGCAGGGGCAGGAGCTCTTCTATCCCGCTGGCCAGGCCCTGAGAGAGGGACAACTGCTGGTTCAACCGGCCCTGGCGCGCACCCTGGAGGAGTTGGCCCGGGGCGGGCCTGAGGCCTTCTACGAGGGCCAGGCCGGCGCCTCCATCGTGGCCACCCTCGAAGGCCTGGACGAGGCTGCCGGTCGTGTACCCGGGCTGGGCACAATCAGCGCCGCGGATCTGGCCGCCTACCGCGTGCGTTGGCGCACTCCCCTGCGCGGCTGGTTCCGCGGCACGGAGGTCATCTCCATGCCGCCGCCGAGCTCCGGCGGCATTGTGCTGCTGCAGATCCTCTCCATTCTGGAGGGTTTTCCCCTGGACGCGGAACGGGACAAGGCCCTGGCCAATGGCGAAGGGCCGGTCAGCGAACGCACCCTGCACTGGTGGATCGAAGCCATGCGCGTGGCCTTCGCCGACCGCGCCGAGCACCTGGGCGATCCTGATTTCTGGCAGGTGCCCGTGGCTGAGCTGCTCTCCCCGCACACCACCGCCCGGCGGCGCATCGCCATCGGCGAGGTGGCCAATCCGCAAGTGGGGCCCCTGAACTTGGAGGCTCCCCGGGAGGGTACGCAGACCACGCACCTGTCCGTTTTGGATGAGCAGGGCAACGCGGTCTCGCTGACCACCACGCTGAACTCCACCTTCGGCAGCGGCATCTACGCGGCGCAGGCCGGCATCCTGCTCAACAACGAGCTGGACGACTTCGCCGTGGCCCCGGATCCGCCCAATCAGTACGGTCTACTCGGCAGCCGCGCCAACGCCCTGGCCCCCGGCAAGCGCCCGCTCTCTTCGATGACACCGACTGTCCTGCGCCGGGGTGGCCACACGGTTACCCAGGTCCTCGGCAGCCCCGGCGGCCCGCGCATCATCAGCGCCGTGGCCCAGGTCATCCTGCGCACCCTGGTCTACGGCCAGGATCTGGCTGCGGCCCAGGCCGCCCCCCGTATCCACCAGCAGTGGCGGCCGCGGGAGACGCTCTTCGAGGCGGGCTGGGACGGGCAGCTGCTGGAGGCTTTGGCCAACCGGCGGCTGCACGCGGTGCGCGGGGTGACGAGCTCCTTTGGCAGCGTGCAGGCCATTGTGGTAGAGCCCGGGGGCGAACCCCGGGGCGTCAGTGATCCGCGCCGGGGCGGGACCCACGGTGCAACCGGCTTGCCTGCGGTTGAACAGCCTCGCCCACCGGCCGAGTAGCCGGTGGGCTGGGGTTGGCGGCTAGAAGTCGTCCAGGTCGTCCAGGTCGCCGGTGCCCAGGTCGGGGCCTGACTCTTCGGCCGACGGCTGCGCGGCGCCGGGCTTCTCACCCTGCTTGGTGAGCTTGGCCCAGGCCTGATTGCCCTCGAGGGTGTTCTCGTTGGCTTGATCCCAGGAGCGGCACCAGGTGCGCACCACCTTCTTGTTGAACGTCACCCGCTCGTTTTCCTCCACGTCTCCGTACTTCCAGCCGAAGTTGTTCCCGCCGCAGATGTCCTGGAGGAGTCGTTGGCACAGGTCGCCGTTGCGGTGGCCCTCGTCAGTGGCGAAGTCCATGCGCTTGAAGAAGTTGAGGATGACCGGGAAGGCCTGGCGCGGTTTGGCTTCCAGGCGTTTGCGGGCGCGGCTTCCGGCGGCGCCGGCGTCCGGATCAACAAACTCAGCCATGGCCCGGCGCAGCTCATTCCAGGTGCCGTCTGCGGTGCCAGCGAAGGGAGTGTAGTCGGCAATGGCCGTCAGATCGACGGAAGAGGGGTCGTGGAGCTGCTTGGGCTTGGGCTTCTCGGGGGCAGGCTCGGCCACCGTCGTTGAGGCCTCCGCAACTGCCGAGGAAGGGGCTTTTGCCGCGTCGGAGGAGGTGTCCGCCGCTGCCAGGGCAGCGTCGGGGTTCTCAGGCTGCGCGCCTTGTTCCGCCGCAGTGCCAGGCTGCGGGGCACTCTGCTCCGGGGCCTTCAGGAACATCTCCCAAATGCCGTAGCCCACAAGCAGGAGTACAACCGCAGAGCCGATGAACATCGGCACGGGGTTGCCCTTCTGCGCGGAGGAACTACCTCTTCGGCGGCCCTGGGCGGCGCCGTCATCCTCGTCCGTTTTCCTGGCTCGGCGGCTGGCCCCGGCCGGCTTGCGGCGCGTAGAGCTTCCACTGCGCTTGGCGCTTGCGGCGTCCGGTTGCCCCCGGGCGGGGGCGCCGGAGGCTGCGCCTCTAGCTGCCCTGGGCTCGGTGCCCGCGCGCCCGCGGTTGGGGGCCGCGGCGCGGGGGGCCGCCGGCTTGTCACCCTTGGGCTGGGCCTCTTCTGCCCGGCGTGCCACGAGCTGCTCCTTCATGGACGGACCCTTCCTGGGGCGTTCCCTGTCGGCCGCCTGGCCGCCGGAGGCCTGCCTGCCGGACGCAGTTTCGGTCTTGGCCGCGGGAGCCTGTGTTTTTCCCTTGGCCGGCTGCGGCGCGGCTATTTCCACCACACTGCCGCACTTCTTGCACTTGGCGCGGTTGGCCTGGAAGGATGCGGGGATCTTGTAGCGCGCTCCACATGAGGAGCAGGTTCCGATGCGGTGGTCCATTGTTGTTTCGGGGTTATCCCGGGGTTATCTCGGGCGCCGAGGCGCGGTTGGGTTGGCGGGGTCAGCGTTTGTCGTTTCGAGCATCCCGTTCCATGCGGCGTTTCTCCGCCTCCGTGGGGACTATCAGGCCCTCAAATGGATCGGTGACCTGCTTCTCTTCGAAGCGCTTGAACTTGCGGTCATACCAGCCGAACCACTGCTTCAGGCCACTCTCCTGGCGTTCGCGTGTGGCGCCCAGGAGCTCGTGGACCTTGAAGGTGGTGATGTAGCCGGTCATGTCTGTCAGCGTCATGTGGATCAGGTTGAGCTGCATGGCCTGCTCGTCCGTTTCCAGGGGGATGGTGGCGAGCTTGGTCAGGAGCGCCGGGATGGCGGGCTTCCCGATGGCCTGCAGCTCGCGGTCGGCCTGCGTGCGAACCTTGGGGCGGGCCTCAAGGTCGATGCGCTGGGTTACCAGGTTGTCAATGCGCGCGGCCTCTTGTGGAGTAGTGTCGTCCAGGTGCGGCAGGGCGCGCACATCACTCTCAATGACAAAGGAACCGTCGCTGAGCGTGCGTTTCTTGATGCGCTTGGCGCGGCGGGAGCGCTGGGCGCGCAGCTCATCCGGCGAATACCAGCGCTCCCAGGAATAGGCCTTCCAGCGTTTTCCATCGCGGGCCAGCAACCATTGGATCCAGATGGCGTCCGCGCCGGCACTGAGATCAATGGGGTCGGCCTGGACGCGTACTATGGCGGTCGTGTCACCTTCCTCGATGACCGAACCGTCAAATGGGTTGCGTTCCGCCACCAGGGCCCGTTGTTCGCCGCGCACCAGATCCTCGACCAGGGAGAGCACGAAGTCAGATTGGTCCGTACGCGTCAAGCTGGACCAGGGGCGGTCCTCCTGGGCGGCGGGCGCGGCCTCACCCTCAGGGGCGGACGCAGCGGCCTGCGTGGCGCTGTCCTGGGCGGCCGCGTCCTGGGCGCTGCGCAGACGCAGCTCCCAGGCCTCCTCTCCGTGCACCGCCAGGAGCAGGCGTCCCTCCTCCGCCGCCGCCGCATCCCTGTGGATTCCGCGCACCAACTTGACCAGCTCCGAATCCCAGCCAGTGCTATCGCGTACCGGCGCCGGTCCGTCGCTGACCTCTGGGGCGGCGGTGACCACCTCCGCGGCCGGGGCGCTGTTCTTCCAATAGAAGAACAAGGCCACCAGCAGCAGGCCTCCCACACCCAGAACGACCTTGCGGGTGATTTCATCGGCGTTGTTCCCGGAACGAGCGGCAGCCCCGCGGCGTCCGCCGCCTTCACCCATGCCAGCCACCCAGACGCGCTCGCACTGGGGGCAGCGCACCTTGGAACCGGCCTTGTCGTCGGAAAGGCGGGCGCGCGTGTGGCATGAAGGGCACTCGATGAGCATGGGCGGGGACCTGGGTGGTTGGTCGCGGCGTCCCGTGCATCTGGCGGGGCGCCACGCGGGCCGGGGCGGTGTGATTTGGCCCTTGGGGGGCGCTGGAGAACGGATCAAGATACCCGCCCTTCCGGGGGGCTTCAAGATACCCGGGAGGGCCTGGCGGTTACTGGCGGGGGCGGCGGTCGGTCACCGCGCCAGATTCTGGCCCTGCCGCGGCCGATGGCCTGGGCACCGGGAAGGGGCACCGCCGGACACGGCAATAAACTAGGATCAGGCGCCATGGCCGAGACGCGCACGACACAGCCCTTTCAACTCGTGGCCCCCTTTGAGGCCACCGGCAACCAACCCGAGGCCATCCGGGCCCTGGTGGACGGAGTGCGCGCCGGCCGGCCCCACCAGACGCTGCTGGGCATCACCGGTTCCGGCAAGACCTTCACCGTGGCCTCTGCCATCGCCGAACTGGGCCGGCCAACCCTGGTACTCTCACCGAACAAGACCCTGGCGGCCCAGCTCTTTTCGGAGTTTCGGGAGCTCTTTCCCCACAACGCCGTCGAGTACTTCGTCAGCTACTACGACTACTACCAGCCCGAGGCCTATGTGCCCTCCACGGACACCTTCATCGAGAAGGACGCCAGCCGCAACGAGAACATCGAGCGCCTGCGCAACAGCGCCACCCGCTCCCTGCTGGAGCGCAGCGACGTGATCCTGGTGGCTTCGGTGTCCTGCATCTACGGCCTGGGCTCACCCTCCAACTACCAGGAAATGGCCGTGGAGGTACGGCGCGGCGAGCGCATCGAGCGGGATGATCTGCTGCGCACGTTGACCCAGTTGCAGTATGCGCGCAACAACCTGGATTTCCGGCGCGGCACCTTCCGCGTGCGGGGTGATGTGGTCGAGGTCTTCCCGGCCTACGAGGCGGATGAGGTGCTGCGCCTGGAGTTCTTCGGAGACGAAGTCGAGAGCCTGTTGCGGGTCAACCCCCTGCGCGGCGAGGTGCTCGGTGAGCACGAGAGCATCACCATCTATCCGGCCAACCACTATGTGGCACCGGAGGCGCGCCTGCAGCGGGCCCTTATGACCATTGCGGCGGAGCTCAAGGAGCGCCTGGGCGTACTGAACGAGGAGCGGCGCATGCTTGAGGCCCAGCGCCTGGACCAGCGCGTGCGCCACGATTTGGAAATGCTGCGGGCCACGGGGATCTGTAGCGGCATTGAGAACTACTCGCGGCACCTGGACGGGCGCCAGCCCGGGGAGCCGCCTTTCACCCTCTTGCACTACTTTCCAGAGGATTGGCTGCTGGTGATCGACGAGAGCCATGTGGCCGTGCCCCAGGTTGGGGCCATGTACAAGGGCGACCGTTCGCGCAAGGAGACCCTGGTCTCCCACGGCTTTCGCCTGCCGAGTGCCCTGGACAACCGGCCCCTGTGCTTCGACGAGTGGGAAGGCCTGGTGAACCAGGTCATCCATGTCTCGGCCACGCCCGGGCCCTATGAGCGGGAACACTCCGCCGGAGCCATCGTGGAGCAGGTGGTGCGCCCCACGGGGCTGCTCGATCCCCCCATGGAGGTGCGTCCGGCCAGCACCCAGGTGGATGATCTGCTGGAGGAATGCCGGCGCGTGACCGAGGCCGGCTGGCGCGTCCTGGTCACGACGCTCACGAAACGCTCGGCGGAGGAACTGACCAGCTACTTCGAGGATGTGGGGCTGGCCGTGCGCTATCTGCACTCGGATGTGGACACCTTGGAGCGCTCGGCGATTCTGCGCGACCTGCGCCTGGGGGAGTTTGGGGTGCTGGTGGGGATCAACTTGCTGCGCGAGGGGCTCGACCTGCCGGAGGTGGCCCTGGTGGCGGTGCTGGACGCTGACAAGGAGGGCTTCCTGCGCTCGACCACGTCCCTGATCCAGACTGCCGGACGGGCGGCGCGCAACGCGCAGGGGCGCGTGCTGCTCTATGCGGATCGCGTCACGCGCTCCATGCGCGAAGCCATGGGGGAGGTGGAGCGCCGGCGGGTTATTCAGGTGGCCTACAATGAGCGCCACGGGATCACGCCGCGCACGGTCATCAAGCCCGTGCGCGACTCGATCGAGGCCATTTACGAAATGGACTACGTGGAGCTGGACGGACGCAGCGAGACCAGCGCGGTGGCGGAGGAGGCCACCTGGGACGCGGCGCGCCTGCGCGGGGAGACGGAGCAGGTGCGGGCGGACATGTTGCGGGCCGCGGAGGAGCTGCGCTTCGAGGAGGCGGCCACCCTGCGCGACCGCCTGGAACAACTCGAGGAGCTGGCCCTTTCCCGATGAGTGCCGCAGGCGGAGCTCCGGCCTGGTACCCCGCTGAGGTGCCCGAACGGCCCGGAGTCTACATTTTCAGGGACCGCTCTTGTGGCGTGCTGTATGTGGGCAAGGCGCGCGATGTACGGGCCCGGCTCAACTCCTACCGGCGCCCGGGCGGTGACGGGCGCCCCTGGCTGACCTTCCTGAACGGCAGTGCGCACACGGTCGAGGTGCTTGTCACGCGTACGGAGCAGGAGGCTCTCTTGCTCGAAGACTCGCTGATCAAGGAGCACCGTCCGCCCCACAACATCCGTCTCAAGGACGACAAATCCTTCCTGATGTTGCGCCTCGATCTGGCCGAGCGCTTCCCGCGCCTCAAGTTTGTGCGCGCCCACCGGCCGGCCGAGGGCCGCGCCTCCGGCCGCTCGCGTCTGTTCGGCCCCTACGCCAACGCCGGGGCCGTGCGCCGCACGCTGGCGGACCTGCACCGCGTGGTGCCCCTGCGCGATTGCCCCGACTCGGTCATGAACCACCGCAGCCGGGCCTGCCTGAAGCACTCCATCGGCCTGTGCTCGGCGCCCTGCGTGGACTTGATCGGGGAGCGTGAGTACGCCCTTTTGGTGGAGCGCGCCGCGGGCATTCTGACCGGGGACACGAGGGAGCTTGAGGCGGACCTGACTGGGCGCATGGAGGCCGCCAGCACAGGCCGCGAGTACGAGCGTGCGGCCCATTGGCGCGATCGCCTGGAGGCCCTGCGGCGCACCCTGGAGGGCCAGGGCGTGCGTCCCCGGGACCGCGTGGACCGCGATGTGCTGGCCCTGGAGCGCAGCGGGCGCGAGGCCGTGGTGCAGCGTCTGGCTTTTCGCGCCGGACGCCTGGTGGAGAGCCGTTCCCACGGGCTGACTTCACGCCTGCCGGACGACGAGCTGTTGCACGCTTTTCTGACGGCGCTCTATGGCGTTGGCCGCCGCTCGGTGCCACGAGAGCTGGTGCTCTCCCGGAAGCCGGCGGAACCGGATCTCTTGGAGGGACTCCTCGGGGTTGAGGTGCGCCTAATCTATCCGCGCGCCGGGGAGCGCCGACGCATGCTGGAGCTGGCGGCGGAAAACGCCGCTGTGGCCCTGGCGGAGCGCTGTCGGAACCGGGACTCGAAGCGCGTGGGCCTGGAAGAGCTGGCCGGGCTGCTGCACACCGCGGAATGCGGCTGGGAGGGGGGCAACCCCGAGGTCATCGATTGCTTTGACATCTCCAACACCCAGGCCTCGCATGTGGTGGCCAGCCGCGTGCGCTTTCGGTCGGGGCAGGCTGACAAGGACGGCTACCGGCGCTTTCGACTGCGGGAGCTGGACGGGCAAGATGATTGTGCCGCCATGGAGGAAGTGGTCGGCCGGGCCCTGCGCCGGGGGGTAGCGGATGAGGATCTCCCCAATCTAGTGGTGGTCGATGGGGGCGCCCTGCAGTTGGCGGCGGCCCTGCGCGCCCGTGAAGAGAGCGGTGCCTTTGGCGTGGCCATGGTTGGTCTGGCCAAGGCACGGCCGGCGGGCCAGCGGGCGGCCACGGAGGAGCGTCTGTTCTTCCCGGGAAGTGATGCTCCGCTGGTGCTCGAACGACGCTCCGAGGCGCGCCTGTTATTGGAACGCATCCGCGACGAAGCACATCGTTTCGCGATCACCTATCACCGCAAGGAACGCGGGCGCATCACCTCGCAACTGGATTCCATTCCCGGCATCGGTGCGGTCAAGCGGAAGCGGCTGCTCAAGCGCTTTGGCAGCGTGGCCGGAGTCAAGCGCGCCAATGTGGAGGAGCTCGCCGGTCTGGAGGGCATCAGCCCCGGCTTGGCGCGGGTAATCGCCGCGCGCTTGCGCGTCTAGCCGCCAGGCGTCTAGCCCCGCGGATGGTATAGCCGGTGCAAGCTGCGGATGTGCTCCACATTCAGGTGGGTGTAGACCTCGGTGGTCTGGATGGAGGCGTGGCCGAGGAGCTCTTGGACGGCGCGCAGGTCGCCGCCGCCTTCGATCAGGTGGCTGGCGAAGGAATGGCGCAGGCTGTGGGGGGAGAGGCCGGCGGCCACGGCGGCGGGCAGCTCGGCGGCCCGCGCCGCGGCGCGCACTCGACGCCAGGCGTTACTGCGATCCAGGGGGCGGCCACTGTGGGTGAGGAAGACCCAGGGACTGCGGGCGGCGCCGGGCAACTGGGGGCGACCCGTTTCCAGCCAGGTTGTCAGGGAGCTGCGGGCGGCGCTGCCCAGGGGGACGAGGCGCGTCTTGTTGCCCTTGCCCGTGAGGCGCAGCACGCGCAGGCGTGGCTCCAGTGCATCCGTGCGCAGGGAGACGGCTTCGCTGATGCGGGCCCCGCAGGCGTAGAGAGTCTCTAGCAGGGCGCGGTCACGCAGGGCGATCCAGCTGTCTCCGGAAGGGGCAGCCAGCAGGCGTTTCACCTGGTCTACGCTCAGCACGCTCGGCAGGGAGCGGCGCAGGCGCGGCGTGTCAATGCGCGCCGTGGGGTCGCGGCTGAGCTCCCCGGCCCGCAGCAGGTGTCCGGCCAGCAGGCGCAGGCTGACCAGGGAACGGGCGACGGTGCTCTCCGCCAGGCCCCGGGCTCGCTGGTCAGCCAACCAGTCGACGACCAGGTCGCTGCTGAGTTCACGCCACTGGTCCAAGCGAGCGTCACCGTCCCGGCGCCCGCTCCAGCGCACGAAATGCTCCAGATCTGCGCGATAGGCGCGCAGGGTGTTGCGCCTCAGACCGGCCTCCACGCGCAGGCAGTCGATGAAGTCATCGATGGCTCGCGTGAGGGCGGGCTGCTGGGGTCGTGACTCGCTGGCCATGCCCCAAGGGTAGGCGACCGGGGAAAGACGCGCCAGGACACGGGGAAAGAGGTGCCACGCCTTTCCCTCTTTGCCTAGACTCCCGTGCCTGACCATGGAACCCCAGCCAATCAACGCGCCCCCCGCCGGGCGGGCCCCCGGCGGCTTGATTCTGCGCCGCTTCCTGTTCGCCCTGGCAATCGTCGGGTTGGATCTGTGGAGCAAGCACGCGGTCTTCGAGTGGTTGAGCCCCATCCAGCACCAACTACCCCGGGATGCCTGTGGCTTTTCCCATCCGCGACAGCCGCTGATCGGTAACTGGCTGACCTTCATGTTGTCCTACAACCGTGGGGCTGCCTTCGGGCAATTCGCGTCGTTCCCCTATCTCCTGGTGGGGGGGCGCGTGGTCGCCGTGCTCTTTCTCTCCTGGCTGCTCGTGCGTACGCCGCGCGGTCGCGGGCTGCACACGGCGGCCCTGGTGCTCGTCCTGGGCGGGGCCCTGGGCAACCTCTACGACAACTTGATGCTGCCGCCGCCGGCGGGGCATCCCTTCGGTGCCGTGCGAGATTTCATTGATGTCTACTTCCCGTTCTGGAATTGGCACTTCCCCACTTTCAATGTGGCCGACTCCGGCATAACCACGGGAGCCGTCCTGCTCTTCCTGGCCGGGCTGGGGCGCAGGGCAGAAGTGGGCGCTGGGGCGGAGGAGGACGCTGGCAGCCCGGGGCAGGCGGTGGAAGTTGTTCCCGGAGCGGAGAAATCGCCGCCCCCGGCGGGGTAGGATGGGACCCAGATTCCCCATGTCCCGCCTGACCACAGAACTTCCGCCCCTCACGCTGCAGAACCCAATCATGTCCGCTTCGGGCACCTTCGGGCACGGCCTGGAGATGGCGGAGATGGTGCCGCCGGCCAGCCTCGGTGCCCTGGTCAGCAAGACGGTCACCCCGGAGCCTAGGCCCGGGAACCCCATGCCCCGCGTCTGGGAGACCGAGGCGGGTTTCCTGAACTCCATCGGCTTGGAGAATCGTGGCCTGGCGGCCTACCTGAATGAGGTGCTGCCCACCGTGGCTGGCGCTGAGACACTGATCGTGACCAACATCGGTGGCCACACGCCGGAGGAGTTCGTGCAGGTCGCCGAGGCCCTGGCGGAGCGCCCGGAAATCGCCGCGCTGGAGGTCAACCTATCCTGTCCGAATGTGCAGGGCGGCAAGCTTCCCTTCGCCACGGATCCTGAAACAGCCCGGGACATTCTGGCCGCCATCGGGCAGGTCACCGACAAGCCCCTGTGGGCCAAGCTCTCGCCCAATGTGGCGCGCATCGACGAAATGGCGCTGGCCGTGGAGGAGGGCGGTGCCGCCGCCATCACCGCCTGCAACACCCTGCTCGGCATGGCCGTGGACTGGCGCAGGCGCCGGCCGCGCCTGGCCATGGTGCGCGGCGGCTACTCCGGTGCGGGCGTGCGCCCGGTGGCCTTGCGCTGCGCCTATGACTGCGCCCGGGCGGTGTCCATTCCGGTCATCGGTTGCGGCGGCATCTCCAGCGCAGAGCATGTGTTGGAGTTCCTGGTGGCCGGTTGCACGGCGGTGCAGGTGGGTACGGCCAGCTTCTCCGATCCGGCGCTGCTCGGAGGCCTGGCCGGGGCGGTCGCTGAGCTGCTGGAAGCAGAGGGTGTCGCTTCAGTGGCGGAGTTGACGGGCAGCCTGGCGGAGGGAACTCCATGCGCCTGAAGTTTCTGACGGCTGACCATATCCGCCAGGCGGTCAACCTCTTTGTCGCGGAGGCCTGGCCGGATCTCGACAGCAGTCGCCCGCGCTTCAATCCGGGGATCCTGGCGGGCGCGCAAACCCCGCAGGAGATCTTCGCCCTCTTTGAACAGAAGCCGGCGGGGGAGGGCACCCTCTGCGCGCGCCATGCCCTGCGCCTGGGATCATCCCGCTATCCGTTCATGAAACTCGTAGTCCAGGAGTACCTGGTGGAGGAGGAGTACTTCTTCTCCGTGGACACCCACGACGACCTGGATGTGCGCCCGAGCCAGCCGGATTTCAAGGAGTGGATGGAGCTCAAGGCGGCCAATCAGGAGCTCAAAGAGCGCATTGAGAGCTCCTGGCAGAAGGCGGGCCTGCCGACCCACGAGGACCTGCGCGAGTTGGCCCAGGACCTGGCTGCCGTGGAGCCCCGCAAGGACGCCCGGGGACGGCGTATCCTGGTGGTCGATGACGACTCGGACGTGGCCCACGGCCTGGGGGCTCTCCTGGAGTCCCAGGGCTATGCCGTGGAGCTGGCCCACGACGGGCGCCAGGTTCTCGACCGGCTCGACCTCGACCCGCTGCCGGACCTGGTGATCCTGGACTACGCCATGCCCGAGCTGAACGGCCAGGAGGTGCTGGAGCGCATGCGCGCCGCCAGCCGCACGCGCAATGTGCCCGTGCTGCTGGCCACGGCCTCGACCATCGATTTGGCCCACATGCGGCGCATCAGCGGCCTCCTGCGCAAGCCCTATCCGGCGGAGGTGCTCTTCGCCATGGTGGCGCGCCTCTTGGATTCCTGAGGCCGAAGCAGCGCACCGGCGGCCCGCTTTAACCGCCGCAGGCCAGAAAAGAGGCCCCGGGGCCCCTGATTCCCCGGGCCCGGGCTTCCCCCGCGTGGGCTGTGCTCCTTTAATGGCCCGCCGCTAATGGCCCGCCGCAGCGCCCGAGCGCTGTCCTGGCAGCTCGCATCACCACACCGACCAAAATGGACTGGGATACAATCACAGACAGGCTCTCCGTCTTCGGAGATCGCTTCGGCCGCTCCCTGAAGCGCACCTTCGGCTCGCGCAACGAGCGCGTTGTGCGCCAGCTCGAGCCCATCATCAAGCAGATCGCTGACCTGGAGCCCTGGGCCCAGGGCCTCGGCGCGGACGAGTTCAAGGCCCAGACCGCCCGTTGGAAGAAGCAGCTGGCCGCCGGAGAGACGGAGCTCGACGCGCTCCTGCCGGAGGCTTTCGCCCTGGTGCGCGAGGCATCCGTGCGCACCATGGGCCTACGCCACTTTGATGTGCAGATGGTCGGTGGCTATGTGCTGCACGAGGGCGGCATCGCCGAGATGATGACCGGCGAGGGCAAGACTCTGGTGGCCACGCTGCCCATGTACCTCAACAGCCTGGGGGGCAAGCCCGTCTACCTGGTCACGGTCAACGACTACCTGGCGAGGCGTGACTGCAACTGGATGCGGCCCATCTACGAATACCTGGGTTGCAGTGTGGATGCCATCCAGGCGTCCATGCCGCCCAACGAGCGGCATCCGATCTACGCCTGCGACATCGTCTATGGCACGAACAATGAATTCGGCTTCGACTACCTGCGCGACAACATGAAGACCAGCGTGGAACAGCAGGTGCAGAAGCACCTGCACTACGCCATCGTCGACGAGGTGGACTCGATCCTGATTGACGAGGCGCGCACGCCGCTGATCATCTCTGGTCCGGCCGAGGAGAGCGTGGACCGTTACCGCATGGCCGACCAGGTGGCCCGGGCCCTGACAGTTGACGAACACTACGAGGTCAAGGAGAAGGAGCGCACCGCCAGCCTCTTGGAGACCGGCATCGAAGAGGCCGAGAAAATGGTCGGCGTGGATTCGTTCTACACGCCGGGCAACGAGGACTGGCCCCATTACATCGAGAACGCCCTGCGCGCCCACGGCCTCTACACCCTGGACAAGGAGTATGTGGTCGAGCAAGACGAGGTCATCATCGTGGACGAGTTCACGGGCCGCAAGATGCAGGGGCGACGCTGGTCTGATGGCCTGCACCAGGCCGTGGAAACCAAGGAGGGCCTGGATCCGCGTGGGGAGAACCAGACCCTGGCCACGATCACCTACCAGAACTACTTCCGCATGTTCGGCAAGCTGGCCGGGATGACCGGCACGGCGCTGACGGAAGCTGGCGAGTTCCACAAGATCTACAGCCTGGATGTGGTCAGCATCCCCACCAACCTGCCCCTGGTGCGCGAGGACGGACACGATGTGGTCTACCGCACCTTGAAGGAGAAGTGGAAGGCGGTTGGCGACGAGCTCGAACGCCTGCACGAGGCCGGCCAGCCGGTGCTGGTGGGGACGACATCGATTGAGAAATCCGAGCTCGTTTCCGGGCTGCTGAAGCGACGCGGCATCAAGCACTCGGTCTTGAATGCCAAGAACCACGAGAGCGAGGCCACTATCGTCTGTCGGGCCGGCGAGAAGGGGGCCGTGACCGTGGCCACCAACATGGCCGGGCGGGGTACGGACATCAAGCTCGGAGGGAACTTCGAGTATCGCCTGAAGAAGAGCCTCGACGAGCAGGGCCTGGTGGAAGGCGATGAAGAACACCTGGTGGAAATCGACCGGGTGCGCGAGGAGGTGCGCGGGCGGACCGTGGTCGATGAGCAGGAGGTGCAGGGGCTCGGCGGGCTCTATGTGCTGGGTACCGAACGCCACGAGGCGCGGCGTATCGACAACCAGCTGCGCGGCCGTACGGGGCGCCAGGGTGATGTGGGGGCCTCGCGCTTCTTCCTCTCCCTGGAGGATGATCTGATGCGCATCTTCTATCGCGATTGGGTGACCAACGCCATGGAGAAGCTCGGCATGACCGAAGGCCAGGAGATTGAGTCGGGCATGGTGACGCGCGCCATTGCCAAGGCCCAGAAGAAGGTCGAGGATCGCAACTTCGAGGTGCGCAAGAGCCTGCTTGAGTACGACGAGGTGATGGATGAGCAGCGCAAGACCATCTACAGCGTGCGTCAGGAAGTCATGGAGGGCGTCGAGCTGCGCGAGAAGGTGGAGCACATGCTGGCTGCCTGCATCGAACGTGCAGCGTCGACCTGGTTCGAGGATGCGGAGGGCTTTGCCGGCTGGTACCAGAAGACCTTTGGCGTGGAGCTCAGCGCGGAACTCGCGGCGGAGTGCACTTCCAAGGGCGGCGGGCCCGAGGGTGCCCTGGGACTGCTGACTGAACTCTACGACAAGCGGGAAGCGGACTTCGGTGAGGCTCTCATGCGGCGTGTGGAGCAGTACCTGCTGCTGAACGCCGTGGATAGCCGTTGGAAGGACCATCTCAAGGCCGTGGATGCCCTCAAGGCCGGCATTGGCCTGCGGGGCTACGGCCAGGTGGATCCCAAGAGCGAGTACAAGAAGGAGGGCTTCGAGCTCTTCCACCGGCTCTTGGAGGCCGTGGAAGAGGAGGTCAGCAGCCTGATCCTGCGTATCCAGGTGGCACGGCCGGAGACCTCAGCAGGCCAGGCCGGGACGCCCGGCGCTCTGCCGCTGCCCAAGGACATGGGGCCGGGCGTGACCGGTGCTTCTCCGGGGGCCGGGCCGGGTCAGGGCCGGGGGGCGGGAGCCGGCCGGCGCCCCGCGCGGCGCCCGCCCGCCAGCGCGGCCTTCGACGTGCAACGCAGGCGCCAGGCCATGGCGGCGGCCGCAGCCGGGCGCGGTGCGCCGGCATCACCCGGGCCTCAGCCGCCCACGCCCGCGGCGGCAGACGCATTCGAGGGTGTCGGACGCAACGACACCTGTCCCTGCGGCAGCGGCAAGAAGTTCAAAAAGTGCCACGGCAAGAGCTAGGAACACGGCGGCGAAGCCGGGGGCCCGTGCAGCTCGGTGGCCGCTCGCCGGCGGTCGAGTACCACGCCCCCCGGGAGCCTCGGACCGGATGCTAGGCGACGGCGAGCATGGGAACGCGCCTCCCTTCCTGAGTGACCCCTACCCCGGGTTCCAGCGGGCCCTGTTGCACGGGGCCTATGACCTCCTCTGGCTAGGGGCGATTGTGGTGGGGGGGCCCTGGTGGCTGTTGAGATCGTTGTTCGATCGGAGCTTCCGCGGGGTTGTGCTCGGGGCCCTGACCTGGGGGCTGCCGCGCCTGCGGTCCCAGGACTCGCGCCCTGGCGGCAGACGTGTGCTTGTGCACGGTGTCTCCGTTGGAGAGGTCAAGGCCGCCCAGTCCCTGGTACGCGGCCTGGAAGCTGCGGCGGAAGATGGTGAGCAGCTCGAGGTAGTCATAAGCGCCAGCACGGCCACGGGACTCAAGGTGGCGCGCTCCCTGTATCCGGCACACCGGGTTGTGCGCTTTCCCGTGGACCTCTCGTTCATCGTGCGGCGTTTCCTGCGGCGCCTGGCGCCCACCAGCGTGATCCTGATAGAGCTCGAAATCTGGCCCAACTTTCTGCGCGAGGCCAACCGCCTGGGGGTGCCCGTGGCCGTGGTCAACGGGCGCATCACCGTGCAGAGCTTCGCCCGCTACTGCCGTTTTCGCAGCCTCTTGCCCCAGTTTGGACGCATCACGCTCTTCTGTGCCCAGGACGAAGCCTATGCCGATCGTTTTCGGATTCTGTCCTCGTCGCCGACGCGCGTCCTGACCACGGGCAACCTGAAAGTGGACGGCCTGCGGGTGGGCAAGCGGACGCCGACACTGGACACCTTGCGCCGGATGGGGCCCCGGGACGGACAGGCGGTCGTCGTGGCCGGCAGCACCCACGAGCCGGAGGAGCTGCTTGTGACCAAGGCCTGGCGCGCCTGCTTCTCCGCTGCGCGCCTGGTGCTGGTGCCACGCCACCCGGGCCGGGCCGGCGAGATAGTGCGGGCCCTGGCCCAGGTCGGCGAGAGCTGTCAGCGCCTGACGGAGATACGAGCGGCGGGGGGAGGAGCCGCTCCCGACCAACCATTAGTGGTGGACACCATCGGTGAGCTTGAGGAGGTCTATTCCCTGGCTGATCTGGTCTTCGTCGGCGGCAGCCTGGTGCCCCATGGGGGACAGAACATGCTCGAACCGGCGGCCCAGGGCATCGCCTGCCTCTATGGTCCCCATGTGGGCAACTTCTCCCGGGAAGCGGCCCTGCTGGAGAGCGCCGGGGCCAGCGGCCGCCTGGGGACTGCGGACGAGTTGGGAGCTGCCTGCGCCCGCCTGCTGGATGACAGTTCCGCTCGCGAGGCCATGTCCACGGCGGCCCTGACGGCGGTGGCCGGCCAGCGGGGTGCGGCCGGCCGCACGCTGGCCGCCTTGGAAAGCGCGGGCTTTTGTTGAGTTGGCCAGCTCCCCCCCCGCGCTCGGGCAGCTCTGATTCCCGACCAGGACCTCGATTGGGGGTCGCCAGAAAGGACCCCATTGTCTATCCTGCGGGGCGCAGCCAAGCCGGGTTTCAGCCCCGTCGGCCAGAGCGCCGGGAGAGGGCCCTGGCGGCCCCCTGGGGGGCGTGATCAGCGTTTCTCCCTGTAGTCCAGGCCTCCGGTAGCCGATTAACCGGGAGTTCCCCCGCCTCCACAAGCCTCCCCCCAAGGGACCTGGCCCCCCGGCCGAGACCCAAAAGCACACCGTCCCGAGTTCCCACCACACCTCCCAGAGCACAATGACCCGCCGCCTCTTCACATCAGAATCCGTTTCCATGGGCCACCCTGACAAGCTGGCCGACCAGGTTTCCGACTCGATCCTGGATGCCCTGCTGGCCCAGGACCCCGATAGCCGCGTGGCCTGTGAGACCATGGTTACCACCGGCCTGTGCGTGGTCGCCGGTGAAATCACCACCAAGGCCACCGTGGACTACGCCCAGGTTGCCCGCGATGCGATTTGCGCCGCCGGCTACACCGATGACGCCTTCGGTATGAACGGGGCCACTTGTTCGGTGCTGGTCAGCCTGGACAGCCAGTCCCCGGACATCAGCCAGGGCGTGGACGAGGGCGCGGGCCTGCACGCGGAGCAAGGCGCCGGCGACCAGGGCCTTATGTTCGGTTTCGCCTGCGACGAAACACCCGAGCTGATGCCCTTCCCCGTGCACTATTCCCACCGTCTGGTGGAGCGCATGGCCGAGCTGCGTGAGAAGGGCACCCTCTCCTGGTTGCGCCCGGACAGCAAGAGCCAGCTCACCGTCGAGTACGAGGACGGCCGCCCCGTGCGCGTGCACACGGTGGTCATTTCCACCCAGCATGATCCTGAGGTCAACGGCAAGAGTGACGAGGATGGAGTTCTGGCGGAGATTCGCCGGGAGGTCATCGAGCACGTCGTGGGCAGCGTGATCCCCGCCGAGTACCTGGATGACGACACCATCTATCACATCAACCCCACCGGGCGCTTTGTGCTCGGCGGCCCCCACGGTGACTGCGGCCTGACCGGACGCAAGATCATCGTCGATACCTACGGCGGCATGGGCCGCCACGGGGGCGGCGCCTTCTCCGGCAAGGATCCGAGCAAGGTCGACCGCTCCGCCGCCTACGCCGCGCGCTGGGTGGCCAAGAACATAGTTGCCGCGGACCTGGCCGAGCGCTGCGAAGTGCAGCTCTCCTATGCCATCGGGGTTCCCAAGCCGCTCTCGGTGCGCGTGGACACCTTCGGCACCGGCAAGGTGGACGAGGTGACTCTGGAGGCCGCCGTGAACGAGGCCTTCGACCTCGGGCCTTCGGCCATCATCCGCGCCTTGGGCCTCAAGGCGCCCCTCTACCGGGCCACCTCCTTCCACGGCCACTTCGGCCGGGACGGCTTTCCCTGGGAGGCCACGAACCGCGTGGAGGCCCTCAAGGACGCCGTGGGCGCGTCGGCGGGCTGACCCATCGCCTGACGGGCGTCCGTGGGACGCCAACTCCAGCCGCCGCCGCCACCGAAGGCCATTTTCGCCAGCATTTGCGCCCCGCGTGACTCGCGGCAGGCAATCGGGTACAAGGTCCGCGCGGGGCACTGCTCCGCAGTCTCGCCCCCGCGCGTCCCGTACCACCAGCGCCATCCCATGCCCATGCCCCCCCTTCGCCAACCGCTTCTCGCCGCGCCCTCTACCGGCAGCAGGCTGCGCGCCGGCTTCACGCTGATCGAACTGCTGGCCGTTATTCTGATCATCGGGATCCTGATGACATTCCTGCTGCCCCGCATCCCCGAGGCCATCGATGCCGCCAAGGTCACCGCCTGTAAGAAGAACATGGGCGAGATCTACAACGGCCTGGTCATCCATCAGACCAAGCGCAACCGCGCTCCCAACGGGACCGGCGTGCGCTTCTTCGGCTCGTTGATCTACAAGGGGATCTGGGAGAACACCCCGAGCACGGCCAAGAAGCTGACCTGCCCCGGCGTGGATGTGGGAGCCTTGACCATCGGCGAACTCGATCCCCTCGAGTGGTTCGCGGAGGAGGAGCTGCTCGATGGCAGTTACTCCGCCTATGCCGGCCGCAACTGCGAGGAATACCCCCTGCGCAAGTTCCCCGGCAGCGGTAACTGGGCCCTGGTCGCCGACGACAATGACGGTGGCAGCAATCACGACACGACCACCGTGGTGCTCTATGCGGACGGCAGTGTGCGCTCCTTTGACGTTTTCGAAGAACGCGAGAAGGGCAACCTCGGACCGGAAGAGGAACTCCTCATCGTCGGCCCGGCCTCCCAGCTGGAGGAGTTGCAAAAGCTCAGCCTCGACTGACCCCCTCGCCCGGCGCCATGTCTCCCTTCCCGCTCATCCGCGCCATGCGCCCACACCAGTGGGTGAAGAATATCTTCGTGCTCGCCGCCATATCCTTCGGCGAGGCGGAAGCTCCGGATTTCGCGCTCAAGGCCGCCTATGCCTTTGGCGCGTTTTGCCTGGCGGCCAGCGCCGTCTACCTCTTGAACGATGTGGTCGATGTGGAGAAGGACCGCGCCCACCCGGAGAAGCGCCACCGGCCCATCGCCGCCGGCGAGCTCTCAATCTCCACGGCCCTGGTGGGCAGCGCCCTGTGCGCCCTGGCGGGCCTCTTTCTGGCAAGGCAGGCGGGGTTTGCGGAGCGCGGCGAAGCCTGGCATGTGGCCTTCGTCTTGGGTTGCTACATGCTCCTCAACCTGGCCTACAGCCTGCGCCTGAAGCGCGTGGTGTTGCTGGATGCCTTCTGCATCGCCGGGGGCTTCCTGTTCCGGGTCAAGGCCGGGGCCCTGGCCGTGGGGGTCATCGTCTCCCCCTGGCTCTTCTTGTGTACGCTCTTCCTGGCCCTCTTTCTGGCGCTCTGCAAGCGCCGGGCCGAGAGCGACCTGCTCGGCGCCGAGCGCGGCGCCCATCGCAGCATCCTGGAGGACTACACGCTGGCCTTCCTCGACCAGATGGTCACGCTCCTGGCGGCCTGCACCATCATCGGCTACTCCATGTACACGGTATCCGCCCAGGGCGAGGCCACCTTCGGCCCGGAGAACCGCCTCTTCTGGACGGTGCCATTCGTGGTCTTCGGCCTGGGCCGCTACCTGCTCCTGGTGCAGACGCGCCAGGGCGGCGGCAGCCCGACGCGGGTGCTGCTCGGCGGCGACCTGACCTTCGTGGCCAACGGCGTGGCCTGGCTGGCGGCCATGCTCTGGTTGCGCATGCAGGCCTGAGGCCTGCGGCCTGCGGCCTGAGGCGTGCGGCCTGAGGCCTGCGGACTGCGGCCTGCGGACTGTGGTCTGCGGACTGCGGACTGCGGCCTGCGGACTGCGGCCTGTGGCCTGCGGACTGCGGCGTGAGGCCTCTGGCCTCTGGCCTGCGCTACTCGGCCCGGCGAGCCCACAGGGCGGCTCGCTTTCGGCGCCGCTCGCGCGCTTCCTCCAGGGTCGGAATGGCCGCGGGCTCTCCCGAGCGGTTGGCGCCGGGGTCAGCGGCGGCCCAAGCGGCCGCCAGCCCCGGCTCCGCAGCGGCGCGCATCCAGCTGTCCAGGGCCGCCTCCGCCAGGGGTCCGCGCTCGCTGACCAGCTCCCCGGCCAGGTAGTCGAGGACCGGCGGGCCGGCGGATTCCAGTTGCACCAGGGCCGTGGCGATGACCACGGCGAGCGCCGGTGACTGGTCGGCCCCGAAGAGCGCGGTCAGGGGGGCGGCGGCCGCGGGCTCGCCCAGCTCTCCCAGGGCCCGCACGCAGGCGCTGCGCAACTCGGCTTCCTGCCCCGCTCCGGTCAGGGCGAGCAGGGCTGCTCCGACGCCCGGACCGCCCACGGCTCCCAGCGCTTCGGCGGCCTGGGGAGCCAGGGCCGGGTCGGCCAGGGAGGCCAGCAGCGCTTCCCGGCCCGGCCCGCCCCGTGGGCCCATGCGACCCAGGCATTGGGCCGCGTGGACGCGGACGTAAAGATCCCCGTCGGACAGGGCGCGGGCCAGGAGCCGTGCGGCCCAGGGCCCCAGGCGCGCCAGGACAAAGCGCGCGTCGTCCACGCCGCGCAGCTGGATGCGCTCGCCGCGCAGGGCGGCGATGGACTCCCAGGCGGCCAGGCGCAGGCCCGGCGCCGGTGCGGCCTGATCCAGCTCCCCGGCGTCCCAGGCGGCGCGGGCCTCAGCGAGCGTCGTTCCGGCCAGGGCCGCGACCACCGCCCGGCGGGCGTGGCGCAACTCGCCCGCCAGCTCAGCGGCGGCGGGGCCCGCTTCCAGCTGTAGCAGCACCTCGATTCCGGTGCCGTTGCCCAGGCGTGCCAGGGCGACGGCCAGGGCAATCACAGCGGAGTTGTTCTCCTCGTACTTGAGGCGCAGCAGGAGGCGCGGCAGCTGGGCGCGGGCGGCGGCCCGCAGGGCCAGGCCGGCACCATCGGCCGAGCTGGCTCCCAGGTCCCCGAGGAGCCGGGCGCCAGCCAGCCGCAGGTCTGGCGTGGGGTCGTTGCCCTGGGCCTCGGCCAGGGCGGCGCAGGCCCGCGGTCCGGCGGCGGGAAAGGCGCGGGCCAGGCTTGCCAGCAGCTCGGCGGCGGCCCGCCGCTCCCGGGGGGGGCGCGCGTAATCCGTCAGTGCCTGGGCCAGCACCGGGGCCCCACAAGCGGGCCCGGCGCCGGCGTCCTCCCGGGCGATGGAGGCCATTTCACCTGCGGGCTGCGAACTGGCCAAGAGCTCCACCAGGCCGGCCATGCGCTCGCGCAGGTCCGCGTCCGGCTCGGGCAGGGGGGGGGCCTCCGAGGCTACCTCGGCGCGCGCGGCGGCCAGGGCCTCGCGCACTACGGGGGTGAGCTGCGGGGGGCGCCCGGTGGGGGCCGAGCCCGGTTCCCGGGCCGCTTCCGCGCCACAGGCAGCGGCGGCGGCCAGGGTCAGGCAGATGGCTGCGTACTTCACGGCTTGAGCAGCAGGCGGTGGACCAGGCGCGCCTCCTGTTCCGGATCGGGATGCTCCGGGTCCGCGTAGTAGGGCGTCAGCTTGTAGAAGAGGGCCACCTCCGCACCGGCCGAGGCCTCGGCGTGGGCCAGGGGCACCATCCGGGTTTCGCCGGAGGCCAGGTGCGTGGCCGGGATGTCCGTCTCGTGGCGATAGGGATCCCGGAAACGGTAGAGGTGGCGCCAGGGGCCGGCCCCGGCTTGCGCCGCGGGCGTTTCCAGGGGCCGCCAGAAGAGATCCGCGGCCCGCGAGCGTTCGTCCGTGGGGAAGTGGTGCCCGGCACCCACATTCTCCAACTCGATCACCCAGGCGGAGGCCTCGTCTCCCGCGCGGGCGCCGCGCAACTCGACCGCGCTGCGCACCAGCTCCAGATCATGGCCGCCGCGGCAGGCGTGGTCGCGGCCCTGGTTCGGATCGCCGTTGCGGTGGGGCATGTGACAGTCGATGCAGCCGATGCCCTGCGCGGGCCAGGCCGAGGCCTGCCATTGGCGCACGGTCTTGTGTTGGTCGTGGCACACGCCGCAGAACCCCGGGCGTTGCAGGTCGAGTTCGGCGCGCGGCCGACAGGCGGCTCCCGGGCGGTTGATGGTGCCGGCCACACCCGGTTCCCCGGTGTCCGGGTCGCGCACCAGGTGGCAGGCGATGCAGTCGACTCCCTCGGAGCGCCGGGAGGAGCGCGGCAAAACGCGGCTGCCGACGCCGGTGGAGAAGACCGGCCGCGGCGCGTGGCAATCGATGCAGTCCGTGTTGGCGAAGTCGTTGGAGAGGGCGCGCACGTCCGGATCGTCCCAGGAGCGGGCGTGCCAGGAGTCCTGCCACTCGGCGAAGACATGCGCGTGACAGCTGGCGCAGCGCTGGGAGCTGTCGAAGTTCACCGGCGGCGCTGCCGGGGCGGGCTCGTTGATGAGCGCCACCGCCAGCCACAGGGCCAGGAGCAGGGCACAAACGCCGGAGAGGCGCCGCGCGCTCACTGGTGATGCTCCCCGGGCGAGTGCTCGACGAAGCCCCCGGCGGCGTCCATGGCGAGGATGCGGCTCGCCAGACCGGCGGCCTCGCCGGGATCGTGGGTCACGTGCAGCGTGGTCAGGCCCAATTGCTCTCCGAGGGCCCCCAGGCGTTCCAGCAGGGACTGGCGCAGGGCCGAGTCCAGGGGGCCCAGGGGCTCGTCGAGCAGCAAGAGGCGCGGGTCGGCGGCCAGGGCCCGGGCCAGGGAGAGGCGTTGGGCCTCGCCGCCGGAGAGGGTGCCCGGCAGGCGCTCTTCGAAGCCGGTGAGTTCCACGAGCTCCAGCAGCTCCGCCGCCCGTTGCGCACGGGCCTTGCGATCCAGAGCGGTGCGGCGGCGCAGGACGAAGTCGAGCGTCCGCGCGGCGCTCATGTGGGGCCACAGGGCGCCCTCTTGGAAGAGCATGCCCAGCGGGCGCTGCTCCGGGGGCAGCAGGAGCCGCGGCCCGTCGCTGACGCATTCGCCGAAGAGCTCCAGGGTACCCTCGCGCGGGTGTTCGAGGCCGGCGATCAGGCGCAGGAGGCTGGTCTTGCCGCAGCCCGAGGGGCCGACCACGAGCACATGCTCGCCGCTGGCCAGGGACAGGTCCCAGGGGCCGAGGGTGCGGGGGCGCGGGGAGCCGGCCTGGGGCTCCGGGGAAAAGGAGAGACCCCGGGCCACGAGGGCCGGCGCTCTTGTGCTGCTATCGGTCACGGGAGGATGCGCAGGGAACGGCGGGAGAAGAGGCCCCAGAGCAGGGCCGGCAGGATGGTGACGAAGGCTGAGATCAGACACAGGGCGGCGACGAAGTCATCGCGGCCGAAGTGGATGGCGTTGAAGATACGAAAGATGACCGTGCTGTTGGCCGCCGGGACCAGGATGGCCGCGTCCAGCTCGCGCATGGCGAGGACGAAGACCAGGATCCAGGCGCCGGAGAGGGCGGGCAGCAAGGGCGGGGCGACGATCGTAAAAAGGCGCCGGATGGGGCCGGCACCGGAGAGGGCCGCGCTCTCCTCCAGCTCCCGGCCCAGGCTGGCGACGGCGCCGGCGCAGACCAGGATGGCCAGGGGCAGGAAGCGGCCGGTGAAGAGCAGCACGATGAGGGCCGGTGAGTTGTAGAGGCCGGCGGTCAGGTCGCGGTTCCAGAGGACGATTTCGCCGATGCCGAAGAGCACGGCGGGAACCGCCAGGGGCAGCAGCGTGGTGAGTTCCAGGGCGCGGGCCAGGGTGCGGCGTCGCAGGCGTTCCAGGGCGTGGCCGAGGACCAGGGCCAGGAAGGTCGAAAGCGTGGCCGCCAGGGCGGCGCAGGAGATGCTGGTGATGAGGTTGGCGCGGCACAGTTCGATGGCGTAGGAGAAGGCCTCGCGCCAGGCGGTCAGGGACCAGCCCCGGGGACCGCCGCCGGCCTCGAAGACCAGGCGGCCGAGGGGCAAGAGGGCGGTGGCCACAACCAGGGCCAGGGCGGGCAGGCAGAGCAGCTTGCCCCGGGGTCCGAGGGGCAGGGGCCGGCTGGGCCGCGGGGAGCAGCCGCCGGAAGCTCCACTGCGGCCAATGGTGGCGAAGGCTCCCCGGCGGCGCAGGGCCAGGGCGGGCACCAGGGCCAGCAGCGTCAGGGTCACGAGGGGTAGGGCGGCTGCCACGGCGGCGCCGGTGTCCGTGCGGGTCTGCCAGGCGCTGAAGACCTCGTCCGCATAGACGTTGAACTTGGGCCCGACGGAGGAGACGAAGTCCGGCACGGCGAAGTCGTTGACCGTGAAGACGAAGGCCAGGGCCGCGCCGCACAGGGCCGGGGGCAGGACCAGGGGAAGGGCCATGCCCAGGGCGGCGCCGGTGCCGCCGGCCAGGCGCGCGGCCTCCAGGGAGGCGCAGTCAATGCGCTGGGCCGCCCGGGCGGTGAAGACAGCGGGTAGCGGGAAGGTGGCCGCGGCCAGCAGCAGGACCGTGGCCGGGGCGCCGCGCAGATCGCTGAGTTGGGTCCAGGTAATGGCCAGGAAGATGGGGGGCAGGATCAGGGGGAGGATGGAAAGCGACCGCAGCCAGCGGGCACCCGGGAGATCTGTCAGGGTTGTCAGCAGGCCGAAGGGCAGGCCGATGGCCAGGGCCAGGGTGGCGCTGGAAATGCCCAGCAGGAGGGTGCGGCCGAGGAGGGCCAGGGAGCGGGCCTCGCTCAGGGCCAGCAGGTGCGGGAGCTCCACCCGCGGCAGCATGGCGCAGATGGGCGCCAGGCCGCAGAAGAAGAGGGCCGCCAGGGCCGCCAGGCAGAGGGGGCGGCTCAACGGAGGAAGCGTTCCTTGAGTTCGGCCAGGCGGCGGTCGACCTCCGTGCCCGTGGCGGCGTAGTCGACCTCCATGACGCGCATGTCCGCGGCGGAGCGCACATGGGGGGGGCGTGGAACGGAGGCGCGCACGGGGATCTGGGCCGAACGGGAGGCGGCCAGGGTTGCTTCGATCTCCGGTGAGAGGATGAAGTCCACCAGGCGGCGGGCGGCCTGCGCGTGGGGGGCGGCGGCCAGAATGCAGACCGTGTTGGGGATCAGCAGCGTGCCCACGGAGTCCTGGTCCGGGTAGACGGCGGCCACCGGATAGCCCGCTTCCAGGGCCACGTTGAAGTCATCGGTGTCCGTCCAGCCGAAGGCCAGCTGGCCGTCGCGCACCAGGCGCATGAGCGTGGCGTTGCCGCTGGTCAGGTTGACCTCCGCGGCGGTGATGCCGTCCAGGTAGGAGCGGGCGCGCTGCTCGCCGAGGAGCGGGAAGAGCAGGGCCATGTGTGTCAGGGTGGTGCCGGTCAGGGGGCGCGCCATACCCACGCGGCCGCGCCAGGCTTCGTCGAGCAGGTCATCCATGCCGTGGATGGTCGCCGGGTCGGCCAGGTCCGTGTTGACAATCAGGATGCGGGCGCGGGCGGCGAAGCCGGTCCAACGGTTTTTCCTGTCGCGGAACAGGGGCGGTATTTCCGCGGCGGCCGGGGAGTCGTAGCTGGCCAGCAGCCCGTCTTCCGCCAGGGCGACCGTGTGGGCGAACTCGTTGTTCCAGAATACATCGCAGCGGGTGCGGTTCGTTTCCTCGCGGATGCGCCGCACCAGGCCGACGGTCTTGTGGGCCTCCACATCGAACTCGGCGTGGACCTTGAGGCCGGTCTGGGCCTCGAAGCGGCGCAGGATCGGTTCCGCGTGGACCTGGTCCAGGGCGCAGTAGATGACCACATCGGGCTCCGGCGCGCAGGAACCGAGGGCCAGGCCGAGGAGCAGGGTGATGGCGGGCGGGATGCGGAGAGGCATGGGGCTGGGAGAGGTGAGGGAGGCGGCGGGCGCGGGCGGGTCGGTCCCCGGTGGCAAGGCCCGTGCCCGCGGCGGCCGCCCGGCGAGAGGGACCGCGGGTGGGGGCTGACCGGAGCGGACGGTGCCTAGGGTAGCGGTTGGGGAGGGGCGATTGGCCATGGGCTGGCCCCGGGGGTGCACTTTGTGTTACGTGCGTGTAAACAAGTTTTCCTGGCCAGTGACGCTGCCCGGGCTTGGATTGCGCCCTTCCCGCGACAGAATGGGTCTGTGGTCGGTGACGGCCCGGCACCTGACTTGCTTGGGCGGGCACCCCCCCCGGCCGGCGCATAACCCCCAATCCCCACCCCATGCCCAGTCAACCGCAAGACAAGCTGATTCCCCTTTTTTCCTTCCTCGTCGCAACCTGTGGTTCTCTGGCCGCCGCCAATCCCCAGGGGACGCTGCTGGAGGCCGCCCTCGAACAAGTGAACGGTGACGGATCTTGGGCTGGGCCGCGCATCGCCTCCGCCGACGGGCGCAACGAACTGGTCTTCGAGGGGCTCTTCCAGGTCACCGGCACCTGGGCGGAGTCCGGCCGCGACCCGCGCCAGGACTTCGGCCTGAAGCGCATGCGCCCGGAGTTCGCCGGGCGCTTTGTCGATACCCTGCGCTTCCGCCTCGAACCGAACTTCTCCGAGGCCGAGGTGGAGCTTGAGGAAGCCTGGGTCGGCGTTGACATCCTGGGTGGCGATGCCCTGCTCATGGCGGGGCGCATGAAGGTCCCCTTTGGCCTGGAGGAGGTGCGCAGTCGGCGCCATATCAACTTCCCCGGTTTCTCGATCCTGAACCAGTTCTCGCCGGCGGAGGATCATGGCCTGTTCCTGATTGGTCGCAGCCCCTCGCGTCTGTGGGAGTACGGTGCCTCATTGACCAACGGCACCGGCGCCGAGGACACGAGCAGCAGCAAGGATCTGGCGGCGCGCATCATGGCCCACCCCTTCGCTGCCCAGCCCGCCTCTATCTGGCGCAACCTGCAATTCGGCGTGGCGGCTACCTTCGGCACACAGTTCGATGCACCGGGGGGCTTCGCCGTGGAGAATGCCGCCGGGCAGGATGTAATTAAAATGGCCCCGGGGACGCGCCTGGCCGGAGAGCGCCAGCGTCTGGGGTTGGAAGTGGCCTGGTTCCGCGGTCCCTGGTTCCTGCAGGCGGAACACGTGAACGTGGAGCAGGACATGACCGGTGCGGCGGGCAGCGACGCCGTACGCTTCGAGGGTAGCTACCTGGAGCTGGCCCATGTTTTGACTGGCGAGCGCAAGACCTTCGCCGGTGTGGTGCCTGATCTGCCCTTCGATCCTGCCAGCGGCGCCGGCCGCGGGGCCTGGGTCCTGGCGGCGCGCTACTCAGACCTGCACAGCGACTCCTCTCTGGAGAGCGCCGGCCTGGCCTTGCCCGGGACCTATACTGACAACATCCGCAGTGCCTCCCTGGCCCTCAACTGGGTCATGAACCGGCACATGGTTCTGCGCCACGCCTATGTGCACAGTTTCTACACTGACGATGTCAGCGCCGGGGGCCGTGTCCAGGACGACGAGGGCGCCCTGCTGCTGGAGCTGCAGCTGCATTTTTGAGGACTGCGCCAGATCCCGGCTATCAATACAGCGTTGGATGCCCCCAGTGGTCAGTTGGCCTGCTCTGACCTGATGTCCCTATTGCTTTCACATGCACTCCTGGCAGTCGCTGCGTGAACCTCCAGCGGCCGCCACGGGGGCCACGGGCAATGGCACCTGCGGTGTATCTCACGCTTGTGTCATGGACCTGCGCCTCTCCCATGTGCGTGCCGGCCGCGGTCTCTTGAGCGAGGGGTTTGTCCCTTCCTCCGACCATGTCAACCACATCCATGGGATGGCCGTCATTGTCAACCGGATCTTTGACCACCACATGAGCCTGCGCAATGCCCGCTCCCACAGTTCTACTCTGATGCGGTGGCCTATGATGGCGGCCGGGATGAGGGCGCCTTCTCGGTGCAGTTCCAACTGAGCTTTCAGGCGCGCGGGGGGGGGAGGGCGGGGGGCGTGCCGGGGGCGCGCCATTCA
>PVBE011565713.1_pt1 | contig 50195 bp, 56 predicted proteins | sample 1631181 | NCBI WGS metagenome assembly PVBE01 (sample SAMN08397723, study PRJNA350692) | Marine metagenome, whole genome shotgun sequencing project. | isolation source: water | place: Pacific Ocean | collected 2012-04
CCCGATGCCGAACAGCCGGATGCACCGCGCCATCCAAGCGGTTTCGGGATACAACCTCGTGGTCGTACTGGGGGTCATCGTATTCCTGCTCTCGGACGCGTTGAAGGTATTGTTCGAATCCGCACTGGATAGCCAGTAAACCGTCGCCGTGGAACGCCGCATTGGGAGCTGGCAGCACCGGACCATAAGACAATCAGGCGACGATTGAGGTAGAATTGAGGTAGAATCGTCACAACAGAACCGGAGGTTCCCTCGCGATGAAGCGTAGCTTGATGGACATCCTCGCCTGCCCAATGTGCAAGAGCGAACTCGAGCTCGAAGTGACCAAGGAAGACGAAACCGAGGTCGCCGAGGGCAAACTGCTTTGCAAATCCTGCGGGGAAGCCTACCCGATCGAGGACACCATCCCGAACCTTCTGCCGCCTTCCCTCAGGGACTAGCCGTCCGGCCCCATGCTCTTGCCTGCGCCACGACTTGCGTCGGCTCCGCCGGCAATCGATTCAGAAGCTCTCGCATCGTGACGCCTAGCGTCGGGTGAATCGGGTTCGGCGCCAGCTCGACCAGTGGCTGAAGAACGAACCGCCGTTCGGCCATCCGTGGATGCGGAACCGTAACGGGCGGCGTACACAAGCCCCTGTTGCCGTACAACAGGATGTCGATGTCCAACGTTCTCGGAGCATTCACGAATGTAGGTTGTCGATTAATCGCGCGTTCGATCACCCGAATCTCGTGCATGAGCTCGAACACCGTCAATCTCGTCCAAAGCCTGCACACGGCGTTGTAAAACGCCGGTTGGGTAGTGAAGCCAACCGCCGTGGTCGCGTACATCGACGAAACTTCGACTTCGCCTGCCTGTTCCTCGAGCAGCCGCACGCCAGCCTCAAGATTGGCGACGCGGTCTCCAAGATTCGACCCCAAGCCAAGAAACGCTTCAGAGAGCAAGACCGCGACTAGTCCGCGTAGCCCGCGTACAGCTTCGATTCCATCGGATCCACGACCTGGTACGGCAGTCCGCTGGCTTTCGCGGTGTGTTCGCCCATCGGATTCACGAGCAACGTTCCGCCGGAGCCGACCGCCCTGCCCTTATGCATGATGAGCTTGCCCGCGACGAGGCTCATGTCAGGTTGGTTTGCCACCGGGTCGAGCACCGTAATGTCGGCGTCGGCTCCCGGGCTGAAATGCCCTTTGGCGGTGAGACCCATCATCACGGCGGGATTCAGTGAGAGTTTTTCGACCATCTCCAATCGGGTCAGGGCGCCGAACTGAACCAGTGCCATCGTGCTCTGGATCGCGACGTTGCGCGGGTGCGATCCGCCGTCGGTGCTCACCGCGTCGACCGTGAATTGGCCGGCATCGTTCTTGGCGGTCGCCATGCGGAACGCGGATGAGGGTTGATTCACGGGAAAACTCATGCCCACGTTCGAACGTCCCTTGTCGAACAGGTTCAGCGCATCGTCGCCTTTGGCGTAGTAGACCTGCCCTCCCTTTTGGGCGACGACCGAGCCGTAGCCATCGCGGATCGATTGCCGGATGCCTTCGATTGTGGTCGGGTATCCCCGGAGTCGCAAACAATTCCGGGGCACATCAGCCATGACGTTGCCGTCGCTGTCGCATCGTCCGCTGGTGCCGTTTTGGATCGCGTGGTACGCCTCCGAGTTGAGCTGGCCGCGCATCGACTCGAGTATCGACAGCGCTTCGTTGCATTCGTCCGCCGAGTCCTCCAAGACGCCGCGGCAGTATGAGTTCACGTGACATACGTGGAGTCTGCCGCCGACGACGACACCCGGTATCTCGCGAACGCCGCCGAGATGGCTGCCGGTCTCCGTGGTGCCCAGATGGAACGCGACGTACGCTCGCTGCCGATTTGATTCACCGATTACGCGCGCGGTCGTTTCCGGTGAGAACGGATTGTAACCACCCAGAATCTTGACCCCGAAGCAACCCTGTCTCAGCGCATCGCTGACGATCCTTCTCACCGCGCCCGAATTCAGGTCGCCGACCGGAATAGTCAGCCCAGGTATGAGTCCGAATTGGCCCGCAACGTTGAGGCCGGCGCCTAGGCGCTTGATCCCGTCGATTAGCGTCTGACCAGTCCCGCCCATGTCCAGGACCGTGGTGGTGCCGGCTCGCGCGAGCATGCCGTATCCGAGCGCGGGGTCCCAGTTCCTCGACAAACCTGCGACATGTGCGTGGGTGTCGATCTGTCCTGGCATCACCCATTTGCCTTCGACGTCGATGATGTCGGCCCCTGTTGTTGGATCCAGCTCCGACTCGACTCGCTCGATTCGGCCGTCCACGATTCCGATATCCGCTCGAACGTCGAGGCCGTTCTTAGGGTCCAAAACTGTGCCGCCCGACAGTATCAAATCATATGTCGACATTAACCGATCTCCGCCTCCCTGGCATCGGACTCGCAGCCACGAAATGGTCGGTCCGAAGCGGCATCTATAGTACACTATGGAGGTCCGCGAAACACACTGAAACCGTTGATGGGAGGTACAATCGTGAAGTTCGGAGCAGTCTTCCCTCAGATTGAATTCGGCAACGATCCGGTCGCGATCCGCGACTACGCTCAGGCTGCCGAAGGGATGGGGTTCGAGCACATCATCGTCTACGACCACGTAGTGGGCGCCAACGCCGCAAGCCGTCCCGGTTGGAGCGGCGCATACAACCACAACAACCCATTCCACGAGCCGTTTGTCTTCTTCGGATATCTTGCCGGAGTCACGGAGACGATCGGACTCGTAACAGCGGTCATCATCCTGCCGCAACGCCAGACCGCGCTCGTGGCCAAGCAAGCCGCCGAGGTTGACGTCCTGAGCGGCGGACGGCTCCGGCTCGGCATCGGGACCGGATGGAACCAGGTCGAGTACGAAGCTCTGGGCGAAAACTTCCACAACCGAGGTCGCCGTTCCGAAGAGCAGATCAAGCTCATGCGACAGCTTTGGACGAACGAGCTCGTGACGTTCGACGGCCGTTGGCATAAAGTGACCGACGCGGGGATCAACCCGCTGCCGGTCCAGCGTCCGATCCCGGTTTGGCTCGGGGGCAGCGCTGACCAGGTCATCAAGCGCGTCGCCACGATCGCCGACGGATGGTTTCCGTTGATGCGACCGGACGACAGGGTTCGCGCGGCGCTCGATCGCATCCGGTCGCTCGCCACCGAGGCGGGCCGAGACCCCGCCGACATCGGCATTCAGAGCTCGGTGTCGATTCGGGAGAGCACGCCCGACGACTGGCGCGCCGACATCGACACTTGGAGAGAACTAGGTGCGACCCACATGTCGGTCAACACGATGAACGCGGGCATCACCACACCGCAAGGGCACATCGACGCCATCCGAAAGTTCAATGAGGCCGTCGACTAGGCAAACGAAAAGGGACGGACCAGTTGGTCCGTCCCTTTTTTTCATTGCTTGTCGCGGGTTGGTTAACCTGCACGAAAACCTAGTCGGCGGGCATCGGCGCCGGCGACATGTCTCCGTCTGGCGGGATAGCGTCGAACACCTCGGGCACCTGCTGCTCGTCGATGGTTTCGTGCTGGAGCAAGTACTTCGAGATGCGCTCCAACCGGCTCATGTTGTCGGTCAACAATCTACGCGCTGTCTGGTACGCGTCGTCGATCAGGCGATGAACCTCATCGTCGATAGCCTCGGCCGCGCTGTCGCTATAGTCTCGCTGTTCTGATATCTCGCGGCCCAGGAAGACCAGCTCTTCCCGCTTCCCGAAGGTTCGCGGACCCAGTGTCTCGCTCATGCCGTAGCGGGTTATCATTGTGCGTGCAATGTTCGTCGCCTGCTCAAGGTCGTTGCCAGCGCCCGTCGTAACCTCGTCGAACACGATCTCTTCCGCTGCTCGACCGCCCATCGCCATCGCAAGCCTGGCTTCGAGTTGGTTGCGAGTCACCAGGTAGCGGTCCTCTTCAGGTAGGGTTTTCGTATATCCCCCGGCGTTGCCGCGGGCGATGATAGTCACTTTAGCGACCGGGTCAGCGTCGGGAAGCAGGTGCGCCACCAGGGCGTGTCCGGCCTCGTGGTACGCCGTCATCTCTTTCTCTTTGGGCGTTACGACCCGGCTTCGCCGTTGCGGGCCCGCTATGACGCGCTCGATAGATTCTCCGAATTCGTCGGGACCGATATCCGTTCTTCCCCGTCTCGCGGCCAGCAGCGCCGATTCGTTGACCAGGTTGGCCAAATCCGCTCCGCTGAAACCGACGGTCTGTCGAGCCACCGATTTCATCGCGACGTCATCGTTGATCGGCTTGCCCTTGGCGTGGACAAGCAGGATCTGTTCGCGTCCCTTCAGATCGGGATTGTCGAGGGTCACGCGACGGTCGAAACGACCGGGTCTCAGCAGCGCCGGGTCCAGGATGTCCGGCCTGTTGGTCGCGGCCATGACGATCACGTTGGTGCCGGTGTCGAACCCATCCATCTCGACGAGAATCTGGTTCAGGGTCTGCTCGCGTTCGTCGTGTCCGCCGCCCAGACCCGCGCCTCGGTGCCGGCCCACGGCGTCGATCTCGTCCACGAACACGATGCACGGCGCGTTGCGCTTGGCCTGCTCGAACAGGTCGCGAACACGGCTCGCGCCAACGCCGACGAACATCTCGACGAACTCGGAGCCGCTGATCGAGAAGAACGGCACGCCGGCCTCACCCGATACGGCTCTGGCCATCAGGGTCTTGCCCGTTCCGGGCGGTCCCATCAGCAGTACGCCTTTGGGAATCTTCGCGCCTATCGCCAAGAATCGCTCGGGGAATTTCAGGAACTCTACGATTTCTCGGAGGTCCTCTTTCGCTTCTTCGACCCCGGCGACGTCATCGAACGTGACCGACTGGTTGTTGCCGAGGAACATCCGCGCGCGACTTCTGCCGAAGCTGAAGGTTTGGTTCGAATTGCCCTGCGCCTGCCGCATCATGAAGAATAGGACCGCGCCGAAGAAAATCAAGGGCAGAAAGTTGAAAAGAATGCCGACCAGGCTGGACAACCCGCCGGAGCCCGTGATGTCGATCCGGACCTTGGTCGTAATCGGGTCCATACCGGCGCGTTCGAGCATCTCGACGATCGAAGAACCCTGCTCTTTGCGAGAAGAGAGCACCTCGCCGGTTACGGTTGTGACCGTCAGCGCATCGCCGGTTACTTCGATGCTGTCGATGTCGCCGCCGATAGTCAGTGCAATCACTTCACTGACCGACACCTCGCGCGAGCTTCCGAACGTATCGGAAAATAGCGTAAAGACCATCGCCGTGATGGCCCCGACAATCAACAAATATACAAGGCTTCTTCGCATGTGCCGTCCGTGCTGTATGCATCTCGCTTGCCGTGAGCCGTGAGACCTGCGCGGCAGTTCAAGTCGCTGACGCCTCCGCTAAAGGAAGGCGCATTCTTCAAGGAACAATCAACGACCAGTATATCAGATAGTCATCTGCGGGACTGACGCGAGTCGCTCGTCGAGTTCGTCCGATTCACACGCGGCGCCCGATCGATTGCAATCCTTGCAAACTTGGCAATGCGCACGTGTCGTTTTGCGATCGGGTCACGGGGCGTTGCCGCCGTTTCCGTCTCGTATAATATGATGCATCTACCCGCACAATGATTACTCAAGGAAACCGTGATGGATAATTCGGAACAGTTGCATCACACTTCCCTTTACGCCACACACCGCGCTTTGGATGCCCGATTTGTTCCGTTCGGCGGCTGGGAGATGCCGGTTCAGTACAGCGGCATCCTTGACGAAGCCCGCGCGGTGCGCTCCAGCACAGGCGTCTTCGACGTTTCACACATGGGCCGAGTCGAGATCGACGGCCCGGACGCTGAAGCGCTGCTGTCCAAGGTTCTCAGCATCGATGTCGCGAAGGTTCGACGCGGCCGAGTTCGATACAACGTCATCTGCAACCTCGATGGCGGAATAATCGATGACTGCATTGTCTTCCGTCGGCACGACGACACGTTCTTGCTGATCCCCAATGCGTCGAACACGGCTTCGGTGATCGATTGGCTGGACCGCTGGTCCGAGGACGCCGACGTCGAAATCACGAACGTCACCGCGAGTAGTGCGATGATCGCGGTGCAGGGGCCGGAAGCGGAGGCGATGCTCCAGCCGTTGACGGAGACCGACCTGACGACAATCAGGCCGTTCGCGGCGGCTCACGCAGCGATCGAAGGAACAGACACGTTCGTAGCACGGACCGGATACACGGGCGAAGTCGGCTTCGAGCTAATCGTTCCGGCAGATTCCGGCCCGGCAATCTGGCAAGCACTGATGGATCGTGGCGCGACGCCCTGCGGATTAGGCGCTCGCGACGTGCTGCGTCTGGAGGCCGGACTGGCGCTGCACGGCAACGACATCGACGCATCGACCAATCCGTACGAAGCCGGTCTCGAGCGATTCGTCGACCCTGATCGCAACGAGTACGTGGCCGGTTCGGCGTTGCGGAAAATCCGTGACGAGCCGCTCACCCGTAAACTCGTCGGCTTCAAGATGGTCGGGCGCTGGATCGCCAGGCAGGGGCACACGATCACAGACGGGCAGATTTCCATCGGCCAAGTTACCAGCGGAGGGCCGTCTCCAACTCTTGACATCAATATAGGTATGGGCTATGTTCGTAGCGATGTTTCTGTGCCTGGAACCACGATTTTCGTGGATATCCGAGGGCGTCAGACAGAGGCCGAAATAACGGCAATCCCCATCTACAGCCGTAGGAGGAGCGCATAAATCCTACAGACCTGAAATACTCCAAAGAGCACGAGTGGGTTCGGACTGAATCCGACACGATCGTGATCGTCGGCATCACTCACTTCGCCCAAGACAGCCTCGGCGATGTCGTCTTCGTTGAGCTCCCCGAGGTGGGCGCGGACGTGTCTCAGCATGAGAAGATGGGCGAGATCGAATCGGTGAAAGCTGTGTCGGACCTCTTCTCACCCGTATCCGGGAAAGTGGTCGAGCGCAATGAAGCGTTGGTCGACACGCCCGAGATGGTCAATGACGGGCCATTCGAACAAGGTTGGATGCTCAAAGTCGAGCTCAACGACTCAACGCAGCTGGACACCCTGCTTACGGCTGCCAGCTACGAGTCGTTTTTGGAGTCCGACGCGGTCTAGCATGTTCGATGGTTGACCGCGCATTCCGCTCTCCTTTCCTCCCGAATACCGAGTCCGACCGTCGAGCCATGCTCGACGCCATCGGCGTTGCCACGGGGGAGGAGCTGTTCAAGGACCTCCCCGAGAGCATCGACGACAATGAGCTCAACCTACCGCCCGCGCAATCCGAATTCGAGTTGATGCAACACGCCCAGGAGCTCGCGTCGATGAACCGGGTTCCGGGCGACTACGCTTGCTTCCTCGGCGCTGGATCCTACAGGCGGCACATCCCCGCGATCGTTCGCCAGATCACCTCCCGCAGCGAGTTTGTTACGGCGTACACGCCCTACCAACCCGAGGTCTCACAGGGCACGCTGCAGACCGCGTACGAGTTCCAGACGCTGGTCTGCCAACTCACGGGCATGGAAGTCGCCAATCTCGGTATGTACGACGGCGCGTCGTCGCTCGCCGAGGCGGCGTTAATGGCCGCTCGAATCACGAAACGGAATAGCGTCGCGGTGGCCGGTTCGGTATCTCCGCTCTATCGCGACGTGCTTGAGACGTACGCGCAAGCGCCTGGCTTGGCCATCAACACGCTCGATACAGATCTGGCCGATCCATCCGGCGACACCGCTTGCGTCATCGTTCAGCAGCCCAATTTCTTCGGCTACATGGAAGACCTTGACCGCTTGTCGGCATTGGCTCACGACAACGGTGCGCTTCTCATCGTCAGCGTGGACCCGATCTCGTTGGGGATATTCAAACCGCCAAGCGATTACGACGCCGATATCGTCGTCGGCGAAGGCCAAGCGATGGGCGTGCCGCCCGCGTTCGGCGGACCCTACGTCGGCCTGTTCGCTTGCAAGCAACAGTTCGTTCGTCAGATGCCCGGACGCATCGTCGGGAAGACGGTCGACACACGCGACCGCACTGCCTACGTGCTGACGCTGCAAACCCGCGAGCAACACATCCGCCGCGAACGAGCGACCTCGAACATCTGCACTGCCGCCGCTCTCGTTGCATTGATGTCGACTGTGTACATGGCATCGTTCGGTAAGCAGGGACTAAAGCGCGCCGCGGAACTTTGCTATCACAAGTCCCATTACGCCGCCGGCCTTATCGACGCCATCCCGGGCTATTCGATTGCCATGGATGGAACGTTCTTCCAAGAGTTCGTGGTCGAGTGTCCGCTTCCGCCATCCGAGATCAACGAGCGGCTGCTTGAGTACAAGATCATCGGCGGACTGGATGTCAGCGATCAGATCGACAACGGCATGCTGGTGAGCGCGACTGAGCTCAACACCCGCGAGCAGATCAACCGGCTGGCTGCCGCGCTGGCGGAGATCGGAGCCGGGGCATGACGAGCCTCACGGATCGCTTCGAGATCGACCGCCGCAAGCTGCTCATGGAGCGCAGCGTCCCCGGTCGCGTGGGCGTCAGTCTGCCGCCGCTGGACGTGCCCGCAGCAGTTCTGCCCGACGCCTCAATGCTTCGCGACGATCTCGATATGCCAGAAGTCAGCGAGTCGGAACTGGTCCGGTATTTCACTCAGATAAGCCAGTTCAACTTTTCGATCGACCACAACTTCTACCCGCTCGGCTCCTGCACGATGAAGTACAACCCGAAGGTGAATGACGAGTTTGCTTCGCTGCCGGGTTTGACTCAAATCCATCCGCTTCAACCCGAGAGCACCGTACAGGGCGCGTTGAAGTTGCTCTGGGAGCTGCAACAACTCCTCGCGGAGATCACTGGGATGCCCGGTGTGTCGCTGGCGCCGATGGCCGGCGCCGACGGCGAGCTCGCCGGGATGCTCATGATCCGCGCATATCATCTGGACCGAGGCGATACGCAGCGCAAGTCGGTCCTCATCCCGGACAGCGCCCACGGCACCAATCCTGCTTCGGCCGCGATGGCCGGATTCGACGTCGTCACGCTCCCGTCTGACGCCGACGGCAACACAGACCTCGACGCGCTCAGAGCCGCCACGGACGAGAACCTGGCCGGTCTGATGATTACGCTGCCGAGCACACTCGGTCTGTTCGACGCACACATCCTGGAAGTCACGCGCATCGTCCGAGAGGTTGGCGGCCTCGTCTACGGGGACGGCGCGAACCTCAATGCGATCTTGGGGCGGATCAAGTTGGGCAGCCTGGGATTCGACGTCGTGCATTCAAACCTGCACAAGACGTTCTCGACGCCACACGGCGGCGGCGGACCCGGTTCAGGACCGATAGTCGCCGGCGAACGCCTCGCCGAGTATCTCCCCGCTCCCGTCGCCACACGTGCGGAGGCGGACGGAGCGAACGTTTACGCCTTCATGAGACCGGCCAATTCGATTGGCAAGCTGGGGGCGTTCCACGGCAACTTCGGCTCGTTGGCCAGAGCGTATGCCTACATCCTGACGATGGGCAAAGAGGGCGTGCCGCAAACCAGCGAGGACGCGGTCATCAACGCAAACTACATCCTCAGCCAGCTTCGGGACGACTACGATCTGCCGTACGACCGCGGTTGCATGCACGAGGTGGTGCTCTCTGCCCGGAGCCTCAAGCGTCGACATGGCGTCAGCGCTCTGGATGTCTGCAAACGCCTGATCGACTACGGCATTCATCCGCCCACGATGTACTTCCCGCTCATCGTCGAGGAAGCGTTGATGATCGAGCCAACCGAGACCGAGTCCAAGGAGACGCTCGACCACTTCATCGCCGTGATGAAAGCGATCGCAGCGGAGGCGCGCGACGATCCGTCATTGCTGCACGACGCGCCGCACGACACGCCGAACACGCGCCTTGACGAAGCTCGCGCCGCGCGCCACCCGGTGCTGCGATGGCGCCGAGAGGCGTCTGACTGACGTGGCAGCAGTCGAAATCGAAGGCCGCGCTGGATGGTCCTTGTTCGTAGTCGGGAATTTCGCGATCGTTGCGTCTGAACTCTATTCAGGAACGATGTCGATAGTGGTTCAACTTTGAGATACAATTGTGACGCAACTTGATGCCCCGACAATGGCGTTCACGCGGATATCGGTTCTGACGAACAATCGATATTTCGCGAGCTACGGTTAACTGTTTTAGTTGCTTTAATGCTGCTTTAAGATACTATCTGAACAATTATTGACAACGAACGTGCTCCGTGCGTTCGTTGTCTCGACAATCGGCATCTGAAACCCAACAGGAGATGTGACCACATGGTTGACGTAGGCCAGCAGGCGCCCGATTTCACCTTGCCTGCCCACGACGGGCAAAACATCACTCTAAGCCAGTACCGGGGGGACAAGAGCGTCGTCTTGTCGTTCCATATATTCTCCTTTACCGGCGGTTGAACGCATCAGGTTTCCTCGTTGGGCATGCACAATTCCAAATTCGGGGAACGAGATGCCCAGGTCTTGGGCATTAGCACCGACGCACGACCCACTCAGACCGCGTTCGCGGCCTCCGTCGGGTCCGTACCCTACCCGGTTCTCGCCGACTTTCATCCGAAAGGGGCAGTGACCACGTCATACGGCATTTACAACGACCAGCGCGGCACTCCCGACCGCGCCGTATTCATCATCGACGAGTCCGGCGTCGTCCGCTGGAAGAAGGTGTACGCCAGCGCCGGCGACATCGACTACGACGCGCTCCTCGCGAAGGTGGAAGCTCTCCAGGCAAACACCTGTCAGGCAGTCGGCGACTCTGGTCATCGTGTCTGATATGATAGCTGTGCCATCGATCCGGCCCCGATTTCAGCGATTTAATCGGGGCTCCGGGCGATGAGTCACCGCGACACCCAGGCGAAGGCAGGCGCATCTTTGAAGGCACGCATGCCTGCGCTTGACCGGGCGGCGCGGACAACGCAGGCGATATGACTGAAGACACAATCCGCGTCGATCACAATTTCCACGGGGGCGACACCGCACTGCTCATTGACCGGCGGGGCAGGCAATACCTGGTCCAGCTAGACGAGGGCAGTCGATTCGAGTCCCATATCGGGAAACTCGACATCGGAGCCTTAATCGGCCAACCTGAGGGCTCCTGGGTGATGACCGGATCCGGCCATCGGTACGTCGCATTCAAGCCCACTCTAGCGGACCTGACGTTGCGAATGCCCAGGCTCGCCACGGTGATGTACCCGAAGGATCTGGGCGCACTGCTCGTCTATGCCGATCTGTTTGCCGGCGCGCGCGTCCTCGAAGCGGGTTCCGGCTCAGGCGCCACCACGATGACGCTCCTGAGGGCGGTCGGCGAGAGCGGAGAGGTCATCTCATACGATCTCCGGCAAGACATGCTGGATCAGGCCCAAGAAAACGTCGAGATGATGTCGCCGGAGCACCCGAACCTGACGTTCAAGCAAGGAGACGTGTACGAGGGCATCCTAGAGGACAACCTCGACCGAATCGTGTTGGACCTTCCCGAGCCGTGGCACGTTGTACCTCACGCCGCTGAAAAGCTCGTCCCTGGCGGCATCTTCTTCAGCTTCCTACCCACCGTTCCGCAGGTCATGGAGTTGACGTACGCGCTCAAAGACACAGGCACGTTCCACCTCATCGAAACGATGGAGGTGATGATGCGCCCCTGGAACGTGAGCGGCCGGAGCGTCAGGCCGTCGCACCGAATGGTCGGCCACACCGGCTTCATCAACACGGCGCGAAAATGCTCGCCGCGTCCCGAAGTAGACAACGATTCCGAAGCGGCATCGAATCGGGACCGCTGACGAGACCTCCTTGACGTCTCGCTGAGGTTCTCCGAGCAGATCAGAGTGCGCTCAGTCGATAGCAGAGCAAGATGGACCGCGAGACTGCTTTGGCGGTAGTCGAGGAGCACGCGAAGAGCGACAGCCTTCGGAAGCATCTGCTGGCTGTCGAAACGTGCATGAAAGCCTACGCTCGGCAAGAAGGCGAGGATGAAGATCGGTGGGGAATCGCCGGCCTGGTCCACGACTTCGATTGGGAGGTTTGCCCGACGCCCGAAGCCCACCCAACCTACGGCGCGGAGATTCTCCGCGAACGCGGCTTCCGCGAAGACATCGTCCGGGCGATGCTCTTGCACGGCAACCACATCGGCATCGTTCGAGAAACCACTATGGAGAAAGCCCTCTTTGCCTGCGAGGAGCTGTCCGGATTCGTGACCGCGGTAGCTCTAGTGCGGCCCACCAAAAGCCTGTCCGACACCAAGGTTCAGTCCGTCAAACGAAAGATGAAGGACAAACGATTCGCGGCTTCCGTGAGTCGAGAGGACATCGTCCAGGGCGCGGAAAAGCTGGGCGACGATCTGGACGAGCACATTGAGTTCATCATCGAAGCTCTCAAGCCGATCGCGCGGGAAATCGGCCTTCAACCGTAATCCGTCTGGGACGCGTCAGCGGAGCGCGATTTACCGCCCTACCCTCGCCCCTGCGGCGCTCTCCCCGAGCCTTCCTTGTCGTCAGGGTCGCCGAACGGCCACAGGCTTTCGAGCTTGAACTCTCGTTGCGGGTATTTGCCCTCGTACAACGGCGTGTATACAGAGTCCAACATCGGCGGTTCCATGCCGTCCAACCGGGTCGGCGAAGGCATGAGTTCGGCAACGTCACTGACCTCGACGCCTTTGGACTGAACGAGCACTTTGAATCCGCCCAACCTTGTCGGATCGACCAGTCCTCGCATCGCCATGAGATTGGCGTCTCGGTCGTACGCCGGCATCGGTATCCGCCGCAGTTCATCGATCATCCGTCCCGCGCCCAAGCCGTGCAGGTACTCCGCTTGTGAGGCAACGCCAAGCGGGCGCAATCCGACTGCCGCCCCGTCACGAGCCAAAGCCGTGAAGTCCACGTGAGCGGTGATGTCCTGTCTGCCGATCCGTGTGAACGGGCTGCCGCTTTCGGTATGGCGGAAATAGGTTTGCAGCGTCCCTTGGGTTCGTGTCGGCGCGTACAACTCTCGTGTGGAGTAGCCATAGTCGATCGTGACCACAAAACCCCGATCCAAAGCCGCCGAAACGTCTCGTGCCCAATCGGACATCGTCAGATTCACTTCGCCGGTGTATCCGTCGGGCAACGCGTGTCCCAATTTGGCCAGTCGTTCCGCCAATCTAGGCGTGGACGGTTCTCCTGCCTCCTCCATTAGCTCCCCTGACGCGGCCACAACGACGTAGAGTTCGCGAACAACGCCATCGACGATCCGGAAGCGATGCACGGGGAACGCGTCGATAAGCTCGTTCGAGATGAAACAACCGTGTACGCCAGCCAACGGCGCTCCGTCGGCCAGGACGCGTTGAGGCGGCGGCGTGTTCGCAGAATCGGCGACGGCTGAGTGCCTTCGATCCAGCGCGATGTAATCCAGCGCGAAGGCGAAATCGGAGCTCGGTCGAGTCGCGTAGTTCAGGAGCGCGCGAGCCAACAGGCCGTCGCCCGATCCCATCTCGACGACGTAGAACGGCGACGGCCGGGACATCAGTTCCCAGCAGCGCTCCATCTGGACCGCGAGCAGCGCCCCGAACGCCGGGTGAGCCGCCGGACTGGTGTAGAAATCTCCGGCAGCGCCCACGGGTTGGCCGACCGAGTAGTAACCGCCTTCAAGATGGTAGAGTGCGAGGTCCATGAATTCGGCGAACGAAATCCGGCCGCGCTCACGTATGCGATTTCGAATTTCCGTTTCAGCAGGTTCCCAGTCGTCCGAAGAAACGTCACCAGATCCATGGAGAATCATGATGGTCCTCGTCTCAATTGGCGCCAATGGAATGAAATTTCCGTTGAAATAGAACAGGGGCGCCCATCTAAACTAGGGCGTCCCTGTTGGCTTCGTTTGTTAGAGTCTGAAGACCGACTACGAGCGTGCTCGCTTCGCGCGCCGCCCTCTTCCGCCGTCTCGGTCCCAGCCTGATCCTTGAATCGAATTTCGGAACTCTTGGATTTGGCCGCAAATCTTGCAAATCCCGGCGCTGGTCGGGCCGTTAGGCTCGTCGATTACCCAATAGTGCATGCAGTCGGACTCGATCTGTACTTCGTCGTTCAAGTGTTCTACCTTCTTTCTAATGACGAGGTTTTACAGACAACCGAACAGTATCTAACCTCTCTCTTCGATCGGCACGTAGGTGCGATCCATCTCTCCGGTGTACTGAAGCCTGGGCCTAAGCAGAATGTTGTTTTCGAACTGCTCGACCACTTGCGCCGTCCAGCCAGGGACCCGTCCCATGGCGAAGATGGAGATGAACAGGTCGTCAGGAATGCCCAGCAGGTAGTAGATCGTTCCCGAGAAGAAGTCTACGTTCTGGTAGATTCCGCGCCTGCGATATGGCTCCATGACTTCGATGACGTTCTGGAGAATCCCGAACCACCCAGGCTCGCCTTTGCGTTCGCCAAGGGCTTTCGCGTCTTCTTGCAGGTGGATGGACCTAGGATCAATCGCCTTGTAGACACGGTGACCGAAGCCCATGATCCTGCCGCCGCCGTCCAGCCGGTCGCGGACGTACTTTTCGGCGTTCTCTTCGCTGCCAATTTCCTGGGCCATCTTCATGACTTCTTCGGCCGCGCCGCCGTGGGACGGTCCTTTGAGAACGGCCACACCGGTCGTAATCGCACAGTGGAGGTCCGCGATTGTCGAAGCCGCCACTCTGGCGCCGAACGCCGATGCGTTGATTCCGTGCTCGGCGTGCAGTACGAAGTCTTTATCGATGAGCGCCGCGTCCCGAGGGTCGGGAGCTTCATTGTTTAGCATTTGGAGGAAGTTGGTGGCGTGGTTAACAGACGGGTCCGGATCGACGGGCTCATTGCCGTCTCGAATCCGGGCGTGCGCCGCAACGATAGTCGGCGCCTGCGCCGTCAATCGGACGCCTTTCCGAAGCGTCGCTTCGGTGGAGTTGTCTTCGGTGTCGGCATCGTATGCGGACAGGGCTGAAATCGCGGTTCGGAGCACGTCCATTGGGTGCGAGTTGCGAGTCAGTTTGATGACGTCAAGAATCTCGTCTGGCAGTCCTCGGGACGCTCTCAATTCGGCGTCGAACGCTGCCAATTCCTCTTTCGTGGGCAACTCGCCGAACATCACCAGATAGGCGGTTTCTTCAAACGTAGATTTTTTCGCAAGATCGTCGATATTGTACCCTCGATACAGCAGCTTTCCGATGTCGCCGTCGATGAAGCTGCTCGTAGTCCTATCGATGTACACTTCACGAAGGCCGCGATAAAGCTGCACCTTCTCTTCTGTCATAACGCTTCCTCCAAGTAGATTGATGGGTTGGTTGCAACTAATCAGTGCGCCGAATTGGATTTGATTGATGGGCGCATTAATATGGATTTCGGTGTATTTCGGTCGAGGCAATAGTCCGCAAAAAGGGGTAGCCTCGAAAAGCAGGGCAATAATAGCATCGACGTGCCTGAGTGTCAAGATTCGTCGTGCCTGACGGACGTGCCTGCGCTCAACGCTAATTTCGAGCGAAACCAGTTAGCGACAGGCGTACGCCAATCGGCAATATGTCAAGTGGCATCCATGCTCTGTTACAATATTCACAATAACTCGTCTATCGGATTCATTTTCGCTTGGCGTGGTCAGCCATCGGACTGGATCGGTCAGGCGGGGCGTGGGCAATACAGCGTTGCTGGCGGCTCGGGCAAAACCAAGGAGGCACATTAGTTCCGTGGAAGTCCCTGAAGTAGTCGTACTCCGGTTGCCGCTATACGTGAGGGCGCTGACACAGCTCCAGCTCGAGGGAACAGAGGTGGTGAGTTCGCAGCAGTTAGGCGGCAGGCTGCAGATGACCCCCGCTCAAATTCGCAAGGACCTGAGTTACTTTGGGCGTTTCGGAAAGCAGGGCCGCGGATACAACATCGAGTTCTTGTTGGACGAGCTCCGCGACATCCTGGGACTGACCCAGGAGTGGCGCGCCTGTTTGATAGGCGTGGGGCGACTCGGCCGAGCCATCATCAATTACACCGGTTTCGCACCGGAAGGGTTTTCCATCGTGGCGGCGTTCGATTCAAACCAGCGGCACATAGGAACGCCGGTCGGCGAGCTCACAGTGCGTCCGATGGAAGAGCTTAGCGAGGCCATCGCCGAACAGCGTGTGACGATCGGCATTGTGGCGGTCCCTGCCATTCAGGCGCAATCCGTGATCGACACTTTGGTTGAAAACGGCGTCCACGGCATACTTAACTACGCCCCGGTTGCCCCACACGTGCCAATCGGCGTCGTGATGCGCAATATCGACCCGGTGATATCGTTACAGTCGATGACGTTCTATTTAAAGGACGAGTAATCGTGCCGATGGTCTGTCATTCGCTGGAATGCGGCGAATGAACAGCTATAATCGGGACCCTCTGTACCGGTAGCCGACACCTCGCACCGTCTGGAGAACCGACGCTCTTTCCGCCAGTTTGTTACGCAGCGACCTGACGACCACGTCCACAACGTTGCTTCCGCCGTGATAATCGTAACCCCAGACGCTTTCGATCAAGTCCGCCCGAGACACCGCTCTGCCTTCTCGCTGATAGAGATAATGCATCACACCGAATTCGAGCTTGGTCAACCCGATGCGATGCCCTCCGACGGATAATTCGCGGGCGCCAACATCGAGAACGCCGTCCTCTTCGACACCCAACTCCGTCGCCGCGAGTCTCGTCAACCAACCATCCACCGATCCCGGTCCCATATCCAACATTGCCGTATGGTACATGACACCATCAATCTCCACATGAGCACGATCAATAGGAACCAAACCAAGCCCTTGTGCCGAGGGGGCGTACGTCAGGAGATCGCAGACCGTCATGTACACGCGTCTAAGAACTGGGCGCAACTCCATGTAGACGCGTTTGATGTCGAGCCAGCATGCGGCCTGCACTGGGGACGGCATCTCCCCATGTTTTCGCCAAGCCATCGTCTAAGCAAAAGAGTCTGCGGCCGTTCGGGGTCGGATCGTCGGCGAGATGGGCGAACCAGGCTGCGACAATTGGATCGTCCGCGAGTGAGGAACGAGCGACCGAGTCGGAATCGAGCATACAGTAGAAGCCCGCCACGCCATGGTCTCCATCACGGATGACGTGGAATGCATGCGGTGCACGTTTCCACCAAAGTTCGATTGCCTCCGCAGCGTGAGGGCGTTCATGCCGTTGAACGATCGCCATGACCGATCCCTCGTCTTCCGGACGAGCTGGCTCGACGGTCAGTTGTTGACTCCTGCTTGGGAAGAACGCCTCACGAATCACGGGATTTTCTATCATATAGAGCATGTCTGCCGTGTAACACCACAGATCCGCGATGGCTGCCGTACGCACTTCAGAACGCAACTGCCGCCATCCGGCACGCCGGTAATCCTGGTGTCTGGCCGGGTCAGAGGATTTCAACGCCGCGGCGACCGCTTCGCGAACCGCATCATGCATGACGAGGCCGTCTCTGCCGCTTTCCATGATCTGCAGCGAGCTGAGCCGTTCGTAGACATCTCGGGGCGCGGCGTCCATCAACATGGCGCCCAACACCGATTGCGTGGATCGTCTGACCACCGAGGAGGCTTCCACGGCGCGTCGAGTCAGTGGGTCGTCTATCTCGGCGAGATACAGGCGCGTCAACTCGTGCACCACCATTGGGATAGCTATCTCTTCGAGATCGAGCTCAGGGCGTTCGGCAATAGTGGATGCAGCCAATTTGAGGGCGAGCGGGTGACCTTTCGCAATCCGATTGATTCGACGAGAATCGGACTCTGTGATTCCTGGTCGCGTGAGCAAGTCGATGGCCTCTTCGTCGTTAAGAGGCTCAAGCGACATGGCCCCGAAAAGCCCTTGCCACTCGGGCGCCAAGTTCCAAGTCAGGATTGGAGGCTCGCGGCCCGCCAAGATTACCCGGACGTTATCGGACAATGCCGGAATGAACACTTGGCGCAACCACGTGTCCAGGAGACCAAACAACTCATACGTGTCCAGCGTGAGCACGACGCGTCCGCCAAACTGCGAAAGTCTGCCCGTGATATCGTCCACCGCGCCAGTGGCGACGCCAACCGCCGCGCCCAGTTCATGGATGAAACCACGCGGCGTAGGTTCGATCACTCGACAGTCCAAGGTGACTACCGTTGATCCTTGAGCGCGCGCCAGAACCGCGAAGGCGGTTAGCAACGACGACTTCCCGATGCCCGCGGCGCCATGGACGTGCATCACAAGCGGGCGGCCGTCATCCTCCAACAATCCGAGCAGATCGGCAATTTCGCCTGTCCGGCCGACAAAGGTCTCCGTGGCTCGCTCAGCCAGGAGATCGCTTACACGGCACACCATATTCGGAACCGCCTTTCCGGTGTATGGGCAAGATCGTACCATCGATGCGCCGTCAAACCGCCGGCTCAAGCAGACATTTACAACGCTGAAGAACAGAATGGCCGCTTCGAGATGACCTGCGACATCGCCCGTGTTTGTGACCGATGGCGCCACGACCGACACACTGTTTTCGCTCGGACCCTGTTGTCAACGATTTGACCGTAGCTGACACATCCCGTTCACCATGAACTTGCCGAACACTCGCAGGACGTGCCGTTGAGCGAATCTCTGTCGGTGCACGCGGCCAGTCGCTGACCGCGAGCGCCTAGTGAACAAATCCTAGGCTGTCGCTTCGGCGAGGCCGTTGGTGACCTTTGTGGGTCCTTCAAGCAGGCCAAAATCCGTCGATTCGATGTTCTCGAAGTTGGGGTGATTCGCCACCGCGTTAAAGAGCTCGGAGTTCGTAAACTCCGCCATCGCTTGTTGGTCGCGCCAAGTGTACACGCCGCCGTAGGTGTTGGTCTCGGAGTTCGCCAGCCGCACCTTGGAGACCAACCCTGGAACGGCGGCGAAAGCTAGCGCGAACTCCTTCTCGCACGTTGCCAAAAAGTCCTGCTCGCTGAGTCCCGTGAGATTGAAGTTGATTATCTGGATGTGCATCTGTCTCACCTCTCCTTGAATATGCGTCCAGATTAATCTCCCGGCAGCCGACATTTATTATGAGAAGATGAGATTCTGATTAGATTGTGAGCGCGAGCAAGTGCTGCCACCGGTCCGCTCCATCGAATCGGATTTCGGTGGACTATCGGTCGGATGCTTGTTCCGTCGCGCCTTCTACGGTCCGCCGGTCTTTCGTTTCCTGTCGTCGCGATGGTTGCCCGGCGTACAAAGTCAGCTTTGACCTGTTTCGGTGAATCAGGCGTGTTTCGCCTTACGCGTACGACACGTGGGCGGCTTCGAATGCGGTGTTGATCTTCGCTGCCAGCTCTTCCACGTCCGCGCACACCGCGTATCGGATGTAACTCGGATCGAAGTGGACCCCAATGAGTCCGCTCTCGTCGATCATCCGGAAGTTGAATTCCGCCGCGCTCCCAACCGGTTCGCCGAACGCCCGATCGGGCACTTGCCACAGCGTGAAAAATCCGGCGTCCGGCTCGACGGCCAGCCTCATGCCCTGCTCCGTGAGCGTGTCGATGAACAGGCGAATTCGGGTTCGGTACAACTCACGGAAGTAGTCGATGCCTTCCTGATCGTTTTGGCATGCTGCAAGAACGCCGACCGCCATCGGAGCGATGAAGCCTTCGTCGGTGTTGCCTTTCACATTGCCGAGGTCGGCAATGAAATCGGGCGAGCCCACCACGGCGCCGGTCTGCCACCCCGTGCCGTTGCCGATAACCTTGGCCGCCGAGAATGCCTCCAACCACGATAGCTCGGGATAGTCGCCCGCGACATCCGTCAGCGTGCAACTATCCGAGGTGTAGGCCAGCGTCGCGTAGGCTGCATCGTTGAATATGCGTATGTCGTTCTCGACGGAGTGCTCGCACAATCGTTGCCACCAAGCTCGGTCGACGATCCTGCCAGTCGGGTTGTGCGGGTAGTTCGTCATCAGAAGCTGAGTACCGGGTTGAACGTCCTCCGGCGTGAATCGGAACGTGTTTTGTCGATCGAGGCGCAGAGCGTATTGATCTGCTCCCAAGTAGGCGCACCAATCGGTGGGAAACGGATAGCCGGGGTCCGTCATCATCCCGACCGTGGTGGACTGCCGCCAGCAACCGCAAGCCAGCGGGATCAAACCGAGCATGCGTTTGATGCCGGGTATCGGAAGAAATGCCACGTCGTCGTCATCGAGAGATCGATCCAAGCAGCTCTCGACAAACAGCTTGGCGAAGTCAGGCGCGCCGGGGCTCGCGTTGTACTGGTACCGGTGCATCGCCTCTTGATCGCTCATGACGGCGGCGGCCGCCGCCTCCCGAGCGCTCAGCAACGCGGGTCCACGAGGCTCGCCGATCGAAAGGTCGATGAGATCGACGCCTCGCGACTCGGCTTCCGCCCGACGGGCACGGATCAACTGGAAGAGATTCTGCTCTCGGGGCGGCAATCGGGAGCCTCGTGTCATCTGCAAACTCCTGGTGTTTCTGTGCCGAGACGAACGGCTGACAACCGGCCGTTCGCCGGTGGTCGCATCGAGTGCCAGCGTGCCATCAAACCGCCGGATCGTTGGGTTTGTCGCTTTTGCCGTGGCCCGAGCGTCGACCATCAATAGCGGTATCTGTTTTTCGGTAGGTCAACGTATCCGTACAGGCGCCAGATCACGATGCTGCTCGTGTAGCCGTGCTACATCACGAGCGTCGGACCGTCGTCTTCGACACGGTGACGGATCTTGACTCCGTTGCTGTCAGCGAATGGCATTGTTTGACCTCGAATCTTTGAGCATCGTCGTCGCTCGGATTGGACTATATCAGGTTCCGACGCTCATCAAAACCGGCGCGTTGCCCATCAGAGGCAGCGTGGCAATTAATGACGAGACACATGCTTCGGCTCGTAGGTCGACGCCGGGATCGAAAAGAAAGAGGGCGCTCTGTCGAACGCCCTCTGTGTAAACCTGATTTGTGTCTGTTGCCGGTTAACCCTGCCGATCGCCCGTCGACATCGGTCGATCGCGCCTTCGCCTGCGAGAGACGGTCAATCGTGCTTGGGAACGTCTCATCGACGCCAACGCAAGTTCGAGGTCCATGTCCGTGGAAGCGGCTTCGACGCGCTCTTGAGCGCGCTTCAGCGCCGCCTCCGCCCGTTCGGCGTCGATCTCTTCGGCGTGCTCCGCGGTGTCGGCGAGGATTGTGATCTTCTCGCCGAGAACTTCCAGGAAGCCACCGCTGACCGACATGAACGTCTCTTCGCCGTCCTTGACGATCCGGATCTCGCCCGGTTTGAGCGTGGTCAACAGCGGCGCGTGGCTCGGCAAAATGCCAAGCTCGCCGTCGACGCCCGGCGCAACGAGTATGTCGACCTCTTCCGAGTATACGACTCGTTCAGCGGTTACGATTTCCAGTCGGATTGCGGCCATTTTCGGTCCCTGTTATTCACCGGATTCACCCATTCACGGCACGATTCGCACGATACCATGGATCGCTGGCCTGTGGTTCGACAGGTCCCGACAAAGCCGGGATCCCGATGCGTCGGGACTCACCACGAACGGGATTGGTTTGCGCCCTGCGTGACTACTGGCCTATCTTGGCCATTTCCTCGGCTTTTTCGACGGCTTCTTCGATCGGTCCGACCATGAAGAACGCCTGCTCCGGCAACGCGTCGTGTTTGCCTTCGAGAATTTCTTTGAAGCCGCGGACGGTGTCGCGGACCGGAACGTAGCGGCCCTCTTGGCCGGTGAACGGCTCCGCGACGAACATCGGCTGCGACAGGTAGCGCTGAATCTTTCGAGCGCGGGCCACAGTCTGTCTGTCGTCTTCGGACAGTTCTTCGATTCCCAGAATCGCGATGATGTCCTGGAGTTCCCTATATCGCTGGAGCACTTCCTGGACGCCGCGGGCGGTGTCGTAGTGTTCTTGGCCGACAATCGAGGCCTCGAGAATTCTCGACGACGACGTCAGCGGGTCGACCGCCGGGTAGAGGCCCTGCTCGGCGATGGATCGTTCGAGAGCGACGACCGCGTCCAGGTGACCGAACGTGGTTACGATTCCAGGGTCGGTGTAGTCGTCCGCCGGTACGTAGATGGCCTGGAATGACGTGATCGATCCGCTTGAGCTCGACGTGATCCGCTCTTCCAGCGCGCCCATCTCCGTTGCCAGCGTTGGCTGATAACCGACCGCGGAAGGCATTCTGCCGAGCAACGCCGAAACTTCCATACCGGCAAGAATGTAGCGGTAGATGTTGTCGATGAACAGCAGGACATCCTGTCCGCGTTCTTCTTTGAAGTACTCGGCCATCGTGAGACCGGTCAAGCCGACTCGGGCTCGAATGCCCGGAGGTTCGTTCATCTGGCCGAATATCAGAACGGTGCTCGAAAGAACGCCGGACTCTTCCATCTCGCGCCAGAGGTCGTTCCCTTCGCGGGATCGCTCGCCGACTCCAGCGAACACGGACACGCCTTTGTGGACCGCGCCGATGTTGCGGATGAGTTCCTGAATGATGACTGTTTTGCCGACTCCGGCTCCGCCGTATGCGCCGACTTTACCGCCTCTGGTGAAAGGAGTGATCAAGTCCATGACTTTAATGCCGGTCTCGAGGACCTCGATCTCGGTCGCCTGATCTTCGAAAGACGGCGTCGCGCGGTGAATCGGCCAGTTCTCTTGGGAGTCCACCTCTTCGAGATTATCGAGGGTCTGTCCCAGCGCGTTGAACAGCCTGCCGAGCGTAGGATCGCCGACGGGGACAGTCACCGGGCGGCCCGTGTCTTCGACTTCGACGCCGCGCCTGAGCCCTTCAGTCGGCCCCATGGCCAGGCATCTTGCCCAGCTATTGCCGACGTGTTGCTCCACTTCCAGAACCAGCAACTGGTCCTCGATTTTGGTGTGAAGAGCGTTGAAAATCGTCGGCATGCTCTCGGGCGGAAATTCTACGTCCACCACTGTGCCGATTACCTGAGTTACTTTGCCTGTTGCCATGCTTCCTCCCCGCTGACCGGGCTAGACTGGCTGGTTTCTATTGATCTGGATTACTCGACCGCGGCGGCGCCGCTGACGATATCGAGAAGTTCTGTCGTTATCGATTCCTGCCTGGCCTTGTTCATAATCAAGGTCAGGTCGCCCACCATCTCATTCGCCGCGTCAGTCGCGGCGCGCATCGCCACCATTCGCGCCGATTGCTCGCTCGCGATTCCTTCAAGCAAAGCATGGTAAATCTCGGCTTCGATGTATCGCGGCAGCAACCGCGCCAGCACTTCCTGAGCATTCGGCTCGTAGATATAGCCGACCGCGTCCTGCGGGCGCAGTGTAGCCGGCACAACCGGAACGAGCTGCTTAACCGCTGGACGTTGGACGGTTGTATTCACGAATTGAGCGTACGCGATGTAGACGGCGTCGATTTCTTGGTTCTCGTATGCGTCGACAACCAGTCGAGCGACCGGGGTGACGTCTGTGACGTCCGGTCGATCCTTTATGTCGGTGAAGACGGCGCGGACGTTGCGTCCGTAGCGCACCATGAAATCGCGGCCTTTACGGCCGACGGCAACGATGCTCGCGTTGTCGCCGTATGGAGTCACGAACTCGGCGGCGGCCCGGTTGATGTTGGAGTTCAAACCGCCGGTCAGGCCGCGGTCGGGCGTAATCAGAATAACTTCGACACGCTTGATTTCGCGCGCTTGAAGCAACTGATGCAGGTCGTCGTCATCTTGAGGTTGAGCCGCCAAATCAGCGAGAAGCGCGTCGAGGTTCTCGGCGTACGGCCTTCCTTCAAGGGCGGCTTCCTGAGTCCGACGCATCTTCGATGCGGCGATCATGGACATCGCTTGCGTGATTTTGGCAGTGTTCTCGACGCTGCGAATGCGGCGCCTGAGTTGCCTAACGTTGGCTGGCATGAACCTTTACCTACTTAGTAAGGAACGCTGGACTTGAACTCGTCCAGTGCGGCCCTGAGAGCCGCGTCCGTCTCGTCGCTGATTGCCTGTTCGTCCGTAATCGTGGTCAACAATGTCGGATGATTGGAATCCATGAAACTGTGCAGCGCGTCCTCGAAGGCGATGACTCGGGTTATCTCGACTTCGTCAAGGAATCCGTTCACGAGAGCGAACATGATTGCCGTTTGTTGCGCCATGGACTGCGGCACGTTCTGTCCCTGTTTCAGAACCTCGGTCGCCCGCTGACCTCGCTCCAACTGGGCGCGGGTCGCGGCGTCGAGGTCCGACGTGCCGAACTGGGCGAATGTGACGAGCTCGCGATACTGCGCGAGTTCCAGGCGCATCCTGCCGGCGACGCTGCGGATGGCACGCGTCTGAGCGGAGCCGCCGACTCTCGACACTGAGAGCCCCGCGTTGACCGCTGGGCGAATGCCGGAGTTGAATAGCTCGGTCTCCAGATAGATCTGACCGTCGGTAATCGAGATGACGTTCGTCGGCACGTACGCCGATACGTCACCGGCTTGGGTTTCAATGATCGGCAGCGCGGTCATCGAGCCGCCGCCGTTGTTCTCGTCAAGCTTTGCGGCTCGCTCGAGGAGCCTGCTGTGCAGGTAGAACACGTCGCCCGGATAGGCTTCACGTCCGGGAGGGCGCCTGAGAAGCAAAGACATCTCACGATACGCCCACGCGTGTTTCGTGAGGTCGTCGTAAACGATGAGCGCGTCACGGCCCTGAGCCATGATATCCTCGCCCATGGCGCAACCGGTGTACGGTGCGATGTACTGCAGCGCGGACGAGTCTGACGCGTTGGCGGCCACGACGATCGTGTGCTCCATCGCGCCGTGAGACTCCAGCATGTTCACCGTCTGGGCGACTTTCGAGGCCTTCTGGCCGATGGCCACGTAGATGCAGACCAGGTCGCCTCCACGTTGGTTGATGATCGCGTCCAGGGCGATGACCGATTTGCCGGTGCCTCTGTCGCCGATTATCAATTCGCGTTGGCCGCGTCCGATCGGGATCATCGCGTCGATGGCTTTGAGGCCGGTCTGAACCGGAGAGTCGACGGACTTCCTGGTCGAAACGTCGGGCGCCACGACTTCGACAGGCCTGTTTCGATCGGTGTCGACGGGACCTTTGCCGTCGATCGGCACACCTAAGGCGTTCACTACCCTGCCAACCAGGGCTTCGCCCACGGGAACTTCGACGATGCGCCCGGTGCCCCGTACGGTGGTGCCTTCCTTGACGCCGAGAGGGTCGCCCATGATGACGACGCCGACGCTGTCTTCTTCAAGGTTCAGCGCCATGCCCATGATGCCACCTTCGAACTCAAGGAGTTCGGTGTACGCGACACCCGAAAGACCGTGAACCTGGGCCACGCCGTCTCCAACTTCGACGACGGTCCCTTCGTCCACGACCGCGAGATCTTGGCCGAATCCTTCGATCTGACGCCGGATCACCGACGCTATGTCTTGACCTCTTACCGCCATTTCAGTCTCCCTAGAACGTTGAACCCATCGGGTTGGCAAGACACGTGACCGAGGCCACGCTGTTTCGTAAATGTTCTGTTGCTATTGTCTGACTCAGTGTCGGTTCCGCTGTGACCGAACCTATCGTCTTTCGGCCAGGTCGCGACGCATCGCTCGCAGCTTGGCCCTCGTGCTGCCGTCGATTACGCGGTCTCCGATTCGCACGATCATGCCGCCGACGATGCTGGGCTCGACACGGGTACTGAGCCGAACCTCGGAGCTCGAGATCGCGCCGATCATCTCCGACACACTTTGACGCTGCGCGTCATCCAGCGGCACCGCGGACACAACCTCGGCTCGCTCGATGCCCTGCTGAGCGTCGAGGGCCTCTTGGTACAGATCCGCGATACCCGGGAGCAGATGCACGAGGTTGCGCGTCGCAAGCAGCGAGATCAGGTTGAGCGCCAATGGACCGACAGACGCTCCGAGCGCCTCGCGAATAACCTCGAGCTTGGATGGAGCCGGAACTCGTGGCTCCGATAGGAATTCCACGAAATCCTGGTTCGCGACCGCATCGGCCAGAAGCGTTAAGTCTTCAAGCCATCGCTCGAGTTCGTTATTTTCTAGGGCCAGTTCGAACACCGCCTGGGCGTATCGTCTGGCTGAAGCAGCTCTGGGCATGCTGTGTTCCTACGCGTTCTTGATGTTAATAGCGACTGCCGCCGACTTCGGCGCCCTCGTCGAGAACCTGTTGAATCAAGTCTCGGTGAGCGGCCTCGTCGAGTGACCGGTCTATCATGCGTTCGGCGGCAACAATCGCCAAACCCGCGAACTCACGTCGCAGGTCTTCGATTGCCGCGTCGCGTTCTCGCTGTATGTTCGCCTGGGCCCGTGTTCGTTCGCCCGCGATATCCTCGCGCGCCTTGGCCAGTTCCTCTTCGCGGAACCGGTCTGCAACTTCTCGGGCCTGAGCGATGAGCTCTTGCCCCTCAGACCGGGCTTCGTTCAGTCGGGCCTCCATCTCCTGTCGAGACGTGGCGGCCTCTTCTTGGGCTCGCTGAGATGCTTCCAGACTTTCCCTGATGCGTTCAGAACGCTGATCCAACACCCTGATTACGGGTCCATATAGAAGTTTCCACAGGACCACGAACAGGATGACGAAACTGACGATCTGCGTGACCAGGCCGGATAGCGTGATTCCCAGGGCTTCCATGCCTTCACCTTCGCTTGTCTATTCTTGGATCGCGGGCGGCAAACATCGCCGAGCGATCTGCCGGATTTCTCCGATTCGTTCCGTCACACGAACTTGATGACGATCGCCACGACCAAGGCGTAAATCGCGATAGCTTCCGCGAACGCGATGGCCAGAATCATGTTCTGCTGAATCGGACCGGCCGCCTCCGGGTTTCGACCCAGCGCTTCCATGGCCTTGGCTGCCAGGAGCCCGATTCCGATTCCGGGGCCGATGGCGCCCAGACCGATGGCTATGCCAGCGCCTATGTTTTGGATATCTCCCTCGATCATTCCCTACTCCTTAAACCTATGAAGGACCAAGCCGTACGATTTGGGAGGCCTTAATCGGTTGGGCCTCGCGAACAACCTTTACCTTCTTCCTTTGGACATCGGTGCTCCGACCTGGAGCGATCAGTGATGACTGGTCGTAGCTGAAGCGGCAAAAACCAACGTCAGCATCGAGAAAATGAATGCCTGGATGAGGCCGACGAACAACTCTAACCCCAAGAACGGAATGATTCCGACCAGTGGGATCAGGAAGATCATCGCGACCAGCAGAACTTCACCGGCGAATATATTTCCGAAAAGACGGAAGGTGAAGCTGATGACCTTGGCCACTTCGCTGATGAGCTCGAGAATGCCGACGAACACGCCGATCGGACCGTCGCTGAAGTTGAAGAACTTCTTGAGATGACCAAACAACCCCAAGGCGCTGAAACCCCAGACCTGGACCATGAACATGGCGACGAGCGCGATGGCCAACGTAGTGTTCACGTCCGTGTTGGCGCTTCTGAAGAACGGCACCAAGATTCCGGCCTGCTTGCCGGCGCCCGCGCCGTGCTCTTCGACCTCGGCAACCGTCTTCGTGCGGTCCAATGAAGCGAAAGGCAGGATCGCCAGCGATCCGTCGCCGTCGAATATCTGCACGTTGATGTGTTCGAGATCAGCCTCGTGGTCGTCCTTCTCGTGATGGTGAATTACTTCTTCAACGGTCTCGATTCGGCCGATGGTGCCGAATCCGGGCAGGACGCCTATCCAGTTGGCGACGACCACGAACAGGAAAATCGTCATCACGAGCGGGAAGAACTTCCGGCCACGTTCGCGACCGGCGACGCTCTCGACGAGCCCCAGAAAGAACTCCATGACGACTTCAATCAGGCCTTGGAGTCTCCCGGGAATTTCGTTGAGCTTGGAGCGGGTGAGCAGCGTGAGCAGCAGCAGAGCCAAGATCGTCATCCACGTGGCGATCATGGTGTTGGTGATGCGGAAGGAGCCGACGACGGGATCGGCGGTTACCGATTCGGCCGCGATCTGGATCGCAGGGAGGGGAGCGCCAAGGAAGCCGCCGCCGAACTCATTCCCCAAAGCTCCACCGGCCAAAGCAACTACAAATACTACAAGAGCTACCAGCAGGATCAACAGAACCTTCGGGTTACGTAGCAAGGTTGTAGTTCTTCTCCCTGTTTAGCTAAATTTCTTCGGATTCGGCGGAGATCACGGCCATGAGCATGCGCACCATACCGACCACCGCCAACGCAATTCCGGCGCCTATCCCGATCAGTGTCAGAAGCGGGTTCAGCCCCAATTGCCGGTCCAACAAATAGCCTCCGACTGCCCCACCGCCGATGCATAAAGCAACGAACCAGCCTATGCCTAACAAGCGGAGAGCAAGTTCCATCTTGCGGCCGGTCATATCGAGGCCTCCTCGGAAGCGTGGGTAGTGTAACACAAAGATTTTCGGAGGGTCAACGAGGCGTGGCGCCAACGAAATCAGGCGCGGTTTGCCGTGATTTCCGCCGAGACCGGGTGCTGGTGGGGCCGACGCCGCGACGAAGGTTGAAATGGACTCGTTTGACGGGGTTGACCGCAATCCAGAGACACGGAGAATCTGGTCGATTCGTCATGGCTTATCGACCGGCGTCAGTGGTCGGGATGACGCGATTTGCCGTCTTGTGAGTCGCCTACGTACTATTCGAGCGTCGAACGCACGAAGATCGAGAGCACGCCCAGCCTTGGCAAAGAGTCACAAGAATCCCCGCCGCTGCCGAGGTCTAATATCGGATGATTACTCGCCGGTCGATCAGCCTGAAGTGCTCGACGGCTTGTCGTCGCCGAGGTCCTCGAGGTCCAGGGTGTCGATGAAGTCGGTGAACGCCGAGAGCCGCTTGAGTTCGTCCTCGTCCAACGGCCGGTCAACGTCAGCTTCCATCGCGTTGGGGCTCATCGCCTTGCCGGTTTCCATGTCCAATTCGACTCCGGCGTTGTTGATGACTTCTTCTTCGGCGAATATGGGCGCCTTGGTGCGGACGGCCAACGCAATGGCATCGGACGGCCTGGCGTCGATCTCCACGGTGTCGTCGTTATGGGCAATGACGATCTTCGCGAAGAACGTGTCGTTGGCCAGTTCGGACACGACGATTCGGTTCACCGAGGCGCCGAGGGCCTTCAAAATGGCGGTCAAAAGGTCGTGGGTGAGGGGACGAGGGACATCGACGTCCTGAAGCTTCAGGGCGATGGCATCCGCCTCGTTCGGGCCGATCCAGATCGGCAGATACCGATCGGTCTCGTTGACCTTCAGAATGACTACTCGCTGATAGTTGGACAGACTTACGCGGATACTGTCTATGGACATTTCCAGCATACGTCTTTGGCCTCCTGAATCTGGCATGAATTCATTGTAGGTTGCCCCTACAGGCGTGTCAACGCGACTGGTCGCACCAAAAACGCACTTCTCGTACGCCTTGGAGCCCCGCCGTACGAGAAGTCAATCGTCGGTCGAAACAAAAGACTTCATTCGCTTCTCGAGGTCAGACCTGGGCATCATGACGCGCCGGTCGCACGTCGCACAGCGCAGGCCGATATCGGCCCCGATTCGGACGACTTCCCAGTCCGAGCCGCCGCAAGGGTGCTTCTTTCGAAGCCGCACGACCCAGCCGACCCGGAATTCGGTCACCACGGCCGTCCCTCGGCAGCAAAAACTTCGTTGATCTGGTCACGGAGCGTCGATGCCGCAGTCCTTGCCATTTCGGCGAAATCCGATTCGTCACGAGAGGCATACGTGATCCCGCGAGAGGAGCTGATTAGCACGTTGGGCGCGCCCGAATCCAAGCCCGCGGTCAAACTCTCTTCGAGTGCGCCGCCTTGAGCTCCGATGCCCGGTATCAGGATCGGCAGTCCGGGGCTGCGCCCTCGCACGGCGCTGAGCTGCTCGGGGTAGGTGGCGCCGACGACCAGCCCGATGTTGCCGTGCGTGTTTCGTTCAGCCGCCTGCGCCGCGAGCCACTCGTACATCGGCAGGTCCTCGGAGCCATCGTTGACTCGAATGTCTTGGATGTCGCCGGCCCCTGGGTTAGACGATCGGCACCAGATGATGATGCCTTTGTCCGCGTACTCGAAGAACGGGTCGAGCGATTCTATGCCCGCGTACGCGTTCACCGTGGCCGCGTCGAAGCCCCAGGTCGTGAACAACGCCTGCGCGTACTTCTCGTTCGTGGACCCGATGTCGCCGCGTTTGCCGTCCGCCAGCAAAACAACGTCTGGAGCCACCGAGCGAATGTGTTCGACGGTCTGCTCAAGCGCTCTGAGGCCAGGTACGCCGAGCGCCTCGTAAAACGGGAAATTGGGTTTGAAAGCGCAGACGAGATCGGCCGTGGCATCGACGATGGCGCGGTTGAAGTCCGCGACGTCGGGCACCGCCATTAGATTAGGGTCGGGGTCGAGGCCGATGCAGACCAGGCTCTTGTTGGCTCGGGAAATCGATTCGAGACGCTCGCGGAATCCTGTCATGTTGTGGCCCCCTTAACTCGTATGCGACATCGCCCTGGGATCATGAGGCTCCAAAACGCCAACGCGTACACAGTTTAAGAGCCAAAACGTCGGACCGGCAAGTTGTGCCGCACCGGTACGATTGCTAGCATACGCGAATGTCAGGCGATACACCGACGCAAGCCCGCGACGCGACAAAGGCCACAGATTGAAGCTGCATCCGGAACTCGTAGAGGCGACGTTCATCCGCCGACTGAACCGTTTCGTCGCGTTGTTGACGTGCCGCGGCGAAGAGGTGATGGCGCACGTCGCAAACTCGGGCCAGCTTGGCGAACTGCTGTTTCCCGGAAACCGAATGCTGCTCACGCCCGTTGACTCGGGCTCAGGGCGCAAAACGGCCTTCGACTTGACGTTTGTCGAGGTCGACGGAGTGCTGGTCAGCGCCGATGCGAGGTTGCCGAACGCCCTGCTCCAGGAAGCCATCGAAAACGGCGATCTGCCCGAATTCACGTCCTACGAAACATTGAAGCGCGAAGTCCGGTTCCACGACAGCCGTCTCGATCTGATGCTGACCGGGGCGGCCGGGACATGCTTCATCGAGGCCAAGTCGGTGACCCTCGTGGAAGAGGGCGTCGGCCTGTTTCCGGACGCGCCGACCGAGCGCGGGCGAAAACACCTCGGGACGCTATCGGCCGCGGTGGCGTGCGGTCACGAGGCTGTGGTCGCGTTCGTCGTTCAACGCCCCGACGTCAAATTGGTGACGCCCAATCAGCGCACGGACCCAGAATTCTGCCGGGCGCTCGCCGATGCGGCCAACGCGGGCGTTAAAGTCCACGCGTACCGTTGCGCGGTATCGGAAACGTCGATCCGAATTGACGGCAGTGTGCCTGTCCAGATTCCCGACCTGTCCTCAGGCGCCGTGTAGCCAATGCCCAAATCCAGCACAACTGAGCGACTGCTCGCTGTCTACGACCGGCTACTCGACCGTTACGGCCCGCAAGCTTGGTGGCCGGCGCGGTCGCCCTTTGAGGTCATGGTCGGGGCAATTCTTACGCAAGCAGCGGCCTGGTCGAACGTCGGAAAGGCGATCGCCAACCTTGACGCCGCCGACGCGTTGACGCCGGAAGCGATACGGCGTCTGAGCGCCTCTGAGCTCGCCCGGCTCGTGTATCCCAGCGGGTACTACAACGCCAAAGCACGGAAGCTAAAGGCGCTAGCCGAGTTCCTGGGCGACCGGTATTCAGACGACATCGACGCGATGGCGCGAGGACAAACCGCTGACCTCAGAACCGAGCTATTGGCCGTCCATGGAATCGGCGATGAGACCGCCGACGACATCCTTTTATACGCACTCCAGCACCCGATCTTCGTCGTTGACGCCTACACGCGACGGCTACAGGATCGGCTCGGGATGTTGCCGGAATCGAGGTCAACCTACTCGGCGTGTCAAGCGTTCTTCATGGACCATCTCAAGCCGGACGTCCGCATGTTCAACGAGTGCCACGCGCTGATCGTTCGCCACAGCGTCGTCCATTGCAAAAAGCGCGCCGAATGCACGGGCTGCGTCTTGCTCGAATCATGCCCGGCCGGTCAACGCAAGAACGCGGCGCGGGCTACGTCATCATCCTGATGGACGCGGTCTTGATGACCATGTAGACGTCGGAGCCCTCACGGAGCCCCAGGTCGTCGCGCGCGTTCGCGGTGATCTCGACGGTCAGCGTTCGGCCGATATCGACGTAGACCAGCACACGGTCGCCAACGTCGTGTATCTCTCGAACCTTCGCTCTGATGATGTTGCGAGCACTGATCCGCCGCGGCACGTCGAGGCTGAGTATTACGTCGCCCGCCCCCAAAGAGACAACGACCGTCTCGCTGGGAGTTCGGTCGGTCGCCGGCGCCACGAATTCGGCGTCGCCGATCTTGAGCAGCGACGTGCTGCGTCCGTCGCCCGTCTCGACGACCTTCGCTTCGAGGATGTTCTCCAGCGACGAATAGTCGGCGATTGCCGCGATCGCCGGGTCTGCCAGCACGGTCGGGGTTGGGCCGAACGCGACTGTCCTGCCCTGCTGCAATGCGAGAGTGTCCTGCGCCAAGGCCATCACCTCGGACAGCGAATGCGAAACGTACACCATCGGGATTTCGAGCTCGCGCGCGATCCGTTTCAGGTACGTGATGATGGCGCCCGTGTATCGAGCGTCGAGCGACGCCAGGGGTTCGTCGAGCAACAGCAGCCGAGGCGAAGTGGCCAGCGCTCTGGCGACAGCGACCCGCTGGCGTTCTCCGCCTGAGAGATTGTTCACGCTTCGGTCCATCAGCGGCGCGAGACCCAGCATGTCGACTAGATGGTCCAGGTCAATCTCCCGTTCCTCGGGCGGCGTCAACGCGTAGCCGTAGCCGATGTTGTCTTCAACTGTTTTGTGAGGGAACAGTGCGGCATCCTGGAACACGTACCCGAAACGCCGTCGCTCCGGCGGAACGACCGTGCCGGTTGCCGACGAAAACAACGTCCGGCCGCCCGCGGCGATCTCCCCTAAGTCCGGAGACAGCATCCCGGCGATGCAGTTGAGCAGCGTCGTTTTCCCGGTGCCGGAAGGCCCGAATATCGCCGTGACGCCCGAACCGAAGGCGCCCTGGCAGTTCAGTTCGAAGCCAGGGAACTGCTTTCGTACGTTGAATTCGAGGAAGGTGTCCGTCACGTCCACTCCTGAATCGTCATTGGCGCTCGTTCCGTTCGATCTATCGGCTGTTCCGAGTTCGCTGCAGTAACCAGTTGTGGATGAGAAGCGAGATCACCGCCAGGCTCATCGACACCACAACGAGCGTGAGCGCGTCGGCGTCTTCACCTAGCTGAACGCTCTCGAAGATGGCTAGCGGCAACGTCTGGGTGCGTCCGGGGATGTTGCCGGCCACGACGATCGTCGCTCCGAATTCGCTTAGCGCCCTGACGAAGCCGAGAAGCAGTCCTGCCAGGATGCCGCGGTATGCCAACGGCAGCGTGATCGTTAGCGCGACTCTGATCGGTCCCGCTCCCAGGCTGCGAGCCGACAGCTCAAGTCGCTCGTCCACGGCCTCCATCGCGGCCATCACCGCGCGTACTAATAGAGGAAACGAAACGACTGCCGCCGCGAACGCCGCGGCGACCCATGTGAAGACGACGTCGACTCCCAGCGTGTTCCGCAACGCAACGCCGACCGGTCCGTCCCGGCCGAGCACGAGCAGCAGAAAGTAGCCGGAGACGACCGGAGGAAGGGCCAAAGGCAACGAAGCGAAAACCTCGATGATGAATCTGCCTCGAACCCGACGTTTCACGACGAGCCAACTCACGCCGATCGCAATCGGAAGATTGATCGCGGTGGCGACGGCGGCCACCTGTAACGTCAGAAAGACAGCCGTGTAGTTCAATGGGCAATGCTCATACGGCGTTCCTCTTCACTAGGGCGCGACAATAGGAATGAAGCCATAATCGGCGAACACGTCTCCGGCCTCCGTTGACTGCAGATACTCAACGAAACTCATTGCAAGCGCAACTTGATCGGAATCGGCCAATACCACTGCTGGATACACGATGGCCGTGTGCGAGCTCTGCGGCACGACGTCGGTCAAGACTAGATCGGCCGCCAAAAACGCGTCGGTCGCGTACACCAGTGCGGCGTCCGCGTTGCCAGTCTCGACATAGGCGATTGTGACGCGAACGTTCGAACCGACCACCAACTTTCCTTGGACCGCGTCCCATACGCCCTGGGTCTTCAACGCCTCGCGTGCATACGCTCCGGCCGGCGCAAGCGCTGGGTCGGCGATCGCGATTCGACTGAATGCGTCGCTGGCCAGGGCCGCGACAGACTCCGGCGCCGGTTCGCCTTCCTTTGTAACAATCACCAGCCTGTTTGTCACGAGAGACACGGACTCATCCATTGGCACGCCTTCGTTCGCCAAGAACTCCACCGGCGACATCCCGGCGGGGACGTAGACGTCCACCGGCGCGCCAGCCGCTATCTGTCGGGCGAGCAATTGGGATCCTCCAGTGCTGATCAGTACGTTCTCGCCGGTGTCGCCCTCGTATCGGTCGATCAAATCGGTCAAAGCAGGCTTCAGACTCGCGGCCGTGAAGACGAGCAACTCCCGTTCGCTTCCGCCGCCGCACGATGCGGCCAACAAAAGCGCCCAGACCATCGTCAACCCGAGACATATCTTGATCGCTCGCGAGGCACGCATTTCGGCCCCTCTACACTTTTCGAATTTCAACAGTTATTATCGACGTTGGCACGTCGGCGCACAACCACGATTCAGATGACCCCAACAGCGTATCTCCGCTATCACATCGGAGACGCTGCGCGCGAGGTGTATGGGGAGAGTACACGAGCTTGTCTGGACATGCGGAAGATGGTATACTCGGCGTGAAATCGTGTGACGTTTTTTGTTCGGTGAAAGTGGGTCGGCCCACTTTTTCGTGTTTAATAGGGACTCGATTCACCACGAGCGAGGAGGTGGCTGAAAGATGAAGAGCGATTTTCTCATCGCGCTGACGCAACTTGCCGCCGAGCGTAATCTCCCCAGGGGGATTGTGCTCTCCGCCATCGAAGCCGCGCTGGCGTCGGCCTACCGCCGAGACTCTGTCGCGACAGGCCAGGACATATCCGTGAAGCTGGACCCCGGCTCCGGCGAAGTGACCGTCGACATACTCAAGAACGTTGTCGAAGAGGTCACCGACGAGGTGACCGAAGTCTCGCTCGCGGACGCATTGGCGCTGGATCCCTCGGCTAAGCTGGGCGAGATGGTCGCGACCGAGACCCTGCCGCACAGCTCAGGGCGTATTGCCGCTCAGACCGCCAAGCAGGTCGTGATGCAACGGCTCAGAGAAGCCGAACGAGAGCTTGTCTACGAAGAGTACAAAGATCGTGTCGGCGAGGTCTTCGCCGTTCGGATCCAACGCGTCGAGCCTCGCGTCGTTGTGGTCGATATGGGCCGTGGCGAGGCGGTCATGCCTCACTCCGAGCAGATGCCCAACGAACGGTACCGGCAAGGCCAGAGGATGAAAGTCCTTCTGCAAACCGTCGAACGTAGCCCGATGGGCACCGAGATCATTGTTTCACGCACCGACAAAAACCTCCTGAAGCGGCTGTTCGAGATGGAGGTGCCGGAGATTTACAACGGCGCCGTCGAGATCGTTACGATCGCTCGAGAAGCCGGATTCAGGAGCAAAGTCGGCGTTCGCGCGCGCCAGGACGGCGTTGACCCGATCGGGTCCTGCGTCGGTCTCCGAGGCGTTCGGATTCAGAACATCGTGAACGAGCTCCAGGGCGAAAAGATCGATGTGTTGGAGTGGAACGCCGACACCGCAAGATTCATCGCGAACGCTTTGAATCCAGCCGTCGTCGTCCGAGTCGAACTTGATCCCACGACTCAAGCCGCAATCGCGGTTGTTCCCGATCGGCAGCTTTCGCTCGCCATCGGCAAAGAAGGACAAAACGCCAGACTGGCGGCGAAGCTGACCGGCTGGAACGTCGACATCAAGAGCGCAACCGAAGCCGAAGCGATGGGCGAAGAGCGCGCGAAGATTCAAGCGGAAGCTGCAGCCGTGGCCGCAGATGCCAAGGCCGCGGATCCCGAGCCGGCCGAGGCGCTCGTAGAAGAGCCAATTGCAGTTGAACCAGAGGTTCCGGAGATACCGGAAGAAATTGCTGCAACCGTGGAAACTGTCGAACAAGAAACAGCAGTCGAAGAGTCAGCGGTCGAGTTGGCGCCTGCCATCGAAGAGGCAATCGCCGAGGCTATCGAGCCTGTTGCTGAAGTTGAAGAAGACGAACTGACTCCCGAGGCGTTGGAGCAGCTCACCGCCGACGCCATGGAGCCTGATCTCGAAGAAGAGCCCGAGCCCGAGGTTCAGGAAGTCGAGCAGCCTTCGTTGAGGGATGTCCCAGACGGAATCTGGTCGGTGCCGAAGGTTTCCGCCGGGGCGGATCCCGGCGTGATTCGGTTTGCCGAGGACATCACCGGCCTCAGCGGAGGCGTGACGGCTCGGCGCGCTCGAAGAACCGGAAATACCGAGGGCAACAACCCACGCGGCCGCAAACGCAAGTCAAGAGGAGCTCCCCGGCGCCGGCGATAGCACCGGGTCGGGCGCCGCGCATAACGCCAGGCGTTAACCCTGCTGTTGCGATGCCGCACTCAAGATCGTGACACGTTGGAGATCAGGATGCGGATGCAACTCCGGGCGTGCTCGGATTTCGATTGGTTGGGGCGAGCCTGACCATCGCGTTCGATTCCGAGCGCCTCGTTTGAGTGGCAGATTGAACTGCGGTGGAGCCGGTTTCGAATCGATTTGGGGATGAGCGTCGAGGCGAATGGTCAAACAACGTCATGTTCCGCTCAGGACTTGTGTTTCTTGCGGAACAAAAACCGCGAAACGGGATCTGCTGCGCATCGTGGCGGCTCCGGACGGCGGCGCAGAAATCGATGTGTCGGGCAAGGCCAATGGCCGAGGGGCGTACTTGTGTCGTGATCCGAACTGCGGTCCTGAAGATCGACGGCGAGGTAGACTACAGTACGCTCTGCAACTGACACTAGACGACGACAAATGGACAGAGTTGGCGACCGTACTTGCACAGGCCGCCGCCAACTCTCCGGCGTAGGCCCCTCGAACGGGCGGCCGAATCACCCGGATGGAAGAGATTTGAGGTAGACAGCGCAATATGACTAGCAGATCACGCCGGTCCGGACAGGGCAGCACCGCAACAACCGAGCATTCCAGAGAGGACATCGCGGCTTCCATTCAGGCGCAAGGCATGCGGCCTCTGGACGTACCCGCCGCAATTTCGGTTCATGACCTCGCGGAGATCATGGACGTTGGCGCCGTCGAAATCATCAAAGACCTGATGCGCAACGGACACATGTACACGATCAACGAAGTGATGGAGCACGACGTTGCCGCCATGGTCGCCCCCTCGTTCGGATTCGGCGTCCTGCCATTGGCTGAACGCGACACCGGTCCTGCGTCGCTTGTGCTCTCGGCGGATCTGGAGGACCAAGACAAGCTCGAAGCGCGTCCTCCGGTCATTACGATTCTCGGTCACGTCGACCACGGCAAGACGACGCTATTGGACAGAATCAGGAACACCAAAGTCGTCGACGGCGAAGCTGGCGGCATCACGCAGCACATCGGCGCTTACCAGATCGATTATGACGGCACCACCCTGACATTCCTTGACACGCCTGGTCACGCGGCGTTTACGGCAATGAGGGCGCGAGGCGCTCAGGTGACCGACATCGCGGTGTTGGTAGTAGCGGCAGACGACGGCATCATGCCTCAAACCATCGAGGCGATCAGCCACGCTCGCGCCGCCGAGGTTCCGATCGTCGTGGCCATCAATAAGATCGACAGCCCGTCGGCGGACATCGACCGCGTCAAGCGCCAACTCGCGGAACAGAACCTGCTCATCGAGGATTGGGGCGGCGACGTCATCTCCGTCGAAGTCTCTGCTCTTACCGGAACCGGCGTTCCCGATCTTTTGGAAAACCTGGTCGTCACCGCCGAGGTCAGTGAATTCAAGGCGAATCCCGAACGCACCGCCAAAGGCGTGGTCGTCGAAGCCCGCCGGGAAAACGCTCGCGGGACAGTGGCGACGCTCCTGGTGCAGACCGGCACACTCAATTTGGGCGACAATCTGGTCGTCGGCGGAATCCGCGGTCGGGTCAAAGCGATGTTCAGCGACCGGCGCAACAAAGTCGAGACCGCCGGACCGTCGAGGCCGATCGAAATGCTGGGCCTCAACGAGCTCCCAGAAGCGGGACAGATATTTGAGGCCGTTGTTGACGAGAAGACCGCCCGTCAGATGGTCACGCTCCACGAGCGCGAGGTCCAAGTCGAAAGGGCGGCGGGCCCGACCCTCGAGGACGTTCACACTCGGATGCAAATCGGCGAGGTCAAGTCACTCAACCTCATCATCAAGACCGATGTCCAGGGCACGGTTGAAGCGGTTCGCGGCGCGCTGGAGAAACTCAACTCCGAGGAGACGAAAGTCAACATCGTCCACGCGGCGAGCGGATTCATCACCGAGAGCGATGTCATGCTTGCCGTGGCGTCCAAGGCGATCATCCTCGGTTTCAACTCTCAACCGCAGCCCGGCGCCCGCGCGCTGGCTGGCGCCGAAGGCGTCGAGATCCGTGATTACGACGTTATCTACCACCTGACCGAAGATGTCGAAAACGCGCTCGAGGGCATGCTGGAGCCCATCTACGAAGACGTACTCGAGGGTCGCGCGACTGTTCGAGCCGTGTTCAACCTCGGTAGGCGGGCGAAGGTTGCCGGAATCTACGTCAACGACGGCACGATAACTCGAAGCGCGACGATCCGAGTTCTTCGCGGCGGTTCCGAAATCGTATCCGGCGCCGTGGCCAGCCTCAAGCACTTCCGCGACGATGTCCGCGAGGTGGCGACCGGCTTCGAGGGCGGCTTGACAGTCGAAGGATTCGTCGACTTCGAAGACGGCGACATCATCGAGGCCTATCGGTCCGAACGGGTGCGCTAGCCGACGACCCTCATTTGGCGGAATGCTACGCGGCGTCCGAGCGCGGCAGGTGGCGACGAGCAAAACAAGTTGCGTCGGAACAAGCGTGTCATTGAAATGAAAATGGCCGCACAGGGTCGGCCTGAAGTCCGAGCCTACCATCCGGTTGGTGCTTTGGCCCTTCAAGGCCAAGCCTAAATTTCATACTTTGATACGGGGGTGGCAACCGCCATGAGTCATTCTAGTCGCTGAAAACACACGGTCGCCGACACGACCCTGGATGTTTCTCATCACCCTGAAGATTCAGCGTCGCGAGAAACAACGAGCACCGCTGATTCAATTGATGACCGCCCGCCGAGCGCGTTTCACCGTTCAATTTGTTTCGACTCAGCCGGTCGAGCACCGTCTCACTCACTCCGCTTTTCGAGTCTGAGGTCAATTTATGAGCCGCCGGTCAGAACAGGTTAGCGCCCTCCTGCGTCGCGAGATCAGTCAGATCATCCAGACGGGTGTCAAAGACCCTCGCGTCTCGGGCATGGTCAGCGTCATGCGCGTGGAGACGACCGCCGACATCTCGTTCGCCAAGGTTTACATCAGCGTGTACGGCGATGAATCGGACAAACGCGGCACTCTCAAAGCGTTGAAATCGGCCACTGGATTCATCCGAGGCGAGCTCCTGCACCGGCTCTCGATCAGAGCGATCCCGGCCCTCAGATTCATCCTCGACGAAACCCTCGAACAGGGCAACGAAATCCTGGCGCTGATCGACAGCTTGGATATACCACCGGAGGAGCCAGAGGATCAGGAGGCGGAGGGCGCGGCAGGCTCATGAGCGCCAAGCCTACGTTCGGCATCCTCAATGTCAACAAACCCTACGGCATGACCTCTACGGAGGTTGTTCGGCGTGCGAAGCGAGCCTGCGGCGTCAAAAGAGTCGGCCATGGAGGAACGCTCGACCCGGTTGCGACCGGGGTGATTCCTATCTGCATCGGTCCAGCGACGCGGATGATGGATTACTTGATCGCCGGCACTAAAGAGTACCGTACGGTGATCGAGATCGGTGTGACCACCGACACGTACGACTCCATGGGCGAGACCACGGAAACCGCGGGCAGCGCCGACGTTACGCGCGTGCAGGTTGAGAGAGCCCTCGAGTCGTTCCACGGCGATATTTTGCAGGTGCCGCCGATGTACTCGGCCTTGAAGAAAGGTGGCCAGCGGCTCTATGACCTAGCTCGCAAAGGCGTCGAAGCCGAACGCGAACCCCGCTCGGTCACCGTCCACGGAATCGACCTTGTCTCGTTCGAGCCCCCGTTCGTCACGGTCGATATCCATTGCGGCCGCGGCTTCTACGTCCGTTCGCTCGCCCACGACCTTGGCCAAACGCTAGGGTGCGGCGGTCACATGAAGAGCCTCGAGCGCCGGCGAGTCGGGCCGTTCCGGGTCGAAGACGCCCTCGACGTCGAATCGTTCGACGAGATATTCGAAGGCGAGACCTGGCTCGATCATCTTCACGGCGCCGACATAGCGCTCGGCGGAATGCGAGCCATCGTCGCGGGCGGCGAGCTCAGGAAGCTGGTTCTTGACGGCAGGCCGATCCCGCCAAGCGTTCGGATTGCTGCCGCGACGCCGGAGGAGCGCTGTCGGATATATACCAGCGACGGCCAATTCATCGCAATCGCACGGTTCGACCCAGACGACCGTCGGTGGAAACCAGAAAAAGTCTTTCATCCGAGTTAGCCGATTCGTGCCTTGCGGCAGGTGCAGATAAATGAACGAGCGACCTTATTCAGTCGAACCGGAGATCGTCTCTCACTACGACGAAAAGTACGAGGAGCGCGGTCGGCTGACGCGCCGAGCGGCGGGCATACTGGAGTTCTCCCGATCGAAGGCGCTGATCCGGCGACATCTGCTCCCTCCTCCGAAAGTCGTGGCTGATGTGGGAGGAGGTCCGGGTGCGTACGCTGCCTGGCTCGCCCGGGAGGGGTACGAGGTCCATCTCGTTGACCCCGTACCTTTGCATCTGCGGCAAGCTGAAGAAGCCTCCGACGATCAGCCAGCCACGCCAATTGCCGGCGGGAGCCAAGGGGACGCTCGGACTCTTTCACAAATCGACGACAGTTGCGATGCGCTGCTGATGATGGGGCCGATGTACCACCTGACCGAGCGCGCGGACCGACTGCTGGCCCTCCGCGAAGCGCGCCGCGTGCTGCGGCCCGACGGCCTGATTTTCGTATCGGCGGTCAACTGATTCGCATCGCTATTGGACGGACTGACCAGGGGCCTCATCGACGACCCGGGTTTCTACCAGATCATGATGCGCGATCTAGAAGACGGCCAGCATCGCAATCCCACCGGCGCGCCCGAGTACTTCACGACGGCGTTCTTTCACACACCGGACGAGCTCGAAGACGAGATCGCCGAAGCCGGATTCGCGTTGATCGAAACCGTTGCCGTTTAAGGCCCGGCCTGGATGTTCCCGGATTTCGATAAAAGGTGGACCGATGACCTCAAGCGACGGAGTCTGATGGACCTGCTTCGCACGATCGACCACGAGCACGGCGCCATGTGGATGAGTCCGCACATGATGGCTGTCGCATCGAAGTGAGCGCGATTCCGCGCCCGCAATTCGCTCGCAATCGACCGCTGGCCGTGTTCACGAGCGAAATTGCCTTGACTGACCAACCCGAGCGTTACTACAATGACTACCGAGGTCAATGAAATTGAACGACTTTGCAATAGTAACAACAGGCGGAAAACAGTACCGCGTTCAAACCGGTGACACGATTCGCGTTGAGTCACTTGCAGGTGACGTCGGCGACACGGTCGATCTGACCGATGTGCACTTGGTGTCCCTCGACGGTGAGGTCTCCATCGGCGCGCCCACCGTACCTGGCGCCAAAGTGGTCACGGAAATCGCTGGCAGTGGCAAGGGCAAGAAGATCATTATCTTCAAGTACAAGCACAAGACGCGATACCGGAGAAAGAACGGCCACAGGCAGCTTTACACCGATTTGATGGTAAACGACATCTCATTAGGGTAAGCGGCGCCCCATGAAAGGCTGGAAACCGAACCATGGCCCATAAGAAAGGCGGCGGGAGCACCCGCAACGGACGAGACAGCAACTCCAAAAGGCTTGGCGTCAAACGCTATGACACGCAAGTCGTGAGAGCCGGCACGATCCTCGTTCGCCAGCGCGGGACGAGAATCCATCCCGGCACGAACGTCGGTTTGGGCAAAGACCATACGCTGTTCTCGTTGATCGACGGCAGCGTGAAGTTCGAGTGGGGCAAGCTGGGCCGCAAGGTTGCCAGCGTGTATCCCTCCGGAGACTAGAGAGAATGAAAGCAACGATACATCCCGAATACTATCCCGAAGCCAAGGTCATTTGTTCGTGCGGGGCCACCCATACGACCGGCTCGACGAAACCTGAGCTTCGAATCGAAATCTGTTCGACGTGCCACCCGTTCTTCACCGGTGAGCAGCGAATCATCGACACCGAGGGCCGCGTCGAGAGGCTGAAGCGCCGCTTCGGGTTGGAGTGACGTCGGACCAACTTTTGTAAATCTAAGGGGTGAGCGCTTTCGATCTCACCCCTTTTTGGTTTAAGGCCTATCGCCTCTTCAGCCACAGACTGGACATGATGCGAACGCATTGTTGCGACATCGCTGCAGTGAAACTCGAACAGGGTTGCAACCGAATTCAGAGCGGCGACCATGACGACTGAAAACAAGCCAAGTTACGGCGGACAGGCTGTCCTCGAAGGAGTGATGATTCGAGGACAGGGAAACGTCGCCATCGCGGTGCGCCGGCCAAACGGACACATCACCACGCAAATCCGGCCGCTGAGCTCGCTGTTCATCGGGTCGCTCCGCCGGCTGCCCCTGGTCCGCGGCGTGATCATGTTGGTCGAAACATTGGCGCTTGGAATGCAGGCGCTCAGCTACTCGGCCAGCGTGGGCCTCGAGAGCTCTGACGCCGAAGAAGACTCGAAGCCGGAACACGAGGAGCTCGGCAAAGCATCCATGGCCGGGATGATGTTGTTCGCCTTGGTCTTCGCGATCGGGCTCTTCTTTTTGCTGCCGCTGTTCGCCTCGAGGCCGTTGGAGGGCGCGTTCGGCAACGACGTCGCGTCCAACATCGCCGAGGGCGGAATCAGGATGGTGGTGTTCATCGCCTACATCTTTTTGATCGGCCGGATGAACGACATCAAACGCGTCTTCATGTACCACGGCGCGGAGCACATGACGGTGCACGCGCAAGAGCACGACGACGAACTCAACATCGACGAAATCCGAAAGTACTCGCCTGCGCATCCGCGTTGCGGCACCGCGTTCCTGCTCACGGTGATGGTCGTGGCGATCATCGTGTTCGCCTTCGTGCCGCGTGACCCGTTGTGGTGGCTGATCACGTCGCGGATCATATTCATCCCGCTGATTGCGGCCGCGGCCTACGAGATCATCCGTTGGAGCGGCCGATACTCCGACAACCTGCTCGTGAGCCTCATCTCGAGCCCGAACCTTGCGCTGCAGAAGCTCACGACACGATGGCCCGACGACGACCAGATCGAAGTGGCAATCGCGGCAATGGAGCTGGCAATCAAGTCGGACTTGTTGACGGTCACGTTGTCGTACGAAGGAGATCAGGAAGCCGCCGCTCGCCATGTCGACGAAGACGATTCGCCGAGCCTGTAGCCCGCCGGGTGTCAGCGGATCGCCTGAGCCCGGCGGCGTCGAACAGGAACTGACGCCTACGTGTTCCGCTTGAGGATTTTGTTGAACGTGCGCTGAAGTTTGGGCAGTTTCGGGTCGTATTCACCCAACACGTATTCCTCAGGGTGATTTTTGATCCACTCCAGGGCAATCTCTTTCGCCTGTTGATCGCTGCGGATCTGACCGCGTACGAACTCTGTGGCGAACGTTGCCATTTCGCGTCGTCGTTTTAGCCTTCGGCGCACGTAAAACGGAGCCCAGATCGGCAACGTCAGGAAATGGAAAATAAGCTTGTACACGGCGACCTGGTCGCTCAGCGCGTCTCGTTGCGCTTGACCGGAGTGCTTGGCAGAGGCGGTCCATCTCTGACTTTGTAGGCTTCGACGTGGTTCACGAGACATGTAGTGCTCCTTAGGACCATGCACTTCCGATATACGGGACCGTGACTCGTCCGGCAAGTATCGGTTACCGGCGTCTCCCGCGAAGCTCAGACCAAACGTCCTCTGGTTTGGCGCCGACGGCGGCGAGCAAGACTAGCGAGTGGTAGAGCATGTCCGCCATCTCGCGGACGGTGTCGTTTTTCTCGCCCTTGACCCCGGCGATCGCGGTTTCACCTGCTTCCTCGATTACCTTCTGGGCGATCCTGTCCGGTCCTCGCTGGAGCAGTTCAGTCGTGTAGCTGCCCTCCGGCATCTCCTGTTTGCGGTCCACGATGACCGAGAACAGCTCCTCTAGCACTCCGGGCCCGCCCTCGGCGGCGGCGATTTCGGGCACATCGTCGAGCGATGTGAAGAAGCACGTTGGGTTTCCCGTGTGACAGATCGGGCCGTCAGGAACTACTTTGACGAGAAGGGTGTCGCCGTCGCAGTCGAGTGACGCTGATTTCACTCTCATGTAGTTGCCGGAGATCTCGCCCTTGTGCCAAAGCTCTGAACGGGAGCGGCTGTAGAACCAGACCTCCCCGCTTTCCAGCGTTCGCTTGAGAGAGCCCGGGCTGAAGTACCCGAGCATCAAGACCTCGCCAGTGTTCGCGTCCTGGCATATGGCCGGGGTCAGTCCTTTGTCATCGAGTTGCATGGTTGCCATGTGTGACCTCTTCGTATTGGTAATGACGCGTTGGAAGCGATTTGGCGTGCCACCGTCCGATCGATTCGCAAACGACGGATCCAAGACCGAGCCCTGTTATTAACGATATCGCCATCCGGAGGTAAATTCGGAGACCTAACCCGATTGGCGAATCGGCCTGATCGGCACTCCTCGCTCGGCCAGATACTCCTTCACGTCGCCAACGCTGTACGTGCCGAAGTGAAAGATGCTCGCCGCGAGGACCGCGTCGGCGTTTCCGGCCTCCACGGCCTGGTACAGATGCTCGGGCTCGCCCGCGCCCCCACTGGCGATAACCGGGATCGGCACCGCGTTGGAGATCGCTCGGACCATGTCCAGGTCGTAGCCGGTCAGTTGACCGTCGGTGTTCATGCTGGTCAGGAGGATTTCGCCGGCCCCGAGCTCGGCGACCCGAATCGCCCACGCCAAGGCATCGATGCCCATCGGCGTCCGGCCCCCGTGGATGTACACCTGCCACCGCGATCCGGCGTGCAACGCAAGTGAGGCGTCGGCAGGGTCCGGATATTCCGTGTCGGACGGATCGAACGCTTTCGCATCGATGGCGACAACGATGGCCTGTGCGCCGAAGTGCTGCGCTGCCGCGGCAACGAGCTCCGGATTCTGGACCGCCGCGGTGTTCAGCGACACCTTATCCGCCCCAGCCTCGAGCATTCGACGGACATCCGCCACCTCGCGCATGCCGCCTCCGACGGTCAACGGGATGAAAAGCTGCTCCGACACCTGTTCGACGACGTTCAGCATGATGTCGCGGGCGTCCGAGCTTGCAGTGATGTCAAGGAACACGAGTTCGTCGGCGCCCTCCCGGTCGTAGAACGCGGCCAACTCGGCAGGGTCTCCGGCGTCGCGAATGTTCACGAAGCTGATGCCTTTGACCACGCGCCCCTGATCGACGTCGAGGCAGGGGATGATTCGTTTCGTCAGCATGTGTCAGCCTTTGTGGACAACGCTTCTATCGCGGCGACCAAGTCGATGCCGCCCGTGTACAAGGCGGTCCCGACTACCGCGCCCGACGCTCCGATTTCAGCCAGCCGCAGCAGGTGATCAATCGACGAGATGCCTCCGGCGGCGATGAGCTCACCTTCGACCCTGTCGGCCATCTCAGTGACGGCCGCGTAGTTCGGCTCGGTGAGCGTCCCGTCTCGTGAGATGTCGGTGTACAAGAAGTTCTCTACTCCCGCGGATTTCATTTGGTCGACCAGGTCGGTCGCCGCGACTCGCGTGTCTGACGTCCAGCCATCGGTCGCCACCCAACCGTCTCGAGCGTCCACGGTGACGACGACCGATTCGGGTCCGCGTTCGCGACACAGGCGGCTAACGAAGTCGGGTGACTCGATCGCCGCGGTGCCAATCATGACGCGGGAGATGCCCGCCGACAGCGCATTGACGGCGATCTCGAAGGATCGGATTCCGCCGCCAAGCTGCACCGGAACGCCTGACGAAGCGGCGATCTTGCCGGCAACTTCGAGATTGGCCGGGGCGCCGGCTTTGGCGCCGTCAAGGTCCACCACGTGGAGCCGAGATGTACCTGCGTCGACCCATCGCTTCGCGACCTCCAGAGGGTCGGCGGCGTAGACGGTTTCTTTGGCGTAGTCGCCCTGGAAAAGGCGGACGCACTTTCCGTCTCGGAGATCTATCGCTGGAATTACTTCCATGCCTTGGTCCCTGCCTTGGCCTCGGCTCTGACGTGCTCAACGAAGTTTCGGTATACGCGTAGACCCACGTCGCCGCTCTTTTCGGGATGGAACTGGACTGCAACGACGTTGTCCCAGGCAGCGGCGCTGCAGAACTCCACCCCGTAGTCCGTCGTTGCGGCGACCAACGCATCCTTATCCGGCGCGGCGTAGTAGCTGTGGACGAAATAGAAGTGCGAGTTGTTGGGCACACCTTCGAACACCGGATGGTCGATTTTGAACTCGACCTCGTTCCAACCCATGTGAGGAATCTTCTGTCCGGACGGTAGTTTCTTCGTGCGCCCTTGGATCACGCCAAGGCACGGTTCGTCGCCTTCGTCCGATGCGTCGAGCAGTAATTCAAGGCCCATGCACATCCCGAAGTAGGGCTTACCGCTCGCCACGAATTCCTTGATCGGATCGACGAGACCCTTGTCGCGCATCTGCTTCATCGCCGAGTCGCAGGCGCCCTGTCCCGGCACAACGATTGCGTCGGCGTCGCGGACTTGAAATGGATCCGACGTGATGACCGGGTCCACGTCGAACAGCGCCAACGCCTTCTGAACGCTGCGCAGGTTTCCGGCTTCGTAGTCGACGATGGCTATTCGAGGGTCAGTCACTCGGCCAGTCCCTTGTCACGATCGGCTTTGTTCACGAGGTCGAGCGGTCGCTCTCGGTCTTCGTATCGCGCCAGCATGAAAAGCAGATCGGCTAGGCGATTCAAATAGCGCAATACCTCGAGGTTCGGGAGGATGTCGCGGTCCTTCAATCCGACGGCCCGGCGTTCTGCGGTGCGCAGCATGCTTCGCGCCAGGTCGATCGCGCCTGAAGCCGCTGAGGTCCCCGGGACCAAGAATGCGTGGGGCAATTCGATGCGGCCGTCGATGGTGTCGACCAACTCCTCCAGACCGGCAACCATCTCCGGGGTGACGGTTGCGAGGCGCCGGCTCATCATCTCGTAGTTTGCGGGGTCGGTGGCAAGCTCGGCGCCCGCGACAAACATCTCCCGTTGAACGCGCAGGAGGGTTTCCTTGACCAGATCGTCTTCGGACAAACCGCGGGCCAGGCCCATCGCTGAGACGGCCGCATCCATCGCGCCGACGACCTCGCAACGAGGGTTGTCTTTCGAGACCCTGCCGCCGAACAGCAGTCCGGTCTGCCCTTCGTCGCCGGACTTCGTGTAGATCTTCACGTCACGCCTCCGCAAGGTATTATAACAACTGGGGTCACGGCCCAGGAATGCCCTGCGGAACTCAAAAGGGCCCGGCTTGCGCCGGGCCCTTTGTGTTCGAATGCGCCGAACTGTTAGCTGACTTTGACCTCCAGCCTCTTGGGCTTTCGGGCTTCGGTCTTGGGCAACGTGATTGTGATTACGCCGTTCGCGTACGTGGATTCGGCTTGGTCCACGTCGACGGTGTCGGGTAGCTTCAGCGCACGGCGGAACTTGCCGGATCGTCGCTCCCGAAGCAGGTAGCCTTCACCGTCGGCGTCCGCGATCGCCTCGGTCTCGGCCGAGATGCTCAGCACGCCGTCGTCCACGCTGACCTCGATGTTTTCGGCTTTGAATCCGGGCAGCGATGCTCGAACGACGATCGAGTCGTCGTCTTGGACCACGTCCACGGGCAGCGACCAGCCGTCACTTGGCGCTGCCCGAGCTCGGGGCGCGATGTTTCTCCGCACCAGGCCGGCAGGTATGTCCCATTGCCAAAAGTCCCTGAATGGATCGATTCTCTGAAGTGTCATTCGTATCTCCTTGTGTCCGCTTTTCTCGATTGCGTCAGGGTTAGATTCGCCTTGTTCTACGATCATCAGTATAAATGGCGTGATGCCTTACTGTCAATAGAGTTATGTTTTTTTTTATAACTTAGGTAATGCGCTGGAATCATCGATGCTATAATAAACATGTACTCTAGATGACCAAGGTGACGATCATGACTGACTATTACAAAACCCTCGGCGTCAAGAAGGACGCTTCGGACAAAGACGTACGGCAAGCGTTCCGAAAAGCCGCACGCTCGCACCACCCGGATTTGAACCCTGGCGACAAGCAAGCCGAAGCGCGCTTCAAAGAGATCAACGAAGCGTACACGGTGTTGTCCGACAGCGACAGCCGAACGAAGTACGACCGATATGGCGACAGATGGAAACACGCCGACCAGATCGAAGAGCAACGCCGCCGAGCTCGCAGTTCCCCATTTAGCTGGTCCGGCCACGGCCAGGGCGGCGGTTCGTTCGGCCAGTCGACGTACACGGATTTGAACGATTTTCTGAGCGGCAGAGGAGATCCGTTCGGCCGGGGTCGCTCGCGGCGCAACTCCCGCGTCCGAAGCGAGACAGGGGTGGAAGTATCGCTAGAGGAAGCGTTCGCCGGCACGACCGTCGTGGCTACGCTCACCGTGAGCGGCAGGGCGCGGAAGTACGAGGTCAACATCCCGCCCGGGGTCGACACCGGGTCGACAGTGCGCATAACGCCCGACAGCGCCACCGAGTTGATGTTCAACGTCACGGTGACTCCGCACGAGAGCTTCACGCGTCGAGGAGATCATCTGTACACCGACGCGAAGATTCCGTTCGAGGACGTGATTCTCGGCGGTGAGGTGGAAACGACGATGGTCGATGGCAGGCGCATCCGCGTAACGGTGCCCGCCAACAGCCAAAACGGACAGAACATTCGACTTCGGGGCCAGGGAATGCCGAAGCTGGGCTCGCCGGATACGAAAGGCGACCTGTTCGTAACGATCAGGCCCGAGCTTCCGACGGAGCTGACGGATGAGACGACGAACCTGATCGCCAAGCTCAAGGAACTCCGCTCCGAAGAAGAGTAGGGACAACGCCATGCAACAGATTTTCGATCAAGACGAACCTGTCTTCATCATCAGCGTCGCCGCCAGGATGCTCGGAGTCCAAACGCAGACTCTACGTTACTACGAGCGTCTGGGGCTGATAGAACCCGCGCGCACCGGGGGCAACCAACGCGTCTTCTCGAACCGTGACGTCGAGCGAGTGCGCCGCATACGAGGCCTCATGGACGACCTTGGCGTGAACCTTGCCGGAGTCGAAGTCATACTTAAGTTGACGAAACGGCTGAATGACGAGCAGGCGGAAAATCGCAAGCTGCGCGCTCAAGTCGCCCGGCTCAAAGCTGCAGTCCAAGAGAGAGCGTAGCGCCGGTCGCCAGTCGCAGATGGTCGTCAACTTGATAATTCGTGTTCAATGCTTCTCGCCATTTTGGGTCTTCCGCAGAAGGAGAAACTTCTGGGGTCCCGCGGACAGTAGTGTGTGTTATGCGACCGGATTATTCTCCTTCCTCGGAAGAATCAGAATGACTCTTGGCGGTTGCCACTCCCGTTTCAAAGCATGAATACTAGGCTTGGCCCTGAACGTCATCAATTAAATAAGTTGTGGCCAACGATCCTCGCGATGCTGAGCATCCGTCCTTGGTGAGCCACGCACCCATCCGTTCGCCCTGAGCCTGTCGAAGGGTCGCACGCACGCAAGAGTCGCTTGAGGCGTTACGGTCACTGACCCAATACGTTGTTCTCAACGTCTTTGCCATGCTAGGCGCCCCGGAGACAAAGAAACGTTTGGGTCGTTCAGGCAAAATGGCGTGTTCAGTGACCAGATTCTTCGGCTGCGGCTCAGAATGACACATTGGTCCGGCGCCACTTAATTTGTTTATCGCCATGAGGGCCAGAGCCCCAACTGCACACATTGTTCGAAACTGTTGGCAGTCAGCAGAAACGGGACAGATTGTTAATAGAGACTTTGAGCTGATATCGCGAGCTCTCTGAGTTGATGATTGTACAATCATCGTCGCTGTATCGTTCGGGTCTGAACCTCCTTGCGTTTCTCTAATATCTGTTCTCTCCGGCCGTTCAACACGTCCGAAG